>ENA-OQDA01000196-OQDA01000196.1-human-gut-metagenome-genome-assembly--contig:-NODE-196-length-26913-cov-5.288285_pt1 | contig 26913 bp, 29 predicted proteins | sample MGYA00242771_ERZ504603 | MGnify/ENA primary metagenome ERZ504603 (study PRJEB26092, sample SAMD00036328) | human gut metagenome | host: Homo sapiens | study: EMG produced TPA metagenomics assembly of...
GGAAGCCACCTGAAATGAGGGTGACGGTGCGAAGTCCTGTTTTTTCAAAGAAAGCCTCCTTTGTTACAGTGGTGATGTCCTGAAAACGGGGCACTTCCGGCCAGTGGCTTGCCAGCACAGCGGCGGGAAATGCCGCCCACTCGCATTGACAGACAGAGGTAAACCCCGCTGCTTCCGCGGCAAGGTCGATGCCGCCGATGCCGGAAAACAAGCTGAAATGTGTTAAGCTCATAGCTCCACCACCTCGCTGAGCCGGGTGGTCATGATCTTATAGAGCTGTGTGTTTTTCGGGATGGGGTTGGAAAACGGAAGCACCACATTTTCAAAAATCAGCAGTCCTTCGCCCGGTTCCGAATTGTCGATGTACTTCTGCTGGTCTGCAGAGAGATTTAGCCGTTCCGAAAGGATTTTACGGTCGCCGGATGCCTGATTCAGCAGCGTGATGAAGTCGCTGTTTTCCAGAATGTTCTCGATCTCCGGGGAAGAAAGAAGGTCCTTCACATTCTGGGTGGCGCCCGTGGGCACACCGCCCCATTTGCGGAAGCGTTTCCAAATCTCGGCACTATACGCGGCGGTCTGTTCTTCTTTCAGCAAAAGGTGGAACTCGTCTGCAAAATACCATGTGGCGCGGCCTTGGCTGCGGTTCTGGGTGACGCGGCCCCATATCTGGTCTTGGATAATGAGCATCCCCAGTTTTTTTAACTGCTTGCCTAACTCTTTGATGTCAAAGGCCACAAGCCGGTTGTGGATGTCCACATTCGTTTTGTGATTAAACACATTCAGCGAGCCGGACACATACAGGTCGAGTGCCTGCGCCACCCGGTCCGCTTCCGGCAAGTGCTGGTCGAGCAGGGCTTGGTGGAGGTCAGACAAAATCGGCATATTCTCCGGGCAGGGGTTCGCCAGATAGGGGCGGTAGATGGCTTTCACGGCACGGTCTATCACGGTGCGTTCAATCGCTTCCAGACCTGTTTTGCCGCCCATGACCAGCTCACAGAACGACAGCACAAAATCCGACTTCAAGGCCAGCGGGCTGTCATCTTCGGAATAATTCAGGTTGATGTCCAGAGGATTCACATAGTCCTTGCTGGTGGGCGAAAGTTTGATGACCTGCCCATGCAGCCGCTTGACCAGCGGGTAATACTCGGCCTCTGGGTCTGAAATAAAAATATCGTCAGCAGTCGTTAAAAACACACTGACGATTTCGGACTTGCAGCTCATGGATTTGCCGCTGCCGGGAGTGCCCAGCTTTAGGCCGTTGGGACACCGGGCCTGCTTGCGGTCCAGCATGATCATGTTGTGGGATTTTGCGTTGATGCCGTAGTACATGGCCGCACCGCTCTGGAAAAGCTCCTGCGTTACAAAGGGCACGAACACCGCCACGTTGGAGGTGGTAAGGCTGCGCTGAATCTTTATCTGGTTGATGCCCAGCGGAAGGCTGGACACAAGGCCCTGCTCCTGCTGGTAGTCCAGCCGGATAAGGGAGCAGTTGTACTTCTGGGCCACACCTGCCGCTTGGAACACATCGTTGCCCAGTTTTTGCTTGGTGTCGGCCACATTCAGCACTAAAAAAGTCAGCATGAAAAGCCGTTCGTTCCGGGTCTGCAATTTGTTCAGCAGCTTTTTGGCGTCCTCGCCGTAAGTGGCAAGGTCGCTGGGCAGGATGTCCATGTCGTACCCGGAACGGACAGCCTTTTTCTGCTCCTGAATCTTCATGGCGTCAAGGTCTGTGATCTTCCGCTTGATGGTTTTGATGGCCTCGGTCTGGTCGATGGCCTGCACATGGAGATTGACGAGAATCCCGCATTCCGTTTTGAGAAAGTCGGCCAGCATTTCGTCCGAAAGTTCCGGCGCAAGGATTTGTAAAAAGCTCACAGCTCCATACTTTCCGCCCAAACCAAAGGTTTTGGCCGTACCGAAACAGAGGGAAGACGGGGCCACAAAATCCTTGGTAGACAGGCCGGAGGGTGCCAGCCAGTCCCAGTCAAAACGGAACGGTTCGCCGTCCGGATGGAAGATGCCGTGCAGAACTTCCAAACGCTCCTGCCCGTCCATGACGTGCGCCACGCAGCCCATGGTCTTGAAATAGCCCAGCAGGTCAAGGCCAATGCGGGTCAGCCGTGACCGTGCTGTTTTCAGGCTGTCGGCCTCGATGGTGAACGTCAGATATTTGGTTTTGACAATGCCGTTGTTGCCGCTGGCAAGCTGCTTTTGCAGGATGGCGGTGTACTCGGCGCGGATGTCGTCAAAATCATCCCCCTGCGGTGCGATCTCAAAACTTTTTGCGTACTGCACCGGGTCAACCTTGCGATTGAGAAAAGACAGCTGCACATGGATGGAAGCATCCACATAGTTGTAGAGGTCGCACAGGTGTTCAAAGATGGCGGTCCGGGTCTCCGGCTGGGCCAGCTGATAGCTGATGTCCTCAAAGGCAATGCACTTGGAGAATGTGCGTCGGTCAATGCGGCACACACCGTCCGGGTAGATGGCCTCATACGGGATGGTGGCCTGCGCCGTGCGGGGCTTGCCGTCCCCCTTGTACTTGCGGATAACGGCATCAATTTCTTTTTTCTGGGCGCGGGTGAGCTTTTTGGGCTTTTCGGTTTCGCGGGGTATCGTTTTTCTGGACAATGGCCTTTACCTCCTGTTCCATTTGGTATTGCCGCACAAGGGCGGCGTAAGCATTGTTGGTCTGATAGGGCCTTTCCTTGGGACGGATAAAGCAGCACTGAATCATTTGCTGAATCACCACTTCAAGGGGCTGGCCGTGCCGCTCAAACAGAGCGAACAGCAGCCCCGGCAGCATGGCAAAAATCATCAGCAGGGCCGCTGCACTGTTGGAAAGATAGTTCCGGGCCAAAAAATAAAGCGGTCCGCCCGTGAGGAGCGCACCGCCGAAGCAGACCAGCTGCCGCTTGGTCAGCCCGAATAAGACTTTGGATTTTACATGGGTCAAATCTTTGGGAACGGTCACATACGCCATACGTTTTTCCTTTCTCGGCCTTAGTGGGCACCGAACACCGACTTGCTGATGCTGCCGGTCTTGAACAGACAAAAGCAGAGCAGCACGGTATAGCCCATGCAGCCCCAGATGGCCCCGGCAATGTCCGCCGCGCCCGAAATATTGCGTATCAGCACCGCATAGATGCCCACGACAATCATAATCAGGAACGCTTGGAATCCCAGTGCCAGCAAAGACTTCAAATAGTTCTGCCCGGTGCTGCGCCACTCGCTGCTGCCCATGGTCGCCAGCGGGATAGGCCCTAACGCCGTGACCACATAAATCTCAATCATACGCCCGTAGGTCACAAGGAAAATGCAGATGGACAGGATGTTCATGGTCAGGCCCACAACAAGGGTCTGGAACCACAGGCTGAGCAGACTGCCAATGGTCATGCTTTCCAACTGAAATTCCAATCCGGGTATCAGGCGGTCAAAGTGGATGGACGTTTCGCCGATGATCACGCCGGAGCTTTGGTTGACAACGCTCTGGGTGGCATCGAACACGCCCATGACGATGTTCCATGTGTTGCTGACAATGAGGATGGCAAAGGCAGACTTGAAAATCCAGCGGAAGAACATGGAGGTGTCGAAGTCGTGCATATTGTTTTTTTCGGTAATCATCTGGATAAGCTCATGGCACATCACAAGGGCAAGGATGGCCGCTGCAATGGGCAGCACCACCGTTTCGGAAAGACTGCGCAGCATATTGAAAATGCTGCTGTTCCACGCCTGCGGGGTGGAACCGACATCCGAAGCGATTTCGCCCACCTTGGCGTTCACGTTGTCGAACAGGCCGGAGAGGTTGCCCGTGATGCCATCGATCAAAATGCCTTTTATCCATTTTTCGATGATCTCACTAATCAAAGATACCTCCTTTCCCGCGCCCTCCCGGTTCGGTGGGAGAGCGCGGTAGGATTTAAGTATTATTATTCAAAAAATGCGGGAAGTACGGGCAGCGATGCAGGGCTTAGCCCAGCAGCCCGGACAGCAGCGGGACAAGGGTCACGCCGATCAGGGCAACGCCGCCGCCCGCGACCAGCTGCTTCACGCCCTGACTCTTGCTGCCGGGGTTATCCTGTCCATAACCCTCCAACAGGTTGATGCCGCCCCAGACACACAGGGCACCGCCCAGACCGACCACGATCGTCTGCAAAGTATCGACTGCGCTGTTGAAAAATTCCATAAGGTCCTCACTTTCTGCCGCTTGTTCTGCGGCACTCAAAAATTTTTTCAAAAAATGCCGCCTCATTCGGCGGCTGCATCTTCATCCGACAGGTCGATTTCGTACAGGTCAAAACTTTCGTCCTGTGCGACTACCTGCTGCCGTTTCCGGCGCAGGGTGGATAAGAACCTATCCACATCAAAGGCGTTTTTCTTGTCCGCGTCCGCAAGGTATTTGTAGTGCGGGTGCTTGGTGATGTCGAACTTCTCCGAGAAGAACGGTCTCACACCCCGCAGCTGCAAAATACATTTGCCGCCGTCCATGATTGCGATTTCGTCCTCTGACATCAACGCCTTTCCTAATTTTTGATAGTTCAGTCCGTGGGAGGTTTGAGAACCCCGGTTTTCGCTGGTGTTGAAACTGTCGATGGTTTCTTTCCCCAGCGCATCGGAGATCTCTTTGGCATTTTTGCCCCGCCCACTCAAAAAGAGAACAGAATCGCAGTTGTCCGAAATGATTTCGGCTGCATCTTTGTAGATGGCTTTCAGCTGCGATTGGCTCTGCAAAATGATGGATGCCGAGATTTCCCGGCTGCGGATGGTGGCAATCAGCTTGTCGAAGTTGGGAATCTGCCCGATGTTGGCGAACTCGTCCAGAATCAGCCGCACATGGACAGGCAGCCGGCCGCCGTATTTATCATCCGCACGGTCACACAACAGGTTGATAAGCTGACTTTGGAGCATGGCCAGAATGAAGTTGAAGGTGGTATCCGTGTCGCTCATAATCAAAAACAGCACGGTCTTTTCATCCCCGATGGTGTCCAGCTCCATTTCATCGTCCTCCATCAGCTCCCGCACCTCCCGGATGTCAAATGGGGCTAAACGGGCACCGCAGCTTATCAGGATGGAGGAACGGGTCTTGCCCGCCGACAGCAAGAACTTTTTGTACTGCCGGACAGCAAAGTGGTCCGGGTCTTTCTGTTCCAGCCGTTCAAACATGAGGTCAACGGGGACTGAAATTCCGGGTCGTCCTCGCGGGCTTCACTGGCATTTATCATTTCCAGCAGGGTGGTGAAGTTCATTTCCTCTGCCGGGGCCTCGTACCAGATGTAGCCGATCAGAGCCGTGTAGAACAGCCGTTCCGACTTCACCCAAAAATCTTCTGCTGATTTTTCACCCTCGCCTTTGGTGTTGGCGATAAGGGTATTCACCAGTTTCAGCACGTCCTTTTCCGAGTAGATGTAAACAAACGGGTTGTACTTCATGGACTTGGAAAAGTTTATCGTGTTCAGGATTTTCACCCGGTAGCCTGCCCGCTGGAACATTTGGCCTGTTTCGAGAACCAGTGTGCCTTTCGGGTCTGTGACCACAAATGAAGTTGGATAGTCGGAAGTGGGAAAGCATTGCATGAGGTTGGGCTTGACGTAAAACCGCGTCTTGCCGCTGCCGGAGCCGCCGATCACCAGCACATTTTTGTTCCGGGCGGTCTTGGGGTCTTTGGGACGCCCGGTCATGGTCAGGCGTTCAGTCTGGGTCAGCAAGATGTTGTTTTCAAAGTTGGAGTCGATATAGGGGGCAATGTCCTTGGCGGTGCCCCATCGGGCAGAGCCGTATTCTTCACCCTTGCGGTATTTCTTGGCGTTCTTGCCTTTGCTGTACACGATGAGCCGGACAGCCACCGCCCCGGCAACGCCCACGCAGAGGTCAAACGGATGCAGGCTGGGCAGCGGGTTTGCAAAGGCAGCCGAGATGCCGTTCGTCAGGTGCAGCAGCTTGGCCGAAGCATCCACGCCCGCCGCCAGACGGTATGCCTGCCCGCATTTGGCGAACAGGTACACGAACAGCAGATACGGCAGATTCAGCACCAGCAGCTTTTTCAGTTCAGGCTTCATCGTTCCAGCCCCCTTTGCTTGATTTTTTCTTTGGCGCGTTTCGGCTGCTGGGCCGCTTTCTGCTTGGCTGCTGTTAGCACCTTGCGGATGGAGGGCCGCTGCTCCTTGGAGAGTGTTTTGGCGGTGAACTCCCGGAACGCCTGTTCCAAATTGTCCGCATCCTTGGCCTTGAAGATCACGATGTAGTGGGGCGGCTGGGTGGTTTTATCCTTGCGTAAGGTAAAGTCCACGCCGTACTTCTTGGCGCAGGGCTTGAATGCCCCGATGTTCGCCTCCGTGACTTCAATGTTGGTCAGGGCCGCGCCGTGGGCTTTCAGCTGTTTCAGGCTTTGCTTGCCGTGGTGCAGCTTTGGCCCCTTGGCCCGGTGCTGCAAATATTTTTTCAGCGCAGCTTGCAGTGCTTGGGCGGTGAGCTTGCCCGTTTTCATGGACAGGGCAATGGTTTTCTGGGTGACTTCTTCCTGCAATATGAATCCCTCCTTGTTGCAGAAAATTCAGAGCGGCAGCTAGGGTGGAACCACCAGCCGCCGCAGGTAAAGGGTTCTCATGGGTGGACGCTCCTTTCGGTCAGGTGTTGGGTGGACGGCCCCAATCGGGCTGCGCCATATCGTGCGCCACAAGGGACGCATAGTAGCTGTTGATGGTGCTGGGGGCGTTGAACAGCATGGCCCGCAGGTATTGCTTGATGTTACGGACTTTGGTGGTGTTATCCCGCAGGCAGTCCATGACGAACTCGATGTGATGGCTGTCCAGCTTCAGGAACTTGGCCTTGACCAGCTCTGCCGGATAATCGTCCCCGGCAACCCGGATGGACTTGCGGTTGGTGCAGACGGTTTCCAGCAGAATGTCCACGATCTCGTCCAGCTGCTCCCGGTCTATCCGGGGATTTTGGATGAGGGTGTCATACTCGATGTTCTCCAAAATCAGGTCCCGGTAGATTTGATAGGCCGCTTCCTTTCGGCTTCCTGTCCGTTCCGGCGGCGGTGCCGCTGCCTCGTCCTCGTCTAAAGGCAAGGGGTTTGGGGAATGGATAGGAATGGAATCGGTATTTAATCTCTCTTTCTTTTGTTTTTCTGTAATTAGTTTATCTTTATTTAATTGCATTGGATTTTCCAACGTAGGGTTTTCCTGCGTGGGATTCTCCAACGTTGGATTTTCCAATGTAGGTGAAACCGATGCAGGAATGGGCTGCGGCAGCTCGAAGATCACATAGTCTGCACCGCGCAGCCGTCCTTTCTCGTCCCGTTCTCTGGAACGCTGGATGTAGCCTGCCTGTTCCAGTTCCCGGATAGCCTGCCGTATCGCATCGATGCTTTCCCGGTTGATACGGGCCAGCCCTTGCAGGGTGTAGTCCCAATCTTCCGGCAGGGAGAGCATTTGGGACAAAAGACCTTTGGCTTTCAGGGACAAGGCCCGGTTCCGCAGGTGGTGGTTTGACATGACCGTGTAGCCGCTGTTCTTTTCTACCCGAAATACTGCCATTTCACGGATGCCTCCTTTCTGTTTTTGGGCAAAGAAAAAGCCGCAGGCTTTTTGTGAAAGTCTGCGGCTATGCCGATTGTTAGATATTCAATTCTTTGTGTTTCCGCACTCCATATCAATTACCACCGAAACAGTAATGTGATTTTCAATGCGTTTGTTGCGGAGTTTATCGCCCTCGCCATCGAACACAACATGACGAGAAAATAACGTAAAACGGAGGATTTCTACTAGATTTCTCTTTGTAGCGAAACTATCGCTTCGACGTGCTTCGTCTGCGGGAACAGGTCTACCGGACAGAACTTGGCGGCGCGCCAGCCGAGGCGGGTGAAGGCGGCGACGTCGCGGGCGAGGGTCTCGGGGTCGCAGCTGACGTAGACGACGCGGCGCGGCTTCATTTTGTTGACTGCCGCGATGCACTCCGGCGTACTGCCCGCGCGGGCGGGTCAAGGAACACTACATCCGGGTGCAGGCCCTCCCCGGCCGCGGCGGCCATCCATTCGGTGGCGTCGGCGCAGACAAAGCGGGCATTTGCAATTTTGTTGCGGCGGGCGTTGGCGGCGGCGTCCTTCACGGCGGCGGGATTGCGCTCAACACCGATGACCTGTTTGGCCAGCGGCGCAGCGCAGAGGCCAATCGTGCCGATGCCGCAGTAAGCGTCAATAACCGTCTCGCGGCCCGTCAGCTTGGCAAGCTCCAGCGCTTTCTTGTACAAAACCTCGGTCTGTGTGCGGTTGACCTGGTAAAAGCTGCGGGACGAAATGGCAAACTGCGTGCCGCACAGCGTATCCAGCACAAAGCCGGGGCCGTAGAGCGTTTTCTCGCGGCTGCCCAGCACGGCGCTGGAGCGGGTGGGGTTGATATTCTGCACGATGCTGACGACCCAAGGCGCTTTTTTGCGCAGAGCCGTGCAGAAATTCTTGCTGCCAGGCAGGTCGGGGCTGGGTGTGACCAACGTGACCAGCACCTTACCGTCGCCGGAGCTGCGCAGCACGGTATGGCGCAAAAGGCCGGTGCCGCGGTCCTCATCGTAGGCGGTCCAGCGGCAGGCGCGGGCGGCGTCCAGCACGGCGGCGAGCGTCTTATTCAAAATTTCCTCCTGTAAAAGGCAGTCCGCGCCGGGCAGGACGCGGTGGGTGCCCTCGGCATACAGGCCGCAGACGAGTTTGCCTCGCTGGGTGGCAAAGCTGGCAATGGCCTTGTTGCGGTAGTGCAGCGGCTCGGCCATGCCCTGCACGGCTTTGACCGGGGCAAACCCGCCCAGCAGCTCCTGCAGGCGGGCCTGTTTTTTGGCAAGCTGTTCACGGTAGGGCAGCGCCAGCAGCGGGCAGCCGCCGCATTTTTTCTCGTAATTGACACAGGTGTTTGGCATAGGGAACGGCCTTTCTCTTGCACATCGCTTGCAAGGCATGCTAAAATGGTAATAAGAGCAAATCCAAAACGGAGGTACTTACTATGAATGTATTGTTGATCAACGGCAGTCCGCACAAAAACGGCTGCACCAACGCAGCCCTGACCGAGATGGCCAAGGTGCTGAACGAAGCGGGCATCGAGACGACGTCATTTCCCATCGGCTCTGCGCCGGTGGGCGGCTGTGTGGGCTGCGGCGGCTGCAGCAAGGCAGGCAAATGCGTGTTCGGCGGCCCTGTGGCCGACGTGCTGCCGCTGGTCGAGAAGGCCGACGGCATCGTGTTCGGTGCGCCGGTCCACTACGCCACGGCGGCGGCCAGCATGCTGGGCTTTATGCACCGGCTGGCCATCAGCGGCGGCAAATACCTGCGCCACAAGCCCGCGGCTGTCGTGACAAGCGCCCGCCGCGCGGGCACGACGACGGCGCTGGAGGCCATGGAGAAGGTGCCGCAGTTCTTTGAGATGCCGCTCATCAGCTCTACCTACTGGCCGATGGTCCACGGCGGCAAGGCCGAGGAGGTTCTCTCCGACGAGGAGGGCCTGCAGATCATGCGCAACCTGGGCCGCAACATGGCGTGGGTGCTCAGGTGCATCGAGGCCGGCAAGGCGGCAGGCATTGCGGCACCTGTGGCGGAGAATGACAAGCGGACGAATTTCATCCGGTAAATTTGGCAAATAAAACGGGAGGTTAGAGACCTCCGGCGGGCGGCAGAGCGTCAAAAAAATCATTCTTGTCTTATCGCGTGTGTAGGGGCGCCCATTGGTCGCCCGTCAGCTTACCGCAGCAACGCATTTTCTGGGGCAGTTTGCTTACAAGACAAACGGGCACGGGCGAGCAATGCTCGCCCCTACAAAATGTGCCTGCACAGTTTTGCGCGGGCAAGGCCCGCGGGAAAGCCTCCCCTGTAAGGGGAGGTGGTCGAGTGCATCGATGACCGGAGGGCTTTTGCCGCTTTGCCTTTACGCCAAACTCTTGCTCCGGCCCCCGTTGACGTCGTCCTCGGTCACGGCCTTGGTCGTTTTATCGGCGGTCCGGGCGTTTTCCGGGGCATGGCCGGTGGGCCAGACGTTCTGCAAAAGTGCGATGATCGGATCGTAATCGCTGGTGCGGGCGGCTGCAGTGACATAGATCGTCTCACCGCAGTCGTAGTCGATCTGCGCAAAGATCGTCTGGTAGCTGCCGCAGTCGTAGCGCACGGCCTCAACGGCTGCATCGGGCACGGTAAATTCAAAATCACACTTGACCGTGCCGGTGGTCTCCTCCAGCTCCTGACCGGATTGGGCCAGAAAATCCGTGTAGGTGTCGGTGGTCTGCAAAAGCACCACCGTGTAACTCAGCTGGTTGCCCGTGGTCAGCGACAGCGTGTCGTCCTGCGCCATGACGGGCTGCTCCCATTGGTTCTGGTCATAGACGACGGTCACGCCGTTGTCGCCGTCGCAGGTGGTGTAGTCCGGCTCGGCGCTTGTCACAAAGCTGTCGCCGCCGTAGAGATAGAGCATCACATCCTGAAAGCTGCACCCGGTCAGGGTCAGGGCAGTCAGCGCGGCGAGGGCAGCAGCGGTCCATTTTTTCATCAGTCTGTTCCTTTTTATAATAGCATAATGGCGTAAAAGCCCAGCGCCGACGCGGCCAGCACAAAGGCGTTCCAGCCAAGCACGGCAAAGACGCCGCCGAACGCGAGACCGGCCAGCACGTCGCTGATATAGTGTACACCGGTCACGACGCGGGAAATCGCAATGAGAACGCCCAGCACGGCCAGCACCGCGCCGAGCGGCGGCAGCACGTACCACGCCGTCCCGGCTATGGCCGCCGCCGAAAAGCAGTGGCGGCTGGGCATGCTCTGGCCGGTCTTGTCCTTGGGGAAAAGCGGCGTAAAGCCCAGCGCCGTGTAGGGCCGCGGGCGGTCAATGAGCTTGCGCACCAGCGTGCCGACGACGAACGCCGACGCGGGCACGACGAGCGCGGGCCAAAGCTGTCCCATCCGATGCCACGCCAGCCAGGCCAGCATACCCAGGTACAGCAGGTAGACGAGCGCCACGGCGCTGCAGCTGACGAGCCGCAGCGCCTTTTTGGCGGCTGGCCGTGCATTGAACCACCCGATGACGGCGCGATATTGCTCTGCGTTCATAGGGGCATCCTCCCAGAAATAATTGTACAGTATAAGAATAACATTCTGCAAAAGGCTTGTCAAACGGCGGGTGGAATGTTTATAATGTGTTTACACACTAGCCCCGCATGGGTGGCTGGAAAAGCCTTGTTTCCGCCCGAAGCATTTCGGATTACCGCAGGGCTCTCTCCCCCACCGACTGCGGGCGGAGCCCCCACGCAGAGGGGGCCAAGAAGGAAAACGGGAGGTTTGTCCCTTTGTTTGGTTTTGCAAATGAGCTGCTGGCGTTTCTGGCGCTGGCGGCTGTGCTTGATTTTCTGCCCGTGCTGCGGCACAGGCGCGCCCCTGCTGTCTGGTGGGGCGAGGAACGGCTGCTGTTCACCACGCGCTATGCGTCGGTGCGCCAAAAATACGGTGCATGGGCGATTTTTGTTGGGCGTGATGGTGTATGAGTTCATCGTTGTGTTCAACAACAGCATGGCGCGGGAAAACTGGCCCTGGCTGCAGACGCGGGTCTCCCCCGTGCTGGACTGGGTCATGTATCTCTGCTTCGGCTTTAAGATCCTGCTGGGCACAAAGTACAATGGCCGCAGCATGGTCTGCGCGGGGCTGCTGTACTTTGTGGCGCGGTGGGTCTACTTCAACGGGCAGAACATCTGGTGGCTGGGGCTTTGCGTGGCCCTGCTGGCCGCTAAGGACGTGCCGCTGCGCCGTGTGATGAAGGCATTTCTGGCCTGCGGCGTGCCGACGCTGGCGTTGGTGGAGCTGCTGCACTTTGCGGGCATCATCGCGCCCGACGCGGCCAGTGAGCGCAACGGCAGCTACCGCCTGATGTTCGGCTACGGCCACCCCAACACCTTCGGCGGGGTGATGTTCGGCCTGCTGCTGGCGTGGGTGCTGCTGCGCCGCGCCAGGCTGACCTGGCCGGAACTGGCGGGCGTGGCCGCCGTGGGCGTGTTCCTGATGGTCGGCCCCAAGTCCCGGTCCGCGGCGCTCTGCACGTTTTTGCTCGTTTTGCTGCTGGCACTGGCAAAGCTGCGCACCCGCAGGGGGCTGCACCCGGGCAGCAGACCGCTGGCAGCGCTCTGCGCGGCCACGGTGCCGGTGCTGGCCGCGGTCAGTTATATTTTACCGCTGTTCGTCGTAAAAATCGGACCGTGGGCCAACGACATCGGCCCCGGCTGGCTGAAGAAGCTCGACGACCTGCTGACCTGCCGCATCTCGCTGGCATGGGCGGCATACCGGGTGTTCGACATAAAAATTGCAGGCCAGATGCTCCCGGACTGGCCCGCGCTGGACAATATTTTTGTGTATCTGCTCTACCTGACCGGCCCCGTGATGGTCGTGCTGGTCTGTGCACTGATGATGACGGCGCTGTACGGCTATGCCCGACGCGGGCAGTGGCAGGCCGTGGCCTGCCTTCTGGTCATGCTGGCCTATGGCTACATGGAGAGCCAGGTCACCCACCTGACCAGCGACCCCGCTCTGCTGCTGCTCTGCGGCGCGGTGTTTGCGCTGCCGCGGGAACGGTGGTTGGATGAATAAAAGGCAGCCGACGTAAAGCTCCGCGGGCGGATATGGAATCCGCCCCTACGGCGTGTGCGCGGGCGAGCAATGCCCGCCCGCGCAGCGTCCACAGCGTTTACTCCTCCGGGTAGGCGTCGGCGGAAATTTCCACGGTTTCCTCCTCCGAAGCGGCTTCGGCGCCGGCCTTGGCGGCAGTGATAAGCCCTGTCACCTCGCCGGACGGCTTTTGCAGTAAATATGCCCCCACGGCCTTAGCCTTGTAGACCAGCAGCACACAGTAAGTGTCATGGTCGCCCGTAGAGAGCTGCGGGCAGAGCACAGTCCACTTTTCCACGGTCTTGCCCTTGTAATCGGCCAGGTCAAGGCCGCTTTCCTGCACGATCTGGTTGAAGGCGGCAAAGCTGTCGTCCCACTTTTTGGGGATCTTTACTTTGTCCACCGCCGCACTGGCCAGGTCGGTGTCAAAGCCGTAGCCGGTAAAATAAGTCCCGATGTCTTGCGTGGTCTCGATGCCCGGCACCGCCGCGGCGGACGCCGTGACTGCCCCACCGGAAAAATGTACCGCCGCGGCCACCGTGCCGCACAGGCAGACGGCGCACAGAGCCAGCGCGCCCGCCTGCCGCAGACCGGGTTTTGTAACGGTAAATAAAAACATAAGCGCAGCCCCCTCACACATTGTCAATGCAATGTATGCGGGGGCTGCGCGTTTTATGTGTTCCGTGCGCGGCGGGTGGCGGGCGCATATTGAATGCGCCCCTACGACGGAACGCGGCACCCTGTCCGCAGGGGCGGATTCCATATCCGCCCGCAATGGCAACGGCCATACGCATTACTTATACTGCTGTTTCGGCGCGTACCACTGGAAAATGACCGCGTCGTTCTCGGCCTCGAGCTTCCGGGTGTCATGCTCGGGCAGGGCGGTCCACATGACCATCATGGCACCCAGGCGCGCGCAGAGACGCACGGCCCAGTTGCGCTTTTCGGGGCACCAGGCGATAAAATCAGGCCGCCCCAAAAAGTTGCCCAGGCAGTGGGAGAACACGAACGCGGGCACGGGATGCGCACCGGTCTTGCGGTAGCTCCGGTAGCTGTCGGCCAGCTGACCGCGCAGCAGACCGGGGGCCTGCCGCCGCACGATGCCCACGACGCGGGGTCGAAGCTCTCGATGCAGTAGGGGCCGGGATAGGTTTTCAGCTCGGCAATCGTTGCGCGGCAAAGCTCCTCCAGATAGGTATGCTTATACTCGCTGCGGCTCTTGATCTCGACGATCAGCGGCGTGTCGGGGTTGGCCTCGGCGACGGTGCGCAGCATATCGGCAAACAGAGGCGGGTGCTCGTCGCTGCCGGCCAGCGGCTGGGCCGAGAACTCCTCCCAAGGCATATCATGGACAAAGCCCTTGGCCGGGGTCATTCGATCCAGCGTATCATCGTGGAAAACCACAAGCCGCCGGTCCGCGGTAAACTGTACATCCAGCTCAATGCCGTAGCCGTTTTTGGCCGCCGCGGTAAAGGCGGGCAGGCTGTTCTCCGGCGGGCGCTGATCCTTGCCGAAGAACCCGCGGTGTGCGCAGTTGCGGCCCAAAACAGGCGGCACGCAGGGCGTCCCGCCGCTTGCCCGGCCAGACGGCGAAACAGCGTCAGAACCACCAGAAGTAAGACAATGCAAAGCAGAATTTTCATAATCGCTCACGCTCCTGCCGTCATTGTACCGCGTACAGCGGCAAATTGCAACAGGTTTTGCAAAAAGGATGCACTTCCGTAAAGGTATATGGCAGGACCCGGACATAAGCAAACATTTTTATAAAAATTTTATTTTTTTCACAATTCTTCCACTCTTGCATTGTATTGTGCTATTATAGAAATATCATATAAGGAGGGCATTCCTATGGCTAAATTCTGATCGTGGATGATGAGCCGCGCATCCGGGACCTCATCCGCGAGCATCTGCAATACGCGGGCTTTACCTGTGAGGAGGCCGGCGACGGCACCGCCGCGCTGAGCGTGCTGAGCCAGGGCGGCATTGATCTGGTAATTCTGGACATTATGATGCCGTTTATGGACGGCATGACCTGCCTGCGGGAGATGCGCACTCGCAAGATCATGACCCCCGTGATCATGCTGACCGCCCGCAGTGAGGAATACGACAAGCTGACCGGGCTGGAGAGCGGCGCCGATGACTATGTCGTCAAGCCGTTCTCCCCGCGGGAGCTGGTCGCCCGTGTCAAGGCCGTGCTGGCCCGCACGATGCCCAAGCCCGCCGAGGCCACCGGGAGCTATACCTTCGGCGATTTGTCCATCGACACGGCCAGCCACAGCGTAAAGGTGGCCGGGCAGGAGGCGTCGTTGACCCCGAAGGAGTTTGATCTGCTGGTTTTTCTGGTCAGCAACAAGGGCATTGCGCTGAGCCGCGAAAAGATCCTGCAAAAGGTCTGGAACTATGACTATTACGGCGAGGACCGCACCGTCGATACCCACGTCAAGATGTTGCGCGGCCATCTGGGTGCCTGCCGTAAGATGATCGTGACCGTGTGGGGCATCGGGTACAAGTTTGACCCGGACGCTGTATGAAAAAGGACGAAATAAAGCAAAAGCGCCCCTTTGCGCCCGGCATCCAATGGCAGCTGATGCTCTTTATCGGCGGCATCACGCTCTTTACGCTGCTGCTGGTGTGGGGGATCATCACCTACGCGCTGGAGCCGCAGTACAACCGCAACATTCGTGCCAAGCTGGACAGCAAGGCCGCCGCCATCACGGCGCTGATCGACCAGTCGGACGCGGAAATTTCAAGCCGCACCTATCAGGGGCTCTATCTGAACGATGAATTCTGGAGCGGCGTGAGCCAGACGTTCCGGGACAAAAAAATCAACGTTGACGGCAACTGCGTGGATTTCTCCGATTCAACGCTGCGCTGCCTGAAAGCCTACGAGAGCATGTACCCCTGCCTGCTGCATGAGAGCACCGGCGCGTTCGGCGGGGAGTTCGGCTACAATCTGGACACCCGCATTGCCATTCAGCTGCGGCAAAAGCTGTTTCAGGACGGCTCGCTGTACCAGATCGTAAAGATCGGCTCCTCGATGCAGATGTGCGTCGGGCGGCTCTCCGCCGACGGGCAGTACGGGGTTATTGTCTCGGCAAGTCTGGCGCAGATCACGACGGCCGCCGAGGTGCTGCGCGCGATCCTTGGGCCTGTCGCGTTGATTCTGCTGGTGCTGGACCTGTTGCTGGCGATACTTTTCAGCCGCTGGTTCACGAACCCGATCCGCAAGCTGTCCAACGGCGCGCAGGAGATCGCCTCCGGCAACTACGATGTGCAGATCAAGGTTGAACGCCACGATGAGATCGGACGTCTGGCCGAGGATTTCAACCACATGGCCACCGAGGTCAAGCGCAGCGCCCAGCTCGAAAAGGACATTTTGGCGAACGTCAGCCACGACCTGCGCACCCCGCTGACCCTGATAAAGGGCTACGCCGAGACCGTGCGCGACCTGACCGGCAGCGACGACGCCAAGCGTACCGAGCAGTGCAGCATCATTGTTGATGAGACGAACCGGCTTTCCACGCTCGTCAACAGCGTGATGGAGCTGAGTAAAGTGCAGAGCGGTGCGGAAAGACCGAATCTTGTTGACTTTGACATGAGCGACCTCTGCTTTGAGGTCGCGGGCCGCTACGACGCGCTGTGCGACAAAAATCACTGGCAACTTGATTTGCAGGCCAACGAGCCCTGCCCGGTCAGCGCCGACCCGGCCATGATGGAGCGGGTCATGCACAACCTGCTGGGCAATGCGTTCCACCACATCGGTGCGGATGGTGTCGTTGTGCTGCGGGCCATCCCGCAGGAGAAGGGCTGCCGCATTGAAATCGAGGATCACGGCCCCGGCATCCCGCCGGAGGATCTGCCTTACATTTTTGACCGCTACTATCGTGCGCGGCAGGACAGCGGGCGCACCGGCACCGGCTTGGGCCTGTCCATCACGAAGGCAATTTTACAGCAGCACGGCTTCGCCTTCGGCGTTGACAGCGCCGTTGGCCGCGGCTCGACCTTCTGGTTCGAGATGAAGGATACGCGGAAATAGCAGCCCTGCTGCCGTGTAGGGGCCGGGCATGCCCGGCCCGCAGCCTTCCCGCAAGTGCCCGTTAACCGTACACGTCAGGGCCGGACATGTCCGGCCCCTACAAACCTATCCAAAGGGAGTACGCTATGGAAAATCTGAACACACAAATGGACGACCAGCTGAAAAACCGCGTTGCGGAGCTGAACCGCGCCAACGACGAAAACCGCGACGGCAGGCTGGACGCCGCCGACCTGAAGGCGCAGCTCAACCGCATTGAGGCCCAGCTGGAATTACAGGATCAGCAGAACCGCGGCATCATTGCCAACCAGCGCAAGCGCATGGTGCTGAGCGTCGTGCTCTGCGTGATCATTCTGGCGGCGCTGGCGTTCTTCAGCTGGCGGATGAACGAGGCCTACGTCAACGTTATGGACGCCTGCAACCGCGTGAACGATTTGGCCGACACCGTCCAGACCAGTCTGGACACACTGGATCAGGCCCAGCTGGACAGCATGATGCAGGATCTGCCGGAAATCACCGCACAACTGAAAAAGGTCGATGTTGACGCCTTGAACAAGGTCCTGACCGAGCTGCCCGCCCTGATGGACACCGTCAACAGCCTGCAGACCCAGGTACAAAACATCTCGAACTGGTTCAGCAGCTTAGGGTCGGTGTTTGGACGGTAAAGGTAAATAAAAGTAAGAAAGCCTTCCCCCTTGGGGGAAGGTGGCCGAGGCTCCGACCGAGGCCGGATGAGGGCAGCCTTCCGGCTGCGGCCCGGTTACGGGTTGCAGCGGAAGGCTGCCCTCATCCGTCCGCTGCGCGGACAGCTTCCCCCCGCGGGGGCAAGCCTTTTTGGGTTGCGGCCTTATGGTAATACGCCCACCGCGGCGAGCCATCCTCAGTGTAGATCCTCCCGCACCTCACAAACCCGCTCTTTTCCAGCGCGCGCTGCATGTAGACGTTATCGGCGTGGGTGTCGGCACGCACAGGCAGGCCCTGCCGCAGGCACCAGTCAATACAGAACTGCCCAATGCCGCGCACCTGCCCTGCCGACGCCATCCGGTGGATCGTTGCGTAGGGCAGGTCCTCTGGCCAGGCACCGTCCTCCATGATGCGATAGGTCGGCTCGTCGCCGGGGATCAGGCAGAACACGGCCTGTATGGTCCCCTCCCCTATCACCACATAGCAGACGCCGCGCTCGATCTCGGCGGCCAGGCGCGCCGCGCCGGGGTAGCTGTCCGGCCACTGGTGCGGGTTGCCATGGGTGCGCATGAACGCCCGCGCGTTGTCAAAAATCTGCAAAAGCGTCGGCAGGTCCGCCGCCGCGGCCCTGCGTACTGTCAGCTTCATAACCATCCTCTCCCTTTGCTAAGGCAACACCGCATAATTCCCGCCTTACGGCTTAAGCACCGCTCCGGCGGCTGCGGCACGGCATCTGCGTTGCCAAAATGCTCGATAATACACAAAGTATTATCTGCGCTTTTGGCTTAGCAGCTGCCGCACCTCGCTCGCCGTATCGGCACTTAGAATTATGCGGTATTGCCCTAAAAAAGTATACCACAACCGCCGCGGGCGGGCAATACGCCCTTGCATCTCCACCGATGTTGTGCTACACTATAGCTGCAAAAAGTTAGACAAGTCAAACTTTCAAAGTGAAAGAGGATTGTAGATATGACACTGGCGGATTTGAAAATCGGGCAGGATGCTGTACTGCGTACCATCGGCGGCCAGGGCGAGCTGCGCCACCACCTGCTGGACATGGGCCTGACCCCCGGCACCGAGGTCACCCTGCGCAAGGTCGCGCCGATGGGCGACCCCATCGAGGTCGAGCTGCGCGGCTATGAGCTGACGCTGCGGCTGGACGACGCGGCGAAAATCGAAGTGGAGAACGTCCACGAGACGGACCGCGCCGCCCGCAGTGAGGAGCGCCACGCTGCGGTGCCCCACCCCGGCGTGGGCGAGCTGCGCAAGGCCCCCAGCTACCATGACCGCAAGAGCGGGGCCGAAATTCCCAAAGGCCAGCCGCTCCGGTTCGCGCTGGCCGGCAACCAGAACTGCGGCAAGACGACGCTTTTTAACCAGCTGACCGGCTCCAACCAGCACGTCGGCAACTTCCCGGGTGTGACGGTGGACCGCAAGGACGGCGTCATCCGCGGCCATGCCGAGGCTACCGTCACCGACCTGCCAGGCATCTACAGCCTGTCCCCCTATTCCAGTGAGGAGATCGTCACCCGCGATTTTCTGCTCAACACGCACCCGGACGGCATCATCAACATTGTGGATGCGTCCAACATCGAGCGCAATCTGTACTTAACGATGCAGCTCATGGAGCTGAACATTCCGCTGGTTCTGGCGCTGAACATGATGGATGAGGTCCGCGCCAACGGCGGCACCATCATGGTCAACGAGCTGGAGGAACTGCTCGGCGTGCCGGTTGTGCCAATTTCCGCCGCCAAGAATGAGGGCATCGACGAGCTGGTCGAGCACGCCCTGCACGTGGCCCGCCACCGCGAGACACCGGGCCGCATTGACTTCTGCGACGCCGGGGACGGCGCGGGCGGTGCGGTGCACCGCTGTGTACACGCCGTAAGCCATCTGATCGAGGATCACGCTGCCCGCACCGGGCTGCCGCTGCGTTTTGCCGCAACAAAGCTGGTCGAGGGCGATACGCTGATCGAATCCGCGCTGGACCTCGATGCGAACGAGATCGAGCTGCTCGGTCACACGATTGCCGAGCTGGAAAGTGAGACGGGTCTGGACCGCGAGGCAGCGCTGGCGGATATGCGGTTCAACTTTATTGAACGCCTCTGCGACAAAACCGTTGTGCGCCCCGGCGAAAGCCGCGAGCACAAGCGCAGTGTGGCCATTGACCGCATCCTGACCGGCAAATACACCGCCCTGCCCTGCTTTATCGGCATTATGGCGCTGGTATTCTGGCTGACGTTCGGTGTCATCGGCGCAGGCCTGTCCGACCTGCTGACACTGGGCATCGGCGCGCTCACCAACCTGACCGACCACGCACTGACGGTCTACGGCATCAACCCTGTTGTGCATAGCCTTGTTATTGACGGCATCTTTGCGGGCGTGGGCAGCGTGCTGAGCTTCCTGCCGACCATCGTCACGCTGTTCTTCTTCCTGTCGATTCTGGAGGACACCGGCTATATGGCGCGTGTGGCCTTCGTCATGGATCAGCTGCTGCGCCGCATCGGACTTTCGGGCCGCAGCTTTGTGCCCATGCTCATCGGCTTCGGCTGCTCGGTGCCCGCCATCATGGCCACCCGCACATTGTCCAGTGACCGTGACCGCAAAATGACGATCCTGCTCACCCCGTTCATGAGTTGCTCGGCCAAGCTGCCGATCTACGCTCTGTTCACGACGGCGTTCTTCCCCCAGCAGTGGCGTGCCGTCGTGATGATCGGGTTGTACATCACGGGCATCCTTTGCGGCATCCTGTACGCGATCCTGCTGAAATTCACCAAGTACAAGGGCGAGCCTGTCCCCTTCGTCATGGAGCTGCCCAACTACCGTTTTCCGTCGGCGCGCAGTGTCTGCCAGCTGATTTGGGAGAAAGCCCGCGACTTTTTGCAGAAGGCCTTCACCATTATCTTTGTGGCAACGGTGCTGATCTGGTTCCTGCAGACCTTTGACATGCGTCTGAACGTGGCCGCTTCGGCGGACAAGAGCCTGCTGGCGGCCATCGGCAGTTTTATTGCTCCCCTGTTCAGGCCGCTGGGCTTTGGCGATTGGCGCGTTTCCACCGCGCTGATCACCGGCTTTACGGCCAAGGAGAGCGTTGTCTCTACGCTGACGGTCCTTCTGGGCGGGGACACCGCCGCACTGACCACGCTGTTTACCCCGTTCACGGCCATCGTGTTTCTGGTGTTTACGCTGCTGTATACGCCCTGCGTGGCCGCGATTGCTGCCGTCAAGCGTGAGTTGGGCGGTGCCCGCGCCGCAGCAGGCGTCGTTTTGATGCAATGCGGTATTGCATGGATCGTGGCATTTGTGGTACACTGTGTAGGAACGGTGTTCGGCCTGGTGTGAACCGTGCCGGAAAGCACCCCTACAGATACGTATGAGGTAATATACGATATGGCAAGTGTTATCATTGTTGTGATTATTTTTGTGCTGCTGGCGCTGGCGATCCTGTTCATCTGCCAGAACGGCGGCTGGCAGGGCGGCTGCGGCGGCAACTGTGCCGGCTGCCACAGCAAATGCGCCGAAGCGGAAAAAAAGCCGAAGAAATAACTCTTGCCTCCCTCTGCGAGGGAGGCGGCCAGGAATTTCGCTCCCCTTTTGCAAGGGGAGTTTTTTTCTTGCCCTGCTGTTGCACAAATGCACAAAAACGGGTATACTTATAAATAAGTATAATTTCAGGGAGGCATTGCCCATGAAAGCTGATAAATACCGCTTCGGCGGCGCCCGCACCTGTGACCTGCGGGCGCTCTCCTGCGACGACAAAGAGGATGCACCGGGCAAAGACGAAATTCCGGCCAAAACCGCCGAGAAGCTGCAAAAGATGACCGCATTGGAGGCTGAACGCTGATGCCGCCCATCCGTGTTTTACAGGTCATGCCCGCCATGGACGCCGGCGGCATGGAAACCTTTGTCATGAACGTCTACCGCACGATCGACCGGGAGAAGGTCCAGTTCGATTTTCTCTATCATTACGATAAACCGTGCTTTTTTGACGATGAAATCCGTGCGCTGGGCGGGCGCATCTTCAAGCTGACCGTCCGGCAGGACAACAACCTGCCCCGCTACCTGCGTGAATTGCGGGCGCTGTTTGCCGCCCACCCCGAGTGGCGCATCATCCACGGCCATTACAGCGGGTTTGGCATGTTCTACAACCCCGCGGCGCGGCGCGCGGGTATCCCCGTGCGGTGCGGCCACAGCCACAATACCGCGTATGAACGCAATTTCGTGGGGCGGCTCGATCATTTTATGAGCAGCTTTTTCAACATCGGCCTGACGGACCGCTTTGCGTGCAGTGAGAAGGCCGGGCAGATGCTTTTTGGCAAGCATCCGTTCACCGTCGTGCCCAACGGCATCGACACGGCGCGGTTTGCCGCCCGCGACCCGCAGCGCCGTGCGCTTTTGCGCGGTGAGCTGGGTGTGACCGATCAGGAAATCCTGTTCGGCCATGTGGGGCGGTTCTCAGACCAGAAGAACCACCTAGGACTGCTCAAAATTTTTGCCGCCGTGCGCACCCGCCTGCCCAAGGCACGGCTGGTGCTGCTGGGCGGCGGCGACCCCGCCTACGTGGAGAAAATGCAGGCGTTGGCCGCCGAGCTCGGCCTTGGCGACAGTGTGATCTTTGCGGGCGTGCGCAGCAACATCCAGAGCTTTTACGACGCGATGGACGCCTTTTTGCTGCCCAGCCTTTTCGAGGGTCTGCCCGTCGTGCTGGTGGAGGCGCAGACCGCGGGTCTGCCCTGCTTTGTGGCCGACACGGTGGACCGCGGCGCGGCGTTCAGCGACAGGGTAAAATTCCTGCCGCTGAACGACACCGCCGCGTGGGCAAACACAATTGCGGCGGCCTCCTTCCGCCGCGACCCGCAGGCGCGGGAGAAGGCCATTAAGGCCGGATATGACATCCACACGAGCGCCGAGGTCCTGCAAGCCTTTTACCTGCGCCGTTATGCCGAGGTGACGCCATGAAGCCCTGTGAGATCGCAGTCATCGTACCTGTACATAATGCGGCGGCGTTCCTGACCGCCTGCACCGACGCGATTGCTGCCCAGAAATTTGACGGCTTCCGGTGCATTCTGGTGGAAGACGGCTCCACCGACGACTCCCCCGCGCTCTGCGATGCCATCGCGGCGGGCGACCAGCGCTTTGTGGCGCTGCACCAGACCAACAGCGGTGTCTGCGCGGCCCGCACGGCGGGTGTGCGCGAGGGGCGGGCGCTGGGGGCCAAATGGTTTGCGTTCTGCGATGCGGACGATTTGTACCACCCTGAGTTTCTGGACACACTGTATGCGGCGGTGACGAACAGCGGGCTGCCGCTGGCCTGCTGCCGGTACGATACCTTTACCGACACCGTGCCCGCCGACGCGCCCGCGCCCTGCAACAGCAAGATCCTGCGAAGCCCCGCCCATCCTGGAGCGCGCTGCTGCATGACCACGCCGTGGATTACGGCCTGTGGAACAAGCTGTTCTCCGCCGACCTGCTGACCGAGGAGATGCTCGACAACGGGCTGGCCTATAACGAGGATCTATTGGCGAACTGGCGTGCATTTTTAGCCGCTCCGGGGTGTGCGTTCTGCGATTTTGCAGGCTATCACTACCGCCAGCACGCGGCCAGCGCCAGCCACCGCGCCCTGCCGCCGCAGAGCATTGACGACCAGCGCCGCACCGCTGCGGAGATCCGCGCCACGGCCCCTGCCGAAATGCAGCAGAGCGTGAACGCCTTTTACTATGAAAAGCTCGTCTATCTGGCCAGCATGATCCTGCGCCGTGCCAACGCCGCAGACTACCGCGTCCAGCTGAACGAGCTGAAGATCGGCATTGCCGCGGGGGCCGACGACCCGCAGCTGGGGCGCAATCCGCTGCTGCCCCGGAGCATCCGGCTTTCGGCCTGGCTGACGCTGCACATGCCGCGGCTCTGGCAGTGGGCGTGCCGAAATTTCTTGAAGGACCGACAATAATGCGCATTTTACTTGTACTGGACCGGGTGGAGAACCCCGCCAGCGCCAACGCCCTGATGGGCTTTCGGCTGGCGGAGCAGCTGCTCCGCCGCGACCATACCGTACATATTTTGACCCTCTGGGACGGCCTGCACACCCCGCCCGCCCCGCCGGAGGGGGCCATGCAGCACCTGCTGGCCTTTGCCGACGAGCGCCAGATGAACGAGGCGCTGGAAAACGGTCAAAAGGGCGGCACGCCGGTGCCGCTGCGGCTGGCCCGGCTGGCTGCACACCCCGCGGCAGCGGCGGCGGCGTTCCGCCAGCTGGTGCTGAAGCAGCCCCGCCGCACCGTGGACAGTCTGCGGGAAATCGAGCGGCTGGACGCTGAATTTCACTTTGACGCAGTCTGTGCCGTCTGCGCACCCTACCGCACGGCGTTTGCGCTGGAAGCTGCCGCCATCCGCGGGAAGAAATTTTTGTGGCAGCTGGATCCCTATGCCTCCAACCGGGACTACACAGCCCCGGGCGGCTTTGCGCGGGAGGGGCAGCTGCTGGACGCGCTGGACGGGACCTTCGTCACGCCGCAGGCCCTGCCCGACTACGCCGACGGCGCACCGCTGGCCCCGTGGCGGGAAAAGGTACACGTTCTGGGCTTTCCAACGCTGCTGCCGCGGGTCATGGAGCCGGTGAAACATGACGATATACAGTGTGTTTTCTGCGGCAGCCTGCACCCCGCATGCGGAGCCGGCGTTGCTGCTGGCGCTGTTCCGCGCGCTGCACGACGACGCTGTAACATTAACGATGGCGGGCGGCGGCTGGGAGCGCTTTGCCGCCGACGCCGACGAGACAGCCCGTGCTCTGGGTGCAAAATTTGTGCGCCCCGGCCTGCTGCCGCCCGACGAGGCCGCCGCGCTGGAAACCGCGCCGACGTGCTTGTCAGCTTGGGCAACACCTATGACAACCAGATGCCCAGCAAGCTGTTTGGCTATTTTGCCACCGGCAAGCCGGTACTGCATCTGGCTGTGAGCGAGAACGACCCCACCCTGCCCTATCTGGCGCGCTACCCGCTGGCGCTGGTTCTGCACCGCAAGGACGGCGTCACGCCGGGCACCGTGGCAAAGCTGCACAGCTGGCTGCACAATGTACAGGGTCATGCCCTGCCCTTTGCCCAGACGGCAAGGCTCTACCCCGAGTTCACCCCGGAGAAGGTCGCGGAGGAGTTTTTAAAGTGGTTGTGAGCAATCAGCTGCGGCCATTCAAGAGAAAATAAAGGAGTCCCTATGCACATTCTTTGGCTTGTCAGAACCACCCTGCCGCAGGCGGCGGCTGCCTGCGGGCTGGCCGGAGCCAGCGATGTCAGCGGCAGCTGGCTGACCGGGCAGCTGGCCGCGCTGCGTGCCTGCCCCGATCTGCACCTGACCGTGCTCTGCGTGGGCAAAGCGGATGCCGACGGCACCGCGGACGGCGTGCATTACCGCGTCGTGCGCGACACCGCCGCCTTTGCGCCGCTTTTGCAGGCCGAGCGCCCCGACCTTGTGCATATATGGGGCACCGAGTTTGACCCCGCCGCCGTTATGGCCGACGCTGCCCGCGCATCAGGCTTGCCCGTGCTGTTCAGCGTACAGGGCGTTATGCGGGACTGCGCCGCGCACCTCTGCGACGGCGTGCCCGAAAAATACCGCCGTTCCGGTGCGCTGTGGCACGCCATTGATAAAATCATTCCCGGCGAGCTGCTCGACAATATGCAGGCGAGCTTTGACGCACTGGCCGCAAAGGAGGCCGCAGCGCTGGCCGACGCCCGCTATGTGACGGGCCGCACGGCGTTTGACCGCGCCGCCTGCGCCGCGCTGGCCCCCACGCCCGCTACTACCCCTGCAACGAGACACTGCGTCCGCTGTTTTATACGGGTACGCTGTGGCATGCGCGGGACTTTGCCGCCGCGCCGGTGCTGCTGCTGCCCCAGGGCAACTACCCGCATGAAAACCTGCACACCGTCATCAAGGCGCTGCCTGCCGTGCTGGCCGAGTACGGTGACGCCGAGCTGCGCATTGCGGGCTGGCCGCCGCTGGACAAGGGCCCGCTGCTGCGCCCTGTCATTGACCGAATGTTCCCCTACAAGCTCTACTGCAAGCGGCTGGCTGCACAGCTGGGCGTGACGGAGCACATCCGCTACACCGGGCCGCTGGATGCCGCGGCCATGCGGCAGGCGTATCTGGAGGCAGACGCCTTTTTGCTGCCGTCCGCCTGCGAGAACAGCCCCAACAGCTTAGGCGAGGCCATGCTGCTGGGCCTGCCCTGCGTCGCCAGCGCCGTGGGCGGTATTCCTTCGATGCTGGCGAACGGCACCGAGGGTCTTTTGTACGGCGATGCGCTGGACGCCGACGCGCTGGCCCGCGCCGTTTTGCAGGTGCTGCACAGCCCCGACGGCGGTACGGCCATTGGCCGAGCGGCCCGTGCCCGCGCACTGCAGACCCATGATGCGGTCCGCAACGCCGCTGATTTACTGCACATCTACGAAAGCATTTTGCAGGAGGAGCACCCGTGAGCATTTCCGTCATCATCCCCTGCTACAGGGCCGTGGCCACGCTGCGCCGCGCGGTGGACAGTGCCCTGACCGGTGCGCCCGCCGATTTGGAGGTCCTGCTCGTCGACGACGGCAGCCCCGACGTCACGGGCGCGCTCTGTGACGAATTGGCAGCCGCTGACCCGCGCGTCAGGGCGCTGCATCGTGCAAATGGCGGCGCGGGTGCGGCCCGCAATACCGGGCTGGACGCCGCGCACGGGGACTGGGTGCTGTTTTTGGATGCCGACGATGCGCTTTTACCCGGTCTGTGGGCCGCGCTGGACACTCTGAACACCGACGCCGACATGATTTTGTTCGGCCTTACGCGGGAAAGCAGCGGTGCGGTCAAGCCCACCGACTACCTGCCCGCGGGGTTCTGCCCGAACTTACAGGCTCTCGGCAGTGCGCTCTCCCCCCTGCTGTTTGACACGGGGCTGCTGGCCGCGCCCTACCCCAAGCTGTTCCGCCGCGCGGCCATCGGGGCGGTGCGGTTTGATGCGCGCCTTGCCATCAACGAGGACGTGCTGTTTAACATACAATTTTTACAGAATACCTCTGCCATTTATTGTCTGGATGGTGTATACTATAAGCAGTATGATACCGAGGCCGGCAGTCTGTCCCGCCGCCTGCGGGGGGACTTGCTGGACGCCGAGCGCGTGACCCGCCCGGCGCTGGCCGATTTGCTGCGGCAAAACGGCATCGACCCGGCCCCCACTATGAGGCCGCGAGCCGTCTGCGGGCCTGCCTGAACCAGTACGGCCTGCTGACCGGCTGTAAGGGCACGCTGTCCTATGCAGAGCGCCGCGCGCTGTTTGCTGAAATTTTAGCCGACCCCGCCGCCCGCAAAGCCCTGCGGGAACGCCTGCGGAATGACCCGAACAGCCTTCTGGCCGTGCCGTACCGCATTGGCGTGGCGTGCAATTGGCCGGGTCTGCTGGCGGGGTATACGATGGCGAAGCAAAATTTATTGTGACACCGCCTCTTGCCTCCCCTAGCAGGGGAGGTGGCCCGCAGGGCCGGAGGGGTTGAACCTTGCCACAGCCCGAAATGCTTCGGATTGCCGCAAGGCTCTCTCCCCACCCCGCTGCCGG
>ENA-OQDA01000200-OQDA01000200.1-human-gut-metagenome-genome-assembly--contig:-NODE-200-length-26506-cov-3.979112_pt1 | contig 26506 bp, 19 predicted proteins | sample MGYA00242771_ERZ504603 | MGnify/ENA primary metagenome ERZ504603 (study PRJEB26092, sample SAMD00036328) | human gut metagenome | host: Homo sapiens | study: EMG produced TPA metagenomics assembly of...
CACCGGCACCTCGCTGTCCAGCACCTGGTTGTCCCGCTCCGATCACCTTGATGTCCACGTCGCCCACGGCGACCAAAATCGCGCACCCGGCCGCTGCCCGCCCCGCCTCCATGGCTGCGGACCACTCCCGGGCGATCTGGCGGCTGCGCTCCTGGGCCATGGACTGCTCCAGGGGCGCGTCCCCCGGCTTGTAGACCACCGCGAAGCGCACGTTGCCCATCCGCTCCCAGTTCATCCCCATCGCCTGGTAGATGTTCAGCAGGATTCCGGTCAGGAAGGGCATGGACCGCAGCAGACTCACGCCGTAGGGGCTGCCCACCTCCGGCTGAAAGGGGGTGAAGAGCAGCAGCTCCTGCCGGGGCAGCTCCCGGAGCTGCCCGTCCCCACTCCTTCCCCACAGGGTAAACTCCAGCGGCGACTCCCCCTCCCGAATCTCCACGTCCGCCGGGTTGCCGCACAGCACCGCCGCGATCTCCCGGCCCCGCCGGTCAGGGACGATCTCCCCCACCGCCCGGCCGAAGGTGAGCATGGAGTCCAGATAGCCGTCCAGAAAGGACTGGATACCCCTCTGTCCGCGCCCGGTGTTCACATGCTGGAGGAACCAGTCCAGCCCCTCCTGGGCAGCGCTCTCCCGGCAGGACACCTTGACCCGCCCGCCAGCCGCACCAGCTTGCGCAGGGCGGCGTCCACAATGGGGACGGCCTCCCGTATGCTCCGGTAGAGCTCCATCTCCCCCTGGCTCAGCGGCACATACCCGTCCAGCACGCCGAAGGGGTGCCGTCCCCCCTCCCGGAGCTGCACCGCCGCCCCGGCCCCATTCTCTCTTTTCCTTGCAAATATACCCATGCTCTCCTCCCATCCTCTGCCGCGGCGCGCTCCGCGCTAAAACCGCCCCCGCTCCACACACAGGCCTCCAACGTACCCCCGCTCTCCCGCCGCAACACTGGCGGCAAAAATAGCGGATGTCGTCCATGGCGTGGTCGTGGACTTTTTTTACCCGGTCGCCCCCGGCCTTCTCATCCAGAGTAGAGGGTAAACTCCCGGAGGGCGTCGGCGCAGCCCTGGCAGATCACCAGCCTCCCCCCGCCGCAGCAGTTCGGCGGTGGTTCGGATACCGGCCAACACGTCGTTGTCGGCCTTTTCCACCCGCCATCCCCGCCGGCGCAGGGTCTCGATAAAGCTGGCCGCCGACGGGTCGGCCACCACCTTCCAGATGGGCCGTCCCCCCGCCAGCCGCTCCAGGGCGTCGGCGTGCTCTCCGTCGGTTCTCTGCCGCCCCTCGGCCCGGGCGTCATAGTAGGACTCCGCCACCCGGTACCACACTCCGTCCCGCAGCCCCCACAGCCCCAGGGACGTGGGGTTGACCGTACCGTAATCGCAGGAGATGCACCACCGCTCCATGCCGCCCACCGGGACGGGCCTCGCCCAGCTCTCGTCGAAGAAATCGTATACCCGCCCCTGGGCGGCCACCCACTCCCCCAACACAAACCGCCGGTAGAAGGCGCCGCTGAAGCTGCGCGCGTACCGCTCCCGCACCTGAGGCGTCAGCGCCGGGTTATCCTCCATGGTGAAGTGGAGGTAGAGCGCCCGCCGCTCCTCCGCCTTTAAAATCCACTCCTTGTAAAACCAGTGCTCCGGGTGCTCCGGGTTGCAGGAGAACCACATCCGGCTCCCCGGCACGGAGCACCGGGCGCAGGCCTGCTCCACGAAGGAGCGGGGCATGAGGGCCGCCTCATCCAGCAGAACCCCCGCCAGCGTGATGCCCTGAATCAGGGCCGCGCTTCCCTCGTCTCTGCCGCCAAAGAGGTAGAAGGTGTTCTCCTTCCCGCCCAGCCGTACCGTCAGCCGGTTTTGGGATGCCTGCTCCCTCCACTGGAACCCCAGCGCCCCCAGCGTAGGCAGCACCTCCCGCAGCAGGTTGCGCCGCAGCGCCGTGATGGTTTTGCCGCACAGCCCGAAGGCCATGCCGTCGAAGCAGGCCGTGGCCCACAGGAAGAAGGCCAGCCCCATGCACAGGGTCTTTCCGCTGCGTACCGCTCCGTCGCAAATAACCGCCTCCCGGCTTTGCCCCTCGGCGGAACACCACCAGGTGAGCACACGCCTCTGCTGCCGGGAAAAGGCCCTAAACCGCATCGGCGCTCTCCCGCAGCGCCCGGAAAAACTCCTCCGCCCCGTCCTCCCGGCCGCCGGACAGCTCCACCAGCCGCTCCAGCACGGCCGCCCGATCCACCAGCTTCAGCTCCACCGCGCCGTTTCCGCTGCGCTTGAACTCCTTCAGCGCTCCCAGATCCAGCCCGTCGATCTCTCCTAGCTGTTCTCCGTCCAGGAACGCCAGCTTTACCGCGTCATTTACTCTGCAACCTGCCAGCCGCTCCATCCTCCGCAGCAGCCGTGCCCGCTCGTTCTTCACGCGTTTCCCTCCTCACCTCCACTCCGCATCCCCGAAAAAGTGGCCCATTTCCGTCCACCTTTCTTTTGTGTTTTTACTTTTTGTCTACCAAAGTCTCACAAGACTGCATTCGATGTCCTGGTCAGCGTTTTCACTTTTCCCGCTCCCGTATTGTCTACCAAACGTCTACCATAGTAACCTTTTGATTCTGTTTCCCCGCCTTTTATATCCCTATCCCCCGAAAACTGCATTGTTTCCTTCCCTGTAAGGGGCGTTATACTTGACTGAAACGCGCAGTCGTGAGTAGGATGCCCCGAAAGCTCAAAATTTAGAAGGAGGAATTCCAAACATGAGAAACCTCAAGCGGACTCTCAGCCTGGCTCTGGCCTCCGTCATGCTCGTGGGCATGATGAGTGTTGGTGCCAGCGCGGTGAACGCGAGCGATTTCACCGATGCGGATGAGATCGTAAACAAGGACGCCGTTTCTACCATGACTGCCCTGGGCATCATCAATGGTAAGGAAGACGGCAGCTACTTTGACCCCACCGGCAACGTGACCCGTGCCGAGATGGCCAAGATGCTCTGCGTCGCCATCAACGGCGGTGTGGATCCCGTGCTGGGCGTCAAGGACACCCCCACCTTTACCGACATCAAGGGTACCTGGGCAGAGTCCTACATTGAGTACTGCGCCGCCAACGGCATCATCGCTGGCCGCGGCAACAACAAGTTTGATCCTACCGGCACCGTGAGCGCCACCGAGGCCGCCAAGATGCTGCTGGGCGTGCTGGGCTACAGCGCCGAGAAGTCCGGCCTGGTGGGCAACGACTGGGCCATCAACACCAACGTGCTGGCCAACCAGAACGGTCTTTACAAGAAACTGTCCAATCTGAACGCCAACACCCTGCTGACCCGTGACAATGCCGCCCAGATGATCTACAATGCTCTGGACGCCGACATGGTTGAGCTGAACGCCGCTGGCAACTACACCACCAGCCAGTACAGCTACACCGGCACCGAGTCCGTCGTGACCGGCACCGAGCGCGTGTGGGTGCTCACGATCAAGGAGAACAACTGCACTGATTCTGGGATCAAGGCTGCTGTTGATGCCCTGAGCGGCTCCGTGTACAACAGCCGCAGCGACGCTGACGAGACCGTGAAAGAGGTCGCTGGCGCTGAGTTCAACAAAGTTAAGTACGCTCTGGAGCAGAAGACCCAGAATGTCTACGGCGAGAACACCGTGACCAAGTACGCCGACGAGACCATGGGCCACAAGTACCTGTCCCTGATCACCGACGGCGACGCCGTGCTGACCGACGTGGAGAAGGACAGCAAGGGCACTTACACCCTGTACATGAACGGCATCACCACCAAGGGCCAGTACACCAAGGTCGAGGGTGACTACAGCAACCTGATCGGCCAGAAGGTCGAGGTTCTGTATAAGGACCGCGAGAATGTGTACGGCGTCTATGCCTCCACCGACAGCTCCCTGATTGTGGAGAGCACTGCTGGTAAGGTTGGTACTCTCAGCAATAATGAGGTCAAGATTGACGGCACCACCTACAAGGTGGACAGCAATGTGACCACCACCGCTCTCTACACCGGTAAGCTGATTGACGGCCTGAATGTGGGCGGCAACAAGGCCGCCGCTGTGAAGGCTTACGACAACGACGACAACGGCAAGATCGACACCGTTGTTTACGTCCCCTTCACCGCCGCCAAGGTGACCTACGTGGGCGAGAAGTCCTTCAACACCGATGTTAACACCAATGTTAAGTTTGAGGACGTGAACGCTTACGACGACATGGCCAAGAACGACTATGTCATCAAGAGCGACGCCGCCAACACCGTGGATGACACCGATACTTATGTCCTGGCTGAGACGGTCAAGGGCAAGATCGAGGCCACCAAGAGCAACTCCGTCCGCATTGACGGTACCTGGTACAACTATGTTACCACCACTCCCGACAAGGATCTGGCTCTGGACAGCACCGTGAAGGCTGCTGTGCTCAACGGCTACATCGTGAAGTCCGAGGTTGTCACCGCCAGCCACGAGCTGAAGGATTACGCTCTGATCGTGAACACCGCCAAGGATATCAACGGCGAGCAGGCCAAGCTGCTCTTTGCCGACGGCACCACCAAGGTGGTTACCACTGATGTCGCGTATGATGGAAACTCCAGCCGCGCCGGTATTGGCGATCTGGTGACCTACGAGGTCAAGAAGGGCGAGTATGTCCTGACCAAGGCTGAGACTTCCGACAAAGATAAGGCCGGCTTTGACCTCATTCTGGCGAATACCTATGAGAACAAGTCCGGCAAGGGCAAGATTGGCGGCGAGAGCATCGCGGACGATGCCGTGATCTTTGTGATGGACAACAACAATAAGTATTCCACCATGACCGGCGCCGACTTTGCCAAGTACGACAAGGATTCCGTGAAGGCGATCAAGAACGCCTATGCCAACAAGGACAACTCCACCGGCTACAACAGCGTGGTTCTGGCCTACGCGACTCTGAACCAAAAGGTCAACTCCATCACCAGCAACTACGGCTATGTGACCAGCGCCGTGTCCACCACCAAGAACAAGGACGGCGAGACCGTGTCTTCCTTCACCTTCTGGGATGGCGCCACCGAGCACAAGGACATCATGACCGACGAGAAGGTTTCCCTGTCCAAGGGCGACATCTTCACCTACGAGGAGAACAAGGACGGCAGCTACACTGTCACCGAGGTCGACAACCTGCTGCGTACCGCCATCATTGCCTACAACGAGAAGAACGGCGATATCCGCTTCACCGACGCTTCTCTGAGCGACAAGGGCAGCAATGTCGACGCTGATATCACCAAAGATACCGTTATCATCGGCATCAACAGCGATGACAAGGCCGGCGTTGCGGGCGCGGTGCCCACCATCGCCATCGAGACTGATAAGTCCGGTGTTTACCAGGCCAACGCCTACTATGTGATGGGCGCCGGCGACGAGGTGAAGCTGCTGGTGGTTGACACCTACGGCAACATCCCCGCGGTTAACAGCGTCATCACTGTGACGGACCCTTCCAACCTGAAGGACACTTGGAATAAGTATACTGATGTCCGCCTGGATGCCAGCAAGATTTCCAAGGCTGAGAGCGTAAATGTGCCTGCTGACAAGACTCTGACCCTTACTGGTACTAACGATACCAACAAGCTCACTGTAACGGTTGAGAGTGGCGCTACTCTGAAGGTGAACGCTACTCAGATTACGGACGGTAAGCTGGAGATTACGCTGAAGGCTGGCGGTGCGGTTGTGCTCTCCGACGGCAGCGTGCTGGGTAAGGGCGGAATTGTTTCCTGTGACTCCGATGTGACGATTGCCAAGACTGCTTCTGGCGTTTCTTACACTACCTCCGGCGTGGTGACCATTGGTGATAATTACAGCTTCTCCGATTCCAACACCTTTGTGCTGAACGGCTCCGTTGTTGGTGCAAAGGAGGGGGTTAAGATTACCATTGGAGGCACTGCTCCTACCGGCACCGGTGTCGGAGCTGACAAAAACTTCTACAGCGCCGCTGGGAGCGCCTCTGCCCAGGGTACCAAGGCAGCGTTGCAGAACAATTCCACCTATGTCTGGGGTACGGTTTACACCGATGGTAGTGGTGCTACTGGCATGGGCTGGGTGAAGCAGTAAAGCAGAACAAAGCATTACTTTTCACTTGTTAAAAGGTAAGAGCCGCCCCCGATTGGGGCGGCTCTTTTTGTTAGTGGAAAGCTATATAGTAGTAGCTCATTCCGGATTGGTTTGCGTCCGCGTAGAATCTGCCCTCTATCAGGTCGCCGCGGGCCACCCGTATTCCGCTGCTGGTGATCTCCACCAGGTTTCCATCCCGCATGGTGACTGGTGCTCCTTGCAGCGCCAGTCCGCCATAGGTATACATGTCGGACTGCATTGCGCCGTCCTGCCTTACCACAAAGACTGCCCGGGGCGATACCCCCAGCGAAATATCCCGACTTCGGGCGTCATCCCCTGTATAGCTTCCACTTAGAATCTCAGGCTTTAAGGCCAGTGCTTTATCCAGCACACGGAAATCCTCGTTGAAATCCGTGCGCAGGAAATTGTCCTCCGGCTCCCACTGGTGCAGGTGATAGTGTTCCGTATAAGCTGCCATTTTCATTCCTCCCGCAGGGGGGGCCGGGCAGCGCCTTTTGCTGTACTGGAAGACGCGGCCCCTGCGGGAAAGGAACCCCGCGTCCGGCTGTCTACCGGACGCGGGGATGGCCTTGCCTGCGGAGGGGGTAATATAGATGGCAAACTATACAGCGCACTATCACCTGCACCAGTGGGAACCGGAGGACAGCTTTTTACGGAGAGACTTCAACGAGGATTTTCAGAAAATTGACGCGGGCCTCGCTGGACGGGGAGATTGCAGCCTGCTGTTCGGCTCTTACGTGGGTACGGGAACTTGCGGCCCGTCCGAGCCTACCGTACTTACACTGGGGATTCCAGCCAAGGCGCTTTGGGTAAGCTGCGGTTCACGCCACGCTGTCTTTCTGAGGGGGAACACGCAGGCGGTTAATTTCAGCACCAGTGATGGAGAACTGCTTGAGGTGGAGTGGACTCAAGACGGCCTGAGCTGGAAGCTGGGGGGAGGACTTTACAATCACGACTACCAGTAGCTCAATGAGGCTGGAACCACCTATTATTACGCGGCGCTTTATCAAGAAAGCAAGGAGGCCCCGGGAAATACCCGGGGCCTCCTTGCTTCTTGGGGTTTGGTGATCAGAACTCAGCGGATAGTGAAGGTCCCGCCAATCAGCTCATTGCCGGTGGTCGTATTGACAATCGTCCAAGTATAAGTGCCATCGACAAGCGCCTTATCGCTCATCTCATAGCCCTTGGAGGAATTATTGATGCCTTCACCAATGACCTGCACATAGAAGTAATGGAAACCAGTGGTCACACCTTTGGCATCTTCCTTGTACATCAGATTACCCTTGCTGTTCTTGATGGACAGAGCAACATTCTGAGCATCCTTGTCAGTAATGCGGAAGGTGAAGAACATGTTGTCGGTGATTTCACCGCCGATGTCATCCTTCTTATCCTCAGGCATCTTGGTCAGAACATAGGCACCATTGGCTTCGCTGCTCAGATCAGAGGCGTTAACAACGGTAGCAGTATTTACACCGCTGCCGGAAATCTCAGCCTTGTCGCTGCCGGAGGAGGTGGTGGAGCCGTAGAAGATGGTGACGATCTCGCCGTTCTTCACGATGGCGGTAACCGTCATGCCCTTCTCCACATCACTCAGAGAGCCAGTCTCGATCTTCTTGCCCTTGGTGACGGCATAGACCTCTACATCGTCGGAAACAGCGTAGCTCTTGCCGCCCAGGTCGATGATACCATCCTCGGCCTCAGCCTTGACCTCCACGCCGGGAAGCTGATAGGTGTCGTCAGTATCCTTCTTGCTGTACTCCTCGCAGGCAGAGGCATCCAGAATCTCGTTCTCAGCATCCGCATAGGCGATAACGTTCAGCAGAATATCGGTCTTCAGGACATTGCCGCTGGGATAGCTGTCCTTCAGCTCCTCATCCATCTTGACAGTGGTGATCTCACCGTTGACAACAGCCTTGTACTCGTAGTAGGTGTTGTCGCTGTCCTTCACCTTGGTGCCGGCCTTGGAGCTGAGGACATATACGATGTCGTCAGAGCTGGCGGACACATCGGAGATGAAGACCATGGTAGCCACAGTGCTACCGCTCTTGCAGTAGTAAACAAAGTTGCCGCTGTTGTCCTTCAGGTCGGGAACATTGGCATAGCCGGTGTAGGACTTATAGGTGGCCTTGCTGCCGGTGCCGGTCTGCACCAGGAAGACGGTCTTGCTGTTGGCGTAGACAGTCTTAGTGTCCAGAGTCATGGCGGACTCGCCCTTGTTGATCTCGACCTTCTTGTTCTCGGCCAGACCAGAAGTGCTGACGCCCTTGATGGTGTAGATGTCCTTGGAGTTCTTGCTGTACTCCACGATGTAACCCTGCATGCCCTTCAGAGCGGTTTCCTTCGCCTTAAAGTTGTCGCCGCTCAGACAGTCCTCATCGACCTCGGCCTCGACCACGGTGCCGTCGGCCAGCAGAAGCTTGGCATAGTAGGAGCTCTCGTCGTCATAGCGGCCCTCATCGGCACCGGTGTTCACGACGTAGGCGTAGTCGCTGGAGGCCTTGGATACGTCGACCTTGATGACATAGCCATAGGAATCCAGGTACAGGTCCAGCACGCTGTCGACCTTGACATCACCCTTATTGGACATCTTCGCGCTGTACTTGTAGGTCTCGCCGTCAGCCACGAAGCTGGAATCGCCGGTGGTCTTGGTGACCTCGACGCCCTCAACCACCTCGGCCAGGGTCATGGTCTGGATCTCACCATCAGCCATGGTGTAGAGAACCACGTCGTCCTTCTCGAAGGACTCAGTCTCGAACTTCTTGCCGTCCACGGTGACATAGCGGTCATCGCCGTCCTTCGCGGCGGTAACCTTGGAGATCTCGCCCACGTAGGTGTTGATGACCACCAGGGTCACGTTGTCGTCGTTGTCCACAAAAGCCTCGACCAGAACGCCGTTGCCGCCGAGCTCGTCGTCGCTGTTGCCCTTTTCGATGGTGAAGGTGCCATTGGCCTTGCCGTCCTCGGTCACATCCACAGTAGTGGTCTTATCCAGGCCCAGGTCGGAGTACAGGGTCTTGGAGCTGACCTTCTCGGAGTAAGAGGCATCGGCGGTGGAAGCATAGGTGCCGATCTCCTTGGTGCCGTTCTTCCACTGGTCGGAGGGACGGCCGAAATCGTCGTGGTTATTGCTGTTCAGGGTCAGGTCAGAGAAGTACTTCTCGCAGAACTGCTGCACCTCGTCCTTGTCGCCCTTCACGGTGCGGTAATCATCGGTCGTGCTGTTGGCGACCTTCACAGGGGCGGAAGCACCCACGATAACCTGCATGCCGTCGGAGCCGATGACAGTGGTGCCCTTGTTGGTGTAGTACACAGTGTCGGCGGTCAGGGTCTGGAACGCCATCTGGGCGGCCTGCTCACGGGTCATGGCGTCGGCCAGCACGATGCCCTTGGGGGCGATGCCCGCGTTCACCGCGTCGGCGGCCACGTTGATAGCCCAGTCGTTGCCCACATAGTTGGCAACCTTCGCGTCATAGCCCAGGGCCACCAGCATCATCTTCGCAAAGGCCAGGCCGGTCAGCTCGCCCTCGGGGTCGAAGTTGCCGTTGCCGGTGCCCGCCAGGATACCCTGCTGCACGCAGTAGCCGATGTAGCCCGCGGACCAGCGGTTGGCGGCCACGTCCTTGAAGGTGGTGGAGTTAGTGCTCAGCTTATTGGCGTCCTCCTCGCCCAGGAGCATGACAGCCACGATCTTGGCCGCCTGCTCACGGGTCAGGATGCCGGTGGGGTTGAAGGCGCCCTTGTCGGTGCCCTCGAACACACCGATGGCGGTCATCACATCAACCGCTTCAGTGTTGGTGATTTCAGCAGAGTCGTTGAAATCACTGCTCACAGCGCTGGCGGAGACGACCATCATGCCCACAATCAGGGCCATGGCCATTACCAGGCTGAGAGTCCGCTTGAGGTTTCTCATTTGGATTTCCTCCTTCTGAATTTTGAGCCAGAGGGGCGTATAACGCCCCTTACAAAGGAGAAATAGGTACAAATATCTGCTCGTTTTCACCTAAAAAACTCGGTGACGGCATGGAAAGGTTTGCTTGGTAGGCATTTGGTAGACAATCCTGACAGGGAAAAAGGGCTGAGGCCCTGAAACCAGAAGGGTTTCAGGCCTCAGGTGGTAGACATTTGGTAGACGGAATCTCCAAACACGGCTGTAGACTGTCCTGGGTTTGGGCGTGCGGCGGATAGTGGGGTGTCCCTACATGGGGAGGAGATGTAAAAAATATGGCAAATTATACGGAACACTATCAACTGCACCAATGGGAGCCGTCCGACAGCTTTTTGCGGACGGACTTCAATCAGGACTTTGCCAGGATCGAGCACAGGCATGCGGCCGCCAGGGCCCAGGCGGAGCGGCTGGAACGGGAGAAGGCCGAGATCAGCACAGGAGCCTATACCGGCGACAATGCCGCCAGCCGCACGATTCACCTGGGATTCCGGCCCAGGGCGGTTCTGGTGGAGATGGCGCTTGGCAACCGCTATGGAAGCAACGGCGGCGAAAGCATCAGCGGCGGCCTGGCGGTAGACGGCTGGCCAGTGTTCTATCAGGACATCAACGGACCATGCACGCCCGCCATCCAGATCCAGGCCAGCGGCTTCGCCGTTACCCAGGACAGCCGGAACCGCTCCTATATGAACTACAGCGGCACCAAATACCATTATTTCGCGGTGAAATAGAACATCCCCCCGGGCATAAGCCCGGGGGGATGTTTATACAGTTGACGTTCTTGGTTACGGCGCAGCAAATGTGATAGTGGCGCCGGTGGCGGGCATAGCAAGTGTAGCGGTGGCTTTATTGGTACCATTGGCGGCGGTGCTGCCGGGAATCTGAGTTCCGCCGTTTTTGATAACATTAGTATCGGTGTTGGCGTTGGACTCCAAGAAGATGCTTACGCCAGTAGCCACATAGGACCCGCTGGGTGTAATCTCAGTGGCTTGGTTGTCCATACCGTCGTAGGCCTTGACATCGGTAATTGTAAGAACCGCGGCGGGAATCAGGTACAGGTCACCGTGCACAGAGGTGAGAGCAACGGTGTTGTTGGTAGCGGTGGCATTCGCAGTCAGAGCCCAGTGGGTATCCGCACTATTCGCCCGAATGACGCCGGTGCCGTTACCAGCATCGACCGTGATGTGCAGGGTCTTACTGGTGGGGACATAGGCAGAGTCGTTCTTGCCGACCAGAAGAGCGCCGCTGCTATTGGTATCCTTCACGGTCACGCCGTCACCAGCGTGGACCATAACCACCTCTGCGGTCTTGTCCAGGGTGACGTCGGAACCGGGCATCGCAAAACTCAGCTCATTGGCGGAGGTGATCTTGACGGGGGCAGCGATACCGGGGATGGCCCAATAAGAGCCCACAACGAAGTCGGTGGAGATGATCTTCACGGTGTCGCCCGCGCTGATGCCGGTGTACCACTTGTCGGTGCCAACCGTAATCTCGTTACCGGCCTTGAAGTTGACCAGCAGGGAAGCAGCGTTAAACTTGTTGGCGTCGGGCAGCTTCAGAGTCAGGCTGCCAGCCGCAGGGGCGGCGGCCACGGTCACTTTCACCACATCGTCAGCAGTGGTGGCAACCTTGCCGGTCTCAGTGTAAGTAGCCACGACCTTGAAGTAGTGATCGCCAGCGGTGAGGACGCCAGCCTTCACATTCAGGACACTGGTGACACCAGAGGAGCTGACCGTGTAGTTGGCATCGTTCTTCAGGGAGACAGGCTTGCTCCCGGCCGCGTCATCACACTTGAACCACTCGTAGGTGAGGGCGCCGGTGCCGCCGGCGGGCTTGGTCACGGTCGCGGTGGCCAGCTTGGTGCTGTTGGTATTCACACCAGTCTCAGCGGCCGTAGTGACACTGATCTGACCGGCGTACACGCCGTCCAGGGTGCTCAGGATGTAGGCGGCGCGGACAATGTTCTTGTCGCTGTCGATGACCATGACAACCTCGCGGCCCACGTTCTCGGAGAAGGAGCCGACAGGAGCCTTCTCATAGCTGTTGTCCACGTCCTCCACGTTCCAGATGTTGTTCTCGTAGGTGAAGGTGCCGTCGCCGTAAGTACCGTTAACCAGGTTGGTCATGGTCTTGTTGGTGTAGAGGGCCACGGTGCCGGTGCGCAACTGACGGGCATAGCCGCGGACGATCTCCAGGTTGCTGGCCTGGTTGCCATCGCTGGAGAAGTTGGGCTTGGTCAGGTCGGAAACACCGTTGCCGTCAGTGGTGTAGGCATAGGGAATGCTGAAATCGTTGGAGGTGTTGAAGATACTGTTGTAGTCGCTGCGGGTGATCTTCAGGGTGGTCACAGTGCCATCCATCAGAACCACGTTCAGGGTGGCATACTTGCTGTCCACGCTGCTGCGGCTCAGAACGAAGGCATAGTCCTTCTCCACGGCCACGCCCTTGGCGTCAAACAGCACGGTGGAGGCCAGGGTGGACTTGCTGTCCAGGAAGCGGGCGGAAACAGTCTTGCTGTTATCCACATGAGCCATCTTATTGTAGCCGACAGCCACGCCGTAGGTGATATCGCTGGGAGTGCTGTTGTCATAATAGAAGGCCACAGTGTTCTTGTCTACGGTGATCTGGCTGTTGTTGCTGTTGTAGCGGATACGGGCGGCGCCGGTCTCATAGGCGCTGCTCATGGCTCCCCTGCTTCACGTCGGCGGGGTTGAAGACGCTGGTCACCACGGAAACCTCGTCGTTGCTGCCCACGATGGACTTAATGGTCAGCACATTGTCATCGTTCAGGGAGTAGGCGATGACATAGCCAGTAGCGCGGCCGTCCTTGTAGTCGGCGTCGTTGATACCAGCAGTACCAGTCGCATCAATGTCCTTGTTGACAAAGGCGCCGGTATTACCAGTCTCAACAGGAGTCTTCCAGGGGGCGGTAGCGGAGTTGTCGGAGTCGGAGGTGCCCAGGAAGCCCTTCAGCTCCTGAATGCCCTGATTTTTGCTGTATTTCTCAGTATGGCTGTTAGTGGTGAGAACGTCAGCAACCTGCTCGCCCACGTTCTTGGCGGAGGCGGAGAAGTTCAGGGTGTAGACGCCCTCGGTGCCGTCGGCCAGCAGGACCTTGATCTTGCCGGAGGCATCGGAGGCAAAGGCGCCGGGCTCATAGCCGGAGTCCAGAACCAGGGCGTAGTCGTACAGGCCCTGCTCGGAGGGACGGTAGGCAATGACGTTGCCGTTGCTGTCCAGGATAAAGTCGTAGTCGGAGTCGAACTCCACGCCGCCGTTGTCGCACTTGAGCACGTCGAACTCATAGGTGTTGTCAGCGGTGTCAGCCTTGTACTGGATGTAGGAGGGGTGGTACTCAGTGCCGCCCACGGTGATGGTCTGCTCCTTCTCCTTGTTGGCAGCATAGGACTCCATCTGGCCGGTGATCACCTGGGGCTCGGAGACATAGTAGCGGCCGCCGTAGGAGACGGTCAGAACCAGGTCGCCCTCAGCCAGGTCGGCCTCGGTCACGATGTCCTCGTTGTCAATGGCCTTGTTGGAGTTGAAGGTGTTCAGAGTGGTGGTCTCCTTGGAGTCGCTCTTGGCGATGACCTGGGACAGGGTCTCCTGGAGGTACAGCACGTACTCAACCTCGCCGTCGTTATCGTTGTCGATGGCGGTCAGCTCCACGCCGTAGCCGTTGGTCTTGCCCTTCACGCTGTTGAAGCGGTCGCCGGACTCGAAGCCCATGGCCTTGGTGGCGGCAGCCTCGTCCTTCATTACGCCGTAGTTGACGTAGTAGGCGGTATCGCCGTCCACGCTCAGGCCGGTACCCTTCAGGAAGTCCTTCATGGTGTCCTGGGTGTCGGCGGTGGTCTTGACCACGTTGTTGTTGCCGTTCACGTACACGCCCAGAACCTCGGAGTTGGCCAGAACGGTGGTCTTGCGCACATACATGGTCACAGTCTGACCCAGCATGTCGACGGGAGTGGACACGTTGAAGATAACAGGGTTCTTCTCCGTCTCATACTCGCCCACAACGGTGTTGCTGGTGGTGGACTTGTAGACCTTTACGTGATCCATCTTGGTCTTGCCGGCGGCCAGGGCGTCCTCGCTGTCGGTATCCTCCAGCTGGGCCCACTCGTTGCCGGTGACCACGCCCTCCACCTTGTACACGCCGTACTTAGTGGACAGCAGGGTACGGTGATCCCCAAAGGCAATTGCGTAGCCGTTCTCGTACTTCTGGATCATTTCGATGTCCAGAGCGTTGTAGATCAGCAGCGCCGCGTTGTCGCGGGTCAGAGGATCGCCGGTGGGAGCGGTCAGGTCATCAAAGATGCCCAGGGTAGAGGCCAGAGAGGCGGTCTTGATGGCCCAGTCGTTGCCGGTCAGGCCCTCGAGCTGCGCGTCGTAGCCGGCGGCCACTAGCAGCATCTTGGCGGCCTCGTTGCCGGTAACGGTAGCGGCGGGGTCAAACTTGCCATTGCCGCGGCCGGCGATGATGCCCAGGCTGTAGCAGTAGTTGATGTAGCTCTCAGCCCAGTGGCCCTTCACGTCGGTCAGGCCGGTGTTCATCCCGACATACAGGCCGTCCACATCGGCGCCCTGATTCAGGACGGTGGCGATCATCTTCGCCATCTCGGCACGGGTCACGTTGCCGGTGGGGTCAAAGTAAGACCCGTCTTCCTTGCCGTTGATCACGCCCAGAGTAGTGAGCATGGAAACGGCATCCTTGTTGACGACTTTGTCCTTGTCGGAAAAGTCGTCGAGGCCCGTAGCGCTGGCGGAGACAACCATCATGCCGATGAGCATGATCGCCGCCAGAGCCAGGCTGAGAGCCCGCTTGAGGTTTCTCATTTGGATTTCCTCCTTCTGAATTTTGAGCCAGAGGGGCGTATAACGCCCCTTTCAGGGGAGGAAACAATGCACATTTCGGGGGATAGAGATATAAAAGGCGGGGAAACAGAATCAAAAGGTTACTATGGTAGACGTTTGGTAGACAATACGGGAGCGGGAAAAGTGAAAACGCCTTGGAACCCAAAGGATTCCAAGGCATTTCTGGTAGACTTTTGGTAGAACGGTTTTTAAAACACGGCTGAGATATTGTCAATCGTCTTGATCCGCAAAAAATGGTACGGTTTACTTGTGATATATATTTGAATGCGATATACTTTAGAAAAGTAGTAAAAAAAGGAGGTATCACTATGCCCAAAACCCCGTGGGCCGACCGCTATCGGGCAGCTCCCACCAATAAGAGCAACGTTATGCGGACGATCATTCTGGAGGGCCCCATCAGCCGTGCTGCGCTTGCAAAACGGGTTGGGCTGAGCCTTCCCTCCGTCATGACCATCACGGAAAATCTGATTAACCGCGGTCTGGTGAGAGCTGTGGGAAAGGGAAAGAGCAGCGGCGGAAAACCGCCGGAATTGTTAAGCGTGGTGCCCGAAAGCGAATATTATATGGGGGTGGATATTGGCCGTGGGACCATACGACTGGTGCTGATGAATTTGGCGCAGAAGGTAGTATACGGAACCATGGTGGAAACGGGGGAGGTCCAGCCTGTTGAAGCATTTGTGGACCGGTTGTGCGAGCGGATTCAGAGCAGTCTGCTGGAATCCGGAGTTGCACTGGATCGGTTGGCCGGAGTGGGGGTGGCGATGCCCGGCCTCATCGAGCGGGATACCGGGCATATTCTCTTCTCCCCGGACTTTGGCTGGAGCGATATTCCGCTTCAGAGCTGGCTTCAGAGCCGGCTGTCCTACCCCGTGTTGGTCGAAAACGCCAATCGGGCACTGGCACTAGCGGAGAGTGGCTGGCGCGGGGATGGCGGAGAGAGCGGCACCCATACCGTTTTATGTGTCAACATTGGACACGGTATCGGTGCAGCTCTGATGCAGAACAATCAGCTCTACTACGGCAGCAGCGGCACCAGCGGTGAGCTGGGACACATCACCGTCTGCAAAGACGGTCCGCTCTGCGCCTGTGGAAACTCCGGCTGCCTGGAGGCGGTAGCTTCCGGTGAGGCCATTGCCCTGCAGGCCAGAGACGCCGTTTGCAGTGGTCTCCCTACCAGCCTGCGGGAGCGGTGCGGCGGCGCATCGGAGCGGATTGACGCCAAGCTGGTCTTTGAGGCGGCGGCCAAGGGAGATGCGGTAGCCCTCTCGATTGTGGACAAGGCTACTGACTATATCGGAATCGGACTGGCCATGGCGATCAATATCCTGGATCCGGACTGTATCGTTTTGTGCGGAGGCCTGACAAGAAACGGTCCGCTGTTTTTCGACCGGGTAGCCCATAGTATGCAAATGCGGCAGATGCGGCAGGCGGGACGCCATGTGACGCTCCGTTTGGGAACCCGCGGCGACTATGGAACGGCCATTGGGGCGGCCCATATTATCTCTTACAACGGCTGGCGGGTGCCAAGACTTGAGCATTACTATTGATTCCGGCGGATCAGACCAGGGGCGGCATTTTTGCTAAAATGCCGCCCCTGATTTTATGCTATATTCAAAAACCTTTCGGTATAATATACAAAAGGTTTTCAGATGCATCATTCGAAACGCCAAAAATAGAAAAGAGGGATTGACATTTCTTATGCATAGCGCTACAATTGCCTCGTTAAGTTAGTTAACTTAACTTAGTATAAAAGGATAAGAGCGTTGGGGGTATTTTAAAGGGGAATGGGCAGAGGAAAAGGAGTTTTCACGTGCGTGTTGATAAATTCACTTTAGCTTTGATGAACCGGAGGCTGGTGCTGAAAACAATCTGGGAGAGAGGCGCTATCAACAAGGCTGAGATCGCACGCCGGACGGGCTGAGCCTGCCGACCGCAATCAAGATCACAGATGAGTTGTTGGACAACCGTATTGTACGCTCCTGTGGGAGGCAGGAGGGCGCGTCCGGAAAGCGCCCCGAAATGTATGAGTTTGCTGGGGACTGCTATTACAGCGTCGGGATCGACTTTGCTCCAACCGTGCTGAGGGCGCTTGTGATGGATCTCAATGGAATGCCTGTTGCAAAGGCAAATCGTCCCATTCCGGTACCGGAAGATGCCGACGCGGTCATTCAGACCGCCGCAGAGCTGATTGACCAGCTATTGCGCGAGAGCGGTATCCCGCTCCACCGGGTCCTGGGCGTTGGGGTGGGTGTGCCGGGGATTCTGGACCTGGACCAGGGAAGGGTACTCTTTTCCCCTAATTTTCATTGGGAGGATGTAGCGCTTTTGGAGCCGCTGGGGCGGCTGCTTTTACAACGGACCAGTATCCGCTGGCCTATGCGGCTGGAGAACTCCAACCGGGCTATGGCGCTGGGGGAGCAATTCTTTGGTTCAGGTGTGGGGTATCACTATTTTATCTGCATCAACCTTGGCTATGGCATCGGCGCAGCGGCCATTGAAAACGGAGAGCTGTGCGTCGGTGCCTCTGGGACATCAGGGGAGCTGGGCCACATCACGGTGGAGAAGGATGGGCCGCTGTGTACCTGCGGCAACAACGGCTGCCTGGAGGCGGTAGCCTCCGGGCGAGCGATCGCCCAGCAGGCCCGTAACCTGATTTCCAGCGGAGTCAAAACCCGTATTCTGGAGTTGGCAGGCGGCAATATTGAGCGGGTGGAGGCCAAGACTGTGTTCGCTGCCGCCCGGGAGCAGGATGTGGCCGCACTGGACTTGGTTAGGAGGGCGGGAGAATACATCGGCATCGGCATTGCCAGCTACATAAATCTGCTGGATCCCGAGAAGATCGTACTGGCCGGCGGAATGTCAAATGAGTCGCTTTTAATCGAACAGATCCAAAAAGTGGTCAAGATCCGCCGGATGCGCTTTGCCGGGCGCAGGGTCAAGCTGCGGGTGTCCAATCTGGGTGAGTATGGGACGGCAATCGGCGCGGCGGCCATTCAGTTGAAGACCCTGCTGAGGCAGGGGGGCCTTATCGCTGACAAAAGAACAGGAGGAGGCTGTATGAGCGAGTATCGGTTGGAGGTACGGGGTGTGACAAAGGTCTTTCCCGGAACCCGGGCGCTGGATCAGGTACAGCTCCAGGTGCGGCCTGGCGAGGTTCACGCGCTGTGCGGTGAGAATGGTGCCGGGAAATCTACCCTCATGAACATCATCGGCGGCGTGTTTCCGCCCACGGAGGGCGAGATCTTGTTTGAAGGCGCGCCTATTGCCCCCAGGAGTCCCAAAGAAGCCCAGGATATCGGCATAGGCTTTGTTCATCAGGAATTGAGCCTGTGCCCCCACCTGACGGCGGCGGAGAATATCTTCATCGGGCGTCTGCCCCACAAGGGGGGAATGATTGATTTCAAACGCCTCTGGGCGGATGCCGACATGGTTCTGAAGCAGTTCAACGCCAATTTTCCCAGCAGCGCGCTGGTCAGTGAGCTGACTGTCTCTGAACAACAGATCATTGAGATTGCGAAGTCGGTTTCACTCAACTGCAAGCTGCTGATTCTGGATGAGCCAACCTCCTCCCTCACGGAAAAGGAGACTGCCCGGCTCTTTGATTTGGTAAAGGAATTGAGCGGTAGGGGAATCAGTATTCTCTACATCTCCCACCGCATGGCGGAAATCTTTGAAATCTGCGACCGGGTCACTGTGTTCAAGGATGGTACCTATGTCACTACCATGGACACCGGAGATATCTGTGCAGACGATATCATCCGCGCTATGGTGGGCCGTGAGCTGGGAAATCTCTACCCAACCAAGAGCAGCTGTATCGCAGCGGACGATCCGGTTCTGGAGGTCAACGGCCTCACCGGCAGTATCTTCCGCGAAGTCAGTTTTGCCCTGCGGCGGGGGGAGATCCTGGGTTTTGCCGGGCTGGTGGGCGCGGGACGGAGCGAGGTTATGCGCGGTCTGTGCGCCATTGATCCCATCCGTTCCGGCCAGGTAGTGCTCAACGGCAGGCCCTGTGCCTTCCACACCTACCGTGACGCTGTGGATGCAGGCATCTGTTACTTGACCGAGGACCGCAAAACCCAGGGCCTGTTTCTGGAGATGAGTATCAAAAACAATATGTCCAGCGCCAACATGAAGGGAGTCTCCCATGGCATTTGGCTGGACGACAAGCTGGAGCGAAGCTTGGCCAACCGATTTGTAGAGCAACTGGCCATCAAAATTCCGGGCATTGAATACCCCATCAGCAGCCTGTCCGGCGGCAATCAGCAGAAGTGCCTGATCGGGAAGTGGCTTTCTCTGGCCCCAAAGGTCGTCATCATGGATGAGCCCACCCGCGGCATTGACGTGGGTGCAAAGCGGGAGATCCACGCGCTTCTGCGTCAACTGGCAGAGAGCGGCGTCGGTGTGATTGTGGTATCCAGTGAGCTGCCTGAGGTCATCGGCGTGTCCGACCGGGTGGCAGTCATGCACGAAGGGTGCTTGGCGGGCTTCCTCGAAGGCGAAGAGGTGACGGAAGAGAATATCATGAAGCTTGCCTCCGGCGAGCAGCTTGCGGAAAAGGAGTTGCGGCAATGAAACAGAAGAGCGAGATAAAGCGGACGGGACCGGAGCTTTTGAAGCGGTTGCTCCGGCAGCGCGAGATGAGCGTATTTCTCATTATTTTGCTTGTGGTGGCCATCGTGGCCATCGTCAATCCAAAGTTCATCCAGCCCTCCAACATGAAGAGCATCGCCCTGAGTGTAGCCACCGACGGCCTGCTCTCCATCGGACTGACCCTGGCTCTGATTCTGGGAGGCATTGAACTGAGCGTGGGCGGCGTGGCCGCCATGACGTGCGTCATTGCCGGCCAGATGGCTTTGATGGGGGTCAACATCTGGGTGGCCTGCCTGGCTGCTCTGGCTGCGGGAGCCGTATGCGGACTGTTCAACGGCTTTATGGTCAGCAAGGTGGGACTGCCGCCTTTCATCGTCACCCTGTCCATGATGAACCTCTCCCGCGGTGTGGCCTACATTATCACCACAGGCTCCCCCTGTCGGTGTCCGGCTATCTGCCGGACAGCTTCCGCTTTCTGGCCACCGGCGATGTATTCGGCATCCCCGTGCTGTTCCTGATCTTCCTGCTGGTCACCGTGGTGGCCCTTATCTTTACCAAGAAGTCCAATGCCTGCCGTAACATCTACTATGTGGGCAGCAATGAAAATGCCGCCAAGCTCTCCGGTATCAATGTAGACCGGGTCAAGATCTTCGTCTATGTGGTCATCGCCTTGCTCTCAGCACTGGCCGGTATCCTTTCTCTCGCACGCTTCAATGTTGCCACCCCTGAGCTGTCCAAGGGCGCGGAAACCACCGCTATCTCTGCCGCGGTCATCGGCGGCACCTCCATGACCGGCGGCCTGGGCGGTATCCTGGGCACATTTCTCGGCATTTTCCTGCTGAAGACCTTCCGGCTTTTCCGGGCTGGCGACGCTCGTGATCACGCCGTCCACGCGCCCGATGGACACGTCCGCCACGCAGGTGAGCACGTCGCCGATGGCCTCGCCGTCCAGCAGAACCTGCGGATGCGTGTCGTGATCGGGAGACGTCACCTTGCGGGGGTCAAAGCCGCAGTAGGCGTAGGTATATGTGACGCTGCCGGAAGCGAGGGCTTCCTCAAGGGCGGAACGGCCAAAGAAATCCTTCGTCCAGTTGCCGTTTTCGTCCTTGGGCAGGGTAAAGGGCCACGGATTGTTCACAAACGGCCACGGCCCGATGTCCTGCTGCGAAAGCGGAAGCATAGCCCCGGCGCGCACGGAGTCGCGGGCCGCCAAGCCGCAGGGGATGACGCCCTCATCCTTCCCGGCTTCGAGAATCCGGTTCCAAATGTCCACGATCTTGTCGTAGGGAACGAAGATTTCAAAACCCTGCTCACCGGTATATCCCGTACGGGACAGGAAAATCGGCGTCCCGTCGGCAAGGAAGATATCGCTGTCGGCAAGTTCGATGTCGCCCTTGAAGGAAAAATAAGGCAGCTTGTCAAATACGGCGTCGGGATCCTTGAGGAGCTTGGCCATGACGCGGACTGTGGCCGGGCCCTGAAGGTCAAGCTTGCCGTACGTCCCGGCGAGATCGCGGATCGTGACGTCCTTGCCTTCGGAAGCGGCCCACGCACGGAGCGATTCGGCGATGCGTTCGCCCTTGCCCACGTTGAGCACCACAAAGTAGCGGCCTTTGCTCAGGGGGTATATGATGGCGTCATCCACCACGCCGCCGGACGCGTCGAGGAACGCGCCGTAAGCGGCACGCGGGCCGGACAAGGACAAATCCTTGGTAAAGGCCCACTGGAGGGCCTCCAGCGCATCGGGGCCGGAAACCATGAGCCCGGCCATGTGCCCGATGTCGAACAGCCCGGCGTGCTGGATGACGGCGAGATGTTCCTTCACCGCGCCGGTGGGATACCAGAGCGGCATATCCCAGCCGCCGAAATCAACCAGCGTGGCTCCGAGGGCCTCGTGCGTTGCGTGTAATGCCGTTTGATGCAACATGAATGACTCCGTTTGACATTCCCTGTTTGTACGAAATCCCGCGCCGCCTGTGCGACACCAGAAAGCCGACGGGACACCCCCGCCGACTCAAAAAACTCCACAAACCGCCGGGCGCCTACAGAACATAGGGCACTTTCAGGCCGAACCCCTTATAAACGATAAAGGTTTCGATGGAAGAAACCCTGTCGTGACACTTGGAGAACTCGTTGGTGTAGAAATCCAGCAGGCCGAATTCCTCATTGAGCAGCACGGTCAGGATGAGGTCGTGCCGCCCCGTCAGGACGGCCACGGAAACCACGCCCCTCAGATGGGAAAACACTTCGCCCTCGCCCACCAGATCCGGGGAGCGGAGCTTGATCGCCACCAAGGCCAGCGTATGGCCGGGCAGCTTTTCCACATCGACCTGCCCGCAGATGTCCAGTACGCCGTCTTCGATGAGCCGGGCGGCGCGGGTACGGACAGTCACTTCGGAAAGCCCCAGATCCGCGGCGATGTCCCGGAAAGAGGCGCGGCCATTGCGCAGCGCCTTGATAATTGCCAGATTGGTTTCGTCGAGCTTGATTTTCATGACATTCCGATGGTCGGAGACCTGCGAAAGCCGGGATGCGTTCCCAGAACCAGTACGTTTTTTGCAAGAACTTTTCTTTCAAAAAAGGATAGTCCTTTTCATTTTTTTATTCAACAGAAATTCCTCCTTTCTCTTTTGTTAACGATATTTTTCACAGACAGCCGCTCCTTGGGCGCTTTTCTCGAAAAGGCAGGGGAAAAGGCCATAAAACAGACCACATCAATGCCGTTTTTCTCCATAGAAGTATCTTTTTTGCAAAAACGGCATGAGCATCCGACATCAAAATTTTTCCCAAAACCTTTACTCCCATCGGAAAAAAACGCAGGATGCTCCATTACCCACTTTTGCGGCATCTTCCGTATGGGCAGCCGCCCCGCGCCGCAAGCCCTTTTCCGCCCCGGCGCATCATGGAGGGAAGCAAGCGCCTCTTTCAGGCGACGTTGGGAGGTAATCACGAAACGGTCAGGGCTATCCCCTTGATATTCGTTCCCCGTTTCGGCATTCTTGCTCTTTGAAAAAGGATGCAATCATGGATACGTGAACGGACAACCGCACATGCAAAGGATCCTATGCTGCATAACGTCGATCTCATCCTGACGCTTGCCGGTGGCCTGAGCGCAGCCCTCGTGCTCGGATTCATCACCCAAAAACTGCGCATGTCCCCCATTGTGGGTTACCTGTTGGCAGGCATTATTGTAGGCCCCTACTCCCCCGGCTTCGTCGCCGATGCGGACACGGCTTCCCAGTGCGCGGAAATCGGCATCATCCTGCTCATGTTCGGCGTGGGCCTCCACTTCCACCTTAAAGACCTGCTGGCCGTCCAGCGTATCGTCCTGCCCGGCGCGACAGCCCAGATCGGGGCGGCAACCTTGCTCGGCATGGTCGTTTCGCACGGTTTCGGCTGGTCATGGTCAGCCGGGGCTGTTTTCGGCATGGCCATCTCCGTCGCCAGCACGGTCGTCCTGACCCGCGTCCTCTCCGACAACAAGGCGCTGCACACCACGACGGGCCACGTCGCCCTCGGCTGGCTGGTGGTGGAAGACCTCTTCACCATCCTTCTGCTGGTGCTTTTGCCCGCCATCGTGGGCGGCGGCGGACAGTCCGAAAGCGTCTGGCACGTCCTTGCCGTTACGACGCTGAAACTCGGCGCCCTTGTGGTCTTCGCGCTGGTGGTCGGCCAGCGGATCATCCCCAAGCTCCTCGCCTACGTAGCCCGCACCGGAACCCGCGATCTCTTCACCCTCTCCGTCCTTGTCCTGGCCCTCGGCGTGGCTGTGGGCGCGGCCAATTTCTTCGGCGCGTCCATGGCCCTCGGCGCCTTCCTCAGCGGCATGGTCGTCGGCCAGTCCGAATTCAGCTCGCAGGCCGCCGCGGAAGCCCTGCCCATGCGCGACGCCTTCGCCGTCCTCTTCTTCGTTTCCGTGGGGATGCTGTTCAACCCCGCCTCGCTCATCAGCGACTGGCCCCTCATCCTCGCCACGCTTGGGATCGTCCTCATCGGCAAACCGCTGGCCGCCTTCATTGTGGTCAAGCTCTTCGGCAAGCCTTTGCGCATGGCCCTTTCCGTCGCGGTCGCACTGGCGCAGATCGGTGAATTTTCCTTCATCCTCGCCGCGATGGGCGTCAGCTTCGGCGTACTGCCCAAGGAAGCGTCCAGCGCCATCATCGTGACGGCAATCGTTTCCATCACCCTCAACCCCCTGCTCTACCGGCGCATCAACGGGGTGGCCCATTGGCTGGAATCCAAGGGCATCGGGCTCCCCCGGCTCGACGAAAATGAGCTTTCCCACCCTGAAGGCGCGCAGCGCATCATTGTTGTAGGGTACGGCCCCGTAGGGAAGCAGCTCACGGGCATCCTCCGCGACAACAACCTCGACGTGGTGGTCGTGGAAATGAACATTGATACCGTGCGGAGGGTCAGCGCGCTCGGCGAGAAGATCATCTACGGCGACGCCACACAGCGCGAAGTCCTGATCCACGCGGGCGCGGAAGAGGCCGAGGGGCTCATCATTTCCTCGTCGAGCGCACCTGCCGGGGAAATCGTGGAAGTCGCCCGCGCCATCAACCCCAACCTGCGCATCCTCGTCCACACCACCTATCTGCGTGTGGCGGAAAACCTCAAGTCCGAAGGCGTATCAGCCGTCTTCTCCGGCGAACGTGAAGTCGCCGTCGCCATGACCGAGCACCTGATGCGCGACTTCGGAGCCACGGACGAGCAAATCGACCGCGAACGCCGCAAGCTCCGCGAGCGCATGGCCTGATCTGGTTCAGGTTCCTTCAAAGGCCGTTGGTGAAAGCAAGCCCCGCAGGCGCATGGCCTGCTCCGGCGGCGGCACCTCGAATCTGATGCAGAAAGGGCAAGTTCCGCTGGCGCATGGCCTGCCCCCAAGATGTCAACAGCGGAAGAGACGCCTCACGGCAAGATCCGCGGGCGCATGGCCCGCTCCCCTAACCCGCCAAACCACCGTCTCTGTACAAACCGTGGAGGCCATACAAGCCTTCACGGTTTTTTCAGGACAGGGGCGCCACGCCTCACGCTTTCCCTTCCGCCCCTCCCCCCACATCCCCTTATTTTTGCAAAAGTGTCGCATCTGCATCAGATTTGCCGGGCACAACCATCTAAAGTTCTCGGAAACATCATGATGGCCCGCCGTTCCACAACCTGCGGGCGTTTTGGGGAGGGAACCATGACCGTATCCAAGAACGTGCTGATGGCGCTGCTGATCCTGAGCTATGCAACGTGGGGCGGCGGCATGATCGCCATGAAATACGCGTTCGAGTCGTTTACCGCCATGCAGGTGGTTTTCGCCCGCGTAGCGTTCGCCGGGGTCATCTATCTGGCGCTGTACCGCCTGTGGAGCCGTCTCCCCTATCAAAAAGGCGACTGGAAATATCTGGTGGCGATGGTTTTGTTTGAGCCCTGCCTGTTCTTCCTCTGCGAAACCTTTGCCATGACCTACACCACGGCATCGCAGGGCGGCGTCATCGCGGCCTGCTTCCCCTTTGCACCGCCGTAGCCGCATGGCTGTTCCTCGGCGAAAAGCTGACCAAGAAGACCATCGTCGCCATGCTGCTTGCCGTGGCGGGCGTCGCCGGAGCCTCCCTCGCCGCCGAAAGCTCGGATCAGGCCTCCAATCCCATCCTCGGCAACCTGCTCATGGTTGGGGCCATCCTGTCCGCAACGGGCTATGCCATATGCGTACGCTTTATTTCCCGGCGCTACTCCTTCCTGAGCATTTCAGCCATTCAAGCGCTCGGCGGAACCATCGTATTCCTGCCCTTCGTGTTCATGACGCCCATGCCCGCCGACATCACCGCGCCCGCAGTCGGCGGCCTGCTCTATATGGGGATCGGCGTGGGTTTCCTTGTCTATTTGAGCTTCAACTTCGCACTCAAACACCTTGAAGCGGGCATCGTAGCCCTCTTCGGCAACCTCATCCCCGTATTCACCCTTATCTTCGCCTTTACCATCCTCGGAGAACGCCTCACGCTGGCCCAAGCCCTTGGCGTCGGGCTTACTTTCGTAGGCGTCATCATCGCGGCCTTGCCGGAAAAACAACAGCGGCAGTAAAGCGGGAGAGGGCATCTCCATAATGCCCTCTCCCCTCATCCTCCTACACCGATTCCATATTCTCCCCAAGAGATATGGCGCTTCCCCCTTTCCTGCCCTGTTCCTACTCTTGCTATAATCACACCGCCTATTTTGCCTTCATCCACGGAACATTCCGCGCAGCCTCCCCGCCAGCCCAAAGCCTTCGGAGTGGAATTCTTGGGAGAGGAAAACCGTTCTAGGCCGTGTCGCCATTTTATATGTAGCTATTTGAAACTATTGGAAACAATCCTTTTGCAACCTGAAAAACAGTTAAATGATTTCAATAGATTATATCTAATTGACGACACGACCTAAGGAAAGCGTTCCCTCCCCAATCTTCCTCGCACAATCGTGCCGGACACAAAATGGCTCTGTTATAGTTTGTGGTTGTTTCATCTCCACAGTATGGTGAAAATACAGCCTTTTTCTCCGGTTTTCCCCTTGGCGGGATCCACGGCCAAGGCATTTTGCCGGTTATCCCTTTGGAACTTCAAGGAAAAAGGCATCAACCATTTTCTATAACACAGCCAAATAAAAAGGCTGTGCCACAGGAAACGATTGATGTTTTGTTTGAAGTTCCAAAGAAATAACCAATACCCTCCAATCATGGAGCCCACCAGCGAAAAAAACAGAATAAAAAGTATATATTTTCAGTATATTAATAAAATTAAAGGCTGTGTTCAATTTTACGGTTGATGATTTTTCAATGAAAATCAATAGATAAAAGCTCGTTCCACGTCTGGTGATGTGGGCCTCTCTCATTTTTGTTCATTACATGAAATCCAGTTTTGAAGAATTGTTGCGAGACCTCCAAATCATTTCCAAAGAACTCTTCCTTTCCAGTTGGAATACTTGTATCAGCCACAAACTTAAACACAGCCAAATTAAACAACCACATACTCTGACAGAGCCTTCTGGAAAAACAAACTTTGGGAGT
>ENA-OQDA01000201-OQDA01000201.1-human-gut-metagenome-genome-assembly--contig:-NODE-201-length-26485-cov-6.826201_pt1 | contig 26485 bp, 21 predicted proteins | sample MGYA00242771_ERZ504603 | MGnify/ENA primary metagenome ERZ504603 (study PRJEB26092, sample SAMD00036328) | human gut metagenome | host: Homo sapiens | study: EMG produced TPA metagenomics assembly of...
ATGCTGTTCTTGCTTTTGAGTTTTTTTGCTCACAACTATTAAACTTAAAGCAAAAGACCGAAGTTGTAAAGCTTTTTTTGGCTTTTACTTCGGTCTTTCTTTTTTAGAGGATGTGCAACAGCCCCTTATTTTTACGCATTTTTTTGGCTGGTAAAGGAAAAGTGAAAACTGTATAATATAGGCACACAGTAAGTACAGAACTTACAAAAAAACGGGATCCTGACAGCATCTTTTTGCGCAAAAAGACAACCACCAAGAACACACAAGAACACAACAGATTTGATCACAGGAGGTCAAACACATGAAAAAAGCACTTGCATCTCTGCTGGCCGCCGGTATGGCAGCGTCCCTGCTGGCCGGCTGCGGCGGCTCCTCTTCAACGGCGGCCAGCACGGCCGACACCAGCACTGCTGCTTCCACGGAGGCTTCTTCCACGGCAGAGTCCGACGCGCCGCTGGAGGGCGAGATCACCTTCTGGCATTCCTTCACGCAGGGTGCCCGCATGGAGGCCGTCCAGAAGGCCGCCGATAAGTTTATGGAAGCCAACCCCGGCGTTAAGATCAACATCGAGACCTACTCTTGGGGCGACTTCAACACCAAGTGGAATGCCGGCCTGACAACGGGCGACCTGCCCGATATGAGCACGGCTCAGGGTACCGGTGAAGTCGTTGAGATGATGAACGCTGATGTCCTGACCCCGATAGATGATATGGTTGACGACATTGGCCGTGACCGCTTCTCTGCTAACGCGCTGGCCGATATGACCAGCGATGGCGCCACCTACGGTGTGCCGTATTACTCCCACGCACAGGTCATGTGGTACCGCACCGACCTGCTGGAAGCAGCCGGGCTGGAAGTCCCCAAGACTTGGGACGAGTTCTATGATGCCGCAGTGACCCTGACCAAAGACGGCCAGTATGGCGCAGCATTCTCCTGCAGCCCCAACGATCTGCTGAGCACCCGCTACCTGAACTATTACGTTGTCAGTGCCGGCAGCAGCCTGCTGAATGATGACCTGACCGCCAACCTGACCAGCAAGGAAGCCATCGACGGCATCAACTTCTGGCTGAAAGTCTACAAGAACTGCTCTCCCGCCGAGACCATCAACTACACGGTCAACGATCACGCTACGCTGTTCTATCAGGGCAAGACTGCCTTTGACTTCAACTCCGGCTTCATGATCGGTGGTGTGCAGAACAACACCCCGGAGATCGCCCAGTATGTCCGCTGCGCTCCGCTGCCCCGCATGACCGACAGCGACCCCATCTACAGCGCCGAAGCCTCCCACATTCCTCTGGTCGTCTGGAAGAACGCCAAACACCCCGAAATCTGCAAGGCCTTTATCGAGTACCTGTATGATACGGACAACTACGTTGAATTCATTCACTCCGTCCCCGTTGGCATGCTGCCCTCTTTGAAAGACATCGCCACCAACTCCGATTACCTGAACAACGACACCATCAAGGAATACTCCGACTGCGTGGATGTGATCCAGACTGCCGTTGATGAAGGCCATGCCATCGGCTTTGAGCACGGCCCCAGCGCACAGGCCAGCTATCTGACCTCTCAGGGTGTTATCGAGGAAATGTTCCAAGATATCATCACCAACGGCACCGATGTGGAAACGGCTGCCAAAGCTGCTGAGGATAAACTCAACGACATCTTTGATACGATGATCAGCTGATAGCTTCACGTTAGGCGGGGAGGACCCACCCTCCCCGCTTTCTTTGTGGCAAAAATGACCGGGAGGATACTATATTGAAAGAAATTACGCGCACTCCACAATCCAGACCGGCGAAAAAAGACCGTAACCTTACGCGCTGGCTGTTTGTGGCCCCTGCCATGCTGGTTGTTCTCTGTCTGCTGGTATACCCGCTGTGCTCGACCTTGCTGTACAGCTTTACCAACAAGACCTTGATAAAGTCAACATACGCATTCAAGGGGATCGATAACTACATAAAAATCTTTACGGATCCTGCATTCGGCAAGGCGTTCCTAACGACGCTTGTCTGGACTTTCTTCAGTCTCACCGGTCAGATCCTGATCGGTTTCTCTGCAGCACTGGCTCTGAACCGCATCCGCAATCCCATAGCACGCCCCATCTACCGCATCTGTATGATCATCCCTTGGGCGTTTCCCTCCATTGCTATCGCACTGGTATGGAAATGGATGCTCAACGGCATTCAGGGTTATATCCCCACTATGCTGATGAAGCTGGGCTTGTCCGATGGGATGCTGCAATTCCTGAGCGACCCTAAACTGGTGCTGCCCACGCTGGTGTTCATTAACATCTGGTTCGGTGCCCCCATGATCATGGTCAATGTCTACGCTGCTTTGCAGACCGTGCCGCAGGATCAGTACGAAGCCGCCCTGATCGATGGTGCAAGTTCCTGGCAGTCCTTTATCCACATTACCGTACCGCACATCAAAGTCGTTGTCGGCCTGCTGGTCGTGCTGCGCACCATCTGGGTGTTCAACAACTTCGATATCATTTTCATGACCACTGCCGGTGGACCGGCCAGTATGACAACCACGATGCCGTTGTACATCTATGACCTTGGCTGGACGAACAAGCTTGTTGGCCGCGCATCTGCAGCATCGATCATTCTGCTTGCATTCCTTATTGCGGTTTGCCTTATCTATTTTGCAGTTATCACACATTGGGAAAAGGAGGATCGGGCATGAAAAAAGGAAGACGCTTCGGCGATATAGTTTCCAATGTCTATTTGATCCTTCTGTCAATCGTGGCTGTGTTCCCACTGCTGTGGCTGCTGGTTTCTGCCTTTAAAAGCAGCAGCGAGATGCTGAACAACCCCACAAAGATCTGGCCTATCCAATGGACTCTGGAAAATTTTAAAACGGTCCTGTTCACCCTGAAATTCACCGTCAATATTCGCAACAGCCTTATCATTGCGGGCAGCACCACGGTGGTAGCCATCATCATTTCCTCGCTGGCAGCCTACGGTGTAGTCCGTTTCTTCCCCAAGCTGGGCAATGTAATGACCAAGATCTTGGTCACTACCTATATGTTCCCCTCCATCATGCTGGTCATCCCGTATGCCATGGTCATGGCCAAGCTGAACCTGACCAATACCCGTATCGGCCTGATGCTGGTTTACCTTTCATTCAGCGTTCCTTACGCCGTGTGGATGCTGGTCGGCTTCTTCAAGACTGTGCCCATCGGTATTGAGGAAGCAGCCCGCATTGATGGAGCCAACAAGCTGCAGGTCTTTATCCGGATCGTGCTGCCGCTGGTTTCTCCCGGCATCGTTGCCACTGCGATCTATGTTTTTATCAATGCATGGAATGAATACCTCTACTCCATGATTTTGATGAGCAGCTCCGACAAAACTACGATCTCGGTTGCCGTTAAGACCTTGGAGGGTGCCGATATCCTGAACTGGGGCTCCCTGATGGCTGCCTGCGCTATCGTGGTCGTTCCCTCCATCATCTTCTTCTGCTTTATCCAAAATAAGATGGCCGGCGGCCTGTCCGACGGCGCTGTCAAGTAAAAACAACACAAGTATAAAAGGAGTTTTACAGTATGAAAACCGTAGGTTATGCAATCGTAGGTACAGGCTACTTTGGCGCTGAACTGGGGCGCATCATGAAAACTAAAGAGGGGGCAAAGATCGTTGCCGTCTATGATCCCGAAAACGGCGCTGCCATCGCCGCCGAACTTGGCTGCGACAATGCGTCCAGTCTGGAAAGCATCTGCGCCCGTCCGGATGTGGACGCCGTTATCGTGGCAACCCCCAACTATCTGCACAAGGAACCGGTGCTGGAAGCTGCCCGCAACCACAAGAATGTTTTCTGCGAGAAGCCCATTGCCCTTTCTTATGCAGACTGCGATGAGATGGTCAACACCTGCAAGGAAAATAATGTGGTCTTTATGGCTGGTCACGTCATGAACTTCTTCCACGGCGTCCGTCTTGCCAAAAAGTTCATTCAGGAAGGCCGCATCGGCAAGGTGCTGTATGCCCACTCTGCCCGTAACGGCTGGGAGGAGCCGCAGCCCTCTATCAGCTGGAAGAAGATCCGCTCCAAGTCCGGCGGCCATCTGTATCACCACATCCATGAGCTGGACTGCATCCAGTTCATCATGGGACCCGCAACCCGTGTTACCATGACCGGCGGCAATGTTGCCCACTCCGGCCCTGAGTTTGGCGATGAGGACGATATGCTGTTCCTGAATCTGGAGTTCGGCAACAACACCTACGCCATCGTCGAGTATGGTTCAGCCTTCCACTGGCCTGAGCATTACGTCCTGATTCAGGGCACCAAGGGCGCCATTCGCATCGATATGTGCAATGTCGGCATGACGGTCAAGCTGGCCGATGGTACCGAAGAGCATTACTGCGTCCACGCGAACAAGGAAATCGATGATGACCGTACCCGCATCTACCACAGCACCGAGATGGATGGCGCTATCCAGTACGGCCATCCCGGCAAAAAGCCGCCGATGTGGCTGAACAGCATCATGAACGCAGAGATGGAGTTCTTCAATGGTGTGATGCACGGTGATCCCATCCCGGATGAGTTCAAGCCGCTGATGACCGGTGAAGCTGCCCGTGCAGCTATCGCCACCGCAGACGCAGCTACCCTTTCTCTGCGCGAGAACCGCAAGGTCAGCGTTGAAGAAGTTATGAAATAAGCTTCGCGGATTTTCCCCCCAATAACCCCAAAACGATAAAAAGACTGCGCCCGGGCGATTGAACTTTTCAACCGCCCGGGCGCTTTTTGTGGATAAATTTTGCGGAGTTGGCAGGTAAATATAGGTGCGGTCAGTGTGGTCAGCCTGATTTGACAAGTACCAGCACACCGTTGGTCGGCACTACAATTTGGTCTTGTTTGGTGGGAATGGGCGGGTTCTTGTACTGGCGCAGGGCTTTTTGGATTTGCTGCTTGACTTCCAGCAGGGCGGCATCTAATGTTGATTCAGTGATGACGATTTTGGGGAAGTCCGGAACATGGGCGGTGCAACCGTCCGGGGATAAGGTGTAGAGTACAGGGTAGGGCGGCTGCGGCACGGCATCTGCGTTGCCAAAATGCTCGATAATGTCGGGTTGCGGTACCCGCATCGTGCTTCGGGGCAAAAGCCCCTCGCACTCTGCGACCGCTGCCCCTGCTTCGGTTCGCTGCATCCGCCACTGGCGGCGCTCACCTTTGCAGCACAAAGTATTATCTGCGCTTTTGGCTTAGCAGCTGCCGCACCTCGCTCGCCGTATCGGCACTTAGAATTATGCGGTATTGCCTTGTCTTTTTGCCATTATACCACATTTTCACAGCAATTTCATTTTACTTTTCCGAAAAAGCGTGTATAATAAGAAAGTATGCAATTTTGAAATAGACAGGAGAATCCCATGAAACTGAAGAATTTCCGCCGTGTGGCAGCCCTTGGCATGGCTGTCAGCATGACTGCTGTGCTTGCGGCCTGCGGCAATACCGCTGACACCGCCTCCTCCGAGGCCGCTGAATCTACCGCCGAGACGGCTGACACCGCCGAGAAGGCCAGCGCTGAGACCGCGGACGCCGAGTACGCCTATCTGGCTGATTTCAGCTTTTCCGATGCGTTTGACGAGAACGGTTATCTCAAGGGCGTGACCGCCGCCGATTATGTCACCCTGCCCGACGACTACGCGGACATCACGATCAGCGCCGACCTGGGCCAGGTCAGCGACGACGACATCAATGATTACATTGATTCCAACGTGCTGTCCAACTTTGCGACCACGAATGAGGTCAAGGACCGCGCAGCCGCGGACGGCGATACGGTCAACATTGACTATGTAGGCCGCATCGACGGCGTTGCTTTCGACGGCGGTGACACCAAGGGCAGCGGTGCCGACCTGACTTTGGGCAGCGGCACCTACATTGACAACTTTGAAGATCAGATCGTCGGCCATACCCCCGGCGAGACCTTTGACGTCACGGTCACCTTTCCCGAGGATTACGGCAATGAGGACCTGAACGGCAAGGAAGCCGTCTTTGAGACGACCCTGAACTACATCAAGGAGTCCGTCACCCCCGAGCTGACCGACGACTGGGTCAAGGAAAATCTCGGCGAGAGCATGAGCCTGAACAGCGTCGATGAGCTGAAAGCCTTCGTCAAGTCCACGATGCTCTATGACAACCAGGCCAGTGACGTTTACACCGCCCTGCATGACAAGGCCAGCTACGCGGACGAGCTGCCGCAGACCGCGCTGGACTACTACCGCGATGTGCTGCTGTACCGCATTTACACCAACGCCCAGAAATACGGCACCGACATGAACACCCTGCTTTCCTCCGGCATGATGGGCAGCAGCTATGACAGCGTGGATGCCTATCTGGCAGATGCCAACGACAGCATCAAGTCCATCACCCAGCAGGCCCTGCTGATGCAGGCCGTGGCCGAGAAAACGGGCTTCAAGTGCGACACCGCCACCATGAGCGCTGACTTTGGCCGCTACTACGGCACCACCGACCCGAGCCAGTATGTCTCCGCCTACGGTGAGAACTACATCAAAATGAACGTTCTGCAGAGCGACGTCATGCAGAACCTGATCGACAACGTCAAGTACGAATAAGCGGTAAGCGCCGCCGCACTCCCGGTTTTGCACCGGGAGTGCTTTTTTGTTGCTTTTTACGGGGGAAACCTTTATAATAAAGGTATTCTGAATAAGGAGTCCTTCCCTATGCCTCTTATCATCCCGAAAGACCTGCCTGCTTACGAGGAATTGCAGCAGGAAAATGTATTTGTCATGCACCAGGAGCGCGCGATGAGCCAGCATATCCGCCCGCTGCGCATCCTGATTTTAAACCTGATGCCGACCAAGATCGTGACGGAGACCCAGCTGGCCCGCCTGTTGGCAAACAGCCCTTTGCAGGTGCAGGTCACCTTTTTGCAGACGGCGACCCACAGCACGACCCACACCGCGCCCGAGCACATGAAGGCGTTCTACAAGACGTTTGACGAGATCAAAAACGAGCGCTTTGACGGCATGATCATCACCGGCGCGCCGATTGAGGACCTGGACTACGAGGACGTTGACTACTGGGACGAGCTCTGCCGCATCATGGACTACACCAAGGAGAACGTCTACTCCACCATCCACCTGTGCTGGGGTGCGCTGGCGGGGCTGTACTACCACTTCGGCATCCCCAAGGTGCATCTGGACAAGAAGATGTTCGGCGTGTTTGAGCATCGTGTGACACGACCCTCCAACCCGCTGGTGCGCGGCTTCGACGAGGTATTCTACGCCCCGCACAGCCGCTGGGCCGGGCTGGACCGCGCCGCCATCGACGCCTGCGGCGACCTGCGCATTCTGGCAGAGAGCGACATTGCCGGGCCGATGCTGCTTTCCACCGAGTCCGGGCGGCAGATCTTTGTCATCGGCCACCCCGAGTACGACAAATATACGCTGGACAGGGAGTATAAGCGCGATGTGAAGGCCGGCAAGCCCATCAACATCCCATGCAACTACTACCCCGACGACGATCCGAGCCGCGACCCGCTGTTCCGCTGGCGCGCCCACGGGTATCTGCTGTACACGAACTGGCTGAACTACTACGTGTATCAGGACACGCCGTATGATCTGAGCCGTCTGGAAGCGTTGGAGAAGTAATAGCCCATTTGTAGGGACGGATGCTTACATCCGCCCCTACAGGTTCCCCGATAGTAGAATTTTGTCTCAAGGAGCTTACTATGCCCAAAATCAGCGCCTGCATTGTGGCGTACTGTGATTATGACGAGGTCTGCGCCGCGGTGCGCAGCATCCTGCACTATACCCCTGCCCCGGATCTTGCCCTGTATGTCGTGGACAACGGCAGTCCCGACGGCTGCGGCAGGCAGCTGGCAGAGACGGATTTCGGCGACAGCCGCGTGACTGTGCTGCCGCTGGAAAAGAATATCGGCTTCGGCAAGGGCCACAACTATGTGCTGGATCGTCTGACCAGCGACGTACACTTTATTCTGAACCCGGACATCCTGCTGACCGGTGACGTGCTGGAGGACATGGCCGCGTGGCTGCTGGCCCGGCCCGGGGCCGCCATGGCAACGCCCCAGCTGCGCTACCCGGACGGCAAGCTGCAGCACCTGCCCCGCCGCAAGCCGACGCCCTGGCTGCTGCTGGCGCGGCAGCTGGCCCCGAAGCTCGGCGGCTGCTTTAAGAAGGCCGACGACCACTACACGATGCAGGATGAGGATCTGACCGTGCCCCGCCGCATCGAGTTCTGCACCGGCAGCTTTATGGCCGTGCGCACCGATGTGTTCAAGGAAATCGGCGGGTTTGACCCCGGGTATTTCATGTATGTGGAGGACGCCGACCTGACCCAGAAGGTGCTGCAGAAGGGCACCGTCTGGCTGGCTCCGCAGTTTTCCGCCATTCATGCGTGGCACCGCGCCCCCATGCGCGACGCAGGCAAGTTCAAGATGCAGCTTGTCAGCATGGGACGGTATTTCAAAAAGTGGGGCTGTGGGAAAGGGACGGTATGACCCTGCCGACATTTCGGAACTTGTAGGGACAGATGCTCGCCATCGGCCCCTACAACGCAAGAGCAGCGTAAGAACAGCTCAAGTTGTTTTTCTTGACAAACCCGCGTTCCTATGCTACAGTAAGAATATCGCAAGGCCGCTGACCGACGGGATATTGTGGGGCTTACCACAGGGGACGCGGCGTTATCACTTGCCTTTTAAGCCGACCGTCTGGGCTGCATACACTGGAGTATGGTGTGTGCAGCCCTTTATTGTTTTTTACAAAAACGGAGGAATCGTACAATGTTGAGCGACATCGAAATTGCCCAGGCCGCCAAAATGCAGCCCATCACCGAAATCGCCGCCAATCTGGGCCTGCAGGGCGAGGACGTCATCCCCTACGGCCACTACAAGGCCAAGCTGAACCACAAGCTGGCCAAGGCTGACAAGCCAGAGGGCAAGCTGATCTTAGTCACCGCCATCAGCCCCACGCCCGCGGGCGAAGGCAAGACCACGACGAGCGTCGGTCTGGCGGACGCCATGAACGCGCTGGGCAAAAAAACGATGCTCTGCCTGCGTGAGCCGTCGCTCGGCCCCGTGTTCGGCATCAAGGGCGGCGCTGCCGGCGGCGGCTATGCTCAGGTCGTGCCGATGGAGGACATCAACCTGCACTTTACCGGCGACATTCACGCCATCGGCGCGGCCAACAATCTGCTGGCTGCCATGATCGACAACTCGATCCAGCAGGGCAACCCGCTGAACATTGACCCCCGCCGCATCACCTGGAAGCGCTGCATGGACATGAATGACCGCCAGCTGCGGTTCATCGTGGACGGCCTCGGCGGCAAGGTCAACGGCACCCCGCGTGAGGACGGCTTTGACATCACCGTTGCCAGCGAGGTCATGGCGGTGTTCTGCCTGGCCACCGATCTGGAGGACTTAAAGGCCCGCCTGTCCCGCATCGTCTGCGCCTACACCTACGACGGCCAGCCCGTCACCGCCGGACAGATCGGCGCGGCGGGCGCGATGACCGCACTTTTGAAGGATGCGCTCGACCCGAACCTTGTCCAGACGCTGGAGCACAACCCCGCCATCATCCACGGCGGTCCGTTCGCCAACATTGCCCACGGCTGCAACAGTGCCATTGCCACCAGGCTGAGCCTCAAGCTGGCCGACTACGTTGTGACCGAGGCCGGCTTCGGCGCGGATCTGGGCGCGGAGAAGTTCCTTGACATCAAGTGCCGCGCGGCCGGGCTGCATCCCGCCGCCGTTGTGCTGGTGGCCACGGTGCGCGCGCTCAAGTCCCACGGCGGCGTGGCCAAGCCCGATCTGGGCAAGCCCAACGCCGAGGCCGTGCGTGCGGGCAGCGTGAACCTGGCCCGCCACATTGAGAACCTGCAGGGCTTTGGTCTGCCGGTCTGCGTTGCCATCAACGCCTTTCCCACCGACACTGCGGAGGAGATGGATGTTATTTATGACGTCTGCAACAAGGCCGGTGTGCCCTGCGCCCTGAGCGAGGTCTTTGCCAAGGGCGGCGAGGGCGGCAAGGCGCTGGCCGAGACCGTGCTGTCCATCCTGGACGACAGCGCCGAGGTGCAGTACACCTACGAGCTGGACGCGCCGCTGACGGATAAGATCGAGGCCGTCGCCACGAAGATCTACCGCGCGGGCCGCGTAAGCTACACCGCCGCCGCAAAAAAGGCGCTGGACGAGCTGACCGCGCTGGGTTATGGCAAGCTGCCGGTCTGCATTGCCAAAACGCAGTATTCCTTCAGCGACAACGCCAAGCTGACGGGTGCGCCCGAGGGTCACACGCTGAATGTGCGCGAGGTGCGTTTGAGCGCCGGTGCGGGCTTTGTGGTCGTTGTCTGCGGCAGCATCATGACGATGCCCGGCCTGCCCAAGCACCCCGCCGCCATGGACATTGACGTGGATGTACACGGGAAGATCACGGGTCTGTTCTGATTGGTAAAATTTTGGTAAAATCGTAAAATAAAGAATCCCCCTTCCGGGAGGCTGTAGGGGCCGATGACGAGCATCCGCCTCTACAGAGTTCCCGGAAGGGGGATTTTTATTAATAGTTATCACCCAGGCTTACAAATTTTCGCCGTTCGCACCAATGGCCCCGGCATACCATGCGGCGCTGTCCCCCGGGGGACGGGCCGGCGCTATTCCGCCATGTCTCCCGCTTTTGCTTCCGGGGTCTCTGCGTCCTTCTGCTCCATGTCCGGGGCAATTTCGCCGCCGGGCATCTTGTGGCCGAAGGACGGCACAAAGAAATACTTGCGGATGATGAAGATCAGCGCGATGGCCACCACGCTGACCAGGTTCTGCACGGCGTCCTCATGACCGACGATCATGTGGCGGGCAATGGCGTAGAGCAGCACCTCCAGCACGCTGCCGGGGCTGTGCTTGGCCAGCATCTTGATAAACTCGATGCCGATGACGATGTCCAGCGCACGTTCCAGAAAGGTGCGGATCTCCAGGCTGTCGGCATCGGTCAGCAGACCGGGCATCAGCTCCACCAGCGGGACAATGCTCATGAGCAGAGCCGCCAGCACAATGCCGGAGAGCACGACTTCGAGGATGCCCGCAGCCTCGGCGATCTGGTCGCGGAAGATGCGCTTGACCCATTCCTCCCTGCCGTGCAGGGCGTGATTTGTCAGGCGTCGTTTGGGTGCAATCATACAAAGCTCCTTGTTTATGTATTTTTCTATTTTATCATATTTTTGTGCCCTGTACCAGCAAAATTTTACAGGCCGTTTTAAAGTATGACAACTGCCCCCCAAGACCCATCAAAAACGACAAAAAGCGACGGTCAAAACCCTTTTGCACCGTTTTTTGGCTGAAATGTCCGCCGGGCGCTTGCATTTTTTTGCCCAGCGTTTACACTACAATTACAGGGCACATCTTACTTTTATTAAAGGGGGTATCTTCCGTGGCAAACGCAATGCAGCGTATTGGCTTCTTCGCGGGTGTTCTGTACCATCATACCCTTTTTACGTCGACACCACAGCGCAGTGTATCCTGATGCGGAGCACTGCGCTGTTTGCTTTGTAAGGGAGGTTTCAAAACGTATGAAAAAAGTTGCGATCATCATGGGCTCGGACAGTGACTGGCCGGTGGTCAAGGGTGCCTGCACGGTGCTGAAGGATTTCGGCGTGCCGTATGAGGCGCACATTCTTTCGGCCCACCGCACACCGGAGGCCGCCGCCGCGTTCGCCAGGAGCGCCCGTGCCGAGGGCTACGGCGTCATTCTCTGCGCTGCCGGCATGGCCGCGCACCTGGCCGGTGCCTTTGCCGCCAACACCACCCTGCCCGTTGTGGGCATCCCGATGAAGGGCGGCGCCATGGACGGTCTGGACGCCCTGCTGGCCACTGTGCAGATGCCCAGCGGCTTTCCCGTGGCTACCGTAGCGCTGAACGGCGCGAAGAACGCCGCGTATCTGGCTGTGGCGATTCTGGCCGTGGCCGACGACGAGCTGGCCGCGAAGCTTGACAGCTTCCGCGCCGACACCGCCGCCGCGATTGCCAAGAAGGACGCCGCCATTGCCGCCGAAGCCGCAGCACTGTAAAAGAGCCTTCCCCCAAAGGGGAAGCCAAAGACAGGTACACATACATACTTTACTATATTATACTATAAAAAGGAGCGTTTCTCATGAATTACGAAGTCAAAGAGCAGCTGTACGAAGGCAAGGCCAAGCAGGTTTTCGCTACCAACGATCCCGAGATCGTCATGGTTCACTATAAGGATGACGCCACTGCCGGTGACGGTGAGAAGAAGGGCACCATTCGCGACAAGGGCATTGTCAACAACAAGCTGTCCAACGCTCTGATGCAGAAGCTCGAGAAGGAGGGCATCCCCACCCATTACGTGCAGGAGGTCAATGACCGCGACACCTTTGTGAAGAAGGTCGAGATCGTGCCTCTGGAGGTCATCATCCGCAACGTTGCAGCCGGTCACTTCAGCCTGCGCATGGGCGTGCCCGAGGGCAAGGTCTTTAAGACTCCCATCCTCGAGTACAGCTACAAGAACGACGATCTGCACGACCCGTTCATCAACCACTACTACGCCTTGGCCCTCGACCTGGCTACCCAGGAGGAGCTGGACACCATCGCGAAGTATGCCTTCAAGGTCAACGAGGTGCTGAAGAAGATCATGCTGGACGCCAACATCCGTCTGGTGGACTTTAAGCTCGAGTTTGGCCGCCTGTCCGACGGCACAATCATCCTGGCTGACGAGATCAGCCCCGACACCTGCCGTTTCTGGGACGCCACCACCGGCGCACATCTGGACAAGGATCTGTTCCGCCGCAACATGGGCGGCGAAGCCGACGCTTACCAGGAAGTCATGAAGCGCCTGCTGGGCTGATTGCACCCGCATACTTTACCGTGCGCTTTCCCGTAGGGGCGCATTCCCTATGTGCCCGCAAGAGGCAGCCGACCCACGGGCGGATATAGGATCCGCCCTTACGGCTTTACCATTCCGACAATTGGAGCAAATAAATGAGCGAAATTTCCCAATACACCGAGTCCCTGCACGAGGAGTGCGGCGTGTTCGGTATGTATGACAAGACCGGCGAGACCGATATGGTCAGCGCCGTCTACAGTGCGCTGTACGCCCTGCAGCACCGCGGCCAGGAGAGCTGCGGCATTGCGCTGAACGTCGACGGCGTGCTGTCCGGCTACCGCGATCTGGGCCTTGTCAGCGAGGTCTTTACCAAGCGCGTGCTGGAGGAACTGCCCCGCGGCGCAAAGATGGCTACCGGCCATGTCCGCTATGCCACGGCGGGCCAGCGCAGCCGTTCCAACGCGCAGCCGATGGTTCTGCATCACTGCAAGGGCGCTATGGCGGTCTGCCACAACGGCAACCTTGTCAACGCGCCGAAGCTGCGCCGCAAGCTCGAGATGAGCGGTTCGATCTTTCACGGCACGTCGGACACCGAGGTCATTGCCTATCTGCTGACCCAGAACCGTCTGCTGACGCCGAACATTGAGATGGCCGTCAGCCGCACGATGGACGACATTGAGGGCGCATACTCCCTCGTCATTATGACCCACACCAAGCTGATCGCGGCGCGCGACCCAACGGCTTCCGCCCGCTGTGCATCGGCGAGCTGCCCGACGGCAACGGCTATGTCTTTGCCAGCGAGAGCTGTGCGCTGGACGCCGTGGGCGCGAAGTTCATCCGTGACGTGCGCCCCGGCGAGATCGTTATTGCTGACCGCAACGGCCTGCGCACGATGGAGAATCACTGCGGCGCCGCGCCGCACACGATGTGCGTCTTTGAGTACATCTACTTTGCCCGCCCGGATTCCGTCATCGAGGGCACCTGTGTGCATGAGGCCCGTCTGCAGGCGGGCCGGTTCCTGGCGCAGGAGCATCCCGTGGAGGCCGATGTCGTCATCGGCGCGCCGGACTCCGGTCTGGATGCTGCGCTCGGCTATGCGCAGGAGAGCGGCATCCCCTATGGCGTGGGCTTTATCAAAAACAAATATGTAGGCCGCACCTTCATTCAGGGCAGCCAGGCCCAGCGCGAGAGCAGCGTGCGCATCAAGCTGAACGCCATCTCGTCCACGGTCAAGGGCAAGCGCGTTGTGCTGGTCGATGACTCCATCGTCCGCGGCACGACGAGCGCCCGCACCATCCGCCTGCTGCGCGAGGCCGGTGCTGCCGAGGTACACTACCGGATCAGTGCGCCGCCGTTCGCCCACCCGTGCTACTTCGGCACCGACATTCCCGACGAGAAGGACCTGATTGCCACCGGCCACACCGTCGAGGAGATCAACGAGCTGGTCGGGTCTGACACGCTGGGCTATTTGAGCATTGAGCATGTGCAGCAGCTGGCCATCCACAGCAAGTGCGGCTTCTGTACGGGCTGCTTTACCGGCAAATACCCCGTCGCCCCGCCCACCGAGACGATGGACATTGTCTACGACAAGCCGCTGAGCCAGTCTAAGACGAATAAGAAGCTGTAATCATAACGACGGAAGCGCAGCAGTAGCGCAAACTTCTCTCCCCCACCGCCTCCTTGCCTCCCTCTGCGAGGGAGGTTGCGCGCAGCGCCGGAGGGAGAGAGCTTGCCGCTGCCACCCGATTTTCCGAGTAATGTAACACATTTAGGAGTTCAACATGGAAAAAAGCTATTCTGCCAGCTACGCCGCTGCAGGCGTGGATATTACCGCCGGGTACCGCTCTGTTGAGCTGATGAAGCAGTATGTGGCCCGCACGATGACCGAGAGCTGCATCGGCGGTCTGGGCGGCTTCGGCGGCCTGTTTGAGCTGGACTGCACCGGCATGGAGCATCCCGTTCTGATTTCCGGCACTGACGGCGTCGGCACCAAGCTGCGCATCGCCATGCTGCTGGACAAGCATGACACCATCGGCATCGACTGCGTGGCCATGTGCGTCAACGACGTCATCTGCGCCGGTGCCAAGCCGCTGGTTTTCCTCGACTACATCGCCTGCGGCAAGAACATCCCGGAGAAGATCGCCGAGATCGTCAAGGGCGTGGCCGAGGGCTGCGTCCAGGCGGGCTGCTCCCTCGTGGGCGGCGAGACCGCCGAGCACCCCGGCATGATGCCCGAGGATGAGTACGACCTGGCCGGCTTCACCGTCGGCGTCGTGGACAAGGCAAAGATTTTGGACAACTCCACGATGCAGCCGGGCGATGTCATCATCGCACTGCCCTCCACGGGCGTACACTCCAACGGTTTCTCGCTGGTGCGCAAAATTTTTGACATCGACAACAACCCCGATGTGTTGAAAAAGACATTCGACGGCATGGACAAGCCCCTGGGCGAGGCCCTGCTGGCCCCCACGAAGATCTACGTCAAGCCCGTGCTGGCTGTTATGGACGAGATCACGGTCAAGGGCGTGTCCCACATCACCGGCGGCGGCTTCTATGAGAACATTCCCCGCAGCCTGAAGAAGGGCTGTGCGGCCCGCATCGCCAAGGCCGATGTGCGCATCCCTGCCCTGTTCGACGTCATGCAGCGCGAGGGCGGCATCTCCGAGCACGATATGTTCAACACCTTCAACATGGGCGTCGGTATGGTGCTGACCGTCGCGCCCGAGGATGCGGACAAGGCCATTGCCATTCTGAAGGCCCACGGCGAGGACGCCTACCGTCTGGGCACCATCGTCGAGGGCGACGGGGTCGAGCTGGTATGAAGCGTGTAGCGGTACTGGTATCGGGCGGCGGCACGAACCTGCAGGCCCTGCTGGAAAGCGAGCGCCGCGGCGAGAACCCGAACGGCAAGATCGATCTGGTCGTTGCCAGCAAGCCCGGCGTCTACGCGCTGGAGCGCGCCGCCAATTTCGGTGTGGAATCCGCTGTTGTCAGCCGCAGGGACTACGCTGACAGCGCAGCGTTTGACGCCGCCCTGCTGGACACCCTGCAGAAGCACAGTATTGACGTGGTCGTGCTGGCAGGCTTTTTGAGCGTGCTGGGCGAAAAGGTCATTGCGGCCTACCGCAATAAAATCATCAATGTTCATCCCAGCCTGATCCCCAGCTTCTGCGGCCCCGGCTTCTACGGACTGCGCGTGCACGAGGCCGCGCTGGCCCGCGGCGTGAAGCTGACCGGCGCTACCGTCCACCTTGTAAACGAGGAATGCGACGGCGGGCCCATTCTGCTGCAGAAGGCCGTGGCCGTGGAGCCCGGCGACACCCCCGAGACGCTGCAGAAGCGCGTCATGGTCGAGGCCGAGTGGCAGCTGCTGCCCAAGGCGCTGGCAATGGTGTGCAGTGACGAGGTGTAAAATCGCAACAATGGCAAAAGTTCTCTCCCCACCGCCTGCCGGGCGGCAGCCCCGCTCGCAGAGGGGGCCAAGGCTTCCAGGCTCCCTCTGCGAGGGAGCTGTCCGCGCAGCGGACTGAGGGAGAGAGCCTTGCCACCACATCCCGTTTTATGTTTTTGTATACACCAAAACGAGGTCAATTATGAAAAAAAACATCTACAAATATCTTGCCGGGAATGACTACCCCGGGCGCGGCATTGTGCTGGGCAAAAGCCCCGACGGCCAGAAGGCGTTCGTCGCCTACTGGATCATGGGCCGCAGCGCCAACAGCCGCAACCGTGTGTTTGAGCCTATCGACGGCGGCATCCGCACGGTGGCCGCTGACCCGGCCAAGCTCGAGGACCCGCACCTCATCATCTACAACGCTGTGCTGACCCTGCGGGAGACCACCGTGGTCACGAACGGCGACCAGACCGACACGATTGCCCAGTTCATGAACGGCAACCTTTTCCCCGGCTACAGCTTTGAGGCTGCGCTGGCGACCCGCACCTATGAGGACGACGCGCCGAACTTTACCCCGCGCATCTCCGGCGTTGTCGATATGCGCCGCGGCGGCTACAAGCTGTCCATCGTCAAGTCCGACGAGGGCAACGCCGAGAGCGTGCAGCGCCAGACCTTCGACTACCCGCAGCCCGTGGCCGGTGAGGGACACTTCATCAGCACTTACGTCAAGAACGGTGCGCCGATCCCCAGCTTTACGGGTGAGCCGCTGCGCGTCGCCATCGACATGAACGACGCGGACAAGTTTGCCGCCAAGCTGTGGGCGAGCCTGAACGAGGACAACAAGGTCAGCCTGTTTGTCCGCAGCATCGAGCTGGAAACCGGCGAGTACGAGGACATTATCCTGAATAAATACACCGCTGTGGAGGGTTAATATGAACGAATTTCAGCTGAAATACGGCACGAACCCCAACCAGAAGCCCGCCCGCATCTACATGGCGGACGGCAGTGACCTGCCTGTGCAGATTTTGAACGGACGCCCGGGCTACATCAACTTTCTGGATGCGTTCAACTCCTGGCAGCTCGTGCGCGATTTGAAGAAGGCACTCGGCCAGCCCGCTGCCGCCAGCTTCAAGCACGTCTCCCCCGCCGGTGCGGCCATCGGTATGCCGCTGGATGAGACCCTGCGCGCCATGTACCACATTGCGCCGGAGACCGAGCTTTCCCCGCTGGCCTGCGCCTACGCCCGTGCCCGCGGTGCGGACCGTATGTCCAGCTTCGGCGACTGGATCGCGCTGTCCGATGTCTGCGACCTGAGCACCGCGAAGCTGATTCAGCACGAGGTCTCCGACGGCATCATTGCGCCCGGCTACGACGCCGACGCGCTGGAGGTGCTGAAATCCAAGAAGAAGGGCGGCTACGCCATCGTCCAGATCGACGCCGACTACGAGCCGAAGCCGCTGGAGACCCGCACGGTCTTTGGCGTGACCTTCGAGCAGGGCCGTCAGGACCTGGACATTTCCAATGAGACGATGCTGCAGAACGTTGTGACCGAGAACAAGGTCATCAGCGACGAGCAGCGCCGCGACCTCATCATCAGCCTGATCGTGCTGAAATATACCCAGTCCAACAGTGTCTGCTACGTGCAGGACGGCCAGACCATCGGCGTCGGTGCGGGCCAGCAGAGCCGCGTGCACTGCACCCGTCTGGCGGGCCAGAAGGCCGACAACTGGCAGCTGCGCCACATGCCGAAGGTGCTGGACCTGCCGTTCCGCGCTGACATTGCCAAGCCGAACCGCGACAACGCAATCGATGTTTACATCGGCGACACGCCGGAGGATGTCATCGGCGACGATGTCTGGGCCGAGACCTTCACCGAGCAGCCGGCTCCGCTGACCGCCGAGGAAAAGCGCGCCTGGCTGAATGCCGTGACCGGTGTGAGCCTAGGCAGTGATGCCTTCTTCCCGTTCGGCGATAACATCGAGCGCGCGCGCCGCAGCGGCGTGACCGCCATTGTACAGCCGGGCGGCTCCATCCGCGACGCACAGGTGATCGACACCTGCAACAAGTACGGCATTGCGATGGCGTTCTGCGGCATCCGGCTGTTCCATCATTAAACGCAAAAACAACTCGCCTGCGGCGATTTTTCGTCGCGGGCTGTTGTGCTGTCAAGGAGGACGCTTATGAAAATTCTGGTAGTCGGCGGCGGCGGGCGTGAGCACGCCATCATCCGCGCGCTGAAAAAAAGCCCCCGCTGCTCCGAGATCTGGTGTGCGCCCGGCAACGGCGGCATCAGCTATGACGCCCACTGCAAGGCCATCCCGGCCACCGACGTGGACGCCATGGTCAAATTTGCCAAGGAAGAAGCCTTTGACTATGTCGTCGTCGCCCAGGACGACCCGCTGGCGCTGGGCATGGTCGATGCGCTGGCCGCTGTCGGCATCCCGGCATTCGGTCCCGACAAGGCCGCGGCCCGCATTGAGGCCAGCAAGGTGTTCAGCAAGGACCTGATGAAGAAATACGGCATCCCTACGGCCAAATATGAGACGTTCGACGACCCCGAGAAGGTCATGGACTACATCAAAGCCGAGGGCAAATACCCCGTCGTCATCAAGGCGGACGGTCTGGCGCTGGGCAAAGGCGTGCTGATCTGCCAGAATGAGCAGGAGGCTGCCGACGGCGTCAAGGAGATCATGCTGGACAAAAAGTTCGGCGCGTCCGGCAACCATGTGGTCGTCGAGGAGTTCCTGACCGGCCCCGAGGTCAGCGTGCTGTCCTTCTGCGACGGCAAGACCGTCAAGCCGATGGTCTCGAGCATGGACCACAAGCGTGCTCTCGACCACGACGAGGGCCTGAACACCGGCGGCATGGGCACCGTGGCCCCGAACCCCTACTACACGCCCGCAGTCGCCGAGCGCTGCATGCAGGAGATTTTCCTGCCCACGGTTGCGGCCATGCAGGCCGAGGGTTGCCCCTTCAAGGGTTGCCTGTATTTTGGCCTGATGCTGACCCCCGACGGCCCGAAGGTCATCGAGTACAACTGCCGCTTCGGCGACCCCGAGACGCAGGTCGTGCTGCCCCTGCTGGAAAGCGACCTGCTGACCGTGATGGAGGCCACAACGAACGGCACGCTGGACAAGACCGATGTCAAATTCAGCGACGGCGCGGCGGCTTGCGTCATCTTAGCCAGCGGCGGCTATCCCCTCGCCTACGAGAAGGGCAAGGAGATCACCGGCCTGACCGCGGGCCAGCTGGACGCCGCCGATGTGACGGTCTACCACGCCGGCACAGCCATCAAGGACGGCAGGCTCGTCACGAACGGCGGGCGCGTGCTGGGCGTGACCGCCACGGCCAACACCCTGCCCGAGGCGCTGAAAAAGGCGTATGCTGCCACGGAGAGCATCCATTTCGACAAGCTGCACAAGCGCAGTGACATTGGGGCAAGAGCGCTGGCAGCAATGCAGTAAAAAAGCTTTCCCATCGGGGGAAGCTGTCACCGAAGGTGACTGATGAGGGCAAACTTCCCGCAGCTTTCCGTCAACGGGATACAGCGGTACACTTTCCCCTCATCCGGCCTCGGACGGGGCCTCGGCCACCTCCCCCCAGGGGGAAGGCTTTCCGTCCGTCACTTCCTGCAAATTTAACTCTCAGGAGGAAATACAATGGTATATCGCATTTATGTTGAGAAAAAGCCCGGCTTTGACGGCGAGGCACAGGGGCTTCTGCATGAGCTGGTCGATCTGGTCGGCATCCAGAATCTGACCGGTCTGCGCCTTTTGAACCGCTATGACGTCGAGGGCATCGACGCAGTGCTGTTCCAGCAGGCTGTGCCCACCGTGTTCAGTGAGCCGCCTGTTGACGTGACCTACGACAAGCTGCCCGACACCAAGACCGTTTTTGCCGTCGAGTACCTGCCCGGCCAGTTTGACCAGCGCGCCGACTCTGCCAGCGAGTGCATCCAGCTGCTGAGCCAGGGCGAGCGCCCCGCGGTGCGCTCCGCCCGCGTCTATCTGCTGGACGGCGACCTGACCGACGCCGACCTGGCCGCCATCAAGAAGTACGTCATCAACCCCGTCGAGGCCCGCGAAGCAAGCCTTGACGAGCGCAGCACCCTGAAAATGGAGTTTGCCATCCCGACGGAGGTCGAGACGCTGACCGGCTTCACCGCGCTGGACGACGACGCGCTGGAAGCGTTCCGCAATGAGAGGGGCCTGGCGATGGACCATGCGGACATCGTGTTCTGCCAGAACTACTTCAAATCCGAACACCGCGACCCGACCATCACCGAGATCCGTCTGATCGACACCTACTGGTCCGACCACTGCCGCCACACGACGTTCGGCACGATCCTGGGCGACGTGAAGATCGACGACGAGCTTGTGCAGGCCGCATTTGACCGCTACATGGCACTGCGCGCCGAGACGGGCCGCGACAGGAAGAACCGCACCCTGATGGACTGCGCGACCATCGGTGCCAAGGCGCTGAAGCAGCGCGGCATTCTGAAGAACCTTGACGAGAGCGAAGAGATCAACGCCTGCACCGTCAAGATCAAGTGCGACGTGGACGGTGAGCAGCAGGACTGGCTGTTCCTGTTCAAGAACGAGACCCACAACCACCCCACCGAGATCGAGCCCTTCGGCGGCGCGGCGACCTGCATTGGCGGTGCCATCCGTGACCCGCTGTCCGGACGCAGCTATGTCTATCAGGCCATGCGCGTGACCGGTGCAGCTGACCCGCTGAAGCCTGTTTCCGAGACAATGCCCGGCAAGCTGCCCCAGCGCAAGCTGGTCACGACGGCTGCCGCGGGCTATTCCAGCTACGGCAACCAGATCGGCCTTGCCACCGGTCAGGTAGCAGAGCTGTACCACCCCGGCTACGCCGCCAAGCGGATGGAGATCGGCGCAGTTGTCGGCGCGACGCCTGCCAGCCATGTCCGCCGCGAGGAGCCCGCCCCCGGTGATGTCGTCATCCTGCTGGGCGGACGCACGGGCCGCGACGGTGTCGGCGGTGCCACCGGTTCCTCCAAGGCGCACAAGCTGACGAGCCTTGAGACCTGCGGTGCCGAGGTGCAGAAGGGCAACGCGCCCATCGAGCGCAAGCTGCAGCGCCTGTTCCGCCGCGAGGACGCCTGCCGCCTTATCAAGCGCTGCAACGACTTCGGCGCAGGCGGTGTGTCTGTCGCCATCGGTGAGCTGGCCGACGGCCTGCACATCGACCTGAACAAGGTCACCCGCAAGTACGAGGGTCTGGACGGCACCGAGCTGGCCATTTCGGAGAGCCAGGAGCGCATGGCCGTGGCCGTTGCTCCCGAGGACGCCGAGACCTTTATGAAGTACGCCGCCGAGGAAAACCTCGAGGCGACTATCGTTGCCACCGTCACCGAGGAAAAGCGGATGCGCGAGGTCTGGAACGGCAAGACCATCGTTGACCTCTCCCGCGAGTTCCTGAACTCCAACGGTGCCGAGCGCCACGCTGATGCGCACATCCTGCCGGGCCATGTCTGGCAGCCCCAGTTTGCCGGCGCAACGTTTGAGCAGAAGCTGGAATCCATGGTCAGCGACCTGAACGTCTGCAGCCAAAAGGGCCTGGGCGAGCGGTTCGACTCTACCATCGGCGCAGCCACCGTGCTGATGCCCTACGGCGGCAAGTACCAGCTGACCCCGACGATGGCCATGGCCGCCAAGCTGCCCGTGGACGGCGAGACGACGACCTGCTCCGGCATGGCTTGGGGCTTCAACCCCTACCTGACCGAGGCTGACCCCTACCGCGGCGCGTATATGGCCGTGGTCGAGAGCGTGACCAAGCTGGTCTGCGCGGGCTTCCACCACGAGGATATGTACCTGACGTTCCAGGAATATTTTGAGCATATGAACGATAAGCCCGAGCGCTGGGGTAAGCCGCTGGCCGCCCTGCTCGGTGCGCTGGATGCCCAGATGGGTCTGGGCATTGCGTCCATCGGCGGCAAGGACTCGATGTCCGGCAGCTTTGAGGGACTGGACGTGCCCCCGACGCTCGTCAGCTTTGCGACGGCCATCGGCAACACCCGCGACGTGCAGAGCCCCGAGTTCAAGAAGGCCAACAGTTCCGTTGTCATCCTGCGCCCCAACTACAAGAACGGTCTGCCCGAGATCGGCAGCCTGATCGCCATTTACAAGACCGTCGAGCAGATGATCGACGAGGGCAAGGTGCTGGCTGCCGCCACGCCGGGCTACGGCGGTGTGGCCGAGGCACTGTTCAAGATGTGCGTCGGCAACCATGTGGGTCTGCAGCTGTCCAATGACATCGACCTGAACGATCTGTTCAAGCCCGCCTACGGCGCGGTCATTCTGGAGCTGCTTGATGCCTCCGCCGGTGAGTTCCTCGGCTTTACCACCGTGGACTACACGCTGGAGGCCGAGGGCAAGGCCATTGACCTGGCCCGTCTGCAGGAGCTGTGGGAGCAAAAGCTTGAGCCGGTATTCCCCTACCGCAAGGCCGGTGAGTTCGTCCCCGCGCTGGAGCATGACTGCCCCGCCAACAAGCGCGTGGCTCCCTCTGTGCGCCTGGCGACGCCGCGGGTCGTCATCCCCGTATTCCCCGGCACGAACTGCGAGTACGACACGGCCCGCGCGTTCCGCCGCGCAGGCGGCGACCCGCATGTTCTGGTGCTGAAAAACCTGACCCCCGCCAACGTGGCCGAGAGCTGTGAGGCGCTGGTGAAGGAGCTGGACGAGGCGCAGATCCTGATGCTGCCGGGCGGCTTCTCCGGCGGCGACGAGCCGGACGGCAGCGCCAAGTTCATTGCGGCGTTCTTCCGCAATCCGTCGGTGGCCGACGCAGTCAACCGTCTGCTGAACCAGCGCGACGGTCTGGCTCTGGGCATCTGCAACGGCTTCCAGGCACTCATCAAGCTGGGCCTGGTCCCCTACGGCGAGATCCGTCCCATCACCGAAAGCGACCCGACGCTGACGTTTAATACGATCCACCGCCACCAGTCCATGCTGGTGCGTACCCGCGTGGCCAGCAACAAGAGCCCCTGGCTGAGCAAATGCGACATCAACGACGAGCACCTGATCGCCATCAGCCACGGCGAGGGCCGCTTTGTCTGCAACGAGCAGCTGCTGAACCAGCTCATCGACAACGGCCAGATTGCGACCCAGTACGTTGACCTGCTTTGCCGCCCGACGATGGACATGCGCTACAATCCGAATGGCTCCGTGCTGGCAATCGAGGGCATCACGAGCCCGGATGGCCGTGTCTTTGGCAAGATGGGCCACAGCGAGCGCAGCGGCGAGCAGCTCTATAAGAACGTCACCGGTGACAAATACCAGCCGATCTTTGAGGGCGGCGTGAATTATTTCAAGCTTTGATATTTCGGGAAGTTTCTGCTATACTGGAACTATCAGCTTAAAAGATTGTGAGGATTTGACCCAATGGCACAACACGACAAATATATTTCGCCGTTCTCTACCCGCTATGCGTCGGATGAGATGCAGTACATCTTCTCTGACGACAACAAGTTCCGCACCTGGCGCCGACTGTGGATCGCGCTGGCTAAGGCCGAGCAGAAGCAGGGCTTGGCCATCACCGATGAGCAGATTGCCGAGTTGGAGGCGCACAAGGACGACATCAACTATGAGGATGCTATTGCGCGCGAGAAGCTCGTCCGCCATGACGTGATGAGCCACGTCTACGCCTACGGCCTGCAGTGCCCCAAGGCAAAGGGCATCATCCATCTGGGCGCGACCAGCTGCTATGTCGGTGACAACACCGACGTCATCATCATGCGCGAGGGCCTGCAGCTCGTGCGCAAGAAGGTCATCGGCGTGCTGGCAAATCTGGCCAAGTTCGCCGACGAGTACAAGGCCATGCCCTGCCTGGCCTACACCCACTGCCAGCCCGCGCAGCTGACCACCGTCGGCAAGCGCGCCACACTCTGGATGAACGAGCTGTACATGGATCTGGAGGGGCTTGACCACCAGATCTCCCAGCTGGCGCTGCGCGGCGTTAAGGGCACCACCGGCACCCAGGCCAGCTTTGTGGAGCTGTTCAACGGCGACTCCGCCAAGATCAAGGCCGTCGAGGCCGACGTCTGCGCCCAGATGGACTTTACCAAGGTCGTGCCGGTCTGCGGCCAGACCTACAGCCGCAAGGTGGACTACAATGTGCTGTCCGCCGTGGCGGGCATCGGCCAGTCCGCCATGAAGATGGCGACGGACATCCGCCTGCTGGCGAACTTCAAGGAGATGGAGGAGCCGTTTGAGAAGAACCAGATCGGTTCCTCCGCTATGCCCTACAAGCGCAACCCCATGCGCTGCGAGCGCATCTGCGCGCTGAGCCGCTACCTGATGGTGGACGTGCTGAACCCCGCCATCACTGCCGGTACCCAGTGGTTTGAGCGCACGCTGGACGACTCCGCCAACAAGCGCATTGCGATGGCCGAGGGTTTCCTGGCTGCTGACGCCATCCTGAACATCCTGCTGAACGTCTCCGACGGGCTGGTCGTCTACCCGAAGGTCGTCCGTGCCCGCGTCATGGCCGAGCTGCCGTTCATGGCAAGCGAGAACATCATGATGAAGGCCGTCAAGAAGGGCGGTGACCGTCAGGAGCTGCACGAGCGTCTGCGCGAGCACGCCGTGGCCGCCGCTGCCGTTGTCAAGCAGGAGGGCAAGCCGAACGACATGATTGCCCGCGTCGAGGCTGACCCCGCGTTCGGCCTGACCCGCGAAGAAATCGAGGCCGAGCTCTCCCCCGAAGCCTTTACGGGCCGCAGCGCCGAGCAGGTCACCGAGTTCCTGCGCGACGTCATCCAGCCCGTGCTGGACGCCAACAAAGAGGACCTGGGCCAGCATGTGGAACTGAACGTCTGATTGATTGCATCGTAAATTGTAGGGGCGAATGTTTGCATCCGCCCGCAGGTCGATGACAAGCATCGACCCCTACAGAACAGCAAAATACCCGTATTGTCTTACTAAAGGCAATACGGGTATTTTTTATGCAATTGTATCGGCGGACGTCAGACCGGATTCCAACACATCCGCCATAAACGCGCTGTGGTCAGCGTAATCGCCGGTGGGCACAAGGGTGATGTCGTAATAGGTGATCGGCATGTCGTTGCTTTCCAGCACCTGCTTGAGGGTGTGCAGGACGGTTTGCATGTCCGCCTCGGTAGGCTTGCCGTCGCACAGGACTTGTGCGCACAGGCGGCTGGGCACCTTTTGCAGCAGGGCTTTGTCAAAGGCAGCATCCAGCGGCAGATCATCCACATAGTTAGCCGGGGTCATGCCGTCCTGCTCGGTATAGCAAAGGTCGATCTCTACCGTGTTGCCCTTTGCGCCGTAGACAGATGCAAAGTTTAATTCTGGGGCCTGCACAGTCAAATATGCGGTTGCCTGCTGGGCGGCTTCATTTCCCAGGCGATAACACGTGTTCCAGCGGTGGTCAACGTAAAACGTGTGGGTCGGCTCAAGCTCCATACCCCGGATTTCATCATCGGTCAGCAGCCAGAACCTCGTCTGCACCGCAAAGTTTGTATCACGGCTCTGGTCTGACTGAACGTATACCACATAGTGGAAGAACTGTCCATCAGCGGCGGTGCGCTGGTCCCAGTGAAATGTTTCCTCCGGATATAGCTTTTCCGCATATCGAATGGCCCGATGTATAGCCCACTGTTGGCTGAGCGGGTCTCCGTTGATGGCGTCAAAGGCCAGCAGCAGAGCCAAAATCAGCAGCAGGGCCGCCGCCAGTGCCAGGCGGCGCATGGTTTTCGTCTTTTTATTCTTTGTTTTCATGGGTACTCTCCTTTGCATAGTGCAGCAGCCAGCCGATCAGCCAGCCCATGCCGCCCAAAACAGCGTACAAGATACAGCCGGACGCCAGATTCCATAAGAAATTGCTAAGCGAGAATGATTCCAAAAAAGCCGTCTGCTTTATGATAGCATCCAGCACGGCCAGCCCCAGCGTAAACAGCAGCAGTGGCTTGCCCATGCCGGTATCCCGGCAGGTCAGAACAGCCCAGACACACGGCAGGAACAGGATAACCCAGTTGGCGCTGCCTGTATACCCCAGGGCCACGCCCGCCGCAATGCCCACAAAGGCCAGCAGCAGCAAATGGGTGCTGTATCGGCGGCGCAGTTTTTGCAGGATCTTACCGTCATCCGGGGCGGGCAGTTCCGGCATGGCGGGGTCGTCCGTTCCCTGCCACAGGGCGCGACAGGCGGGGCAGACCGCCATGTGCGCCTGTACCAGCGCTTCGCTATCCGGACTGGCCACGCCGTCCTGCACCAGCGGCATCAGGTCGCGGCAGACC
>ENA-OQDA01000203-OQDA01000203.1-human-gut-metagenome-genome-assembly--contig:-NODE-203-length-26353-cov-5.074659_pt1 | contig 26353 bp, 17 predicted proteins | sample MGYA00242771_ERZ504603 | MGnify/ENA primary metagenome ERZ504603 (study PRJEB26092, sample SAMD00036328) | human gut metagenome | host: Homo sapiens | study: EMG produced TPA metagenomics assembly of...
CGAGGTTCGCGCCCGGAAACCGAAACCAAAGGCTTAGCGGGGAGTCGAGCGCGAACCAATCCGGCCGCCGGGCCGCTAAACCCGAAAATCCCGGCCCGAGGTTCGCGCCCGGAAACCGAAATTAAAGGGTTAGCGGGGAACAGAGCGCGAACCAAGCCGGCCCCCCGGGCCGGCCGCTTGTCCTGTTTCCCTTTCAGCGGCCCCGACCTCCCGAGTTCCATCCCTCACCGCGCCATATAAATTGTATTGTATCACAATTTATACAGCGTAATTTCTATAAATAATACAAAAAACATATTGAAATCCTGAATCGAACAGAGTATAATTCAGATATTCGGATGAAGTGTGGCAGCGCCCACCGGTACGGCAGAGCCCCACATGGCGGCAGCGCCCACCGGTACGGCGGAGCCCCACATGGCGGCAGCGCCCACCGGTACGGCAGAGCCCCGACAGGAAGGCGGAGCCCGCACAGGGCCAATCCTAGCAGGTCCGACTCCATCCGACAGAAACCAGACAAACCAAAAGCAAATATAATGAAGAGAGTAGGGGAACAGAAATGAAAGAGTTATTATCCAAAGCGTATGCGAAAACCGGCGAATCCTTTATCAGCACAATCCTGACCGCGGCAGCGGATCCGAACGTGATTTCTTTCGCGGGCGGACTTCCCAATCCGGCGTCCTTCCCGATGGAAGCGCTGAAAGAATCCTGCAACAACATTATCGATAAATACGGTTCCGCCGTATTCCAGTATGCGAAGACCGAAGGTCTGCAGGCATTCCGTCAGTACCTGGCAGAGGACTACAACAAAACCTACGGCGTGAACCTGGATGCAGACAACATCGTTGTCACCACCGGTTCCCAGCAGGCACTGGATTGTTTTGGAAAGGTATTTATCAACGAAGGCGACGGAATCCTGGTAGAGAAGCCAAGCTATCTGGGTGCGTTCCAGGCATTTGACCAGTACTGCCCGGAATACTATCCGGTCACACTGAATGACGATGGACTGGACATCGAAGAACTGGAAGAGACTTTAGAGAAGTACGGCGACAAAATCAAGCTGGCCTATCTGATTCCGGAGTTCCAGAATCCGACCGGCCTGACCTACACGGAAGAAAACCGCGCAAAGGTCACCGAAATCCTGAAGAAATACAACGTCGTTCTGATTGAGGACGATCCGTACGGCCAGCTGCGTTTTGAAGGAACCAAACCGCCGTACATCGGTCTGGGCAAGCTCCCGCAGGCGGCGCTTCTGGGCACCTTCTCCAAGGTGGCAACCCCGGGAATGCGCGTGGGCTACGTGGTAACCGAGAACAAGGAACTGGCCAAATACATCGCTATGGCTCTGGAAGCCACTTCCTTGCACACCAACATCTTCTCCCAGTACCTGCTGCTGGACTACCTGCAGAACAACGACCAGCCGGCACACGTTAAGGATATTCAGGATTTGTACAGACAGCAGTGCCACTGCATGCTGGACGCCATGGACAAATATTTCCCGGAAAACGTCACCTACACCAGACCGGAAGGCGGCATGTTCATCTGGGCAACCCTGCCGGAAGGCGTCAGCGCCATCAAACTGTTCCCGAAAGCAGCGGAGAAGGGCGTGGTATACGTTCCGGGCGATCCGTTCTACGTAGGCGTTCACGATGCCAACACCCTGCGCCTCAACTTCACCAATGCTTCACCGGAAGCCATCGACAAAGGCATTCACCTTCTGGGCGACATGCTCAAGGAAGAGTGCGCCGGAAAATAAGCCTAATATTTTCATAAAAATACATTCATACATGCAGAGACGGCCGACCCGAAAGGGCAGGTCGTTTTTGCATGAGGATTATTCTTCCGGAACGCTATAATTTGTTCCCAATAAGATATAAGGGTGATATAATCAAACCATGAGTAACGAAAAAAAGAATCTACAACAGAATCCATCCCGGTATTTCCGGGTATTGACGGCGGTTCTTTTCTTGGCGGATGTGGTGTTGGCACCATGGCTTCGAGAAGGGAACCGAAGTTTTTCGGTGCGTGTTTTTATTCATGGTGTGAAAGCCGTCGGTGGAATTGAGAAATTCGCACTAACGGAGGCCGGAAAGGGAAACACCGAGGGGATTGCCAATCTCACCATGAACTATTGGTGCATTTATCTAATCATCTTTTTGGGGGCGGTGCTGCTGCTTCGGGCGGCATGGCTTCTTGCCGGCCGAAAGGAACGATTCCTCAGCGGGGCGGCATATGCTCTGGGGCTTCTGTACCTGTGCGCCTTTATGATTTTTAATTATTACGGGTACTCCGGCGGAATGATCGTGGGAATGCTGCTGGTGTTCCTGGATGCCATGCTTGGAAAATACCTGGACGAGCGGCAGGCCCTACGCGAAGCGGAAGCGGCGCTGCGAGCGAAAGAGCAGGCGGAAAAGGAAGAGAAAAAGCGGCGAGAGGCGTTCCCGGGCCGGTACGGGAGTGAATTCTATCGCGTGATTTTCAAGAACTTCCGGGCCAACATTCGGGATTTCCTGCTGTTCCTGGTGGGAGCGGTCCTGACCATGACGGTGCTCCTGGTCATCTGGGGAATGGAGCAGGGGTGCGGCGGAATTCGTCTGCTGGGGGCATCGGCGCTTCAGCAGCAGATAGCAAGCAGCCTGAAACAGCTGCTGCCGGTGTTCATGCTCCTGGCGGTGCTGATGCTGTCCCTGATTATCAGTGGATACCTGCGGACCCGCATGAAAAATTACAGCATGTACATCGCCCTGGGAATTCGGAACAAAACCCTGATTCGAATCATCGGGCTGGAATACGGCACCTGTATCCTCACCGCGTTGGCGGGGGGAATCCTCCTGGGACTGGCCACTCTGAAAATAATCGGGGTTCCGATTGCCGGAAATTTACTTCGGATGCTTCCGCCGGCCGTGCTCTGCTACCTGCTGGTGGTTCTGATTTCCACTTTGGTGAACTATCATATTTTTGAGTTCAAAAATGTCCTTCGTTACAACCGATCTTCCGCCAACGAACCGGTGCCTCGCTACGGCGCCGGCGTGATGATGGGAATCGGCCTGTTTGTCATGCTGGGAAGCCTGGGCCTCTTCGCCCGCCGTGGCTCCGGGGAGGATCTGTACATCCTGAGCGGCCTGATTGCCGGTTTTGGCCTGTTCCTGTACGGCGCGGCCACCCGAATTCTGAAAAAACGCGTCGACCGGCTCCAAGTAACGGAAACCGGCCTCCTGACCATCCTCCCTTGGCGCAACCGGTTTCGCACGAACGTTCGATTTTTGTTTTTACTGACGGCGCTGCAAATCATGCTGTTTGGCATTTTCCTGCCGCGGCTGGCAGCACAGGGAATTCCGACGGAAAAAACCGCGCCCTATGACTACGTAGCAATGGTGTACGATTCGGATCTTCCGGATCTTCAGGGACTAAAAAAAGAAGGCACCCTGCAGGAACTTCCGATGCTGCGGGCGACCACGCCGCTGGGGGCAGATATTTCCCGGTTGAAGAAGGATTATCGGACGGTGCTGTGGCCCCAGGGGCAGCACATTGCGGTGTCGGAAAGCAGCTACCGGAAGCTTTGCCGGCAGGCGGGGAAAACTCCGAAGAAGCTGAATCTCAGCGCGGATGGCCATCGGGTGCACATCGTGATGCAGCAAAACGCCGCAAGTGAGGCGCACAATCTGGAATGGTACAGCGGGGGCGGCGGCAATCTGTTCCGGCTGGGGCAGCCGCTGGTGGCCTACGACCGAAACCAGGTGACCCGGACCTACATCCCCCACGACGCGACCTATGAGCGGACGAATTTGGTGGGCGCTTTGCATGCAGGAAATCAGGAAAACATCCTGGTTCTGTCCGATTCGTATTTCCGGTCCGTGTATTCGAAGAAGCGACAAGCGCGGGATCCGTCGGTAAGCATTCCCCCTTCCGCCGTGAAGGAGGGACCGGATCAGCTGGTACTGATTCGGGTGAAGACGGGACAGAATAAAGCGGTGGAATCGGTACTGGAGAAAATTCAGAAGAGGCATTCTTCCGACCTGCAGTACGATGAATCCATTCGGACCTGGTACGGTGTGGCGAAGGCGGAGAAGAACAACGAAGCGGCCGCCGATTTTGCCCGTCGGATGGAAGAGATGACCGCGGTGGGATTGTTATTGATGGTGCTGTTTACCTTCTGCATTCGATACAGTTTGGCGGGAGCGGAGCAGCGGAAGGAGTACCGATTGCTGGGCACTTTGGGGATGAACGACCGGGAGCAGGAGAAGCTGTTCAATCGGGAGGCTCGAACCTATGTGCTGTGCAGCATGGGGGCGGCATTGGTACTGTCGGCGCCTTTTGCCGCATTGCTGCCGTTTCTGCGGATGTTCCGCCGGAGTCAGAGCCTTTTGTACCTGCGGAATCTGCTGGGACTCGGCGGCGGAACGATGGCCGTGCTGCTTCTGGTTCTGACGGTGCTGACGAGATATTACAGACGAGTGAATCGATAGATGTGCGGCGGTGAGCTGCCGCCGGCGAGACATGATGGAGAGGATAGAGAATGAGCAGTGTGATGGAGCTAAAGGGGCTTCGGAAGAGATACGAGGAGAAGGGAGATTGGATTCTGAAGGGAATCGATCTCCGAATTGAAAAACAGGATTTTATTGCGATTATGGGACGATCCGGCTGCGGAAAGACCACGTTGCTGAAAACCCTGGGGTTGATTGAGTCTGCGACGGAGGGGGAATACTTCTTTGAAGGCAATGCGGTATCCGGTCTGTGGGGAAGCGAGATCGCGGATATTCGCCGGCGGAATATGGGATTTATTTTTCAAGACTACAACCTGATGGGAAGCCTGACGGTGCGGGAGAATATCATGCTGCCGGCGCTGCTGGATAAAATGGACGAGCAGCAGCGAAAGAACCGGACGGAGAAGCTGATTCAGCGTTTCGGAATTCAGGCATATCGGGATAAGTATCCCCATGAAATGTCCGGCGGTCAGCAGCAGCGAGTGGCGCTTTGCCGGGCGCTGATCAACGATCCGGATGTCATTCTGGGGGATGAGCCTACGGGAAATTTGGATTCCGTGATGGGACAGCAAGTGATTGAAACCCTGGCGGAATTCAATGAGACGGACGGAAAGACGGTGATTCTCGTTACCCACGACCCGAAAATCGCCATGTATTGCCGGAAGGTTATTTTTATGAAGGACGGACATTTGCTGGATTGCTTGGAGAGACGTGATGCCGAGAAGGAGACGTTCTACCGGGAAATCGCGGCAAAAATGGAAGAATTGTAGCGCAAAAATGAAGAAATCAATGGATTTATATTGAAATTCGTGCATTTAAATGCTAAAATTTATGCGTATTTTTTGGGATCATGAAGAATTAATGGGGGAATAATGAAGAAACCGGCAAGAAGTGAGTATTTTTTTGGATGTGTATTGCTGATTATCGGCGTGATGGTGGGTCACCTGAGCATGGATTTTTTGGATGACGGAGAGATTCAATCCATGTCCGTGGAGATTACGATGAGTGCAATTTTCATCCTGTTATTCACGGTGCTGATGGAAATTCTTTACGTTCTGTGGCGGCGAAAGAAGAAGCAGGACGAAGGTCGCCTGGATATTCCGGCCACGACGATTATTCTCCTGCTGGTCATCGGTTTTCTGGCGTCCATTTGCATGCGCCTGATTAACGATGTGACGGGCATGAGGGAGTTTCTCCTAAGTGAGGATTTCAAGAGCTTCGTGGTGAATGCGATAAAGAGCAAATTCTAAATGGAAATATATGGATTCGAAGTGAGAACCGGATTGTCGTACCGAAAGGCGCGGCAGCCCGGTTCTTTGGTTTTGGAGATGGGCCGGACACAGTTCCTGTTGTCTGCGGTTTCTGCCGGACACCCTTGGGTTTCACGAAGCTTTTTTTTATGAGCAGATTGAAGTCGGCGAAATCGTGAAGCTGTTTTTCCCGGATGGCCAGAAGGGATGTGGTCGGGACGGAATTGTATAAATATTCAATTTGGCCGGAGATCCATTCCAGGTCCAGCCCGCTGTCGGTCTCGAAGGACATCTGGAGGTTGATGCCGGGAATAAAACCCAGCTCCCGGTAGATGTCGGTTTTCCAGTTGAAGCTGTCGCGGTACTGCCGGGAATTCTCCGCGTGAAACCAGCGTCCCAGGTGCTCCCAGAGAATGACCTGGCCGGTGACCGGGTGAATCAGCAAGAAATCGGGGCAGAGGTATTTGCCCGGGGCGTATTCGACGGGATATTCGTAGAGGACGTAGAAGCCCGCGGCACAGAAACGTTCGTACAGCAATGCTTCCACACGGCTCCGCACCAGAGTGCCGTCAAAGGTGGTAATACGAAGGGCCTCCGGATGTCTGGGCGGAATCGTGGCCTTCCGTTCCCGCATCGCCTGAACGCGGGCTTCGATGCTGTCGGTGTTCAGCCCCAGGATGTCGGTCAACAGAGGAATGTACTGCTTCGGGAGACGCTGCCGAACGGATTCCACGTCGGTGTCGCAATACCGTTCTGTGAACTCCCGGAGGAGACGGATGTTGTCATCCAGAATTTCCACCATTTTCTTGCAGAAGCGCAGTTCACGAATCTTGCGGACGACCTCGTGGGTTTCCCGACCTAAGTAGCGCCGCTTGCCACCCTTCTTAAGACAATAATAGTAAGGTGTTCCTTTGCGAAGACTGGATTGTAAGAGAATTCCATCGTAAGCGGAGAGGCTTCGCATTTTCTTTTGATACTGTCGTTTGAGCTGTCGGTGATCGTTCAAAGCCAAGAGGCAGATTTTTTTGTAATCATTCATAGTGGACCTTCCTTTCCTGTTTCAGAATTATTCTCTTATCATTATGACAGAAAAAAATTTCCCCTTCAGTACACATTTATCGAGAAAAATCGAGAAATCTAGGTTAGAAGACAGAAATTGACGATGAAACCCTGGTTTTTTAGTGTTTATCGTCAATGCTCATGAAAGAACAAGGCAGTATTAGAGTTGAGAGCTAAATAGAAACGGAAGAATTGACGATAAGGGGTTCTTTTATGGGGCTTTGACGTCAATTGCTTTTGTTTTGAAAAGCAGCGAGCGGAGATTTCAATAGAAGAAAAGAGAGAGTTGACGATGAAGACTTGATTCTGAGGGCTTCATCGTCAACTTTTAAAAAAAGTATTACTTTATTAGAGCAGCTAAAACGCCATTGAATTAGAATTGACGTTGGGAGGCGGTTTCCCGGAGTTTCATCGTCAATTTGCACGAAAGACGGCCGGGAAAATGACAAAGGCGGCCGGGTGAAGCGACCAAAGCCGGCAGAATCCCCAGGTCCAGCCCCCCTCGGGCACATCACCGGCTGTTCATGGAACGCACATGAAACAGTTACGGATTCCGGAAGTTCAGATGATACAATGACCGTACCGAGGAGGGAACCGCCGGGTATTCCGGCAGAGGTCATCTCTGGTGGAAAGGAGAAAATGAAGAAGATGAATAATCTGAACATTCTGAAATTGGAAAACGCCGTGCTGCAGAAGCAGATCGATGTGGTACGGAGAAATATACGCGCCGGGCAGAACCGGGATCTTACACGGGAAGAAGTAGAAATTCTGAGAGGTGTGGGCGAACATTATGCCAAGAAGTGGGATGTTCTGTATCCGATGCTGAAGAAGGGATACGGGGCTGCCGGCTGGGTGAAGCAGATGAAAATGGAAGAGGATGAAATCGTCGCGGAACTGCGTTCTCTGGTGCGCTTCCCGGATAAGGAGGAGTGGGAAGAGAAGGTGGAAGCGGTGCTTCGAAAGATGGAACGGATGATTTACGAGGAAGACTACATGCTCTATCCGAACTGCCTGCAGTTTTTCCGGAGGGGCGAAGGTATTTGGATGAACCGGAGCGACCGGGATGGGTATGCGAACTACCGGGCGCTGCGGACTAAAGTCGGAAGGTACCGGAGGGCGCTGCAGCAGCGAAGCTTTCGATAAAAAAAGATGGGAAGGCATTCGGCGTCCGAGCGGACAACGGATGAGGAGTGTAACCGGTGGGGAAACCTGCCGGTTTTTTTAGGGATGAAAGCGTGCAACATCACTGCTAAAACGGGAAATCTCGAGATTCATGCAAAAATGTTCAGATAAAAAATCAGAGGTAAACCAATTTTTAGTGCAAAAAATCTTTAGAATTACTTGAAAACTAAGGAAGATATGTTATCCTTAATACAAAATGTTTTTAAATATTGGAGGAGCATGATGAACGAGGAAACCAAACGCTCCTGTGTGGACTGCGGAGTATACAACTGTCACACGCGGGACAAGGAATATCCGGACTTCTGCCTGACCACGGAATTGACGGACGAGGAAAGAGCGGAAGTGTGGAAGCTGTACGAGGAGCCGGAGAATCAGAAGGCGTCGGTAGTATCCGCTCAGATTGAATCGGATTTTTACCTGCGATACACTCGGGTGCAGGAAATCGTAGCTTTTGCAAAACGGATGGGCTATCACAAGATCGGAATTGCCACCTGTGTGGGTCTGATTGAGGAAAGCCGGATTTTTGCCCGGATCCTTCGGAAGAACGGATTCGAAGTGGTAGGCGCCGTGTGCAAAGTGGGTTCTTTTGAGAAGACCAAGGTGGGCGTCCCGGAAGAGGACACCCGGATTACCGGTCCGATTATGTGCAATCCGATTATGCAGGCGAAAATCATGAACCGGGAGAAGACGGATTTCAACGTGATCGTGGGGCTATGCGTGGGACACGACAGTCTTTTCTATAAATATGCGGATGCCCTGTGCACCACCCTGGTAACCAAAGACCGGGTGATGGGTCACAATCCGGTGGCGGCGCTGTACCAGGCGAAAGCGTACTACAAGCGTCTCAACAACGAGCCGATTGCGGCGTATCCGGAGGACGTGAACCCGAAACAGCCGGAAGCTTCCGCGAGATAGCGATTTTATTTTTGGAGGAGAGAGGATGCTGACAGGAAAGCAGAGAGGTTATTTGAAAAAACTGGCGCAGACCGTGCAGCCGGCGGTAATCGTCGGCAGAGCCGGAGTGACGGATGCGGTGATGCAGACCATCGATGAATATCTGACCGCCAATGAGCTGCTGAAAGTGGCCATTCAGGAGGGTGCAGAATTGGAGGCCAAGGAGACCGCCAATCAGGTTGCGGATGAGCTAAAAGCAGATTTCGTCCAGGCCATCGGCCGGCGGTTCGTGCTTTACCGGAGAGCAAAGGATCCGGCGAAGCGGAAGATTACACAGCGCATGCAAGACGAGATGTAGTTTCCCGGCGGAGACTGCGGGATCGTTGCAGGATATTTTTACTTGAGGAAGGAGTTAGAAATGCACAAGATTGTACTGAAGAAACAGCTCAGCCACGATATGTTCTGGATTGAGTTCGAGGCACCTTTTGTTGCAAAGAAAGCGAAACCGGGACAGTTCATTATTTTCCGCGTGGATGAATACGGGGAAAGAGTTCCGATTACCATGGCGGGAACAAATAAGGAGACGGGAACCGTAACCCTGATTTTCCAGGCAGTGGGAAGAAGCACCATGCTGCTGTCCCAGCTGGAAGTAGGCGATTACATTCAGGACGTGGTTGGACCGCTGGGAAAACCGACCCACATGGAGGGCCTGAAGAAGGTCTGCGTGGTTGGCGGCGGTACCGGAAACGCACTGGCATACCCGGTGGCAAGAGGTCTTGCGGAAGCCGGCGTGAAGGTGGACATGGTTTCCGGATTCAAAACCGAGGAGCTGATTGTGCTGAAGGAAGAGTTTGAAGAAGCGGTAGATAATTTCTACCTGATGACGGACGACGGTTCTGCCGGCGAGAAGGGGTTCACCACCACGAAGCTGGAGGAACTGATCAAGGCCGGAAACGATTACGATGAAGTCATCACCGTTGGACCTCCGATCATGATGAAGTTCGTCAACGAGGTGACCAAGCCTTACGGAATCAAGACCATCGCATCTCTCACGGCGCTGATGATCGACGGAACCGGAATGTGCGGAGGATGTCGAGTTTCCATTAACGGCGAGACCAAGTATGTCTGCGTAGACGGACCGGAATTCGATGCGGCAGCGGTAGACTGGGATGTACTCATTGCCCGCAATGCATATTACCACGAAGAAGAGAAGGAAGAACGGGATCATATCTGCCGACTGACAGGAGGTGTAAGACACTATGAATAATCAGATGACAAAGACACCGATGCCGTCTCAGGAACCGGATGTCAGAAATAAGAATTTTAAGGAAGTTGCTCTGGGATATACCGAGGAGATGGCGGTAAACGAAGCGCAGCGTTGCCTCAATTGTAAAAACAAGCCTTGCGTGACAGGATGTCCGGTAAACGTACGGATTCCGGAATTCATCGCAAAGGTAGCCGAGGGAGATTTTGCCGGTGCCTATGAAGTGATCACTTCCACCAACTCCCTGCCGGCAGTGTGCGGCCGTGTATGCCCGCAGGAAACCCAGTGCGAAGGAAAGTGCGTTCGCGGAATCAAGGGCGAGCCGGTTGCTGTAGGCAGACTGGAGCGTTTCGTAGCGGATTGGCACAGAGAACACATCGGCAATGATAAAGTAGAAAAAATCCCATCCAACGGCAAGAAGGCTGCCGTTGTCGGTGCCGGCCCGGCCGGACTGACCGCTGCCGGAGACCTGGTGAACAAGGGATACGAAGTAACCGTTTTCGAGAGTCTCCACAAAGAGGGCGGCGTGCTGGTATACGGAATTCCGGAATTCCGTCTGCCAAAGGATATCGTGGCATACGAAATCGACACCCTGCGGAAAAAAGGCGTCACTTTCTACCACAACGTGGTAGTGGGCAGATCCCTGGATATCCAGGACCTGTTCGATGAGGGATACGATGCTGTATTCGTCGGTACCGGTGCCGGCCTTCCGAAGTTCATGAACATCGAAGGCGAGAACCTGGTAGGCGTATACTCCGCCAACGAGTATTTGACCCGAATCAACCTGATGAAGGGCTACCTGGACGAGTACGACACTCCGATCAAAAAGCACAAGCAGGTTGCGGTTGTAGGCGGCGGAAACGTTGCCATGGACGCAGCAAGATGCGCTAAAAGAATGGGCGCTGAGGTCCATGTAATTTACCGGAGAGGCAGAGATGAGATGCCGGCTCGTGCCGAGGAAATCGAGCACGCAGAGGAAGAGGGCATTCAGTTCCACCTGCTGAACAACCCGGTTCGCATTCTGGGCGACGAGAACAACTACGTAAACCAGATCGAGTGCATCAAAATGGAACTGGGCGAGCCGGATGCTTCCGGACGTCGCAGACCGGTTGCCATTGAGGGTTCCGAGTTTACTTTGGACGTAGACGGTGTCATCATGGCTCTGGGGACCAGCCTGAACCAGCTCATCGTGGATACCACCGAAGGACTGGACGAAAACGCACGCGGCGGCATTCAGATTGATGAAGAAACCGGTGCTTGCACCAGAGAAGGCGTGTTCGCCGGCGGTGATGCGGTAACCGGCGCTGCCACTGTAATCAAGGCCATGGGCGCCGGCAAACTGGCGGCTGCTCACATGGACGAGTATATGCAGAAGTAGAATGACGAGTCCTTTAAGTGGACTTCGCAGGCTGCCCCAGGGGATCTGGGGCAGCCTGCTTTTTTTGTCTCGGCAGGCCGTTGGGCATTCGGGCCGGGAGACGTGGTGCCCGCCGACGAAGGAACAAGGGCTAGCGGGGAGAGGCGCACCACGTCCGAACCGCCGGCGGTCCCCTAGGGCTCTGGGGACGTGGTGCTCGTCGACGAAGAAATAAGGGATTGCGGGGAGGGAGGCACCACGTCCGGCCCGCCGTCGGCCCATCGCAGCCCCAACCGAGCCGAGGAGAGCAAATTAAGTAGACCGATATACAGAAAAATCATTCTAACCCAACTAGCAAATATTTTTAATCCCGAAAAACCGAATAATAAGTTTAAGATTCCCCTTTTCAGTACCCATTCATGCCGGATGAAAACAAACGTGTACTGAAGGGGGAATTTTTTATGTGCCATAATATCCCCACAGCAAATGCAAAGTCATCAAACTAAGTTCTAAGGAGGGAAAAATGAGAAAAGAAAAACGGGCCAACGGCCCCCACACAGTGACCGGTAGTCCGGCCAATTACACCGGAGGTCCGGCCAATCACACATCACACAGAATACGGGCAGGCCTGCTGGCCGTCTGTCTGACTTTGGGCGCGGCAATCCCAAGCGGCGCATGGGCTGCGGGAATGGACCCTCGTCAGGCGATTTCCGGTGACGAAGCCACCCTGACCATGGGCAAAATCCTCACGGCCAACCATGCCGGAAAATTTCCGGGTACTTTGCGGAACGTGAAGTACAAGCTGACGGCGGTACGAGGTTTTGACAACGCCAACGAAAGCATCGGCGCCAGTGGAAAGCCCATTGCGGCGGAGAATATGCCTATGCCGGAAGCGTCCGCAGCAGAACACCATCAGGTAAAAGTAAACGGCACCAATGCCGAGATTACGGTGGGAGATTTTCAGACGGCGGAGCGAGACAGCGACACGAAGAAGAGCCGCGTGACCCCGGTGAAAATCAAGTTCCGCCGGGCCGGCTATTATCTGTATAAGCTCACGGAAGAAGGCTCCGACCCGGAGAAGGTGCCGGGTGTCACATACGATGACCACAGTTATTTTGTGGCCGTTTACGTAACAAACAAAACCGACGATGCGGGAAACACGGAGGATGGCGTATATGTGCACAATATTACCTCCTATCGGAATGAATCCGGCAAGGAAAATTATCAGCCGAACCTCTCGGACATCTCCGGAATCACCGATAACGGCGGAAGCGATGCCACGGAAAACGTCAGGGAAAATCTGGCAAAAGTCGGAACATCCGACGGCGAACATCCAAACCGGCTGGAAGCCTATCGCTTCTGGAATGACGCCCACGTCCAGGACCTGGTAATCACCAACAACGTCAAAGGAAATCTGGGGGACCGGAATAAAGCCTTCGAATTTCAGGTAAAGCTGTCCGGGTTGGAGCCGGGAACCGCTTACACCACGGAAGAAGCGGCGGCGGATACGGGAGACCGAACCGACGACGGGGTGAATGTGGTACGGGCATCGGTGGGAACAATTCAAGGGAAGACCCTCGTTTCCGACGATTCCGGAAAAGCAGAATTCACCGTTCGTCTGAAGGACGATGAAAAATTTGTTCTGAACGGGCTGCCGGTTTCCGCATCGTATCAAGTAACGGAGCAGGCCAGCGACCATATCGCTTCCTACCGAATCAGCGGTTCCGGAAAAACACCGGAAATTCAGAACAAGATGAAGGATAACGACATCAAGGACAAAGCACTGAGCACCGAAGCGGAACGCGTGGATGAGGCGGACGGAACCGTCACGGTGGCCTTTATCAATGAGCGAAATCTGGCAACTGTCACCGGCGTAGCGGAGAGCACCGGACCGGCGGCACTTCTGGCTATCGCGGCAGCCGGCGCTATTGCCACACGCCGCCGGAAATATGAATAGATCCGAGGAGAGCCGGGAACTGGATCGTTGGAATCGCCGCGTACGGCGAAGCATCCGGGCGGACCGCATCGTCTCATGGATGCTGAAATGGTTCGTGCTGACCTTGCTGCTCATGGTGGGCTTTTCCTACTACGACATGTATCGATTTACCCGGGCGGGAATCGACGGAGTGGCGTATCGGGATTTTGCGGCTTTGCGGCAAATTAATCCCGATGTAGCCGCCTGGCTCACTTTGGACGGAACCCATGTGGACCATCCGGTGGTGAAGGGAACGGATAATTTCGAATATTTGGACCGGGACTTCTACGGAAAAACCTATGCCGGCGGCACCCTGTTTCTGGACGAGCAATGCCCCAAGGATTTCGCCCAAGAATACCAGCTCATTCACGGCCACCATATGGCCGGAGGTGCCATGTTCGGCGACCTGAAGAAGTATTTGGACAAGAATTTCTTCCATAAAAACAAAAGGGGTCAGCTGCTGACACCGAAGGGCCGATACGATTTGGAGATTATCGGGGCAGGCATATTCGATGCCTATGATTCCAAAATCTACAGCATAAACGGAAAGAAGAACCGCCCCATGGAATCCTTCCGCCGGTGCAGGCGGAAACGGCCGGTCCGCGGGAAGTTCCGGGATCGGCTCCTGTGCCTGTCCACCTGCTCCGGAGATATGGACGACCGGAGGATCGTGGTGTTCTGCCGAATGACGGAACCGGAAGAGTCTCATACGGAAGGAAGAAAAGAATGACAGAAGAAATTGCGAAAAAAAAGAGAATCGTGAAGAGCATCCGGAAGGGAATCCTGATTCGTGCGGGAACCTTCGCCTTGACGCTATGGATTGTTTTTACGTTCGTATTCGGAATCCGGATTGCAGACAGAAACGATATGGCACCGGCGATTCGGGAGGGAGACCTGGTGGTGTACTATCGGTGCGGAGATTTTGCCAATCGGGACAGCGTGGTGTATGAAGCGGACGGGAACGTGTACCTGGGGCGGATTGCCGGATGCCAGGGGGCGGTTATCGGAAAAACCGAAGATCACCGCCTGACCATCGATGGGCGGATTCAGCCGGTACAGCCGGGACTGGGAATTTACAGTGAAACGCCGGCCGGAGATCTAAAGGCAGAGGTTACCGTGGAACCGGGACGGTTTTTTATCCTGGGAGACTGCCGAGAGGAATCTGCGGACAGTCGATGCTTTGGAACGATTGAAAAGGACCAAATTCGGGGGAAGGTATTTCTCCTGTGGCGACGGCGCAACATATAGAAAGGAGAGAAGTATGACGAGAAAAATAGCGACGCTTTGGCTCGCCCTGATTCTGTGCATGATGTATGCGGTTTCCGTGGGTGCGGAAAGCCGATGGATGACGGAGATCAAGGTGAGCTACAGTGCAGTGGGCAGCCCGGGAGATGCGGAGGGTGTTTTTCAATTGCGGGGGACCACGGAAGATACTCCCATGCCGGAAGGAGCAGTGGGGCACCGGCTTTGTGTGCCGGCGGGAGAGACGCGTTCTTTTGGGGAAATCGTTTTTCCCGGCCCCGGTGTGTATATCTATGAAGTCAATCGCCGGAATAATCCGGAAGGCATCACCGCCCGAGATTCCTCGGTGTACCGGGTAACGGTGGTAGTGCGAAGCGACGGAGATGTGCAGCAGGTGATTGAGACGGACGGAGAGAAGGTGACGGAAATTCGGTACGAAGATCGGTATGAGAAGGCGGCTTTGGTGGAGACGGGAGATGTAAAATCCCTGTTTCTCCCGGGCGCGGGTTTTCTCGGCGCGTTGGCGGCGTTGTTTTGTCTAAGGAAGAATCGCCGAAAACGAAAGAAGGATTGCATGCGCACCCTTGTCGGTACGCTGCTTCTTTTTACCCTGTTCACAATCGGTGCGGGCGTGCCCACATACGGTGCCACCAAAGATCTTCGGGTGACCTACGACCGATTTCAAGAGCTGCCGGAGAATTACGCGAAGATTACCGGACTGCCCCTGCAGGAAGCGGAGATTACCACCACGAACGGAAATATCCACAAGTACAACGGATACGTGGGGAACAATCAGACGGAGAAGCGGGATTTTGTGGCGTACTACGGAGCGGTGAAGTTCGGAACGCGGAATCGAAATGACACAAGCAATGCGGTTACGAAGGCCAACGAGGTAAAAGGAAATATCACCTTGCGCTGGCGGAACCGGGCGGTTCTTTCGGACAACACCAAGGCCGACGTGAAGGTCGTGGTGAGCGGATGGACTTTTTCCCTGGGAAAAAATCAGAATTCAAAGATTGGGAATGACACAAAGGTGTACGTGCCAATTCTTCAGTCCTCAGGACCGAACAGCAAAGCCACGGAGCTGTGCACCGCTTCCCCGCGCACGAAGTACAGCGTGAACAACGGAACCACGGCCAATTCGTTGGCGGGAGCCTGCATCACCACGAAGTGCAATGTGAAGATTCAAATCCTTCAGTCGGGAACGGATGCGCCGGTGGACGAAGCGAAATATCCGCGGCTGCTCTTCGGGTTCCGGGATTTGGATGTGGAGGATACCACCATCGCCAAAGGGAAGAGTGCGGCGGAACGGTATAACGGACCCTACGCAGAGGGCGTAGAGCTGATTTCCGGATTCGAGAGCCCGGTGGCACTGGCGAAGAAAAGTGATTCCAACAAAGCAATGCAGACGCTGGAAAAGGTGATGACGGTAGGAGAGAACCTGCGGGTCTGCGGGGACGGTGCGAAGATGGAAGCCTACAACAAGGCCACCGGAACCAGCGGAGACAACGGAACCTATTACTCCGGTTTTATTTCCCCGGTGCAGCCTCAGGGCTTTAGTTTCAAATGGACGGGTTCCATCAGTATTTGCCGGGAAAATGATGGGGACGGCGTTGTGGACGCAGCCGGAGGTGGCGGTGAAAGCCACTCGAGGCGAGGGCGGTTCCATTCAGAAGGAAGGACTCACCACCTACATTATCAACAGTTCCACCACCTACGATTACACCCCGGCGAAAGGGTACCGGGTAAAATCCCTGACGGTAGAGGGGGAGCCGGTGGATTTCAATCCGGCGGGCGGAACCTATCGCTTCGATCGCCTGTACACCAGTCCGGTACACCCGCGAAGCGCCAAGACGGGCCGGGAGCTGGAGACCAAAATCTACACCATCGATGTCCAATTTCAACGGATTGAACACAAAATCACCACCAAGGTGACCGGCGGAACCATCGATCCCGACGTGGTGGTGGGAGAAGGAGATAATGAGACCATTCACTACCGTCCGAACGATGGGTATGAACTGGAGAAGGTGACCGTGGACGGCGAGGCGGTGAATGTAAAAGAATATCCGAACGAATATACTTTTACCGATGTTCAGAAGGATCACCACATTGAAGTGGTGTACCGAAAAATTCCGGTGGGCACCCTAACCCTGCGTAAGGAAGTGACCGGTGCGCTGGGGGATCGAAGCAAGAAGTTCGAATTCCAAGTGAGCTTATCCGGGCTGAAGCCTTCCGCCGAATACGAGGCGGACGGCATCGAAGCGGCGGACACGGGAGAGCTTACGGAAAAAGGTTTTTCTTCGGATGAAAGCGGAAAAGCGGAACTTCGTCTGAAATTGAAGGACGACGAAAGCGCACAATTCAAAGAACTTCCGGCGGGTACAACGTATCGGATTACGGAAGCGGCCAGCGACCACATCGCCTCCTATCGGCAGAAAGCCACCGGTGAAAAACCGACGCATCAAGCCGTGCAGCGGGAAAATGCCGATGCGGGAAAGGGACTCGCCACGGAGGCGGAAGTGCTGGATGAAGAGGATGGGGACATTGAAGTGATCGTCACCAACAACCGTCCCATCGCCACGGTCACCGGCGTGGGAAACAGCGACGCGTCGTATTATGCGGCCGGAATTGTCACGCTTCTTCTGTGTGGCGGATGGATTTTCGGTGTGGTACTATATAAAAGAAAAAAGTATCACTAAAAAGATTGCGGGCGGAACCGGGGTTGGGCCGAATACCGCAATTCCGAACAGAGAAAGAAGCGCGCAGTGGAAGAGAATCAGCAGAAGACACAATACGTATATATTCTCCGGTGCGGGGACGGCACCCTGTACACCGGCTGGACCACGGATTTGGAGCACCGGGTGGCCATGCACAATGCCGGTAAGGGGGCCAAATACACCCGCGCTCGCAGGCCGGTGCGGCTGGAATATTATGAGGAATACATGGATAAGAAGGAAGCTTTGCGGCGGGAATGCGCCATCAAGAAGATGACGCGCAGCGAAAAGCTTCGGCTGATTCAAGAGTCGGAAAAAGAGTAGGACTTGCAGGCAGCGCATGCTCTTTTCGGATACCATCCATGATACAAACGATTACACAGAAGCTTCTCTCGGAGAAATCCGGGAGAAGCTTCTATTAATAGAACAGAGTTTCGAAATATAGAGTTTTCCAATAATAAAATTTTCCAAATAGATAAAACTGATTTTAAATATACCGAAATGGTTGATACCATGGTTAGACAGGGGATGACGAATTATTACTTAGAAAATGAGGTTGGCGTTATGGATAAGAAACGATGGATTGCATGGGCACTGGCCCTATTCATGGTTGTGACTCCTTGCATGACATTTGCCCAGGAGATTTCCGGAGCAGCGGGTTCCACAAATGAGAGTGAATCCAATGAACCGGTAAATCCGGACAAGGCATCCGAACCGGATCGCGGGGACGCAGTTGAAAATGAGAAAAGTGATTTTTCAGCAGAATCCGTAAAGGGTTCGGAAGAAGACGCGACCGGAGAACAAGACTCGGCAAAAGAAAAAAAGACCGAGGAATCTGCAGATGCCGAAGCTTCAAAAGAAGCGGAAAAGGCGGCAGAGAATACCGGCTCCGAGGCGGTCAGCGATAAATGGACAACAGCGGATTTCACCTATGGAGAATACGAAAAGCTCATGTACGGTTGTGACTACAGCCGGCAGTTTTATGTTCGCGGAAAAGTCATCACCGGTTTTTCCAAGCAGGGTGAAGAGAAACTGAAGAGCAACAAGAATCTGGTAATCCCGGCGAAGGGACCGGATGGAAAGAATATCGTGGGAATCGGCGAGAGCGCATTTAAAGAAAAGGGCCTGGAATCGGTTCAGTTCCCGACGGGAATGCTGACTCCTTACGACGATCCGCTGGCAAAGACCGACGAAGAACGGGTCTCCCGCCGCGGAAACTTCGTGATCGGCGAGAGCTCTTTTTATGGAAATAAGCTGAAAGAAGTCGTTCTCCCTACGGGCGTTATTTCCGTATTGGCAAAGGCCTTTGAACGAAATCAGATTGTAAAAGTAAAACTCCCGAAGACCATCTGGTGGATTGAAAGCCAAGGCTTTGCGGACAATAAGATTACCGATGTTCAATTCCCTGTGACGACGGACTTTATGATGGAACTTCACGGCATGCCGTTTGCGTTTAACAACATCAAATCGGTGCGCCTCCCGGACTTCACCGAGGTGGTGAACAAAACCGCATTCGCCTTTAACCCGGGAATGACCAAAGCACCGGAAAAGGATCCTTGGGGCAAGGAAAACATACTGGAAAAGGAGTTCCATAAAGAGACAAGAACTGCCGGTCTGGTATATATGTACACCGACAATCCGGGGCTGAAGGATAAGCTTCAGAACCGGCTTCACTCCGTGGAGGGTAAGAATACCAATATCTATTCCCCGTACCAGAAATTGGTTGTGTGCGACGGATCGGAGGCAAATCAGAATCCGGATAAGACTCTGTGGAATGCGAAGGACTTTGAATACAACAAGGACGGCGCGGTTACCGGACTTTCCGAAAGCGGCATTGCCAAAAGAAAAGTGAACAAGGACCTGGTCATTCCAAGCAAGACACCGGATGGAAAAAAGGTAGAAGAAATCGGTTCCACCGACAGCTATACCGGTCTGTTTGCGACGGAAGATGAAAAGTTCGATTCTGTGTATATGCCGAATACCATTCAGAAAATCGGCGACCGGGCGTTCTGCAGCAGCGGATTGAAGGAAGTTGCATTCTCCGGAACCCTCACAAGCATCGGCATGTTGGCGTTCTCCAACAACGAGCTGACATCGGTGATCCTTCCGGACAGCGTGAAGTATATGGGCAACGGTGCTTTCAGTACCAACTCCAATATTGAACGCATCATTCTTTCCAAGAACTTAAAGAAAATTCCGGATGCGGCATTTGGCTGCAGCGATAAGTACCACTACATGTCGAATCTGACGGAAATTGAGATTCCGGATACCGTGACGAAAATCGGCAGCCGGGCCTTTGCCGGAAACAACATTCACAATATCGTGATTCCGGATTCCGTAAAGGAAATCGGCGAGTACGCGTTCTCCACCAAGAACTATCTCAACGAGTCGTGCATCGTATCCCTGTCGGAAGGCCTGGAGGTCATTGGCGACAACGCATTTCGGAACAAGGCAATTACAGAGATTGATTTGCCGAGTACCGTAAAAGGATTGGAACTCAACACCTTCCGCAAGGAATACACTTCCGACGGACACAAGGTGAACGGAAGCGTCACAAAGGTGTATGTGAGAAACGCAGAGCAGTATTACGATAAAAAGAATTTCCCGGACCCGAAAGAAGGAACGGAAGCGTTCCACAAGCTGTATCTGGCGGATCCGATGATCTGGACTTCCGACGACTACACCTACTCCAAGGAAGAATCCGGAACGAATGAAATTACCGGATTCTCATCGCTGGGAGAGAGAAAACTGACGGAAAACAGGGATATCGAACTCCCGGAGAAGGATGATGAAGGAAATGCGGTGACCGGCGTGGCCGCAGAAGCGTTCCGGGAAAAGGGAATCACATCGGTAAAATGCCCGTATGCGGGGGAGTTCACTATCGGTGAATCTGCATTCCGCGGCAACGATATCAATGAATTGGACTTGGGCTCCGGTATCACCGAAATTGGGAACAATTCTTTCCGAGAAAACCGTCTGACGATGGTTCGCGTTCCGGCTTCGATGAAGCGAATCGGTGAAAGTGCGTTTGAATCCAACCAGATTCGGGAAGTAAGCTTCGAGGATACCGGTGATAATTCTCCGGTACTGGAATCTCGCTGCTTTGCCGGAAACAAAATTCAGTCGATAGAAATCCCGAAGGCCACCACTTCCATGAAGGGAAATGCGTTTATCGGAAATACCGGCAAGGAAAAGGTAGAAACGGGAACAACGGAGGAGCAGTCCGGCGGCGTGGTATACGTATATGCAGCCACCGCCGGAAGCGTTCCGGATGGTCTGGAAAATATTTCCAACGGAAAATCCAATGTGCAGAAGCTGATTGTCGGTCGGATTCCGGCAGCAGAGGCACCGTGGGGCACCAGACATTTTACGTATAATAATGTAGTCGGAAATATCATCACCGGTCTCTCCGAAGAGGGTAAGACGAAGCTGAAGAACAGTTCCGAACTGATTATTCCAAGTCGGATCAATGGTATGACCGTAACCGGAATCGCAAACGGGACGGAAGGCATCGGAACTTTCGGATACACAGAAGGCGGAAAGACTTACGTTCCGAAGAAGGTGATTTTGCCGAGAACACTGAAAAGCATTGGGGATTACGCCTTTGATGCATCAGCAGAGGGCGTATCCGGATTGACGGAAATCGAACTTCCGGATCAGCTGGAAACCATCGGAAACTACGCGTTCCGAAACAGCAAAGAAATGGAGCTGCAGATTCCGAAGTCGGTAAAAACAATTGGAAAGGGTGCGTTTGAGGCGACCGACAAGAATGAGGCGGCACTGGAAAAAGTATCCCTCTCGATGGGGCTGACATCCATTCCGGAAAATGCATTCCGGGGACAGAAACTGAAGAGCGTGACACTGCCGAAGAACATCACCGAAATCGGCAGCGGTGCTTTTGCCGATAACAAGGTGGAAAATCTGGCATTGAATGAAGAACTGAAAACCATCGGAAATAATGCATTTGAGAATCATCAGCTGAAGAAGCTGGTGCTCTCCGAGAACGTAACCGAAATCGGCGATTCTGCATTTGCGGTAACGGACAGCAATTTGAAAAAGACGCTGACCGAACTGAAGCTGAATCGGAAATTGAAGAGCATCGGTGAAAATGCTTTTGGCAGAAGTGCAGTGAAAGAAACAGAACTACCGGACAGCGTGGAAGTGCTCCCGGCGAGTGCATTTAACGGAAATACCGTGGTTGCAGAGGTTTGGACATCTTCCGATAAACAAGCTTCCGGCGAGACACCATATGAAAAGGTAACGGCAAAGGGCGACGGACATCAGTTGAAATACGATAAGCTGGTGGGAACCGGCTGGGAATACAGCGATTTCGTGTACAGTGAAGACGGAAAAACCATAGTGGGTTTGAGCAAGTCGGGCAAGGACGTTCGCATGAGCAATCACCATCTGGTGCTTCCGGATAAAGCATCCAGAGAGGCAAAAGAATACATTACCGTAATCGGAGAGGAAGCTTTTGCCTTCTCTGACAGAGAAGTAACTGTTGGCAAATACGATTGTACATCACCAAATGGATTCCAGTCCGTGAAGTTCCCGAAATATCTGGAACGAATCGAAGCAAAAGCATTTGAGTACAACAACCTGCGGAACCATGACAAGGACGGAAACGTCGTGAATACACCGACGGAAACCACCGGTGAGGATCACTTCCTGGCAGACCAGAAATATCTCACCTATGTGGGCGGCAGCGCATTCCGCGGAAACCACCTGTGCAACGTGGCGCTTCCGGATGCGGTAACCGCAGTGGGCGATGGCGCATTTTCCATGAACAACATCTACAAGCTGAAGCTGTCGGATAAGATGACGGTAATTCCATCCGGTGCATTCTCCATGAATATCCGGATGAGCAGCATTACCATTCCGGCAGGGGTAAAGGAAATCGGACAGACCGCATTTGCCGGTGCTCGTCTAAAGAGCCTGACCATTCCGAAATCCGTTACAAAGATTGGAAGAAAGGCCTTCCATCTGCATCAGATGAAGAGCCTGACTATTCCGGGCAACGTAAAGGAAGTGGGAGAAAGTGCTTTTGAAGGAACTTACAAGGCGGCTTCTCTGGAGAAGCTGACTATCGAGAACGGCGTGAAGACCATCGGCGAAAGAGCGTTCAAGGAAGGACATCTGTCCACCGTGGTCCTGCCGGATTCCGTGGAAAGCATCGGAAAGGCGGCATTCCAGAACAACACCGGAAACATCCGAATCAGCGGACATCCGGTACTGGTGCTGACCAATAACAGCAAATTGCTCAAGGTGAATACGGCGGATGAGAACTTCCGGGTTCAGCTCCGCAGCCTGGCGAAGAACGGAACCAAGGTTTCGGGTGTGAAGAACAAGACTTACAGCGGAAAATCTCAGACCCAGAAGGTTTCCGTAAAGAACTCCTTGATGACGCTGAACAGCGGAAGCGAATACAAGGTAAGCTACTCCGGAAATAAGTCGGTGGGAACTGCAAAAATCAAGATTACCGGAACCGGAAATTACAACGGAACCATCACCAAGACCTTCAAGATTAATCCGAAGGGAACTTCCCTGAAGAGCGTGAAGAAGGGCAAGAAGTCTTTCAAAGCAACCTGGAAGAAATCTTCCAAGACTTGGACGACCGGATATCAGGTGCAGTACAGTACTTCCAAGAAGTTCAAGAAGGCAAAGACCGCTACCGTGAAGTCCTATAAGAAGACGAAGGTCACGGTAAAGAAGTTAAAGAAGAGAAAGACGTATTACGTTCACATGCGGACCTATAAGACCGTAAAGGGGAAGAAGTATTACTCCGGATGGTCGAAGGTCAAGAAGGTAAAGACGAAATAGTCCTGCCAAACACGCGATATGACAACGGTGCAGTTCTGCTTAAAATCTGCCCGAACTGCACCGCCGCATATATTAATTAAGAAAGTTAAAACCAATGAACCATGAAAGGAGAATAACCATGGACAAAAAACAGTCTCTGGCCTTTCTGCTCTCGGCAATGATGGTGGCAACACCGTTCAGCGCTTTTGCGGCAGAGGATGGAACAGCTCCCGCAGACGCCGATGCTTCGGCAAAGGCAGCGACCGAACAGAGCGTAGAAAACAATCAGGCAAAGGGGAAAGCTTCCGTGCAGGAAGATGCCCAGTTGGACGAAAACGAACTCCCGATTGTACCGGGGGAAGGAACCGGCGAAGAGAAGAAGGATGAAACCCCGGCATCCAATGCATGGGAAGCGACCGACTTTACATACGGGGCGTGGGCAATCGGTGAAAATGATAAAATCTGCCCGTCCAATGACACCGAGGCGTATTTGAAGACCACGGTATGGGTGGTAACCGGCCTGTCGGATTCCGGAAAAGCGAAGCTGGAGAACAACAAGGACCTGGTGATTCCGGCGAAGGATCCGGACGGAAAGAAGGTTCAGGGTGTTGGTGAAAGCGCATTCAAATCAATGGGTATTAAATCCGTAAAGTTCCCGGAGAACGTGAAGACGGCCAATGACACCAATTGGGACAGCAATGTAAAAGAGCGAGGCGATTTCTTTATCGGAGGACTGGCATTCCAGAGCAACAACCTGGAAGAGGTAACCCTTCCGGAAGGCGTGTTCTATTTGGCACGGCAGGCCTTTGCTAAAAATGCAAACCTGAAGAAGGTAACCTTCCCGTCTACAATAAAGATGATTGCACAAAATGCTTTTGGACAATGTGCGATAGAGTCGCTGAACTTCCCGGAAACCACGGATTTCCCTCTGGCAATTGATAACGCCGCATTTATGTTAAATAAAATCAAATCCGTATGGCTGCCGGACAAGACCGAAAAGGTTACCAACATGGCGTTTAAAGGCAATACCGGAGTGGAGAACGGAATCGTACACCTTTACATTCCAAAGACCAAGGGTAATTACGTGGACAACAACGCATATCAGAAGCCGTTCGTCGGCGATGCCATTCCGGCCGAAGCGTGGGCGGAGAAGCCATGGGGTACTGCACACTTCGCCTTCGACGGAACTACCATCACCGGTCTTTCGGAAAGTGGAAAGATTAAGATTCAGAACGACACCAACCTGGTACTTCCGGATCAGAATGCAGCCGGTGAGGATGTAACCGCAATCGGCAACGGAACCAACGGCGTAGGCACCTTTGGCTACAAGGCAGCCGACGGCACCGTATACGCTCCGGATTCCGTAAAGCTTCCGGCAAAGCTGGAAAGCATCGGAAATTTTGCGTTCTCCGCCGTAGTGGATACGAAAACCTCTGAGGTGAAGCACGGTGTGAAGGCGGTAGTATTCCCGGAGACGCTGAAGACCATCGGAAATACCGCATTCCAGAACGCGCCGCTTACAGAAGTGAGCCTTCCGGACAGCGTCACATCCGTTGGAAGCGGTGCATTCACCAATACGGAGCAGGCAACTACACATATCGAAAAGGTGAAGTTGTCCAAGGGCATGACCGCTATTCCGGTCAGCATGTTCACCAATCAAAAGGTGAAGAATGTAGAGATTCCGGAAGGAATTAAAACCATCGGTAAGCGTGCTTTTGCCGGAAACCGCGTGGAAACACTGAAGCTTTCCGGTACGGTGGAAAAAATCGACGAATACGCATTCTGGAACAACCAGATAAAGGAACTGGAAATCCCGGGAAATGTAAAGACTATCGGTAGATATGCATTCCAGAGAACGCAGGACTACATCGAGGCAACCATCAACAAAGTGGTATTGCACGAAGGTCTGGAAAGCATCGGAAAGAGAGCCTTCTACCAGACGCTGACTTCGGAATGCAAGTCCATCGACCTGCCGACAACCGTAAAGGTTCTGGACGCAGCGGCCTTTGAAGGAAATGCGAAAGTCACACTGATTTCTCTGGTGGAAGATCAGGTAAATGCCGTCGGAGATTATGCAAAGGTCGTGGCAAAGGGTACGGCTCACGAAATCGTGCTGGTTCACAAGGTGACCTTTAATGCCGGTGAAGGAAAGGCCGATGCCGAAACTGCAAGAACCGACAAGGACGGAAAGCTGGCAGAGCTTCCGGGCGCAGCAAGAGACGGATACACCTTTGAGGGCTGGTTCACAGTCGCCGAGGGTGGCGACGTCGTAACGGCAGACACCGTATTCGACAAGGATACCACCGTATTCGCACACTGGAAGAAGAACGTTGTAAGCGCAACACCGAGCGTAAAGCTGAGCACTTCCAAGTATACTTACAACGGCAAGGTAAAGAAGCCAAGCGTTAAGGTGTACGTCAAAGGAAAGGCATTGAGTAAGGATAATTATTCCGTAAGCTACGGAAAGGGAAGAAAGAACGTTGGAAAGTACACCGTTAAGGTTACCCTGAAGAACGATTACGCAGGTTCCAAGACCGTATCCTTCAAGATCAATCCGAAGGGAACTTCCATCAAGCATCTGAAGAAGGGTGTGAGAGCATTCAAACCGACCTGGAAGAAGCAGACCAGGCAGATTAGCGGATATCAGGTGCAGTACTCTACCAAGAAGAATTTCAAATCTGCAAAGATTAAGGCTGTTTCTTCGAAGAAGAAGTCCACATGGGTGATTAAGAAAAAAGCTCATAAGAGATACTATGTAAGAATCCGTACCTACAAGAAGGTTGGAAAGGCAAAATACTATTCAAGCTGGTCTTCCGCAAAGAGCGTTAAGACAAAGTAGTTTATTGAACAACTTGTTGTTCTGAAAAATTCGAATCGATCTCCCCGGCTTCGGAAGGTTCCGGAGCCGGGGAACTTTGCTATCAAGGGGAATCTATGGTATCATAGTACTTAACAAGGGGTTTAAAATCGGGTCTATGGATTTAATCTTATAAAGAAAGGTTCTTCACTTTTTTCTCGGGGATTGTCTTTTGTATACGGTAAACATTCTTTTCTTAATGATGGACATGAGCGTGTTGGCGCGGGCATGCCCGCAAACACTTGGAGCACCGCCGGTCCACGCCAACAATTGAAGCTC
>ENA-OQDA01000204-OQDA01000204.1-human-gut-metagenome-genome-assembly--contig:-NODE-204-length-26335-cov-14.828755_pt1 | contig 26335 bp, 19 predicted proteins | sample MGYA00242771_ERZ504603 | MGnify/ENA primary metagenome ERZ504603 (study PRJEB26092, sample SAMD00036328) | human gut metagenome | host: Homo sapiens | study: EMG produced TPA metagenomics assembly of...
ATGAAAATGCCGATCCAGATAACATCGAGCCCGATGATCTTGACGTCGGCGAAGGTCTCTAAAAAGTAGTTGCCGCAAAAGAGCAACATGATGGCGGCGAAGATGCCCTCACCCGCCTCATAGAGGGTGAAGCGTACGAATTGCAGGGCGGAAGCATCGGCCAGGGAGAGTCCCGCGCGCGTGAGGCGGTAGATTTGCGACGGGATGACGCCCGCGCCTCCCGGGGTAAGACGCATGAAAAAGACGCCGGATGCCTCCACGCTCATGAGGTCGCGGAACCCGACGGGGGAGTCGTGGTCGATGACGACGATGGCGGCGTAAGCCAGGATGCCGAAAACGTAATAGCACAGAAAGCACGCGACGCCCGCGATGATCCATTTGGGATTGACGCCGATGAGCGCGCGGATAAAGTCATCGAGTTGTCCGCTCATGACGAGGTAGGCGGCGTAGGCGACACCAATGAACGCAAGGAAGATGAAGGTGGAGCGCACCTGCTTCATGGAGGTGCTGTCGGCCTTGCGGTCCTGGACGGCGGAGACGTCTCCAACTGCGATTTTGGGGGCGCGGCGTTCACGCTGCTGCTCGGTTGCCCCGGGCGTTACGGACGCCGTTGAGCGCTCCTGTTCGCGATCGGTCTGTGACGTCATCCATGCCTCCGTGGGTACATCGTGGCCGCGCCGTCGCGACCGTGTACACAGTGTACCCGTCTGTCACGGCGCCGCGCCGGGCATGAGCTGATACACAAGAAGGTTACGCGCTGAGCATACCGTCGAGCGTGCGCCAGGCGAGCTCGGCACACTTGACGCGCGCGGGCATGTGCGAGATGTCCTTGAGTTGGGCCGCCTCGTCGAGGTCGTCAAAGTCGTCCTCGGTGAGCTCCTCGCCGCGGATCATCGCCAAGAAAAGCCCGGAGAGGCGCTTGGCCTCCTCAACCGTCTCGCCCGTGATGAGATCTGCCATGATATCCGCTGACGCCTGCGAGATCGCGCAGCCGTGCCCGGTGAAGGCGGCCTCTTCAATGACACCGTTCTCCACGCGTAGGGAAAGCGTGAGCTCATCGCCGCAGCTGGGGTTGATGCCGTCATGCGTGTGCGTGGGGGCGTCCATCTCGTACTTGTAATCGGGGTGCGAGTTGTGTTCCATGAAGGATGTGGAACGGTAGATGTTACCCATTGAAGACACTCCAGACGTGGTTGAGGGAGTCGATGAAGCGGTCGATGTCGTACTTGTCGTTGTAGAAGGCAAGGCTGGCGCGGCAGCAGGCGAGGTTCTCCACTCCGAGCCACGTGAGGAGCGGCTGGGCGCAGTGGTGTCCCGCGCGGATGCACACGCCGTCCATATCCATGATGCTCGCTACATCGTGTGGATGGATGCCGCGGATGTTGAAGCTGATGGCTCCATGGTGCTGGTCCCAGTAGATGGACCCGATGATGTCGACGAAGGGAAGCTCGACCATGCGACTCATGGCGTAATGGACGAGCGCGCGCTCACGCTCGGCAATGACGTCATAGCCGACCTTGTTCACGAGGTAGTCCAGCGCCACTCCGGTGGCGTAAATGCCGGCGGCATCCTGTGTGCCGGCCTCGAACTTCTCGGGCACGGGGGCCCAGGTGGCGCCTTGCTCGGTGACGGAGTCGATCATCTCGCCGCCGGTGAAGACGGGATCGGTGCGGTCGAGCAGCTCGGAGCGACCCCACAGCACGCCCACGCCCATGGGACCGAGGGCCTTGTGTGCGGAGAAGGCGAGGAAGTCGGCGCCGAGCTGGTTCACGTCGACGCGCATGTGCGGGATGGATTGCGCGGCGTCGACCACCATGTAGGCTCCGTTTGCATGCGCGGCCGCGGAGAGTTTGGCGATGGGGTTCTCCACGCCCAGGACGTTGGAGACGTGCGCGGCGGCGACGATCTTGGTCGCAGGTCCGATCTTGGCGGCGATCTCCTCGTCGGTGATCCGACCGGTTTTGGTGGGGTAGAGGTAGACGAGCTTCGCACCTGCGGCGCGGCACGCCTGCTGCCACGGAATCAGGTTGGAGTGGTGCTCCATGATGGTGATGGCGACCTCGTCACCGGGCTTGAGCACGTGGGGCGCGAAGCCCTTGGCAACAATGTTCAGCGCCTCGCTCGTGTTGCGGCAGAACACCACCTCGTTGGCGCGGGCGCGACCTCGCTCGTCTACCGCGCCCAAGAGCTCGGCGATCTGGGCGCGTACGCGTGCGATGGCCTCGGTCGCCTCAACGGAGAGCGAGTACAGACCGCGCAGGGGATTGGCGTTCATCGTTTCATAGAAGCTCCTTTGAGCTTCGAGAACGCATGCAGGGCGTTGCGCGGTGGCGCCGCTGTCCAAAAAGGCGATGTCCTCTCGCTGGGCGAGGAGCGGGAAGGAGCTTTTATACGGATTGAGCCCGATGTCGACGCGGGGCCATCCGCGACTTACCTCATCAGAGGCATCGAATACGAAACTGGAAGGTGCGGTGCAGGTGTCGCAGGTCACGTTGTCGGTGTCGATCACGCGATCTCCTCCTCAAAATCCGGGACGATCTGGTTGCCCAGGCGGACGACATGGGCGCGAATCGCGTCATTGGGCGCGCGTAGAGCGGCGTCCTCAAGTTTGGCGGAGAGGAACAGGGCCTCCGTCTGCTCTTGGGAAAGGCCGCGACATGCGGCGTAGAAAAGCTGCTCGGGACGCACATGGCCGATGGTGGCACCGTGGTTGCCCGCGACGTCGTCCTCATTGCATAAGATGGTGGGAATGGTCTTGTTGTCCACGCCATGGTTTGCCAACAGGACCGTCTCGCGCTCGGCGCCCTCGGCTCCCTTTGCCCCGTGGATGAGGTCGATGGTGCCACGTAGGCATTTCTTGGACGAGCCGGTGAGCACGCCGTTTGCGTCCATGTTGGAGAGCGTCTTGCGACCGCGATGGCGGATTACGTAGTTGAAGTCGCGCTGTTCGGTACCAGCGGCGAGATAGCTCGTCTCGACGTCGATGCGGGAGCGGTCGCCCCGGAGGTCGGCTGCGAGGCCTGTGGCGGTGAAGCCGCCTGCGAGGACCACGTGACGGACGGTCACGCGCGCGTCCTCGTCGAGCACGAAGCCGGAATCCTCCATGAGCGTGACGGCATCGCTGGCGGTGACATAGACCGTGAGGTCGACGCGGGCGCCGCGTCCGGCGAACACACGCAGAGTGGAGCCCATGAAGGTTGGCTGCTCGGCGGTGGAATCGAGGGAGATGGTCACGGCGAAGGTGGCACCGTCCTCGGCGATGATGTCAACGCTGGCACCCGATGCAGTGCCATTCTCAGCAGTAACACGGATGTTCGCCTGCTCGGTCTCACCAGCCTCGGCTGCGAGGACCGCGGTTCCGCCGGCGAGGAAGTTCAGATAGGCGCGGGCGTTGATGCCGATGCCGGTCTCAAAGTCGGCGGCGACATCACCGGCCATCTCGGAGAGGGCGGCGCGCTTCTCGTAGGAGGAAAGGGCGGGGACATCGAGGTCCTCGGCGCCCTTGTCCTTGCGCGTGGCGGCAACGCAGATGGCGCGGGAATCTGCACGGGCGTCGCTGCGTTCGGCGTCGAGGCGCTCCTGCAGGCGCGCGATGGCGCTTTCAAAACTCGTGGTGTTGTCCAGGGTGTCGCCTGCCTCGATTTCGACCTGGCATGTGCGCTCCAGGCCATCGGGGATCTTCACGGTGACGTCGTTCATCTTGAGCCAGCTCCAAGTTGGAGCAGGCATCGCACTTGCATGGCGAATGGTCATACCGTCCATCTTCATTATCCGATAGCCCCTTCCATCTCGAGCTTGATCAGGTTGTTCATCTCGACTGCGTACTCGAGCGGAAGCTCCTTGGAAACGGGATTGGCGAAGCCGTTCACGATCATGGTGCGCGCCTCTTCCTCGGACATGCCGCGGCTCATGAGGTAGAACACCTTATCGTCGCCGATGCGGCCAATCGTCGCCTCATGGCCGATGTCGACGTTCTTGGCGCGAATGTCCATGGCTGGGATGGTGTCGGAGCGCGAGATGTCGTCGAGCATGAGGGACTGGCACGACACGCTCGCCGCAGAGCCCTCGGCGGCCGGGGTGGCGACGATGGAGCTGCGGAACGTGGAGATGCCGCCACCCTTGGAGATGGACTTGGTCTCGACCGTGGCGGTGGTGTCGGGCGCGCCGAGCACGACCTTGCAGCCGGTGTCGAGGTTCTGGCCGGCGCCCGCGAAGGTAATGCCGGTGAAGCTCGAGCGGCTCTTGCGGCCCGCGAGCACGCTCATGGGGTAGAGGTAGCCCACGTGGCTGCCGAAGGAGCCCGAGATCCACTCGATCTCGCCCTCCTCCTCGCAGCGGGCGCGCTTGGTGTTGAGGTTGTACATGTTCTTCGACCAGTTCTCGATGGTCGAGTAGCGCAGGTGCGCGCGTTTGCCCACGAAGAGCTCGACGGCGCCCGCGTGGAGGTTCGCCACGTTGTACTTGGGCGCGGAGCAGCCTTCGATGAAGTGCAGGTAGGCGTCGTCCTCGACGATGATGAGCGTGTGCTCGAACTGGCCCGCGCCCGCGGCGTTGAGGCGGAAGTAGCTCTGCAGCGGGAAGTCGAGCTTGACGCCCTTGGGCACGTAGACGAACGATCCGCCGGACCACACGGCGCCGTGCAACGCTGCGAACTTGTGGTCGGTGGGCGGGATGAGCGTCATGAATTTCTCGCGGATGAGCGCCTCCCACTTGGGCTCGTGGAGTGCCTCCTCGATACCCGAGTAGACGATGCCCATCTTGGAGGCGGTGTCCTGCATGTTGTGGTAGACGAGCTCGGAGTCGTACTGGGCACCCACGCCGGCCAGATAGCTGCGCTCGGCCTCGGGAATGCCCAGACGCTCGAAGGTGTTTTTGATATCGTCGGGCACGGAGTCCCAGTCTGCCTTTTGGTCGGTGTTGGGCTTCACGTACGTGACGATGTGGTCCATGTCGAGGCCGTCGATGCCCGGGCCCCAGGTGGGGTTGGGCGTGTTGTGGTAGATCTCGAGGGATTTGAGGCGGCGCTCGAGCATCCAGGCGGGCTCGTTCTTGCGCTCGGAGATCTCGCGGACGATGTCGGGCGTGAGGCCGGCGTCGAGGCGCTCAAAGCCCTCTTCACCGTATGAGAAGTCATAGAGGCTGCGGTCGATGTCCGCGACCTCGGTTCGGTTCTTAGCCATGACTGCGGCCTCCTAGCGGGACTCGCCCGCGGCGAGCTGCTCGGCTGCTTCGCGCTCAAAGGAGTCGAAGCCGTTGGCGTCGATCCACGGGATGAGCGAGGCGTCGTCCTCGCGCACGATGCGGCCGTTCACCATGACGTGGACGCGGTCGACCTCGAGGTGCTCGAGGATGCGCGTGTTGTGGGTGATGATGACAAGCGAGCCGTCGGTGGAGCGGCGGTACGCGTCCATGCCGCGGGACACCACGCCGAGGGCGTCGACGTCGAGGCCGGAGTCGGTCTCGTCGAGGATGGCGAGTTTGGGCTGGAGGAGTAGAAGCTGAAGCATCTCGACCTTCTTCTTCTCACCGCCGGAGAAGCCCACGCCCAGCTCGCGGTTGAGGTAGGCGGTGTCCATGTCGAGCTCGGCGGCGAGCTCCTTCACGCGGCGCCGGAACTCCTTGCCCTTCATCTCGAGGCCGGGGCGCCCGGCGATGCTCGCGCGCAGGAAGCTTGAGAGTGGCACGCCGGGGATCTCGACGGGTGCCTGGAAGGAGAGGAACAGACCTGCGCGGGAGCGCTTGTCGGGGGAGAGGTCGGTGATGTCTTGACCGTCGAAGGTGATGGTGCCCTCGTTCACGGTGTAGACCGGGTCGCCCATGATCACGTGGCCCATGGTGGACTTGCCCGCGCCGTTGGGGCCCATGAGGACGTGGGTCTCGCCGGCGGCGACATCGAGGTCGATGCCGTGGAGAATGGTCTTCTCGTCCACCGAGGCGGTGAGGCCGGTGATGCTGAGCAGGGGTGTTGCGCTCATAAGAAATCCTTTCGAGGTGCACGGGCGATGTGCGATCCGCGCTAAACTCTAGAAGTTCACTCGGATTAACGATACGATGATAGCCGATTTCTGCGAGAATATGCAGACGTTTCGAGACCAGGCTCGCTGTTTCACATGGTTTACCGCAAGGGGGTTCGCCCATGCTCATTTCCTCAAAGGGCCGCTACGCGCTCAAGCTGATGATATACATTGCCGCGATCGGCGGGGATCCCGTTGCGGGAAGTGCCGTTGGTGATGACGCCCCTGCACCAGGGAATGGGTCGCGCTCAGGGTCGTTGGCCCTTGATGCCCCCGCACGACCCCTCGCGAGCGCCTCGCGTCCCCAGACTAAGGTGTCGCTGCGCGAGGTCGCCGAGCGGGAGGTCATCTCGCTCAAGTACTTGGAGCAGCTGGTGCGCCCGCTCATGAAGGCGGGTCTGCTCAAGAGCGTGCGCGGCAAGGGCGGCGGGTACGTGCTGGCCAAGCCAATGGGCGAGATCAGCGCAGGTGATATCTTGCGCGCTGCGGAAGGGGAGCGCTCTACCGTGGCGTGCGAGGGGCTCGACGGGACGTGCGGCCGCAGCGATTTGTGCTCGACGGTGAAGTTCTGGACCGGCCTCGAGGAGACCATCGACGCCTACGTGGACGGCGTGACCCTCGACGAGCTCGCCACCGTGCCGGAGATTAAGGTGGAGATTGAACTGTAGGTGCTAGTGGCGGCATCGGCGCGAATTGATGCCGCTATCGCGCGCACCGATGGTGCCGGGCAATGTTGTGGCTACGCGCTCCCGTGTTAGGATGATGTTTACCGTCTCCTTACCTTGTCTTGAACGGATCGTTACATGCCCGAGTTTGCTCCTGCGGCGTATTCTACACCGCTTTTCGTCTCTGCGCTTGCCCTGACCGCATTGGCAGTTTTCCATGCCGTGAGCATGTGGAGGCAATGCCGCCGCTTGCCTCTTGGAGACATCATGTGGTCGATGTTCTATGTGGCACTCTTGCTCGTTGTTAGCATTTTTTGCTTGCTCGGTGGCATAGACGCCGAGGCTGGAATCCTCGACCTTGGCGCTTGTGCGGTGGCGTTGTTTTTGTGCGGCACTATCACGCTCACGCGAAATCGCATTTCGGACGGCATGGCGGAACTTCCCATCAAACTGCGGGTTGCCCTACGTGCCGTCGCCATCGTCTGTGTTATCGCATTTGTGTCCATCCTTTCCGCATGGATGATTGATTACGTCTGGTTGGATTCGAGCGGGTCGATTCAGCTGCAATTTTTCGCCGTTACCGTTTCACTGTTTGCCGTTGTTTCTACGGCCCTGTATTTCCTGGGTCAGCGAGGGGGAGCCCTTATGGCGTTTGTCCCCCTGTGCGCTTTGGGATTTGGCATCGCCCAGCATTTCGTTGTGATGTTCAAGGGTACTCCCATCATGCCCACGGATCTGCTCTCGCTTAAGACGGCTGGTGCGGTTGCCTCCGGTTATAACTACGTGCTTACTCCCAAGATGGTTGTGGCCCTGTGTGCGACCGCCGTATGCGCTTGCAGCCTGTCCCTTCTTAAACCGGACTATAGGAGCTTTTCTCGCAGAGCGCGCGCAATCACTGCGGGCGCGAGCACGCTGGTGGGCGTGGTTCTGTTTGCCATCCTGGGCGGGTTGTTCAACAGGGTGAAACTTGAGGAGATAATTGTTTTTGGGTACGACCGATTTATGCCCATTAATACGTATCAAACGCTCGGATTCGTCCCCGCGTTCATTGAGGTCGCCCAGGATCTGAAGATTCCCGAACCGGAAGGATATGATGGGCAACAGGCGACGGACTTGCTTTATCAGCTCGAAGACGAATTCAATGCCACCATGGGTTCCACGCCCGAGCGCCTTGCGGCGGAGGCTCAGTTCAACGAGATCAGGCCTACCGTCATCGCTGTCATGAACGAGACGTTCTCCGACCTGTCGATATACGATGCAGTGCGTGATGCGGGCTATGGAGGACCTCAATTCTACAATTCGCTCGAGGGGACGCTCCAGCGCGGCACACTCATGGTGTCGGTTATGGGCGGTGGTACGGCAAATTCGGAGTTCGAATTTCTTACGGGGAATTCGATGGCGTTCATTGGCACGGGGAAATACCCGTATCAGCTCTATGATTTGAGCGAGTCCGATAGCCTAGTCAAGCAGTTTAAGCAGCTGGGATACGGCACGGTCGCCATGCATCCGCAGAGCGCAGTTAACTGGAAACGTTCTTCCGTGTATGAGCAGCTTGGTTTTGACCGGTTCCTCTCTATTGAGGATTTTGAGTCCGCGCCCGTGTACCATTCCGGCGCGACGGACGCGTCTACGTACGACAAGATTCTCGAGCTGCTCGAGCAGGATGCCGCGCCGCAGTTCATCTTCGATGTCACTATGCAGAACCACAGTGGTTACGGCGAGGGGAGCGTGCCTGCCGAGGATGTGGTTAACCTGGATGTTACGGGTGTTAACGACTCGGCGGTCTTGTCTGAGCTCGGTGTGTATCTGGCCTGCATCAATAGGTCAGATCAGGATCTGGCGCAGTTCATCGAGAGATTGAAGGGCATCGGTCACCCTGTTGCGCTGGTGTTTTTTGGCGACCACCAACCGGGGCTCGCTGGTACCTTGGCGGATTCCCTGTATGCCGATGCGGCTCAGCTTGACCGAGAGTTCAAGAAGCATGAATCGACGTATATGGTTTGGACGAATTACGAGGTTGCCGGCACGGGGTTCGGTCAAGTTCGGACGACGAGCTCATCGCAACTTGCCGCGCAGGTTCTCTACGCACTTGGTGCACCCCTGACTGATCGTCAGAAGGCAGATCTTGTCTTGGGGCAAAGCGTGGGGGCAATCAACCTGCTGGGCTATATTGGAGCCGATGGATTGAGGTATGAGCTCGGCGTCGAGAGCCCCTATCGTGAGACGATTGCGCAGATGCAAGCGATTCAGTACCTAAGGTTTACGGAGAAGCTTGGCCAGTAGTTTAAGTGTGACTGCGCTTGTCTTTCATTCACAGCCTACGCGAACTGCGCGCGATACGCCTTGCAGACCTCGTCCACGGGTCCGTCCATGCGCAGGTCGCCCTTCTCGATCCACACGGCGCGCTGGCAGATGCGCTCCACCTGGTCCATGGAGTGGCTCACGAAAAGCACGGTGACGTTGCCGTCCTCGATGAAGTGCTGGATGCGGCGCTCGCACTTCTCCTGGAAGAATACGTCGCCGACGGAGAGCGTCTCGTCCACGATGAGGATGTCGGGCTCGGTGATGGTTGCGATGGCGAAGGCGATGCGCGCGACCATGCCGGAGGAGAAGTTCTTCATGGGCATGTCCACGAAGTCGGGAAGCTCGGCGAAGTCGATGATCTCCTGGAAGTGCGCATCAAGGAACTCCTCGGTGTAGCCGAGCAGCGCGCCGTTGAGGTAGATGTTCTCGCGCGCGGTGAGCTCGAGGTCGAAGCCCGCGCCCAGCTCGATGAGCGGCGCGATGTTGCCGCGGACGATGCACTCGCCCTCGCTGGCCTCGAGCACGCCGGCGATCACCTTGAGCATGGTGGACTTGCCCGAGCCGTTGGTTCCCACCAGGCCCACGACCTCGCCGGGGCGCACCTTGAACGAGACGTTCTTGAGCGCGCGGAACTCGTTGAAGAACAGCTCGTGCTTCATGAGCTTGATGAAGTACTCCTTGAGGCTGTTGAGCTGCTCGGACGCCATGTTGAAGATCATCGTGACGTCGTTGACCTCGATGGCGTATTCGGAAGATGCGGTGGTTGCCATTGATGTGTCCTTAGACGTAGAGGATGAACTTGTGCTGGGATTTGCGGAAGACGAGGATGCCGATGGCGAGCATGACGACAGCCCAGACGGCACAGAGCGCGAGAATCTCGAGCGAGGGGCTCTGATTCCACAGGAAGATGTCGCGCATGAAGGTCACAAAGCCGTACATGGGGTTCGCCTTGACGATGCCGATAACCCACAAGGGGGCACCCTTGTCGATGAGCAGCTGGAAGTCCCAGAACAGGGGCGTGAGGTAGGTCCATGCGGTGAGGATGACGCTCCACAGGTGGATGACGTCGCGGAAGAACACGGCGAGCGAGCCGATGATGAGGCCGATGCCGATGCAGAAGATGATGAGGAGACCCAGGCACACGGGCAGCCAGATAAGGTGCCAGGTGGGCACGACGCGGAACCACAGCATGACGAGCGCGACGGCGACGAGCGAGAAGGCGAAGTTGACGAGCGCAAAGAGGACCTTTTGCACGGGGAACACGAAGCGCGAGATCTTGACCTTTTTGAGGAGGGGTGCGGCGTCGAGGAACGACGTGAGCGCGGCGCTGGTGGAGTCGGACATGAATGAGAACGTGATGTTGCCCAAGATGAGGTAGAGCGGGAAGTTCTCGATGCCGTTGCTAAAGAGGAACGAGAACACGATGCTCATGACGACCATCATGAGCAGCGGGTTCAGCACCGACCAGACGACGCCCAGCACGCTGCGGCGGTACTTGAGCTTGAAGTCCTTGGTGACGAGCTGCTTTAAGATAAAGCGGTTCTTCTCTGTTTCGTTCTTGGCATACGGCTGGATGGCAGCCGTGTCGGTAGAATTGTCGGCCACGAGCAGTGCTCCTAGGGCGTAGAGGTTTGTCTAACGAAATGACATCTTACCATGTGGTTCCGTGCCGCACCGTATCTGCACGGGGTGGGGTGACGTAGGACGCGTGGACTGCGAGGTGTTATCGATTGCATGCCATGCTGCCGATTTAAGCGATTTCCTCGATATAATCACACTCCTACCGAGCGGTAAGAAATTGTCTGATGTTTCAATAGCTTACCGAGCGGTAAGACATTAGGAGATAGTAGAATTTAATCCCGTTCGGTACGAAATCGAGTTGTCAGTTGCGGAAATGAGCGGAGCGGAAAAGAGTAACGGTCCGAGGTTCTCGTACGATTCTGGATATCTCGCCACGCCTAACGCGACAGCCATCTCTAGGAGTTTGCCTCTTGTCGGTGAATCGCTCCCCCCCCCCCCCCAAAGCACCCGGGCGTTTTTCGATGGTCTGATTCCAGAAGGTCCGATGAGGGAGGCGTTTGAGCGCTGCTTCTGGCTTGGCTGACGAGGGCTTCCCAGAGGCAAAGGAAATGGCAGGCAAGATGGTTGAGGGGGCATGCAGGCGCGTAGATGTGCTGAGCGGATAATCAGGACGGTGGGTTTGCCGCATTTTTGTCCTGTATGGGGCATCTGGAAAGCATGAAACTGCCAAGCGGTGGTATGGCGGCTACAGATTCGACGACGGAGACGTGTATAACCCCGGGAGCATGTTGAACTATATCGATCGGGATGGCACCGTTCGTCCTGGGCATCGTGTTTCCCGAGATGGAGTTCAAAGGCGATGCCCTTAAGAGTATGCTGTACCTCGCCGGTTATCTGACGACCGATGAGACCGCTCTGCCAAACGATACACTCTCGTTGCGCCCCCCGCGCATTCCCAACCGTGAAGTCGCACTTTTGTATCGTGTGGAGATCGTCGGGCGGTTCCAGGGCACCGCATCGCCCTAGCGTTCGAGGATGGCAAAAGCGGGGTTTACGACGTCATGCCGCTACTCGGCAAGGGTGTGTTCAGAGTACTTGAGAACCCACCGCCTTCATTGCCGTGTGCGTGGAGTACGGCGCTGTGACGTGGCGCGGGGAGATAGACATCGCACCCGAGGAGCCTACACGAACTGTAAGGTTGCCTAGGTCGACCCATCGTCGGCTGTCGATTAAAGCGATTCGGTCGATTCCGTCGATTTGAGCGATATAATCGATTTGAGGGATATGACTGGATGGGTGATGCTACATGGCGTGTTCAAAGAAGTTCTTCAATCCGTTTAAGCCCAGCGCTGGGGCGGAGCCGCCGCGCATCATAGGTCGCGATCAGGTTTTCTTGGATTATGTCGGTGCGCTGGAGGGCGGCGCGGGCGCACCGGCCCGCTTGATGAGGGTGACGGGGCCGAGAGGATCGGGAAAGACCGTTCTGCTCACCGATCTGGGCGCCCGCGCTCAGGATATCGGCTGGAATGTGGTCAATATCACTGCGGGTGTCACATGGTGGACGACTTGATGTACGAATTGAGCCCAGGTTCCTCCGTTGACTCAATCTCGCTCGCAGGCAATGCCGCGATAGCATCTGGTGAAGTGTCGATGGGCGTTAAGAGGCCGAACCTACGAGCGCTGATGAAGCGTCGTTGCGGCGAGGGGAAAGGGCTGGTAGTCACTATCGACGAGGTCCAAGATGCGCCGCTTGAGGCCATGCAGCTCATCGCCGGTTCGGTCCAGCACCTCATCAGGGAGAAGGAGAATATCTCGCTTGTGTTCGCCGGCCTCCCCATGGGGGTTATGGATTTGATCAACGGCAAGGCGCTGACGTTTTTAAGGCGCGCCCAAAGCGAGGAGCTTGACTTTATCAGTCTCATCGAGGTGAAGCTGTCCTTCAAGGACGGGTTCGCCGCCTCGGGTTTGATTCTCGACGATGATCAACTTGAGATAATGGCGCATGCGACCGAGGGTTACGCGTACTTGATCCAGCTGATCGGATATTACGTTTGGCGATTTGCGGACTTGCACCGCGCGAGTTCGATGCAGGTTTCCGACGAAGATATGCGCCTCGGTGTGGAAAACGCTATGACGCGATTCCATGAAGTGGTCCATGAGCCCGCGATCTCCAAGTTGACCAAAGGGGCGATGGAGTACCTTGTTGCGATGGCGCGAGAGGGCGAGCGCGCCTCGACCGCCGACGTTGCGAAAAGGATGGGAAGGGAGCCGAAGGCCACGAGCTCATTTCGGCGTTCGCTCATACAGCACGAGGTGATTCAAAGTCCCGTTCGTGGATATGTTGAGTTCTCCGTTCCTTTTTTGAGGGAGTACGTGCTGGATAACGCGGAGGAGTTGCTCGATCGATATTGACTCCTTGATTTCCAACTTTATCGAAACACTTACCAAACTCAGCGAAACGCGCTCCTACTCACGCTCTACCACAGGACGACGTCGTTCCAGCTGGCAGCTGCTCGCCAGCTTAGAATTTGTCAGGTAGTGTGCGCTTGACGAACTCGTCGAACTTGGGGACGGTGAAGTCGACTTCGCCATAGCCAGTTGCATAAATCAGGCCCTTGGCAATAAGCTGCGCCCTGAAAGTCGAAATACGGTTCGTCGGTGAGATCCCCATGTTTGCGGCAATGTTTGCCATCGTGCAGGGAAGCTCTCCGCATTGGACCATTGCAACCAGGAATTCTTGCTGTCTCGGAGTGCATCGATTGAAGCGAACGCGGAAGAAGCCGTTGTCGAGGCGTTCGTTGGTAGTGGCGATATTGGATGCAACATCATCGACGGTAATGACCTTTGAAGAGCTGTTCTCCCATATGGTTGCACACATCTCTTGAATGAAGTAGGGATAGCCATTCGTTTGCTCAATGATGGCGTCGACGGCCTTGGGCTCAAATGCAACGCGAAGCTCCGCAGCGGGCTCGATAATCGCTTTTCGCGCAGAGTCGATTTCAAGCGAATCGACTCTGGAGAACTCAAAGAGGCGTTCAGTATAGGATTTGACATCACCCATAGTCTTGAGAATCTTGGGAAGCCCAGCGCAGAAGAAAATGACGGGCAGTCCAAGCTGGTTGATGCGGTGGACTGCGGTGATCAGAGCCTCAAGTTCCCCCTCTGAGGCATACTGGATCTCATCGATGCAAAAGCAGATGGCCGTATCGGCCTTTTGGGCATAACGGCCAAGCTCCACCATCACCTCGGTGAGGTCGTTAGTGAGATTTCCCGTTCCCGCTGTGGCTGAGGAAAGAGCTTCACCGTCAAGTTCAAACGAGATGGTGTTGTCAGAGGGATTCCACGTTGCTGTGAACGACCGAATGACCGATATCAGCTTACCGAGCTTGTTCTGAAGCGTCTTCTTGGCGCTGAGACTAAGGACGAACGCGCTACAAGCATATGAAAGGGAACGAACGAAGCTCCCGGATTTCTCTGTGACCTCAATGTGTCTAGAGAGGAGCCCCTGATCTTCAGCCCGCTCCGCAACGGCGTTAAGGACGACGGTTTTACCCACGCCTCGTAGCCCGTAGTACACGACCGAACGAGCGGGGTAGCCCGCTTTGATGGCGAGCAGCCTTTGCTCGGCACTCTCAAGTTCAGTGTTTCGGCCGGCAAGATACTTGGGCATCATGCCAGCACCAGGCGTATATGGATTCCTGAAGTCAATCATCAGATGCCTCCTTGCTTCATATATTAGCTGATATCTAAGGTGGAAGGATTGGGCGTGTTCGGAATCAAGGGTTTAAGTAAGTGGGTTTTAAGACGGTTATGAAGGTCGCAGTGTGGTTCTCATTGATGAGTGGGGGTTAGGCTGTGAAAACTTGTCTAACTGGACGGTAGAACCTATAGAATCCGAAGCTAACTCTCCTTGGGGGACCTACTTATCTGACTGGGCTTTCATTTTATTCCTAATCTTTTCAATTTGATGCTTGCGCAATAATGAGGTTAGGATGAAGCCCGCTCCACCGATGAGAAAAGGGATGGCCATTGTCCGGGCAGTCCATAGGACTTGCTCCAATATTAGATGGAAGAACAGCTCGACCTGTGGGCTAGCCAAGTTTGATTCTATGCTGATTGCCGCGTCTGCCTGGATTGTTATGTATGAGAGAATGGTGATTGATCCGGCAGCAATGAAGAGTGCGAGGGACGCTGCTGCCCATACTATGAATCCTCTGATTATGAAGAATGTGTTGCCATGTTCTACAGCCCAGACAACAGTCGCTTCGAGCCCGTTTTGTAGATCTGCTTTCCGGGGACTGTCTGGTAGGTCATTGACGTCGTCCAGCTTGGCTTTGACATTACGCAATGGATCAGATACCAACTGCTTGCCAATTAGAGCCGTGATGATAGCAAGTGCCCCGCTAATTAATGTCGGGATGAACGCTTCAGTCATTTGAACCTACCTTTCGGTTGTTTTTTCTGCAATGTGCTCAAGTCGCAAGACGCCTACTTGGGACGGGCACCACCCTATGGGCGGCGAAGACGTATCAATTATGAACTATCGACCAAGCGATGCCTCGCTGCGTGCAGGTGTGCGCCCGTGAAAAGTAGGGGAGTGTGGTTGCCATTAAGCACCCCATCCCCAAAGCAACGCATCTCAGGGAGAACCTGCGTTGTTTCCAGTGACTCTGTGATTGACCTCCCTGCCCTTTATACTAAAGAGCGCCCTTGGGCGTGGTCCTTATTTCACTTCTGCTTGGAATGGCTTGTATCATATGGAGACCCAGTTGTCGGATACCACTAGCAGGTAGTAGCTATTGGAATTCTGGATATGGAATTACTTTTGTTTGGGCGACGATTGGATTCTTGCTTCCGGCATCTGGGTTCTGCGAGAATTCACTCCAAGATGCGTTCGCGCAACGCGAGTTGATCTCTCGGATATAGGGGAGATCAACAGGCGAGAAACTGAAACCTGCAACAATGATCTCGTGAACAGTTGAAAGGGCTTTAAGCCAGGAAAGCGAATTTGCCAGAATTAGGTGAACGGGCTTTTTTGTTTGATGGATGAACTTGATCCTCAGCTCTTCAAGCATGTCTTGCTCGTAAAACGCTTGAGGGGCGAGGGGCTCGGAGCTTAATGCTCCAGAATGACCGAATATTAGCTGTTCGTCTTCTGCGCTTCCATGGATGTGAAGTATTTTACGAGGGTCAATTCCAAGGCGTTCTTCGAGCGTCATTGTATAGTTGAAGGTCAGATATCGAGTGTCATCGGTATCGACGATTACACCGTCGCTGTGCGCAGCGGAAGTGTCAATCTGCTGAATCCATGAACGAAATACCTTAGATAGCTTCCCGACATCCACCTCCTTGCGCATTGCCTGGTAATGATAATTCCAGGAGGCGCTTTGTCGCTCCCATTCAAAATCACCTTCATCATCAGAGTCGATTAGATTGAAAGCGTTGCTAAACAGGCAGCCGGGGGAAAGCGATCCGAGCGCCTCCTCAAAATTCCTCCAGAGCTCACCTGAACAGATTTCAAATAGGACTTCAGCAAGTAAGGGGTCGTTGGTTTCAAGATAGGAGAGGAAATCTTTATACGAGCTTTTGATTCCGTAATGGAGATCGAATCCGTTTCCAATGATATATAGACGTTCTGCTGATTGCATTTAGTTTCCTTCTCATGCACGTTAGTTTTATCGCCCTTTTGGGCTTGCAACTTTACTATATTCGTTGAACTTGAAGTTATGCATGAGGGCTTCATCCGGCGGTTGATTCTCCGCCTCATTAAAGGGGCAGCTGCGTCAGTATGGTGGGGCCCGTCCGGACGTCTATACAGATTGCGGGTTAACACAGCCTGCACGGGAAAACGCGACGCTTTCAGCTGAATTCCGCAGGACTGACCGCTTCGTTGTGCTTAGCCTTTCAGTATTCGACATAAGTCTACAACCAACCGAAGCATTGTCGAATCGTCGGCACGTTTCTAAACGGTTGATTTCCAGCCTCAGCGAAACACCCTGTCCGAATGGCGCGTTTTCGCTGGTGTAGGATTCGTGAGGAGGCGTCGCGATGAGTCCTGAGGGCATTCTCCGCCGACCCGACGCGCGCTGCTTTCGGACTCAGCGCGACGGGTGCCGCACGCCTGTTCGGTTGTCCCCGGGGGCTAGTCTGCCAGCCAGTGTTTCGTCAAGTAGTTTTGAGCGGAAGGGACTGCGGTGGGAATCTTGGACCGAATTCATCCTATGCTGCTAGGCCCAAATCCCTGCGGTACTGCATGGGGCTCCTGTAATCCAGGTCGCCCTTTATCCTGACATCCCTGTACCATCTGAGGTAGGCGTCGAGCATCCCCATGAACTCCTCGATCGTGACCTCGGCCCAGTCGCAGCCGTGGAAGAACTCTATCTTCAATCTTCCGAAGAAGCCCTCGCACCTCGCGTCGTCGGGGCTGCATCCCTTCCCCGGCATCGATCTGACCAGGCCGTTCTCATCGCATATCCTTATCCATCCCGGCCGGCGGCAATGGCGGCCGCGGTCCGAGTGGATCTTGGGATGGTCTCCCTCGCCGAGCCGCTTGCACGCGCCGAGCGGCGACGAGTTGGCCATCTCGGCGTCGGGCGAGGTCGATACCGGCCAGCTCGGCGGCATGCCGTCGAAGCAGTCCACGATGGGCGACAGGTACGCCTTGCCGGCGGGGATGCGGAACTCGGCCGCGTCGGTTATCCAGAGCTCGTTCGGCTTGTTCGAGCGGAAGCGGTGCCCGCCCCGGTCGTCGCGCAAGAGGTTGGCCGGCGCCTCCGAGACCTCGCCCTCGTAGGAGCTGTAGCGCCGCTTCTTCCTGGCGGCGCGGGCGAGCGGGCCCTCGTCCCTCATGATGCCGCGGACCGTCCGCTCGCCTATCGCCGCGCCGTCCCCCGCATCGGCGTTGACCTGGGCGTACACGCGCCTGTGGCCGTATGTGCCGCCGCCGGCCCCGGACGCCTCGATCACGGCCTTGCGGGCGGCCGCGTGCCTCTCGGTCTCGTCCTTGGCCTGGGCGCTTCTCGCGTACTCGCAGCTGCTCTTGGCCGTGCCCGCCACGGGCAGGATCTCGCAGAGCCTGTATTCAGCCCTCAGCGCCTCCACCATCGCCGCCTTCTCCTCGTCCGCCGGCAGCTCCGGGTCGGCGCCCCGGTCTTCTTTTACCATCTCGAGGGTCGCCTGGCGCGCGTCGAGCCCGAGCTGCACCCGCCCGAGCCGCATCTTCGCCTCTCGCAGCATGTCCCGCAGGACCTCGATGCCGTCTGGCAGGCCGTCGTATTCCCTGCTCACGGGGACGCCCTTCTCTCCGGTGTCCCCGCCATTATCGCCCATCACCTCCCTTCGCCAGACGTGGGGCGCCGTCCTCGACACGCCGTGCTTCTCGGCGACCTCCGCAGCGGTTCCGCTGCGGGACCCGGGCTCGGCCACCGCCCGTATCTTCTCCGCGAGCGGGACAGGACCCGCTTTCGGGCTCGGCCCCCTGTATTTCCCCTGCCCGGGGGCGAGCTCGTCGATCCAGCCGCAGAGGCACTCCCCGCTGGCGGGATAGCCCATCCCGCGCATGGTCCCGGCGAGGCCCTTTCCGTGCGCGAGGTAGTAGTCCACGGCGGCCCGCCTCATCTCAAAGGCGAGCTTGGGCTCCCGCCGCCGCTTCGGGGGCCTGACCTCCCCATGCTCCAGATAGTCCTTGTGCCGGGCCCCGAGCGAATGCCTCGTCGGGTACCCCAGCTCCGCAACAGTGCCTGCATGGCCATGATCGAATCTGATGAAGGTCTCGATCGCGATCCTTCGCTGTTCGGTGCTGAACATGCGGCTTCCTTCCTGTCCCGTTTTGGTTCAGGATCACCACCGCAGTCCCAGTGGTCAATTTTAGATTAGCGCTAACACTGGGCTTCCTCGAGCAGCCGTACCCCGACGCGCGCCTGCACCCGTTGCAGCACCTCGGCCACGCGGCGAGGATCTCGCATGCCGCCTCCAGGCCGTCGGGCGCCTTGGCGCCCTCCAGGGCCTTGGGGGCGACCACGTAGCGGTGCCGCTCCACCTCGTTGGAGACCGTGGACGGCGCCCTCCCTATGGCCTTCGCGATCTGGCGGCAGGAGGCGCGCTTCTTGAGCATCTCCTCTATCTGGTTTCTGTCATGCCTCGTGAGGCGGATGTACGCCCTTCCAGTATCGCCCTTCTTCCTGTTGGCCATTCGGACCTCCCTCTGTTCCCGGGCCCCCTATCGGGCCCGCAGGAGAAGGAGGTTCTCATACTTATCGCTACGCGTATCGCTGAGTTTTCGAACCGTTTCGCTCAACTTGCAAATCTAGGCTGAATACTCAAGCGGTATGCAAGTCATCGAGTTTTCATGTGGAGTTAACCGAAGCCGTATCATATAACCGCACTGATGCTTTCCCTGCTTTGCGTGCATTTGGACGTCTCGAAACCCATCGACTTGTTCTCCGGCGCTTTTGCTTTGATTTTTGAAGTAATGATTGAACAAGTTAATTTGATGATGGAGGTTCATATGAACGATTCGATGATGCTTCTCATGTTGGCGGCTGGCTTAAGTGGAGGTTCCGGACGTGATGCCGTTGGGCAGGATTAGCGTACTTAAGCCGTGGGTTCGATGCCCAAGCCTCCACCACTTTTGGCAAGATGCCATTACCCACGTCATCCGTTGTGCTAAATTCAGTTTAACTGTTCAAATCTATAAATCTAATATTGATATCTGAACACTGTTCAGTATACTGAACTGAGATACTAGTTCTGAACATAGGAGTCCGCCATGCCCCTCTCGAGAAGATCATTTGAGGTTCTAAACCGTATTCGTGAGTGCTCTGGATGTGGCCAGCGAGAGATCGCCGAGAAGACTGGTCTATCTCTGGGTACTGTCAACGCTGCAGTCAGAGATCTTGCGAAACAGGGCCTTATTGACGGTGCTGAGATAACCGATGCTGGATTCGAGGCCTTGCATCCATACAAAGTCGATAATGCCATCATCCTGGCTGCCGGCCTCTCTAGTCGCTTTGCACCCATCTCCTATGAAAAACCCAAAGGTCTCTTGCGGGTTAGGGGAGAGGTACTTATTGAGCGTCAGATTGAGCAGCTCCGAGATGCAGGTGTCTCCGACATTACAGTCGTGGTGGGTTATAAAAAGGCGTATTTCTTCTATCTTGAAAGTAAGTACAGCGTGAGTATTGTCGTTAACGATGAGTATGCTTCGCGCAACAACCATTCTTCGCTCTATCGGGTTCGCAATCGGCTGGGGAACACTTACGTCTGTTCCTCTGACGACTATTTCACGACTAATCCTTTTGAGCCGTACGTCTGGCATGCATATTACGCTGCTCAATGGTCGGAGGGCTCAACGAGCGAGTGGTGTATGAAGACGGGTTCTCATGACCGTATCATTGACGTCTCCGTAGGCGGCTCCCACGCTTGGTACATGCTTGGGCATGTTTATTTCGATCGAGCCTTCTCTAAACATATGGTTGAAGTGCTCGAATCGGAGTATGACAAGCCCGAAACGATTGACAAGCTTTGGGAGGATTTGTTCATCGACCATATCAAGGAATTTGATATGGTGATTCGTCCGTATGATGATGGCATTATTAATGAGTTTGACTCTCTCGATGAGCTTCGTGTTTTCGATCCGGCTTTTATCGAAAATGTCGATTCCGATATCTTCGATAATATCGTCCAGATTCTAGGCTGTTCAAAGAGCGAGATTCATGATGTCTATCCGCTTAAGCAGGGGCTTACAAATCTTTCCTGCCATTTCGCGACAGACTCCGGTGAGTATGTGTATCGTCATCCAGGCGTGGGAACTGAATTGCTGATTGACCGCGAGGGAGAGGTTGCAGCGCAGAAGGTTGCGCGTGAACTTGGACTTGATGGCACGTATATTTTCGAGGATCCCAAGCGTGGTTGGAAAATAAGCAAGTTTATTCCTAATTGTCGAAATATCGATCCACATGATGCCGGGCAGGTCGCAAAAACTATGCGCATGGCTCACGATCTCCATGCATGCGATGTGATTGTCGACAGGCATTTTAATTTCTTCCGAGAAGCCAAGCGATACGAAGCCTTGCTGCTCGAAAAGGGTCCGATTGATATCCCCGGCTATCATGAACTTGCCGTTCGCTTCGACAGGCTCGCATCGCATGTTAATGAAGACGGGGCACCCGTTTGCCTTTGCCATAACGATTTCTTTGAGCTTAATTTCCTCGTTGACGAGGACGACGCCTATTACCTTATTGATTGGGAATACGCCGGAATGAGCGATTATGCCAACGATTTCGGTACATTCTGCGTGTGCTGTCAATTGTCCGAGAAAGAAGTGGATAAGGCTCTAGTTGCGTATTTCGATCGTGAACCCACCTTGGAGGAGCGTCGTCATAATCTCGCACATATCGCGCTTGCCGGCTGGTGTTGGTATCTTTGGTCGCTTCTCAAAGAAGCCGAGGGTGATTTTGTGGGTGAATGGCTTTACATCTACTACAACTACGCAGTTCTTTATATCGACAAGGCGCTTGCTCTGTACGGGGAGGAGTAGAACATGAAGTACGGTCTGTTCAGCGGTGTTCTATGGGGACTCGATACAGTGATTCTTGGAATCGGGCTTGCCCTTGCACCATATATTGGATCAGTGGAGGCGCTTGCTTTTGCCTCCATCGTCGGTTCGTTTTTACATGATGCGTTTTGCGCTATATGGTTGCTTGGTTATATGGGCGTACGCCATCGTTTTGCCGACACCCTTAACGCCCTCAAAACAAGGTCGGGGAAGGTCGTGATGGCTGGTGCCCTGCTTGGAGGCCCTATTGGAATGACGGGGTATGTGGTTGCCATTGCCAATCTGGGGGCCGCTTACACTGCCATCATCTCTGCTTTCTATCCAGCAGTTGGTGCATTTCTCGCGTTCCTGCTGCTTAAAGAGAAGATGACCAAAGGTCAGATTGTTGCCCTATTTGTGGGTCTCTTTGGCGTAATGGCCATGGGACTGTTGTCTGCCGGTGACTCTCAGGTTGTAAATGCTCCATTCGGATTGCTTGGCGCTCTCTTGACCGTTGTCGGTTGGGGTTCTGAGGCTGTCTTATGCGCATGGGGCATGAAGGACGACTCTGTTGATAATGAGACGGCTTTGCAGATCAGAGAGACGACATCCGCCCTTGTATACGGGCTGATTGTTTTGCCCGCCATGGGGGCCTGGGGCTTTACTTTGCAGGCCATTCCAAGTTTGGCGACTGGCTACATCGCGCTCGCTGGCTTGGCGGGGGCTGCTTCATATCTCTTCTACTACAAGGGTATCGCGGTGATCGGTGCCTCTCGTGCGATGGCGTTGAATATTTCTTATTCTGCCTGGGCGGTACTGTTCGGCCTTATTCTGCTGGGGGCGGTTCCAACTATTTCTACTATTATCTGCTGCATGGTAATTCTTGTGGGTACGATCCTTGCAGCGTGCGACTGGAATGAGCTATTTGGAAAGAAAGCAGTTCGGTAATCTCGAATTGAGGAGTGGCCTTAGGACGGGGCCGTCGTGCGATGTACGCGACGGCCCCTGTTGGTAGCCTAGAATATTGACATGATCATCGTGACGATTTTAATCCCATATTCTTTGCTTGACGCCCATCCAACATGATGGGGGTTTTCTTGGATGCCAAGATGTTGGACGTAGGGGGAGCTTCCTTTTTTAACCAAGTTGAACCGTGGATCAACGCAGGCGTTAGTGAGCACAGGATTTTCCTGAGCATATGCTTTGAGGTGCTGTACTTGCGCCCTGAGCCCAGTTTTTACATCTTTAAAGCTTGCTGGCTTTCCACCCCCGTCTGTTGCTCCGAGTCCACCAAAGTTGTATTGGTCGATGGTAACCGCTCCTCCGAATCTAAGGTAACCGGTCTCTAGCATCGCCTGACAGAAAAGGACACGAGGGTCAACGCCTTCTGCGCTTGCCTCATCGTACAAGATGTTGCAAAAGGCCAAAATGGAGTCTGCTCCGCCCTTAGAGAGTGCTTTTGTTGGATATTGAGCAGCTGACATCGTATATGCGGCGACCATCTTTTTGACTGTCGCGCCTTTGTTGGGGCTCGAGGCAATAATGGGCATCAAGGCTTGCGATTTTTGCGAGTCCCATTGGCCGCCGGCTGAGAAGTATTCATACTTTCCGTTTATGAGATTCCAGCCAGTTGCCATAGCTCCGCTCGCGTGCATATAGTAACGCGAGTCGTTGTAGTCTTGCCAGCCTGTTAGCATTGCTCCATTTTGGTCGTGGTAATACCACGTTCCGCCTAATAGCGACCAACCCGTGACCGGAATCCCCACATGTAAGAAATACCACGTGCCATCGATAAGCTGCCAGCCTTCCCCATAGCCGATCCAAGCGCCCGAGGGGGCGAACTGGGACCATGCACTGCCGTCGAACCCCCATCCAGTTGCCATGCCGCCAGATGAACTAAAGAAGTACCACGTACCGTTTATGGTGTGCCAGCCGGTTGTCATTGCGCCAGAATCATGAAGAAAATACCACGTATCCCCAAGCTTGAGCCATCCGGTCGCCATGGCGCCGGACGCGTAGGAGTAATACCATGAGCCGTCAGCGATGTACCAGCCCGTTTTCATCGCACCGCTTGCCTGATCGAGGTAATACCACGTTGGCCCTTGGTTGAGCCAACCAGTTGCCATAGCTCCTGAGCCGTGGAGGTAGTACCATGTTCCGCCTATGCTCTGCCACCCGGTAAGCATCGCGCCAGACGAATTGGAGTAGTACCAAGAGCCATCAACGATGTACCACCCGTTGAGCATCACATTTGTTTGAGGGTTGAGGTAGTACCAAGTTCCCCCTATGTTCTGCCACCCGGATAGTGCCTCGCCGGATCCGTCAAAAAGATACCAATTATTGTCTACAAGCTGCCAGCCCGTTTGCATCGCGCCAGAAGGTGCAAAATAATAGCGTTTGTCGGCAATCGTTTTGAGCCCGGTTGCCATGGAGCCGTCACTGCTCAACCAATACCAATTTCCACCTTGGAAGAGCCAGCCGGTTCTTTTTTCACTGTTAATGTAGTAAAACCACGTATCGCCTTCAAGATGCCAGCCGTTCTTGATGATGAGCACACCGTCAGACCCGAACTCCCATTTCTTGCCATCAACGATCTGGACGCCCGTTGCCATGTGTCCATCGGGGAAGAAGTGATATCGTTTTGCATCGATATTTTTCCAGCCAACAGCCATGTCGCCATTATAGTTGAGGTAATAGGTGGTTTTGCCTTTGGTGAGCCAACCTCGGTGCATGAAGGCATTTACGGGATCGAGGTAATACCAATTCCCGTTAATGGCTTGCCATCCGGTCAGACAATTGCCGCTTCCATCAGCGTAGTACCAAGAGCCTGCCGCCATAAACCAGCCGGTTTGGACTTTACCAGCAACATGGTACTGCCATGCGCCGTTCGTGTACCTCCATTCTGAAGACCCTCGTTTTGCAAGGCCATAAGTTTGGGCTAAGCCCTCCGCATCCGCTTCACCCATATTGTGCAACCATGTGTCGCTGCTGAGCTTGTTGATGTCTGCAGGATTATCAATAAACGCATGTTCAACGATGATTGCGGGTATGCCGGCGCTGCGAGCATGGCGGAGAATTGCGTAGTAATCTGCCATCGATCCGTCGGCGTACGATCCGCCCGTGCCGTAATCGCGCATCTTAATACCGCGGTTGGTCAGGCCTAGACCAACCAGTTTATCGAGGATGTTCTGTGCGAGAGTTTTTCCCTGGCCATGCGTCTCTTCATATTTCCAACTACTGGTGTTTGGATAATAAACTTCGGCTCCGTTGCCCCCACCGGAGTTGATATGAAGACTTACGATGACATCTGCGCCGTTACTAATTGAATTTGTGACACGATTCTGTAGATCCTCAGACGTGTTTGATCCTACGGAGGCGTCCGTTGTTCGGGTCATGTAGACCCCCACGCCGCTGTAGGTATCGAGCGCAGATTTGCAATAGCTGGCAATTTTGAGCGTAAGATCTTTTTCACGCAAATTGAAATATACGGCACCTGGATCATAGCCGCCATGTCCGGGGTCTAATGCAATGATGAGATTGTCTTTTGAAAGAGAGCGTGTTGTCTTTTCAGACGACGCCGCAGCGAGTACTTCGTTTGCATCCTCTACAGAGGTACTTAGCTCATTGTGCTCATTGAGGGTATACATGACAAGCTCATCGCTTGGTGCAGTAGACAGTTTGGTCTTTCCGTTAACTACACCATCGAAACTAACGCTTTGTGTCTCGCTGTCGGCGATACTGATTTCCGCTTGCCCTTCGATGGACTCGAATGTCACGGAATCAAGATAATAAGGTGCGCTTTTGTCAATAGGTATGCTGAACAGGGCGGCATTCCCGTTTATTGCCGATGCGGCCGTTCGATACGAATCGTCGTAGACACGATATCCAAGTGAGGCATGGGTAAGCTTTATATCTTCATCAGCTATGATGGCGATATTCTGAATTCCTCCCACTGGGACTTCCGCATGATCTATGTATACAAAACCAATACCAATATCTTGTGCAAAAGCTTGGTTGGGGAGAATGGTTAGAAGCATGAGCAGCAGTGGGATAAAGGCGGCTTTGGCACGATTTCGTATCTTCATTCGATGCTCCCATTCAATGGTCTCGGATGCGAGGCTAATTATACGGCACCGCTTCGATCGGGGGATATGGAGGGGCTATACTTAGTCGGCATAAAGCAAGTGTTGGTCACCATCCCAGCGGGGCGCCGACGGCCTCGTAGCGGACGTCGGCCCTGAAGCCCTTGAGGGACGCGGCGAGCGGGTACTCCCAGCCCTTCCCCTCGGATTTTACGCGCCCGCCGGCCCGCCGGGCAAGGTGCCTCGCGAGCTTGGACGGCATAAAGCAAATGTTGGTCACCACCCCAGCGGGCGCCGGCCGCCTCGTAGCGGACGTCGGCCCTGAAGCCCCCGAGGGAGGCGGCGAGCGGGTACTCCCAGCCCTTCCCCTCGGATTTTACGCGCCCGCCCGCCCGCCGGGCAAGGTGCCTCGCGAGCTTGCGCTCCCGCCGCTGCCGGCGTCGCGGGGACTGCTCCGACTCGCGGGTGCGGGGAGGCAGCGCGAACCCCGACCCGAGCCAGCTGCGCAGCCGCGCCATCGCGTCGGCGCCGGCGGGCGACCACGCGCACGGGAACGAGCCCATGCGCACCTTGCACATGTGCTGCTGCTCGGCCTCCATGGCGCCCATCGACGGGCCGCCCCCGATCTCGGCGGCGTGGCGGCGCAGGTAGGCGGCGACCCCCTCGGCGCCGGACGCCGCCGTCCCGGCCCCGACCATCGCCTCGATGGCGCCGGCGCACGCATCCGCCCCCTCCGACCTCAGGACCGAGACCAGCCGCGACCCGTCGGGCGACGGCGCGCAGCGGCCCACCGCCCTGAAGACGTGGAACGGGTCGATGAAGCCGGCGACGTCGGCGAACGGCATGGAGGCGGCGCCGTTGACGTACTGCGCCTCGCCGTCGGTCCCGAGGCGCACGCGCTCGACGCGCGCCAGGTCGAAGCGCGAGCCTACCTGCGCCACGGCCCGCCCCCGGAAGTCGCCGGGCGCCTCGCCCACGCACCCCAGCCTCACGGGCTCGACCCCGCGCCCCTCCTCCTTGCCGGCGTAGGCCACCACGGCCTTCACCTCGGCCATCGACCCGTCGCGCATGCGCACCCACGTGCCGTCTGTGTTTAGTCAATAGCTTTTGAGCAGAAGGGACTGCGGTGGAGAACTTGGACCAAAGGAGTTCAAGGAGGCCATCGCATGGCATACAGCGAGGAGCAGAGAAGGAGCGCCCTCGAGACATTCATCA
>ENA-OQDA01000205-OQDA01000205.1-human-gut-metagenome-genome-assembly--contig:-NODE-205-length-26266-cov-4.468954_pt1 | contig 26266 bp, 26 predicted proteins | sample MGYA00242771_ERZ504603 | MGnify/ENA primary metagenome ERZ504603 (study PRJEB26092, sample SAMD00036328) | human gut metagenome | host: Homo sapiens | study: EMG produced TPA metagenomics assembly of...
GCTTTCAGCTCGGCGCTGCGGGCGTTGTAGGCTTCTGCCATCTCCCGCTCCAGAACCTCCAGCCCTTCCCGGTTGTGGTACAGTTCCATGAACAGCCATTCCAGCTCGTCCTTGTGCTTGGCAAACCGGGACTCAAATTCCTGTTTTGCTGCCATGGTTCAGCCCTCCACTTCTGCAAGGGTGGGCATGGCGGGGATAGCACCATGCCGGCTGGTGGTGATGCTGGCCGCTTTGTTGGCAAAAGCCAGAATGCCTTCCAGCTTGTCCACCGTCAGGGTGTCCAGCTTCTCCTTGCAGAGCTTGGACAGAGCAGCCCCAAAGAAGGTATCGCCTGCGCCGTTGGTGTCGCCCACCTTGCAGGGGACACCTGCCACATGGCCGGTCTTGTCCCCAAAGCGGTAGAATACGCCGTTTGCACCCAAGGTGACGAAAATCAGCCGGATGCCGTTCTGTGCCAGTTGTGCCGTGCCGCTTTCGCAGTCGGTGGTGCCGGTGAGCAGGGGAAGTTCTTCATCGGACACCTTCAGGATATCCACCAGCGGCAGGGGAGCTTTCATCTGGGCAATGGCATCCTCTTTGTTCTTCCAGAGGTTTGCACGGTAGTTGGGGTCGTAGGTGATGGTAGCACCCAGCTTTTTGGCGCGGGCAGCAGCATCCAGCGTGGCAGTGCGGGAGGGGTCAGCGGTGAGGCTGACAGAGCCGAAGTGGACGATTTTGGCAGCTTTCAGAGCCTCGTCCGAAATGTCCTCCTTGCACAGCATCACGTCAGCGTTGGCGCTGCGGTAGAAGCTGAAATCCCGCTCGCCGGTGGCATCCACCGAGACCACCGCCATGGTGGTGGGGTGGTCTGCATCCACCGCCATGCCGGAAACGCCCACCTTGTTTTCTGCCAGAACCTCTTTCAGGTAGCGGCCAAAGGCATCTGCACCCACCTTGCCGATAAAGGCGGTCTGTGCGCCCAGTCTGGAAGCAGCCACAGCCAGATTAGCCGGTGCACCGCCGGGGTTTGCGGCAAACTGGGGGATGCCGCGCGCATCCTTGCCGGTCTGGGTCAGGTCGATCAAAACTTCACCAATCGTTAAAATGTCCATGCGTTTTCTCCTTATTTTATAAGCTAAAACCCAACGGTCACCGCTGGAACAGATAATGAATGTAAGCGGCTGCACGCTCCGGGTGCGGTGCATTCTGCACTACCCCAAGATAGACCTTGCCAGAAAAACCTGCCTGCCTGACAAACGGCGTGTCCGAAATATCCAGCACGGTCCCACCGGCGTTCAAACCCGACAGTGCATGGAAAGACGCATCCAGTGTCCGCAGATCGAGAAAATAATCATCTGCCAACAGTCGATCCCGTGCATATTCGTCCATCAGAACAACATCTAACCGCTGGGCACTGACTGCACCCAGCAGCTTCATCTCCGAAGCATATACATACTGCTCCTCTGCGCGTTCGCTTTCGCTGAGCAGCAAGCCGGACAGCAGATCGACCTGTTGCTTTTTGGTCAGACCCTGCGCCTCGGCAAAGCCGGTGGTAAGCTGTTCCGTCAGATCAGACCCGGCAGTGATATTTACCAGACCAAGGTAAAGCACATCCTCTTTTTTCGTCACATGACGGTAGGCTGCATACCCGAGGATATAGACGACGATGAGCACGATCGCAATGGGCAGCTTGTAATATGCCCAGATGTGCTCCCACTTTTTGCGCCCATGGAGGGAGCGGAGCGTATCCCGGTCAGTTTTTGTCATGGTCGGATTCCTCGTGTACTGCATCAGGGTCTCCACCGATCAGATAGAGGATCCGAAGCATCAGAAAGGAGCAGAGCATGGCGCACAAGCCCATGCCCAGCAGGAATGCAGGCGTGAACACAAACACAATGACGTACCCCATGATGCCATAGATTGCCGCCATCAGCAGGGTGCAAAACAGATACCGGACACCCACGAGAAACGCTGTTTTCAGGATGCCGAAGGTGGTGTTTTCAAACCGTGCCAGCAGAGGAAAGGCATACAGCAGAACGATGCCGTACAGAATTGCCGCACCAATAAGCACTGCAGTGAGCAGCGTCCAGAAAATGTTTTCGCTCCACATTCGGCGCAGCACAAAGCCATCCGCAACCAGGAAACTGCCGACTGTCAGCAGGATAAGCCAGAGTTTTGTGGCAGGCTTAAAATTTTCCCGGAACGCCTTAAAAAACATCCGGGTCAGACCGTCGTCCCGATCTTCCGCCATTTTGAGCGTGACGTAGAACAATGCGGTCGTAGAAGCTCCTATGGTAACGATGGGCAGGCTGCACACGAGCCATAAGATGTTCAGGTAAGCACTGTAAGTCAATTTCGTCAGCACAGCAAACAGCGGCTTGTCCGTATTGCACAGGTCACGCATGGGGGTTCTCCTTTCGCTCAATCTCCTGTGGATTCGCGCAGGATCAGGTTGGTTTCCGTATAGACGGTGCGATAGTTCAGCGATGGCTCTTCGATGCGGGTCATAAGCAGATTGGCAGCGGTGTAGCCCATGATCTGTCCATGGATATGGATCGAGGTCAGATGGGGGGCAAAGTAGGAAGCCTCCTGACTGTCATCGAAGCCGCAGACCCAGATATCATCGGGAACCGAATACCCCAGCTCATTCAATGCCTTGACCAGATCCATGGCAACAAAGTCATTGGCGCAGACAAAGGCATCCGGCATCGTTTTGAACCGACGTATGGTTTCGTACAGGGATACCGGATAGTTCTGCTGTCCAGATGGCATCGCACAGGTGTTCAGGCCTTCTGTCAGACCAAAGTACTCCACTGCATCCTTATAAGCCATATAACGCTCAAAAAAGGACTGACAGTGGTTTTTATCCCCCGCAAAGCTGATGCGTTTTTTGCCGCGCTGGACCATGTGGGCCACCGCATTCTGGACCTCAATGCGGTTTTCCATATAAAGGCGGTCGGCTTTAAGGGGAGGACGCATATCCATCACAGGGGTGTCTACAAACAGCAGCGGAACATCCAGATCGCACAGCATCTGTGCATAGTCATAGTCGAATACTTCAATGCAGATGATGCCGGCTGTGCGCTGGATGTTGAGAGAAGATGGAAGCTTTTTCTCTTTCAGCTCTATGGGAGAAATGCGATGAATGGTCGTACAGCTATGCAGATGCTCGATTTCTGACTGGAAACGATCCAGCATCATGGAGGAAAAGTGAGAGCTGCTCAGAAACTGGGTCGTCAGCATGGCGATCTCCCGTTTGTCACTCGGCAGAATGGAATGCTCTGCTGCTTTTGCAGTGTCTTCCTGAAACAGCGGCAGATAGGCAAACTGCTTATAGCCCATTTCGGCGGCTTTGCGCAGGATCTTCTCCCGTGTGGCATCTGCCAGCACACCGGTGTTGTTGATGGCCTTTGAAACTGTGTTGCGGGAAAGCTGCAGTTCGTTTGCAATATCCTGAATGGTGACTTTGGTTGCCATAAGTCATCCTCTTTCTTTATAAATAGGAGCGGGTGTTCTTTCTTTTATAGATAAAGTCCGGTGACGGATCTTATTCTTTGCGACTCCAGTATAGTGCAAATGCACAAATTAGTCAAATGCAAAAATGCAAATCATCATTTTGCATATTTGCGCACTTTTGGATTTGTGCATCTGTACAAATCCACAATAATTTTTGATGTATACCATGAATTATCGTTGACATTCGCTTGCGCGAGTGGTATAAATAAATCAAAGGATTTTACATTTGCACAATAGAAGTGAAAAACGTAAAATTCAAAGGTGCAAATGTAAAGTGCGAATCAAACGGCAAGCAAATCAAAAAGGAGGAGAATGATTCATGAAAGCAAAGACGGCCTCGCCGGAAACGGCTGTGCTGACAGCAGAACGCAAGCTGCACAACACATGGGTCTACATCAAACGGCATTGGCAGCTTTACCTGTTGTTCCTGCTGCCTGCCGTGGCGCTGACGCTGGTGTTCAAGTACGCTCCCATGGGCGGTGTGCTGATCGCGTTCCAGAAGTACAATCCCTTCAAGGGCATCTGGGGCAGCGAGTGGGTAGGCTTCAAAAACTTTACCCGCTTCATGTCCTCGCCGGACTTCCAGCGCTATCTGATCAACACCCTGAAGCTGAGCGTCTACGGTCTGCTGTGGGGCTTCCCGATCCCCATCCTGCTGGCATTCCTGCTCAACCGTATCGAGAGCAAGAAGATCAAGCAGAAGGTGCAGCTGGTGCTGTATATGCCCAACTTCATCTCGGTCATCGTGCTGTGCGGTATCGTCCGGGTGCTGCTGAGTGTCACCGGTCCGGTGAACGGCCTGCTTCACACCAGCATCAACTTCATGACGCTGCCGGAAGCGTTCCGCCCCATCTACATCATCAGCGGCATCTGGCAGGGTGCCGGCTGGGCATCCATCATGTACACCGCATCCCTTTCTAACGCCAGCAAAGATCTGAAGGAAGCTGCGATGATCGACGGCGCAAACCTGATCCAGCAGATCATGACGGTGGAGTGGCCCGCCATTAAGGATATGGTCGTTATTCAGTTTATCCTGCAGGCAGGCAACATCATGAGCATCGGTTTTGAAAAAGCCTATGCCCTGCAAACGGACCTGAACCTGAACACTGCCGAGATCATTGCAACGTACGTTTATAAAAAGGGCCTGTTGGACGGCGATTACAGCTTTTCCACGGCAGTCGGTCTGTTCAACACCATTGTCAACGTCATCCTGCTGATCGCAGTGAACAAGATCGTTGCCAAAATGAACGATGGCAAGGGCTTGTAAGGAGGGGTTTACCATGGCAAAACAGAAAAAATCAAAAATGGCCCTCTACACCAGACAAGATAAGATCATCCTGTACTGCGGCTACGCACTTCTGGGCTTGTTCCTGCTGGCAATCATCGTTCCGATGATCTACATCGTTATCGCGTCCTTTATGGACCCGGTCACTCTGCAAAACAAGGGCATCTCCTTTGATTTCAGCAAGTGGAGTCTGGATGCTTACCAGCGTGTCGTTTCGGACAAGCAGATCTGGGTCGGCTTCAGGAACGCAGTGCTTTACTCGATCATCTTCACCATCATCTCGGTAGCTGTGACGATGCTTGCCGCTTATCCCATGTCGCTGCCGGACTTCAAAGGCAAAAAGATCTTCAACACCTTGTTTGTGATCACGATGTTTTTCAGCGGCGGTCTGATCCCCACCTACCTGCTCATCAACAATCTGGGTCTGCTGGATTCCATGTGGGCGGTCATTCTGCCGGGAGCATTCAGCGTGTGGAACATGATCATTGCCCGTACCTATTATCAAGGCGTCCCGCGTGAGCTGCGCGAAGCTGCGGATGTGGATGGAGCCAGCGAGATGCTTTACTTCTTCAAGATCCTGCTGCCCGTCTGTATGCCGGTGGTGGCAGTTCTGGCCCTGTGGCAGTTCGTGGCTATGTGGAACAGCTACTTTGATGCCATGATCTACCTGAACAGCGCATCGAAGCAGCCGCTGCAGCTGGTGCTGCGTTCCATCCTGATCCAGAGCCAGCCGGAATCCGGCATGATCGCAGATATCCAGAGCACTGCCGAACGTGCCAAGATGGCAGAGCTGCTCAAATATGCAACCATTATTATTTCCAGTCTGCCGCTGCTGGTGATGTATCCCTTCTTCCAGAAGTACTTTGATGCCGGCATCATGGCTGGTTCCATTAAGGGCTGAGGATATTCCAGAATTTTATAAGCAGGTACGCTCATCTGTTACACGAAAAAAGAAACATGAAAAAGGAGAAAATACCATGAAAAAGCTGATCTCTCGCCGCAACTTCCTCAAGGTCTGCGCTCTGGCGGGCTCTGCCGCTGCTCTGTCTGCCTGTGGCGGCAAATCCACCGGCAGCGGCAATTCTGCTGCCGCAGATGTGGACGTGACCGGTGCCGTTACATTTCCGCTGTCCGAAAAGGTCACCTTTACCGGTATGACCAGCTTCCCTGTGGGCAGCGAACCCGAGCCGAACAACCGCACCATCTTCAAGCGTCTGGAAGAGCAGACCAATGTGCACATCGACTGGACCGCCATCCAGTCCGACCAGTGGAGCGATAAGATCACCCTGAATATGTCCAACCCCAACACCCTGACGGATTTTGTTTTTACTGCTGATTTTACCGACAGCAATCTGCTGCGCTACGCAGATCAGGGTGTCATCCTCAATCTGGAAGACTACATTGACAACAATATGCCTTATCTCCAGAAGGTCTTTGAGCAGTACCCGGAGTACCGCACCATGTGCACCGACAGCGATGGCCACATCTGGGCACTGCCCTGGATCGAGCAGCTCGGCTCAGAAAAGACCGCCATCCAGACCATTGGCAACATGAGCTTCATCAATACCAAGTGGCTGAACTTCCTCGGTCTGTCGATGCCCACCACGGTGGACGAGTTTGAGCAGGTGCTGATTGCATTCCGTGATAACGCCGCTTCTATCAAGGCAGAGTATGGCATTGACGGCGACATCATCCCCATGTCCTGCATCGTCAACAACGGCGATCAGGACCCCAGCATCCTCATCAATGGCTTTGGCGAAGGCTACGGCGATGCTGACAAGGACCGCCATATTGCCGTTACCAACGACCGGAAAGTTATCTGTGCCGCCACCCAGCAGGGCTACCGCGATGGTCTGGACTGGCTGCACAAGCTGTATGCCGAGAAGCTCATCGACCCGGAGTGCTTCACGCAGGAGTGGTCCACCTATGTTTCCAAGGGCAAGGCTGGCCGCTATGGTGTCTGCTTCAGCTGGGATGTTGCCAACATTGACAACCTGACCGACTGGGAGCCGCTGCCCGCCCTGACCGCCGATACCCGGAATATCACTCCGCAGAACGGTTCTTTCACCAGCGGCTTTGCCCGCGGCAGATGCGTTGTCACCGCAAAGGCGGATAATCCTGCACTGGTTTGCGCATGGCTGGATCAGATGTACGCACCCCTCCAGTCTCCGCAGAACAACTGGGGTACTTACGGCGATGCGGAAGGCTTTAACATCTTTGAACTGTCCACCAACGATAAGGGCGAGCCCATGCTGAAGCACGCTCCTCTGGGCGATGCTTCTCCCGTGGAAGTCCGTGAAGCGCAGTGCGTCAGTGGACCTCTGGCGGTTCTGGATGATTACTATGGTGTATACGTTACCTGCCCGGACGATGCACAGTATCGTCTGGACTGGATCAAGGAGATCTACACCCCGGATATGAACAACGATTATGTCTATCCCAATGTCTTTATGAGCAGCGAGGACACCGAGCAGGTCTCTAACCTGCAGGCAGATCTGCAGACCTACATGAATACGCAGAAGGCCAACTGGATCATGAACGGCACGAAGGATGCAGAGTGGAACGAATATCTGAGCAAGCTGGAAGACTACGGTCTGTCCGACTATCTGGGCATTATGCAGAAATATCTGGATGCTTACTACGCATAAGAATTCTTTCCTTTGGAGGATTCCATGAACGATTTGACTTTACAAAAAGCCCGTGCCTACGAGGCCGAGCACGGCGCAGCGATCTCCCCGGAAGAACGCCCTGCTTACCACATGACTCCTTATGTGGGCTGGCTCAACGACCCCAACGGCTTCTCTTATTATAAAGGGAAGTATCACCAATTCTATCAGTATAACCCCTACGATGTGCGGTGGGCGCCCATGCACTGGGGTCACGCGGTCAGCACCGACCTGCTGCACTGGGAGTATCTGCCCTGTGCGCTTGCACCGGATTCCCCGGCAGACAACGGCCCCGGCTGCTTCTCCGGTTCTGCTACCGAGATGGATGACGGCAAGCAGCTGCTGATGTACACCAGCGTGGTGGCAGAAAAGCAGCCCAATGGGGAGATGCGGGACATCCAGACCCAGAGCATTGCCATCGGTGACGGTCTCAACTACGAAAAGCCTGCCTGCAACCCGGTGCTGACCCAGAAAGACCTGCCGGAGGGCTTCAGTAAGTTCGATTTCCGGGACCCCAAGATCTGGCGTGAAGCCGACGGCACCTACTCCGCCGTCACCGTCTGCCTGGCCGAGGACGGCAGCGGCGCAGCAGCACTGTTCCAGAGCAAGGACGGCTTCGACTGGCACTTTGTCACGGTGCTGGAACGCTGCAACAATCAGTACGGCAAAATGTGGGAGTGCCCGGACTTCTTCCCGCTGGACGGCAAGCAGGTCTTGATGCTCGGCCCCATGGAGATGCTGCCCAAGGGCGAGTTCCACAACGGTCACAATGTGATCGCCTTCATCGGCAGCTACGACCAAGCCACCCACACCTTCACGAAAGAAAACGTGCAGCTGATGGACGGCGGCATCGACTTCTACGCCACCCAGACCACCCTTGCCCCGGATGGCCGCCGCATCATGACCGCATGGCTGCAGACCTGGTCGGACACCGAGGATAAGCCCAAGGGCTGCAAGTGGTTCGGGCAGACCATCTGCCCCCGCGAGCTGCACATCAAGGATGGACGCATTGTTCAGGCCCCGGTGCGGGAGCTGGACGCCGTCCACGGCAAGCGCACCCTGCACGAAAATGTGACGGTGCAAAGCGAAACTTCTCTGGAAGGCATCAAGGGCCGTGTGGCGGATCTGACCGTCACGGTACAGCCCGGCGAGTACCGCTCCTTTACCCTGAAGCTGGCCGCCGATGCAGACCATCACACCAGCCTGACCTACGACCCCTACACCTCCGAGCTGACACTGGATCGCAGCTATGCCGGCTTCCCGTGCCGACATTGTTCACCGCCGCAGCTGCAAGGTGCGCAGCCAGAACGGTGCGCTCAAGCTCCGTATCCTGCTGGACAAAAACAGCATCGAAGTTTTCGCCAACGACGGTGAGCAGACCATGACCGCATGGATCTACACCCCCCAGTCTGCCGATGGCATCACCTTTGCCGCCGATGGCAAAGCAACTGTTACGGTGGAACAGTTTGAGCTGAATCTGTAACCTGATATTCCTTTCATTTCTCCTTCATTGAATACAGCCCCGCTTTGGCTTCTCCTTCGCCAAAGTGGGGCTGTGTTTGTTATGTCATTGATCTTCCAGCCTGCCGTGGTCGCAACCAAGCGAGAGATAATGTCCAATCTCCCCACCCAGCACAAGCTGGGCATACTCCAAGGGCTTGTTGTAGAGCAGCCAGTCCAGCTCTGCCCGCTGTGCCAGGGTGTTGCCGTATTCGTCCTCCACGTTTGGCGTATGGCGTAGTTTTTGCTGGAAATCCATCAAAAGAAAAAGCCTGAAACTTCTCGGTACATCAAGAAGTTTCAGGCTTTGTTATCTTAAAATTGGAAATTTACTGGTCAATCGGCTTCATCGTGGGGAACAGCAGCACATCGCGGATGGAGGCGCTGTCGGTGAGCAGCATGACCAGACGGTCCACGCCGAAGCCCAGACCGCCCGTGGGGGGCAGGCCGTACTCCAGTGCGTTCACGTAGTCGTCAGTCCCACTTGTGCCTTGCAGTCGGGCTCGATGGCCTTGCGCTCGGCCACCTGACGCTCAAAGCGGCCCTTCTGGTCGATGGGGTCGTTCAGCTCGCTGAAGGCGTTGCCGTACTCGGTGCAGTCGATGAAATACTCAAAGCGCTCGGTGAAGGCGGGGTCGTCCGGCTTGCGCTTTGCCAGCGGGCTGATCTCCACGGGGTAGTCGTAGATGAAGGTGGGCTGGATGAGCTTGTCCTCCACGAAGGCATCGAAGAACTCAGCCAGAATGGAACCCTTGGTGGGCACCTCGGGCAGCTCCACGTGGTGCTCCTTGGCGGCGGCGATGGCATCCTCGTCGGACTTCCAGTCGTTGAAGTCCACGCCGGAATACTTCTTCACGGCTTCCACCATGGTCAGGCGCTCCCAGTGACCCATGTCGATCTGCTTGCCCTGATAGGGGATGACCATGCTGCCGCAGATCTTCTGGGCAAGGCGCTTGTACAGCTCCTCCACCAGATCCATCATGCCGTGGAAGTCGGTGAAGGCCTGATACAGCTCGATGCTGGTGAACTCCGGGTTGTGCTTGGGATCCATGCCCTCGTTGCGGAAGATGCGGCCCACCTCGTACACGCGGTCCATGCCGCCCACGATCAGGCGCTTGAGGTACAGCTCGGTCTCAATGCGCAGCACCATGTCCATGTTCAGGCTGTTGTGATGGGTGTAGAAGGGGCGTGCGGATGCGCCGATCTCGAAGGGGGTCAGGATGGGGTGTCCACCTCCAAAAAGCCCTTCTCGTCCAGATAGGCGCGGATCTCCTTCAGGATCTGGCTGCGCTTCACGAAGGTGTCCTTCACCTCGGGGTTTGCAATCAGGTCCACGTAGCGCTGACGGTAACGCATCTCGGTGTCGGTCAGGCCGTGGAACTTCTCGGGCAGGGGACGCAGGCTCTTGGCCAGCAGGGTCAGCTCGGTGGCGCGCACGCTCAGTTCGCCGGTCTTGGTGCGGAACACCTCGCCCTTCACGCCGATGATATCGCCCACGTCCAGCTTCTTGAAGGCGGCGTAAGGCTCTTCGCCCAGCTCATCGCGGCGGACGTACAGCTGAATGTCGCCCTTATCGTCCCGCAGGTGGGCAAAGCTTGCCTTGCCCATTACGCGCTTGGACATCATACGGCCAGCCAGCGCCACGGTCTTGCCGCTGTCGGTCTCGTTGGGCAGGTCGGCAAACTCGGCCTCAGGTCGGCAGAGTAGGCATCCTGCGGGTACTTGGTCAGGGTGAAGGGGTCGTGGCCTGCAGCCTGCAGGTCGGCCAGCTTCTGGCGGCGCACCTGCACCTGCTCGCTCTCGGACAGGCCCTGCGCCGGGTTCTTCTTTTGTTCTTCCATGGTTTCTCCTATTCGTTTGGCCTGCTCAGCCTGCAGCGTGGGTAATGTTCAGCACGGTGTACTCCACGGTGTGGCCGGTGGGCAGCAGCACTTCGGCCTTGTCGCCCACAGCCTTGCCCAGCAGAGCGTGGCCCACGGGGCTTTCGTCGCTGATCTTGCCGTTCAGGGGGTCGGCTTCGGTGCGGCCCACAATGTCGTACTCCTCGTTCTCGTCCTCGCCGGTCATGAGGATGGTGACGTGGGTGCCCACAGAGACATTGTCCACGCTCAGCTCGCTCTCATCAATGATGACGGCGTTCTTGATCATCTGCTCCAGTTCGGTGATGCGGTTCTCCACCAGACCCTGCGTATTCTTGGCCTCGTCGTACTCGCTGTTCTCGGAAAGGTCGCCGTGGCTGCGTGCTTCCTTGATCTCTTCGGCCAGCTCCTTGCGGCGCACCGTTTTGAGGTATTCCAGTTCTTCCTGCATTGCCTTCAGACCGGCAGCGGACATCTTGATCTCTTGTGCCATTTGAGAATCTCTCCTTGTCTCTATTTGTGCTGTGCAGCCGCAAAGCCGCACAAGAATGCCATTTTGACTACATTATTATAATAGCAGGCGGCTGCTTTGTCAACAAAAAAGGCGGCGGTAGGGCAGAAAAATGTGTCGGCTGGAGCAAATAAAGGAACAGCCCGCTCTTCAAAAAAATGGAGAACGGGCTGTTTTGATTCCATTGGGTGTTACTTGGTAGACGGTTTCATCTGCTGTGCCTTTTTCCACGCGCGAATGGCTTTTACGGTGGAGACCGGCACATGGGGGTCGAATTTGTCCGGATGCTCACTGCTGCGCAGCGTCATCAGCTCGTTTTCAATTGCCCACTGTGCAGCCTGCTGCGCATCGGTGTCGTCGGTGTCGATATCGGTATAAGCGGCTTCGGCAGCAGGAGCAGGCTGTCCGGCATCCTTCCAGAGCACTTCGGCCAGTTCGATGCGAGTTTCCGGGATGGCGGTACCCTTGGGCAGATGATGGATCAGCCACAGCTCGGTGCCCAGCTGATGCAGCCCTCCCACCAGCAGTGCACCGCCAATGATCGTTACCGCAGTGCTGATGGCAGGGTCAACAGAGGCGTCGACAGGGGCGTCGTCGATCGTGGGAGCGCTGGGGCGGTACTGTGCAGTCAGTGTGATGTCCTGAGCGGGCATGCGGAAAGATGTTTCGCTTGCAGTCAGATCAAAGCCTGTGCTGGTCAGATCAGGCAGAGCACTGGCAGGGGAGACCACCCACTGTTCAAACTCCAAGCCGTCTTTAGGAGCCGGGGCGGCAGACAGATTAACCGGCAGTCCGTCATGGATCTGTGTTGTAGGGGGCAGTGCAGTAACGCCGCCGTCGATGGATGCTGTGCCGGATACGACATTCACGAAGTAGCCGGTTCGCTCAACAAGTTCCTGATAGCCGGTTTCATCTCCATTATCGTGGAACACAGCAACAGTACCGGCATTATTGCTGTGTAGTTTCAACTTCTTTTGGCTGTCAGCATTGCCGGTTGTTGTAATAGGGCGGGGAAGTATAAGATCGCTGTCCATAACCAGAACAGTTGCTTCATCTTCGTAGTCATCGGCAATGGTGATCAACTGATCTTCTTCCATACAGATATCATTGGTATTATCCTCGAAATGCACATCTTTACCAATGAAAACAGAGTTCGGGTTTGATTGTACTTTAACGCCATAGAGGCTGTTGCTGATTGTTCCGCCGGTGATATTAACGGTTGCGTTGAGAGCGCTGCGGATAGCAGCAGATTTTTGGGACCTTACGGTTCCACTTTTGAAATTGAACGTTGCGCCAGATACGACTGCAATCGTAACATACGTTCCTTGCATGCCTTCCAGCAGAATATTTTTTCCGTTTTGTTCTTCAATCGTTGTGTTGTCTCCAGTATCAAGCGCACGGCCACCTACCAGATTCTTAATAGTACCGCCATGGATATACACTTGCTTATCGTGGTTCAGATTGATAGTGGGAGAACGGAGCGACTCGTTTATGAATGTTCCATCGTTGATTTCAATCTCTTGACTGGAATTTCCGAGAATAACACTGCGTGAATCTGAATGAAAATACCCATCATTGATTGTTAAAACGCTGTTGGAACGCGTGTCAATGACGTAGCTGGTGGATGTTGTATAGCGTCCACTGCCGTTGATTTCTACCGTACCATTATTGCATACGATAGATGATGAATTGCTATTGAACTGACCGTCATTGATCACGGCCTTTGCGCCGGAGGATACTGTGATCAGGGGATGGGGTTTTGAAACAGCATCAGAATAGCCAAGTAAGTGGTCAGAACCTTCAAGAACGAGAGTGCCTTGCTTTACGACAATAAAATCATTCTGATTTTGTGCGATATTGATGTTGCCCATTATACGAAGGGTGACAGTGCAATTCGGGGCGTCAATCACAAGATGCCTCTGTGCATTTTCGCAGGGCAGCAGATCATAGGTGGCAGTCTCTGTGATTGTGACCTCAGTGTTAGGGGTGAGGTCGAGCTCATTACTGCCCGTCTCCGCCGCAAATGCAGAGACTGCCCCGACAGGCAGAAATGTCAGTGCCATGCTGAATGCCAGCAGCAGGCTGATAAGTCGCGTTTTCATATAAATTCCTCCTTGATACGACTTTTGCGGGCGGATCGTGTCTGCGCGGATCGTGGACAAAAAAGACTCACCCATCCTTATTCTACCCCCCCCAACAGAAATCAAGGATTTTAGACAAGATTGGAAGGATGCCTAAAAATGGCAGAGATTTTAGAGGATCTGAGAAAAATAACAACAAAAATCCCCGCCGACAGAGGGAAAAAGGTGTCGGCGGGGATCGGGGAAATGTCCTATTCAGTTAGAGAATCAATCGTCGGCGCTCTCGTCCAGATTGCCCAGCTTCTTGGCCTGCTCCACAACGGCAGGCACCAGCATCTCGGGCAGAACCTCGTAGCGGGCAAACTCGGTGGTGAACCAGCCGCGGCCCTGCGTGGTCTGCCGGATGAAGGTGGTAAAGTTTGCAAGCTCTGCCAGCGGCACTTCAGCGATGATGGTCTGCAGGCCGTCCTCGTCCGGCTCCATGCCCAGCACGCGGCCGCGGCGCTTGGTCACATCGCCCATGATATCGCCGGTGTTGTCGTTTGGCACATGAGCCTTCAGGGTGTGGATGGGTTCCAGAATGACCGGGCCGGCCTCCGGCATAGCGGCCTTGTAAGCCAGCTTTGCGGCCATAATAAAGGCCATCTCGGAGCTGTCCACCGGGTGGTAGCTGCCGTCCAGCAGGGTGGCTTTCAGGCCCACTACGGGGTAGCCTGCCAGCACGCCCTTTTCGGCGGCAAGGCGCACGCCCTTTTCAACAGCCGGGAAGAAGTTCTTGGGCACGCTGCCGCCGAACACCTTCTCCTCAAACACGACCTGCTCGCTGTCGCAGGGCTCGAAGTTGATGATAACGTCACCGAACTGGCCGTGACCGCCGGTCTGCTTCTTATGACGGCCCTGCTTCTGGCAGGCCTTGTGGATGGACTCGCGGTAGGCGATGCGGGGTGCTTCCAGCCCGATCTCCACGCCGAACTTGTTCTTGAGCTTGGCCTTCACCACGTCCAGATGCTGCTCGCCCAGACCGCCGATCACCTGCTGATGGGTCTCGGCATTGTTCTCGTAGCTCAGGGTGGGGTCTTCTTCCATCAGGCGGGCCAGCGCGCTGCTGATCTTGCCCTCGTCGCCCTTCTTGGCCACAGTGACGGCCATGAACAGGCTAGGCTTGGGGAACACGGGGGCGGGCAGCTTGACCACGCGCTCAGCGTCGCACAGGGTGTCGCCGGTCTTGGCGCTCACCAGCTTTGCCACTGCGCCGATGTCACCGGCAATGATGCCGTCGGAGTCCACCTGCTTTTTGCCAATGACGGTGAGGGGCTTGGAGATCTTCTCCACATCGCCGGTGCGGGCGTTGGTGAGGGGTTCGCCTGCAGTCACCTTGCCGCTGACCACGCGCAGGTAGCTCAGCTTGCCCACGAACGGGTCGGCCACGGTCTTGAACACGTAGGCGGCGGTAGGCTCGTCCACGGTGCAGTGCAGTTCCACCGGCTCGCCGGCGGCATCCTCGGCCAGCGTGCTGGCTTCATGCTCCGGGCTGGGCAGCAGCTTGTGCATGTTGAACAGCAGCATATCCAGCGCCTGCTGGTTCACGGCGCTGCCGCAGAACACGGGGGTGATCAGGCCGTCCTTGACGCCCTTGCGCATGCCTTCCACGATCTCTTCGGTGGTGAAGGCTTCGCCGCCGAAGAACTTTTCCATCAGCTCATCGTCGGTCTCGGCAATGGCTTCGCTCATGGCCTCGATCAGGCCCTGAAAACGGTGGCCGATGTCCGGCAGGTCCACCTGGATCTGCTTGCCGCCCTCGTACTTGAAGGCCTTCTGGCTGAACAGGTTGATGTACACGGGGGTGCCGTCGTCCAGCTTGGCGGGCACCACGCAGGGGCAGACGGTGGAGCCGAACTTGATCTTCATATCCTCAAGGATCTTGAAGTAGTTGGCATTCTCCAGATCGCACTTGGAGACGAACACCATGGTAGCCTTGCCATTCTTGCGGGCCAGCTGGAACGCCTTTTCCGCACCCACAGTCACGCCGCTGCGGCCGGACACCACCACCAGCACGCTCTCGGCTGCGCGGATGCCCTCGTACTCACCGGCCTCGAAGTCGAACAGGCCCGGGGCGTCGATCAGGTTGTACTTGATGCCCTCGTACTCCACGGGGACGACCGATGCAGACAGGCTGGCCTTGCGCTTTGCTTCCTCGGGGTCAAAGTCCGAAACAGTAGTGCCGTCCTCGACCCGGCCCATACGCTCGGCAGCGCCCGAAAAATAGACCAGCGCCTCGGTGAGCGTGGTCTTGCCGCTGCCGGCATGACCGGCAATCAGGATATTGCGGATGTTGTTGCTTGCGTATTTCATATCGGTTTTTCCCTCATTTCCGCCGCACGGAGCATTCTCTCCGCTTTTGTGGCATATTTTACAAAGATAATACCACACTCAAAATGATTTTTAAATATTTCGTTTGAAAATTCTGACGAATCAAGCGCCAAACTTCGGGGCAAGGTTTTGTGCAAGTTGCACGGCAGTGCCAAAGTTTATTGTAAAATCCACAGCGATACGCTATAATAAAAGGCAGAATAAAGGCACAAGGAGCATACCAAAATGAAACGCACGGATTACATCAACTGGGATGAATATTTCATGGGCATTGCGCTGCTCACGGCCATGCGCTCCAAGGACCCCAACAGTCAGGTGGGCGCGTGCATCGTCAGCTCGGAAAACAAAATTCTGTCCTTGGGCTACAACGGTATGCCCATTGGCTGCAGCGACGACGAGATGCCCTGGGAGCGGGAGGGCGCACCGCTGGACACCAAGTATATGTACGTGTGCCACGCCGAGCTGAACGCCATCCTCAACAGCGCCCACAATAACCTGAAAGGTGCGCGGGTGTACGTGACGCTGTTCCCCTGCAACGAGTGTACCAAGGCCATCATCCAGTCGGGCATTGCCGAGGTGGTGTACTACGGCGACAAGTACCACGACAGCGATTCCAGCGTGGCGGCGCGGTTCATGTTCAAAAAAGGCCGGCGTGAAGCTGACTGCCTATCAGTCCACCGGACGGAAGGCAGAGCTGGAGCTGTGAACTTTTTTCATAGCATCTTGACTTTTGTGTGGGATTGCATATACTAAGGGTAGGAAGTTGGTTAGAACATTCCATTGTATCCACGCACAAAAAAGAGCCCTCTCAGAGTTGCAGCTCCGAGAGGGTTCTTTTTGTGCTTACTTGCCCTTGCGGTGACTCTCAAGCCACTTGCACAGGAAGTGTGCAGCTACCTGTGCTGCGACAGCCACCAGAAAAGTTGGTTAGAATGGTGTCCATGATATCCACCCCCATTCTGTTGCCAGAATGGAGAAGGGCAGCACAGCCAGTATAGCATATCCGACAGGGTATTGCAATTTTTACAGGATATCATTATAATAGAATCTATATCTCGAATAAATATTCAACAACGCTTGCATAGAGAGGGGAAATATACAATGAGTCTGAAGAACCGCAGCTTTTTTAAAAGGCTATTTGGACTACACCCCTGCCGAGATCGAAGAACTGCTGGACCTTGCCGCAGACCTGAAGGCAAAAAAGAAGGCCGGCATCCGCCACAATGACCAGCTGGCAGGCAAGAACATCGCCCTGATCTTTGAAAAGACCTCCACCCGCACCCGTTGCAGCTTCGAGGTCGCTGCCCACGATCTGGGCATGGAAGTGACCTACCTTGACCCGTCCGGCAGCCAGATCGGCAAGAAGGAGTCCATCGCCGACACTGCCCGTGTGCTGGGCCGCATGTTCGACGGCATCGAGTACCGGGGCTATGGCCAGCAGATCGTGGAAGACCTTGCCCACTACGCCGGTGTGCCGGTGTGGAACGGCCTGACCAACGAGTTCCATCCCACCCAGATCCTGGCTGACTTCCTCACCATCCGGGAGCACTTTGGCCATCTGAAGGGCATCAACTTCGTTTACTTCGGCGATGCCCGCTACAACATGGGCAACAGCCTGATGGTGGGCTGCGCCAAGATGGGCCTGAACTTCACCGCCTGTGCACCCAAGAAGTACCAGCCGGACGCTGCCCTCGTGGCCGAGTGCCAGAAGATCGCTGCCGAGACCGGTGCCACCCTCACCTTTGAGGAGAATCCCGCCAAGGCCGCCAAGGGTGCCGACGTGCTGTACACCGATGTGTGGGTGTCCATGGGTGAGCTGGTGGAGGTGTGGGCTGAGCGCATCAACGACCTTGCCGCCTACCAGATCAACCAGCAGCTGATGGACATTGCGGGCCCGCACGCTGTGTTCATGCACTGCCTGCCCGCCTTCCACGACCACAAGACCACCGTGGGCAAGGAGATGGGCGAGCGCTTTGGCCGCGATGCCATGGAAGTGACCGATGAAGTGTTTGAAGGCCCCCAGAGCATCGTGTTCGACGAAGCCGAGAACCGGATGCACACCATCAAGGCCGTGATGGCTGCGACCCTTGGCTATGTAAAATAACGGATCACAAATAAAAAAGGGAGGCTGCGTTTGCAGTCTCCCTTTTGCTTTTCCTGTTAGGCTTCCTTCAGCTTCAGCACGCCAGCCTGTACCAGACGCTTGCGCAGCAGTGCACCCACGATGCAGCTCACCACGATCTTGGCGAGATCCAGCGCAATGAACGGGTACACGCACACCGAAAGCGCATAGCCCAGCTCGCACTGCATCTGGAACACGAACCATGCGGTGCCCAGCACGTAGCAGGCGGCATCGCCCAGCACAAGGCCGATGCCGGAGATCACCGGCTGGCCCTTGCTCTTTTCGATGAACAGACCGCCGATGAAGGCCAGCAGCAGGTAGCCCATCAGATAGCCGCCGGTGGGGCCTGCCAACTTGGCAATGCCCGCGCCGTAGCCGGAGAACACCGGCACGCCCACAAGGCCGATGAGCAGGTACACCGCCACGCTCAGGGTGCCGAACTTGGGCCCCAGCAGCCATGCGGTCAGGCAGATGACAAAGTTTGACAGCGAAATGGGAATGGCTCCGATGGGCACGCTCAGCGGGCCAAGCACGCACAGCGCGGCGGCCATCAGCGCAGTGACAGCCATCTGATAGGTGGTCAGTTTTTTGTTTTTCATAGAATAGAATTCCCCTCTGTTAAAAATTTACAAGGCATCTGTGCCCGAGTATAGCGCAGCGGGAGACAGATGGTCAACAATAAAGTTTCGAGGGGGTTTACAATAAAAACTCCCGGCACACTGACTGGGGGACAAAACACATTGTGTCGAGTCGGGAAATGTGATATACTGTCAATAAGGCGCTGATTGCAAAGTTGGTGGTCATGCTTTCTGTCCCGTTATCGCTGATTCTTCTTATCTAGTTTTCTACTTAGGATGAAGCAGAGGTTCCGGGAGGAAACTTTTTTGCAAGTGCCCTGCCCGGAGCCTTGAAGGCGAAGGGAGGGATGTCGGATGACTCTTTTGGAGATTCTCGCATTGCTCACGTTCATTCTCACACTGTTGAGCCTGATCGTGGATGTGATCCGCCTGACCATTGAGGTCGTGGCAAAGTTTTCCCAGAAGAAAGACGATGATAACAAAAAGATTGACCGCCCTGCTTCCAAACTGTGCGGTCAATCTTTTTGACAAGCGGGATGGAAAGCTGACCCTTGCAGTCAGCGCCCCTTCTGTATTTATTATACCGCATCAGCGTTATTTGTCAAGGAGGTTCCCTATGGGTGGAGGACACGTATCGCGCCCCGATTTCGGGATGCCGCAGCCGGACCCGGCCTACCCACTGACCGAGTTCTACTTGCTTTTGCAGCACGCACTGGACAAAGCGGGCCGCTTTGCGCTGCCTGCGCTGTATGCCCGCGTGCAGGCACCGGCCCGGCACATCTATCTGGACGAGGCGCGGGAATATTTGAGCCTTTCGCCTACCGGGCGGGAGGGGGATATCCGCCTGCTGGCCGAGGGCAGTCTGCAGCTGCTGTACAGTACCCTGCACGTCCAGCCGGACGGCACGCCTGCAGCCCTGCTGCTCACCGAGGAGTGCACCCGCGCCACGGTGGCGGTGCAGCTGCTGCCGCCCTTTGTGTGGGAGGACCCGCTGCCGCCGCTGCCGGACACTCCTGCGGCGCTGACGCTGCAGCTGACCATGCAGGATGTGATGCAGGCCGATACCGACCCGGCAGCGCTGGGCAGAAAGCTGGCTGGCACAGTGGCGAACAAGCGCTGGCTGCACCATCGAGGCCGAGACCTTCCTTGCAGAACGGGTGGCCCTGCTGCAGAGAGTATATAAAGGTGATTTTCATAAATTTTTCCAGCAATGCAATCTTCGGGGGCGTTCAGCCGTGTATAGGGTGAATGTCCCCCGTGGAACACGAATTCCACCAGCCCTGTACAGGCGGTAAAGGAGAGCTTGAAACTATGGGACAGCTGACCAGAAACGAAGTATTTACGCTGGCAGTGCAGAAATACAGCGATGCTGTTTACCGCGCTGCCATACACAACAGCCGATGCACAGCCGATGCCGAGGACGTGGTGCAGGATGTCTACGAGAAGCTCCTGCATTATAATGGTACGTTTGAGAGTGAGGAGCACCTCAAGGCGTGGCTGCTGCGGGTGGCCATCAACCGCTGCCGGGACCTGACCCGCGCAGCCCATCAGAAGGACACCGAGCTGGACGAGAACCTGCCCGCGCCCGATGCGTTTGAGGACGGCAGTGTGCTGGACGCAGTGCGCGCCCTGCCGGAAAACTACCGCAATGCCATCTATCTGCATTACTACGAGGGGTACACGGCGGCGGAGATCGGCCGGATGATGGGCGCACCATCCAACACGGTGCTGAGCTGGCTGCGGCGTGCCCGGGCGCAGTTACATACGATGCTGAAGGAGGAGATCGAAGATGAGGTGGTATGAGTACAAGATGGAGACGGACGACCTCTACGCCCCGGACGATCTGAAGGCAAAGCTGCTGGCCATGACCGACCAGCTGACCGAAGAAGAAAAGGCCCAGCCCATGATGAAAACCGACGCACCGGTACCGGCTCAGTCCGCCCCGGTGCAGCCGAAGAAGAAACTGATCCGCTTCCCCGCAAAGCGGGTGGGCGCACTGGCAGCCTGCCTTGCTGTGTGTGTGGTAGGCTACGGTGCCTTTGCCACCGGACAAATCGGCCTTGGCGCAAAGAGCAGCAGCCCGGCGGTCCATTATTCTGCGGACAGCACTGCGGCGGTGATGGCGGCAGGCGGCGCGGACCGCGCCGCTGTGGACAGCCCCATGGCAGCCGATTACAGTCTGAACACCATGGCGCTGGAAAGCGGCGCAGACAACGGCACCGCTGTTTATTCGGAGGACGACGCGGCAGCAGCGGCCCACAGCACCGACCACGCAAAGATCATCTACACCGCGAACCTCAGCCTGGAAAGCAAGAACTACGACGCAGCCCGCGCTGCGCTGGATGCTGCCCTTGCTGAAGCGGGCGGCTATCTGGAATCCAGCAGTGAATACTCGGATGCCGGTGACAGCCGCAGTGTCAGCCTGACCTACCGGGTGCCGCAGCAGAACTACGAGAACTTTCTTGCCGCCGTGGCCGAAGCAGGCAACGTGACCTACAAAAACCAGCAGGCCGACGACGTGACCGCCCAGTACATGGACGTGGAGACCCGGCTTGAGAATCTCAAGAACCAGCGAACCCGCCTGCAGCAGCTGCAGCAGCAGGCCGACAACCTCTCCGACCTGCTTGAGATCGAGTCCAGCCTGACGGATGTGCAGAGCCAGATCGAGAGCTGGCAGAGCCAGATGGACTGGTACAACGATCAGGTGGAAGAGTGCACCGTGTACGTGAGCCTGAGCGAGGTGAGCACCTACTCGCCGCCCAGCGAGGGCTTCGGCAGCCGCTTTGTCAGCGCCCTTTCCGCTGGCTGGCAGAACTTTGTGGATGGCCTGCAGCAGGTCATCGTTGCCCTTGCCGGTGCATGGCCGGTGGTGGTGATCGCAGCCGCCGCCTGCGCAGGGTTCGTGGTTTGGAAAAAGAAGAAAAAATAAATCAAAAAAATACTTGACATCCGCCCGCCCTTGTGGTATTATACTTGAGCAGTCAGCGAGAACCGCTGAGAGCACAAAGTAAATATCGCGGGGTGGAGCAGTCTGGTAGCTCGTCGGGCTCATAACCCGAGGTCGTTGGTTCAAATCCGGCCCCCGCAACCACCAAGCGTTCTGAGATCTCTCAGAACGCTTTTTTGTTGTCTGGATCCGATACGAAGAAGGGGCTGCTGCACATCGCTTTAGCCGAAAGTGCAGCAGCCCCTCTTACTGTATCAAAAATTTACACCCACTCGCCGTTGAAATGGTAGCTGCCCACAAGGCCCGCCAGATTGAAGGTCTTGCTGGGGCTGCGCTCGTTCAATGATGGCGGCAAAATCGTACTGCGTAGAGGTGCTTCTTCTATATTTACCATTTACAATGCCCTACATCACCCACGGCTTCCTGCGGGCGGACAGCCGCAACAGCATGGGCTTCATCCTGCTGTACGGCAAAAAGAACGTCTCCCGCTACGGCTTCCGTCACTCGGTGCTGGAGGTCACACGCCGCCCGGTGTGCCATGTCATCCTGCAGCGCTGCGCGGGCAGGGATATGCTGGACGATGCTGCTGCCGAGGCCCAGCTGGCCGAGGCGGATGAACTGTTGACGGCTGTGGGCTTTGTGCAGTATCTGCCGCGGCGCTGGGCAAAGCCTGGCTGCGAGGATAAATTCTGGCAGGGCGCTGCTGCCGGCATGGATGTGCTGGCCTTTGGCCTTTGCGCCTGCACAAAGCTGGACGGCATGGAGACCACCAACACCGGTGACCTGAGCGTTTATCTTGCACACAGTGCGGATTATGAGCAGATCACTGTGTCCACCGTCCCGGCAAAAAAAAGCGAATAACAGCAGCAAAGCACAGCTTTTCCCAGTCAATGGGAAGGGCTGTGCTTTTTATTCCGATGGGTGGAAAGTTCTTCCGCTTTCTTGTGATCGTGAAGGTTTTTGCCGGATTTTGGTTACGCACCCGGAAAAAGATGGTATGATAAACTAGGTATAATCGGGTGATATGGTAGCCGGAACGTCCTGCTGCGTGAGCGTCCTCAGGGGAGAAAATCGATGAAAAATATCTCAAAGCGGTCGTGTCCGGGCTGTGCGCCGCGAGACCGTGGAGCAGCGCATCGCCGAGGGTCAGAGCGCTGCGGACGCAGAAGCCGAGTTCCTGACCGACGATCACTTTGAGGCATGGTATCAGGATATCTGCAGTCAGCTCAAACAGTACGAGGGCTGAGCCGACGGAACACGCTGAGGAAGAGAGGGGATGGCGATGCTGCGCAGACAGAAGGATACGGATGCCGCCCGGCGCAAAAAAACAGGCAGGCCTATCTTCCGCACCATTTTTAACGCCATGATGCTGGTGACGCTGGTGGAGGTGGTGCTGCTGGCAGTCAGCATTGCCATTACCAATGTGGACGGCAGGCTGAACCAGAACGCCAAGGACATGCTCAACATGCAGGTGCGCAACCGCGTCAGCTACGTGCAGGACCTGATGCAGGATGCACAGAACCTGACCGATCTGTCGGAGCACATCAACAATACCGTTCTTGCCATGCAGGAAGAAGGCCAGCTCGATCTGGCCGAACTGAACACGAGCCGTGAGAAGAGCGACGCACTGCTCACGGCCATTGCGCCGGAGTTGGTGAGCACCCTGCGAGCAAAACCGGTCAGTGGCATCTTTGTGGTACTGAACACCGTGAATCTGCACAACCTTGATGTGGGCTGCGGCCTGCCCGGCATCTACCTGCGGGATCTGGACCCGGATGCCCGCCCTTCGGAGGACAACGCCGATCTGATGATCGAGCGCGGCAGCTCGGCGGTGGTCAAAAAGCTGGGCATCACCACCGATAAAAGCTGGCAGCCCACCTTGCGCTACTACGGCCTGAAGGGCAACGGCTTTTTCAAGACTCCCTTCCAGACCGCGTGGGAGGACGGCGCAAGGCTGAACGCCGGGGATTACGGCCGCTGGACCACCAGTGCCTATAAGATAGGCAACGACAACCGCACCGCCATTGCCTACTCCCAGCCGCTGATCCTGCCGGACGGCACGATCTACGGTGTGGTGGGTGTGGAGCTGCTTACCAGCTACCTGCAGACAAAGCTGCCTTACAGTGAACTGCAGGACGGCAATACCGGCACCTACTTCTTAGTCTCCACCACTGCTGATGAGGAAGATACCTCCTTTATCGTCAGCAAGGCGGTCACTTCCAGCGAGGATATGATCACTTCGGAAGCACCGGCCGGCATGATGAACTGCGAACTCCGGGCGGACGAGTGCTGGCTGACGCTACGGAATAAAGACTATTATGCCGTGGCCCTGCCCATTACCCTGTACAGCCGCAACGCGCCATTTTCCAATGAGCGCTGGCTGCTGATCGGCACCGTGAACAGCAAGGTGCTGTTTGCCTTTGCAGACAATGTGCGCAACGTGATCGCCATTGCCATTGTGTTTACGCTGGTGCTGGGCGCGCTGGGCAGTCTGGTCATTGCCCGCAATCTGGCCTATCCGGTGGAGCTGCTGTATCACGAAGTGGTGGACGGGGCAGGAGAAAAATGCAGTTCCCGCAGCTGTCCCATACCAACATCCGGGAGCTGGACCGTCTGGCCGATGCACTGACCAGCTTGAACAGCGAGCTGCTGAACAACTCCACAAAGTTTTTGCGCATCATGGACATGGCCAGTGTGGAGCTGGGCGGCTATGAGCTGAGGTTCGACACTGGCAGTGTGTATGTTACCGATAACTTTTTTGCGTTGTTGGGTGCCCCCCAGCCCAAGGATCACTTCCTGAGTGTGCGCCGCTTTGAGGAAAAGCTGAGCAACATCCAGCTTTCCCATCCCTGTACCACCACGGCAGAGGGAGACAAGATACTCACCATCCGCAGGGAGGGCGAGACCCGCTACATCATGCTGCGCGTCACCAACGACCAGACCACGCAGGTGGGGCTGGCTGAGGACGTTACCGCCACCACGCTGGAGCGCATGCGTATTGAGCACGAACGCGATTACGATATCCTGACCGGCCTGTATAACCGTCAGGCCTTCCACCGCGTGAGCGAAGAGCTGTTCCACGATCCGCACCAGCTGGGCGTTGCAGCTCTGCTGATGATGGATCTGGACAACCTCAAGCACATCAATGATACCTACGGCCACGACTGGGGCGACCAGTACATCCACCGCACTGGCCGCTGCCTTGCGGAGAACACACCCAACGGCACTGTGGTGTCCCGCCTTTCCGGCGATGAGTTCGTGCTGCTGTTCTACGGCTATTCCAGTCAGGATCAGATCCGTGAGAAGATCCGCACCCTGAGCAGCGCCATGCAGAAGAGCGTTGCCATCCTGCCCAGCGGCAATGAGCTGCGTATCAGCATTTCCGGCGGTGTGGCGTGGTACCCGGCCAACGGCACCGATATGGACACCCTGAAAAAGTATGCCGACTTTGCCCTCTATCAGGTCAAGCGCACCAACAAGGGACATCTGGAAGAGTTCAGCATGGAGATCTACCAGCAGGAAGCACAGGCCGCACAGCTGAGACGCGACTTCCAGCAGCTGCTTACCGAGGAGCGGGTGTACTATGTGTTCCAGCCCATCTTCTCGGCCCGCACCGGCAAGGCGATGGCCTACGAAGCCCTGATGCGCTCCGATATGGAAGCGCTGCGCTCGCCCGCTACCATCATGAAGCTGGCGCGGGAGCAGGGCGCACTGTGCGAGATCGAGCGGCTGACCTTCTTCAAATCGCTGGAGAACTTCGACCACCTGCGCAGCGAGGGCCTTGTGCGCAGGGACACGATGCTGTTCATCAACTCCATTGCAAGCGTCTGCCTGCCCAGAGAGGACAGCGAGTATATGGAAAGCCGCTGGCATGAGCTGTGCCGCCAGATGGTCATTGAGATCACCGAGGAAGAGGAGATTAACCACGAAGCACTGGAGGCCAAGCGCCATGTGCCGGGCTTCTCCGGCATGTTCGCGCTGGACGATTACGGCAGCGGCTTTGCCAACGAGAACAGCCTGCTGGAGCTTTCGCCCCGGTTCATCAAGGTGGATATCGCCATCATCCGCGGCATCGATACCGACCCGGACAAGCAGCAGATCGTGCAGAACATCGTGGCCTATGCCCACCCGCGCAACATGCAGATCATTGCCGAGGGCGTGGAGACCGCCGCCGAACTGCGCAAGGTCATCGAGCTGGGCGCGGATGCGCTGCAGGGCTACTTCCTTGCAAAACCTGCCGCCGTACCGGCCAAAATGGCACCTGCCGCCCGCAAGGTCATTGCCGAGTACAGCTCTGCATCCGACAGCGGCTGAATACGAACATAAAAAGTCCCGCAGAAATGCGGGGCTTTTTGCATCTGCCACTGGCGTATTGCAGTTTGCTGCGGTATACTGGAACCGGGCAAACAACAGCACAGGAGGTGCTTTTTTATTATGGTACAGGTAGACCTTATCACCGGCTTTCTGGGCGCAGGCAAAACCACCTTTCTACGTCGGTATGTCCGGTATCTGGTGGCACAGGGCCACAATGTCTGCATTCTGGAAAACGACTTCGGCGCAGTGAACGTGGATGCCATGCTGGTGCAGGACCTTCTTGGCCCGAACTGCGACCTTGAGACCATCAGCGGCGGATGCGACTGCGACACCCACCAGCGCCGGATGCGCACCAAGCTCATTGCCATGGCCATGCGCGGGTTCGACCGGGTGGTGGTGGAACCCAGCGGCATCTTTGATGTGGACGAGTTTTTTGATGTGCTTGCGGGACGACCCGCTGGACCGCTGGTATCACATCGGCAATGTGATCGCCATAGTGGATGCCATGCTGCCGGAAACGCTTTCGCCGCAGGCTGAG
>ENA-OQDA01000210-OQDA01000210.1-human-gut-metagenome-genome-assembly--contig:-NODE-210-length-26083-cov-4.426530_pt1 | contig 26083 bp, 29 predicted proteins | sample MGYA00242771_ERZ504603 | MGnify/ENA primary metagenome ERZ504603 (study PRJEB26092, sample SAMD00036328) | human gut metagenome | host: Homo sapiens | study: EMG produced TPA metagenomics assembly of...
ATGACCGAGGTGGAGGGAGAGGACGTTATCCTCTTGAAGCCCAGAAAGGACGACACGGATTCGCAGAGCTGTCTGCGCGAGGTGTTCCGCCGCGGCTGCCGCGAGGCAACGCTCGTGTGTGCGACCGGCGGGCGCATCGACATATGCATGCAATCTCTCGCTGCTGAGGAAGCAAAACGCTCGGCGGCCACCTGACCATCCTCGATCCGTACAACCGCGTCGAGCTGCATCAGGGCGGACGGCAGGAATTCATCATGCCGGAGACGTTTACCTACTTCTCGGTCGTGCCGATGGACGCGGTGCTCGAGGGCGTGACCATCGAGAATGCAAAATATGAATTAACGAACGGCACGGTTACCCGTGTCGGCATGATCTCCACCTCGAACGAGGCAAAACCGAACATGCCGCTTTGCCGTCACGATTGAACGGGGAACGGCTCTGATTATCTTCTCGCGCGACCGTGTTTTGTGAAAATTCCACACCTGACCCGCCAATATCGGCGGGTTTTTTATTGTGTCGATTTTGCAATTTATTAAGTCAGGACTTGCAAAAATAAGTTCGCAGGCATATAATAAAAACACATGATAACTGATGAGAGATATAAGGGAGTGCTGAGCATGGCATTGAAGCCGATTTCCAAGATTGCAGCAGGTGTGCAGGCGTCCACGACGCTGGCCATTGATTCGCTGTTCAAGCAGATGAAGGCAGAGGGCAAGGACGTTGTCGGCTTTGGTGCCGGTGAGCCGGATTTTCCGACGCCGGAGCACATCAAGCAGGCCGGTATCGAGGCAATTGAGAACAACCAGACCAAGTACACGCCGGCAGCCGGTCTGATGGACCTGCGCAAGGCAGCCCAGGCGGTGGAGCACATGGAGTCCGACTCCGCCCTGGAGATCCTCTCCCATCTGGACCGGGAGCAGAGAAGCAATCTCATCGAGTGCATGGATGAGACCTCCCAAAAAGAACTTGCGCTGATGGCGTCCTTCGATGAGGATGAGATTGGCAGCAAAATGACCACGAACTACATTTCTATCCAGACGGACCTCACGGTGAAGCAGGCCATGAGCGCCCTGATCCAGCAGGCGTCTGAGAACGACAACATCTCCACCCTCTATGTCATTGACGATCAGGGGCTCTACTGCGGCGCCATTGACCTGAAAGACCTGATCCGGGCCCGGGACTACACCTCCCTTGACAAGATCATTGTGCACTCCTATCCCTTTGTTCACGATCACGACCAGATCGAGGAATGCATGGACTGGATCAGTGACTATGAGGAGGACTCCCTGCCGGTACTGAACGCCGCCGATCAGCTGGTGGGCGTACTCACCGTACAGGACATCATGGACTACCGGGAAGAGGAATCCCGGGAAGTCTACAACAAGCTGGCAGGTATCTCCGAAGGGCACCGATGACGACCTGGATGAACCCCTCCTGCTCAGCACGAAAAACGCGCCTGCCCTGGCTGGTGATCCTGCTGTTCCTGGGCATGTTCGTATCCAGCGTCGCCTCGTCCCGCAAATTGTCTATTACATCTCCGCCTATTGTGACTTGCTTAAGGATGGCTCCATCGAGCTGGGCGATAAAATGAATGTAGTCGTCCCCACGGGCAATTTTGGCAATATCCTCGCTGCCTATTATGCGCGCAGGATGGGGCTGCCGATCCAAAAGCTGATCTGCGCTTCCAATGCGAATAATGTGCTGACAGATTTCCTCCAGACCGGGAAATATGACCGTAACCGCAGCTTTTATACCACAATGTCGCCTTCGATGGATATCCTCATCTCCAGCAATTTGGAGCGGTTGCTCTTTGATTTATGCGGTCAGGATGATGCGCAGGTGCGTGCGTGGATGGATAGCCTGAAACAGGATGGCTGCTATGATGTGGGCAGGTCCATGCTGAATAAACTCAAAACGCTTTTTGCGGCTGGTTGCTGTAATGATAGCCGCACGAAGATGACGATCCGTGAAACCTACAATAATACCCACTATCTTTGCGATACGCATACAGCTGTAGCTGTAGACGTATGTAAACAATACCTGCTGCGCACAGGAGATAATACGCCGGTGCTGATCGCTTCCACAGCAAATCCCTTTAAATTCTCTGCAAGCGTGCTGTCCGCCGTCGGGAATGGGCAGGTGGAGAGCAGCGATGAATTCGGCATGGTACAGGAGCTTTCCAGTCTTACAGGCGAGCAGGTGCCGCCGCAGCTTGCAGGCCTTGCGCAGAAAAAACAGCGTTTTACCAAGGTTTGTGAACGGGATGAGATGAAAAACGTGGTTTATGAGATGCTCGGCATCGAGTCATAATAGACGAAGAAGCGGAAATAAGGCTGCTGCAAAAATTTTGCAGCAGCCTCGCGCGCTTCTTGTTTGTTTTTTTACTGCATGCCGCCATCCGGCTCGTAAGTCGCGCACTCCGTCTCAGACGAACAGCACGCGTTGCGCGGCCCAACCTGAATCTTGCCGGCCATGCACTTGGTCTTGCCATCGTGATATACGCAGCTCGTCACGCTGCAATCGATATCGCTGATTTCCTTGATGTGTTCCTTACCCATCGTAACGCCTCCTTTCGCGGCGCTTTCCGCGCCCGGATTTATCTTTTGCATCCTTTGGCTTTCTATGCGGAGCAAAGCGGCGGGAAAAACATGAATCGCCTTGTTACAGGGCTGAAGGCGAATCGGTATTTTTTGGGATATAAAAATTTTGTGGATATGAATTTGGAAAGATTGGAGGGGAACGCAATGTCGCTGTTTGCCATCGCGGACCCGCACCTGTCCCTAGACGCTGATAAATCCATGGAGGTTTTCCGCGGCTGGCAGGATTATGTGGCGCGGCTGGAGGCAAACTGGCGCGCTGTAGTAGGCGAGGAAGATACAGTTGTGATCGCAGGAGATCTTTCGTGGGGGATGTCCCTCGCTGGAGCGCTGCGGGATATGCAGTTTTTGCATTCTCTGCCGGGAAGAAAGCTTTTGCTAAAAGGCAACCACGATTATTGGTGGTCAACGCGCCGAAAAATGGATACCTTTTTTGAAGAGCATGGGCTTCACTCGCTTCAGATCGTCCATAACGATGCCGCTTTGGTGGAGGGAATTGCTGTGTGCGGCACGCGCGGCTGGTTTTTTGATGCGGAAGAGGACGCCGACAAAAAAGTAGTGCTGCGTGAGGCAGGCAGGCTTCGTACCTCCATTCAGGCGGCAAAGGCGCTTGGCGGTGAGCCGGTGGCGTTCCTGCACTATCCGCCCGTGACGCAGTCAGCTCGGTGCGAGGAAATGATGCGGGTTCTGGAGGACGAGGGAATCCGGCGCTGTTATTACGGCCATCTGCATGGACCGGCTACGCGTGCAGCAGTGACAGGCGAGCGGGAAGGGATTCGTTTTTCACTGATTTCTGCCGATTATTTGAGCTTTTGCCCAAAGTTGGTGCCTGCTGGGCTGGAGGGAGATGCTTCCTCTACATAGTGTCTCCAATCAACCATTTTGAAAGCCCGGAAGAATTCGGGCAAGGATTCATGAAGAATTTGTAAAGAATTTCAGATTTTAAAAAAAAACTGGAAATTGCAGCATGTATCTGCTATAATAACTTAGTTAAACTGCAACAGATGTACAGGAGGAAAATTAAGATGAGTTTAAAAACAGCGACCAAATTGGAAGAGGCCGGTGTATACGAGCTGGAAGTAACGGTTGACGCCGCGACGTTTGAGGACGCTGTCAACAAAGCGTATCTCAAGCAGAGAAAGAATATCACCGTTCATGGCTTCCGCAAGGGGAAAGCTCCCCGTGCATTTATTGAGCGCGTTTATGGCCCTGAGGTGTTTTATGAGGATGCGATCGAGGCGGTTTATCCGCAGGCGGTCAAAGAGGCTGTGGAAGAGTCCAGCCTGAAAACGGTTTATGAGCCCTATGAACCTAAAGTGGAGGAGATGGGTAAGGACGGCGCTCTGATTAAGGTAAAGGTTGCCGTGAAGCCTGAAGTGGAGCTGGGCGAATATAAAGGCTTGGAGGCGGAGAAACCGGCCGTTGAGGTGAAAGATGAAGAAGTCGATGAGGAAATCGAGAAGATGCGCGAGCGCAATGCGCGTTACATCAGCGTGGAGGATCGTGCCGCGCAGGATGGCGATCTGGCTGTGATTGATTTTGAAGGCTTTGTGGACGGCGTCGCTTTTGAAGGCGGTAAGGGTGAAAATTACGACCTGACGCTCGGTTCCCATCAGTTTATTCCCGGCTTTGAGGAGCAGGTGGTAGGCCACAGTGCTGGCGAAGAGTTTGACATCAACGTTACCTTCCCGGAAGAATATGCCGAGGAGCTCAAGGGAAAGGACGCCACCTTTAAGATTAAGCTTCATGAGATCAAGCAGAAAGAGCTGCCGGAGCTGGATGATGAGTTTGTCAAGGATGTCAGTGAGTTCGACACGCTCGATGAGCTGAAGGCGGATACCAAAAAGAAGATGCTCGATCATAAGCAGGAGCATGCGGATGAAGATTTTGAGCATGCGGTTCTCGATCAGCTTCCCGCGCTGGTAACGGCGGAAATTCCGCAGTTGATGTTTGATCGTGCGGCGCAGGAGGAGTTTGATGAATTCAATTACCGCTTGCAGTCGCAGGGCATTGATTTTGACACCTACCTCAACTACACGGGCATGGAGCGCGACGCGATGATGGCCATGTACCGCGAGCAGGCGGAGACGAATGTGAAGACCCGTCTCGCGCTGGAAAAGATCGTGGAGCTTGAGCAGATTGAGCCGGCCGAGGATGAGATAGAGGCGGAATATGCAAAGCTCGCTGAGAATTATAAGATGGATATCGACAAGATCAAGGGCGTGATCCCTGCCGCCGACATCAAGGCGAACCTTGCCATGCGCAAAGCAATTGACCTGCTCAAGGAGCATTCTGTCGCTAAGAAAAAAAAGGCGACCCGCAAGAAAAAAGCCGCAACGGAAGAGAAACCAGCTGAGGAGCCGAAAGCGGAATAATTTTGACTCGGCGTTTAAAGCGCGCGCCGCCTGTGCAATACTAAAGGCATATGCGGCGCGCGTATTCGAAAAAGTAATTGCGAGCCATTCGATGTGGCCCGCATTTTGCGCATTTTTTGGCACAAAGCGTGCTGTTTCGATGCGTATGCTTTTGCAAACACAGGCGTCAGTGGATTGGGCGAAATCCTCTGCACTGATGTAATCCATGACACAATTAAAGGGGGATCTTTCCTATGAGCTTAGTACCAATGGTAGTCGAGCAGACCAGCAGGGGAGAAAGGCAGTTCGATATTTTTTCCCGCTTGCTCAACGACCGCATCATTGTGCTCTGCGATGAGGTCAATCAAACGACTGCAAGCTTGGTGGTAGCGCAGATGCTGTTCCTGGAAGGGCAGGATTCCGAAAAGGATATCAGCTTTTATATCAACAGCCCGGGCGGCTCCGTAACAGATGGGCTTGCAATTTACGATACCATGCAGTATATCAAATGCGATGTTTCCACTATCTGCATGGGCATGGCGGCGAGCATGGGCGCATTCCTGCTTGCAGCCGGCGCAAAGGGTAAGCGCCTTGCGCTGCCCAATAGCGAAGTGATGATCCATCAGCCCTCTGGTGGCATGCAGGGGCAGGCGACGGATATGGAGATCACAACCCGCCATATTATCAAAACCAAGGAGCGCCTCAATAAAATCCTGGCCGCCAATACAGGCAAGCCCTATGACGTGATCTGCCAGGATACGGAGCGCGATAACTTTATGAGCGCACAGGAAGCGCTCGAATACGGCCTGGTTGACCGTATCATTGAGCACAGGTAATTGCTTTTACCGGGGAGGTATTGCACGAATGCCAAGAGATGATGACAACAGTCAGAAGGGTGTACGCTGCTCCTTCTGCAATAAAACGCAGGATCAGGTGGATACGCTGGTCGCAGGGCCGGGCGTTTTCATCTGCAACGAGTGTGTGGAGCTTTGCCGGGAGGTCATTGAGGATGAGGACCGCCCGCACCGCCACGGTGGGAGGGACGACGCGAATTTTACCCTTCCCACGCCGGAGGAGCTGAAAGATCAGCTCGACGAATATGTGATCGGGCAGGAGCAGGCAAAAATCGCGCTGAGCGTGGCTGTTTATAACCACTATAAACGCATTTATTTCGGCAAGGGTGCGGATGTGGAAATCCAAAAGAGCAATGTTTTGCTCCTGGGCCCCACAGGCGTTGGCAAAACGATGCTTGCGCAGACGCTGGCCCGGATTCTTAACGTGCCGTTTGCCATTGCGGATGCGACAACGCTCACAGAGGCGGGCTATGTCGGCGAGGATGTAGAAAATATCCTCCTGCGGCTGATCCAAGCGGCGGATTACGATATTGAGCGCGCGGAGCACGGCATTATCTATGTGGATGAGATCGACAAGATTTCCCGCAAAAGCGAAAACACTTCAATTACGCGCGACGTCAGCGGTGAGGGCGTACAGCAAGCGCTGCTGAAAATCCTGGAGGGCACGGTTTCTAATGTTCCGCCGCAGGGCGGACGCAAGCATCCGCAGCAGGAGTTTATCCAAATTGATACCTCGAATATCTTATTCATCTGCGGCGGCGCCTTTGATGGAATCGAAAAAATCGTTGAAAACCGGATGGGAAATTCCTCCCTCGGTTTTGAAGCGACAATCCGCGGCAAGAAAGATATGGAGCTTTCCACGATCATGGAAAAGGTCATCCATCAGGATTTGGTCAAATTCGGCCTGATTCCGGAGCTGGTTGGCCGTATGCCGGTGATCACGGCGTTGCATGCATTGGATCGGGAGGCGCTTGTGCGCATTCTCACAGAGCCGAAAAATGCGGTGATTAAGCAGTATAAAAAGCTGTTTGAGATGGATCATGTGGAGCTCGATTTTGATAAAGACGCGCTGGATGCAATTGCAGACCAGACGCTGGAAAAGGAGACGGGAGCTCGTGGCTTGCGCTCCATCATGGAGAAGTTGCTCACGCCGATTATGTATACAATCCCTTCGGATTATACGATTGAGCGCGTGCAGATTACGGCGGCTTACGTCAAGGATAACCAGCCGCCCCTGATCGAAAAGAACCCTAATCGCAAGCCTGTCCGGCTCAAGGCCGCCACGGTGGTGGAAAAGCCGAGGCCGCGTTCTTCTGCGGTTTAACGGTTTTGTAAAGGCGGGCTGCTGCAAGGTGCAAAGCGTTTTGCGGCAGCCCTTATGGAAATAAATTTAATATTTTCCCGTTATAAGGGAAAATAAGGCTTGACGGAAGCCGTGGATTGTGATAAAATAACTCCCGTCGCTTGAAGGCTCTATCTGCTTCCTATTGTTGATATGCGGGCGTAGTTCAGTGCCAGAACGCCGGCCTTCCCGGCCGGAGAGGTGGGTTCAATTCCTGCCACCCGCTCCATTTTCTTTCCGAATCCCGGCGCACGCGGGAAGGCTTTTGTGCGGGTGTAGTTCAATGGCAGAATCCCAGCCTTCCAAGCTGGTTGTGTGGGTTCGATTCCCATCACCCGCTCCAGTTTTCTCTTTCTTTATGCGCTTGTAGCTCAGGTGGATAGAGCAACTGCCTTCTAAGCAGTGGGCCAGGGGTTCGAGTCCCTTCAAGCGCGCCAATTATGGTGGGTATAGCTCAGCTGGTTAGAGTGCCAGGTTGTGGCCCTGGAGGTCGTCGGTTCGAACCCGATTACCCACCCCATTTGATGATTCCATACGCAAGGCGAAAGCTTTGCGTATTTTGGTATCAGCGTAAGAAGCGTAAAATAAAATATTGGGGTGTAGCCAAGGGGTAAGGCAACGGACTTTGACTCCGTCATCCGCTGGTTCGAATCCAGCCATCCCAGCCATAACTGCGGTGTGCAATTTGCGCACCGCAGTTTTTTTCAAACGGCGGCTTGCGTAGCCTGAACAGCGCCATGTTCCATCAGAAACAAAAATTTTGTATCCACCAATGTTTTTGGATCGATAAAATAAACGCCCATATTTCCCACCCCTGTATTTTTCATTCAAATATTATATTGAACAATGTATTGAGTTTCTTACAAAAGCATGGTAGAATACACCTGCATTTATCAAAAAAGTATGCAAAATGTCGAAAGAGGAAAGGCGTTTGCAAGCTCTTCCCTCACATTGCATTTTATGCTTTTGCACATGAAATGCAATGCGGGGGTTTTGGCGCAGCCAAAACTGCCCAATTTGATGACTGGGAAAAAGAAAGGGATGGTCAAAGGGATGCTAATTTTATGTTGTCTGGTCGTCGGGATCGCCATCGGTGCAGCGGAATATTGGCTGCTGCAAAGGAAAAAATGGTTCCCGGATTTGCCCTATCGGATCATAAAGGATACGATCATTGTTAACCTTTTGGCGATTGCTGTGATGAAATATTTCCTAAAGATTCCGGATGTGTTTTATATTAGCCGCCATGGCCCGCTTTACTTTTTGAAATACCTGTGCTTTGCGCTTTGCGTAGGGGCAGCCGTTCTGTTTCTGAAGGGTATTTTTGAGGGTGTTCTGACCTACGAGCGGGAAGAGCGCAAGCAGAAAGCAGGTTTTCTTGTTGGGAAGGTGATCTCCATTCTGCTTTTTGCAGTCGGTGCGGCGGCTTTTACCGCCACAAACTGGGGAAAAAGAACGTTTGGTGATATTACGCCCGATCAATTTTTGGTCAACCTCAAATCCCCGATTGTCGGCACCAGCTCCGATGTGATGGTGACTGCATTTGAGGGCCCTGTGTTTGAAACGGCTGTATTGACAATGCTGTTCAGCATTTTTGTATGCTCTGTATACCGCCTTGTGCTGCATCGTGGGGAAAAGCTTCGCGTTGTGTTTGGCCGGATTCCCCGGCTCGTGTTAAGCCTTGTGTTAGCGGTTGCCGTTTTGGCCGGCGGGTTGGTTTATGGTGTGAAAAAATTCCAGCTGGTCGATGTTTATCATGCTTATGTTTCCGATTCCAGCTATATCCAAGATCATTATGTGAGCCCCCGCGATGTGAAGCTGATATTCCCGAAAGAGAAGCGCAATTTGATCCATATTTATCTAGAATCGATTGAAACCACCTACCTGTCCAAAGAATTGGGCGGCTATATGAAAACAAACCTGATGCCGGAATTAACGCAGCTTGCCGGGGAGGGCGTCAGCTTTTCTCATACGCCGGATACGTTTGGCGGCCCGCGCCAGACGGTGGGCTCCAGCTGGTCGGTAGCCGCAATGGTCAATATGGAATTGGGGCTCCCTCTGAAGATTCCGATGAATGGTAATTCTTATGGAAAATCTGGGAAATTTCTACCAGGCGCTGTTGGAATAGGTGATATTTTAAAAGCGCAGGGTTATGAGCAGACGATTATGTTTGGCGCGGATTCTGATTTTGGTGGGCTTACGTCATTTTTCCAAAACCATGGCGATTTTAACTTCATGGATTATAAGGCGGTGAAGGAGAAGGGGCTGATTCCCAAGGACTATAAGGTTTGGTGGGGCTATGAGGATGATAAGCTCTACGAATTTGCCAAGGAGGAGCTAATCCGTCTTTCAAAAACGGGCAAGCCCTTCCATCTGAATATGGAAACGGCTGATACCCACTTCCCGGATGGTTACTTAAGCCCTGGTGTAAAGGATAAACACGGCAACCAGTATGCAAACGTTATCTCTTATTCGACCGCTGAAACGGTTCGGTTTATCCGCTGGATTCAGCAGCAAGATTTTTACCCCAATACGACAATTGTATTGACAGGCGACCATTGGAGCATGGATCAGAAATTTTTTGCAAAGGTCGATAAAAAATACCGCCGTGCGATCTTTAATTTGATTCTAAATGCGCCGGTAAAAGCGGAAAAGGCATATGGGCGCGAATTTGCCCCGTTTGATTTCTACCCGACGATTTTAGCAAGCTTGGGCGTTCAGATCGAGGGCGACCGGCTTGGTCTGGGCACAAACCTCTTCTCCGGCGCGCCGACTTTGGTCGAGCGGGATGGCCTGGATAAGGTCAATCAGGAGTTGAACGAGCGCAGCAATTTTTACAATGACGAGTTTATCGCCGAGTGGAAAAACAGCACGTTTGAAAATACGAAGGTTTCCTATCAATAATCCCATTCTAAATCCTTGAGCGGCGGAGTTATTTTGCTCCGCCGCTTTTGGGCATACATGAGCGGATATCATTTGCGCAAAAGCGCACAGATATGCTATACTAAATCATAATATATCGTCGGCGTTACCGCCTGTTTGGCGGCATCGTGAAAGGCAAAGCTTGAAAGATGAAGCTTGCAAACCGCGTTTTTTGTTCTGGCGGATGAGACGCAGTGTAAATTTCAAGCTTTTCCAAAACCGTACAATTCTGTGGCTGGGAGTAGAGGGGGAGAAAAATGGCCATAGGCATGAAAAATCTAGTTGATCACAAGCGGTTTTTTTCTTGTTCGGCGGTGTTATACCCGCAGGAAAACCTCCCTTGGCCGAGAAAGGGGCAGACGCCAGTATGGATCTTCAAAACGGGCATTTTCCTGGTAAGGAGGCGATTAAAAACCTCCTTGCCTTTTTAAAATGGTCGGCGCTCGCGCTGTTTGCCGGGATTGTCATCGGTTTAATCGGAACTGCTTTTCACATGGCCTTGAGCGGTGCGCTTGCATTGCGGCAGGCGCACCCGTGGCTCGTTTGGCTCTTGCCGGTGGGCGGCGTCTTGATTACGGCGCTGTATAAATGGGGCGGGATCAATAATGATCGCGGCACGAATTTCGTGTTAATTGCGGTGCGCACGAATGAAAAGCTTTCGTTTAAAACGGCTCCGCTGATTTTTGCAACCACGCTTTTAACCCATCTCTTTGGCGGATCGGCCGGCAGGGAAGGGGCGGCGTTGCAGCTCGGCGGTAGTCTCGCTGCAAAGTTTGGAAGGATTTTGCATCTGGATGAGAAGGATGCACGCATTTTGACCATGTGCGGCATGAGCGCGGCTTTTTCCGCCCTGTTTGGCACGCCGGTCACCTCTGCGATTTTTTCCATGGAGGTCATCAGCGTGGGCGTAATGTATTATTCAGCAATTGTGCCCTGCGTGATCGCTGCTGTGGTAGGAGACCGAATTTCTTCCCTTTTCGGGATTGCCCCCACGGAATTTTTGCTTACGGGTGTGCCGGAGGGCTCGGCGCTCGGCGTGGCAAAGGTGGCGCTGCTCGGCGTACTGTGCGCCGTGCTGAGCATCTTGTTTTGCGTGTGCATGCATCAGTCGGCTGCGCTCTATAAAAAGTTAATCCCCAATAAATATCTCTGTGCCGCTGTGGGCGGTTTGCTGGTTGCCTTGCTGACCCTGCTGGTCGGCACGCGTGATTATAACGGCGCCGGTATGGATGTGATCGCCCGTGCCGTTGCAGGGCAGGCGCGCCCGGAGGCATTTGCCCTAAAGATCCTGTTTACAGCGCTGACGCTGGGCGCGGGCTTTAAGGGCGGCGAGATCGTGCCCGCTTTTTTTACAGGGGCGACGTTTGGAAATGTGATCGGGAAGCTGCTGGGCCTTTCGCCCTCCTTCGGGGCTGGGCTGGGGCTGGTGGCGCTTTTTTGCGGCGTGACCAACTGTCCGGTCAGCTCTTTAATTCTGAGCGTAGAGCTATTTGGTGCGAAGGGCTTTGGCTTTTTTGCCGTGGTGGTCGCGGTGAGTTTTATGCTTTCCGGCTATTATGGGCTTTATAGCGAACAAAAGATCGTCTATTCAAAACTCAAACCGGAATTTATTGATAAAAAGGTAGAATGATAAGCATAGCGGAAGCAAGGCTTGTTGACATATCAGGCAAGGGGGAATGTTGCATGAATCAGGAAAAAATAGACCGAATTAATTTTCTCGCGCGCAAATCACGCACAGATGGGCTGACGGATGCGGAGAAGGAGGAGCAGTTGGCACTTCGGCAGGAATACATCGCCGCGTTTCGCCGGAGCCTGACGGGCCAGCTTGACAATACCTGGATTGTGGATGAAAAGGGGAACAAAAGAAAATTGGAACGCCGCCCGGGCGTGGCAAAAAAGAAAACGGCCGCGGTAGAGCCGATGCCGTTGAAAGTGAATATGGAAAATAATAGAAAAAAGACTGCCGATGAATAGCTTGACGAGAGGAGGCAGGAATATGCTTGTAAAGAAACAATATGTAACGGCCGCTTTGATCCTGGCGTTGCTTTGCGCGTTCGCATCAGTTCTCTCCGGCTGCGGCCATTTGACGGAGCTGGATAGCCAAACGACCGGCCTTGTTTCAGAAGAAACGACTGTGGAAGGTTACCACCGGATCACCGCGCAGAAGGCCAAGGAGATCATGGAGAGTGGAAAGCCCTATGTTCTTCTGGATGTGCGCAGCCAGGTTGAGCACAATTTGAAATATATTGAGGGAGATATTTTAATCCCTCACCGGGAGATTGCAGAGAAGGCGCCCGAGCTGCTACCGGATAAAAACAAGACGGTCCTGGTTTATTGCGCCAGCGGCGTGCGTAGCAAGGCGGCGGCAGAAACATTAATCCAGATGGGGTATACGGATGTTTATGATTTCGGCGCGATTACGGATTGGCCCTATGGCGTAATAGAAGAAAAATAGGCGCAATCCGCTTATCGGCTGTCATCTGCTTTACCTGCGCGCAGGATGATTTCAATCAGCAACGCCGGCACGATAGCGGCGGCAAGCGTATCCTTCCCGCAAACAAAAAGATCGCCGCTCAAAATCATCAGGGCGTGATAATCGCTCAACCGTCCAGCGCAAAGGTATGCGGCGGCCGATGCGGTAAAAAGAAAGATCACTAGCATACCGCCATATTTCAGCAGCAGCTTTGGCAGGCGGTGCATGGTATGTACGGTATCGTGGAGCTCTGTTAATAGTTTCTGCATTGGATGCATGGCCATCCCTTCTATAAACGACTCGTTTTTAAAATAATATTGCGTTGCGATTTTAATCCATTATAGCGGTCTGCGGCGCTGTTTCGCAATGTATAAATGTTGGAATGCTGATACAACCCAGGCCTAACACGCAGTTTGAAAGATAAATCTGCAAACTTTTAGGAGGATGGTATTCTTGATCCAAATTGGAGCATCTACCGCCTGCTTTTATCCGCTTGAAACTGAGCGAGCGCTCAAGCGGGTAGGGGAATTGGGCTTTTCCACAGCGGAGGTATTTTTCAACTCTTTTTCCGAGCTGCGCGGCCCGCTCTTGAAGGCGATTTGCCGGGAACAGGAGGCTTGTAAGATTCAGGTGGTGTCAGTGCACCCCTCATGCTCTGGGACGTGAGCCTTTTTTGCTTTTTCCATGCGCATATGAACGGCGATTTCATGACACGTTGGAATATTATAAGCGGTATTTTGACGCGGCAAATGCGCTTGGGGCGCATCTGCTGGTGATGCATGGGCTGAAGCCGGGGGCCTCGATTGAAGAGCCGGAATATTTTGAGCGCTTCGGAGCGCTTGTTCAACTGGGCCGGGCACAGGGGATTATGGTTGCGCAGGAGAATGTGGTACAGTTTTCCTCACAATCCCCCGTTTTTCTTGCCCGGATGCGAAAGGCACTGGGGAATGATTTTCATATGGTGCTGGATCTCAAGCAAGCGGTGCGTTCCGGCCTTGACCCGCTCGAGCTTGCGCGGCAATTTGCCGGCGAAATCGTCCATGTCCATGTCAGCGATCACCTGCCCGGCAGGGATTGCCTGCCGCCTGGGGAAGGCGCGTTTCGTTTTAACGCGCTTGCCGCACTGTTGGAGGATGCGGGATACCAGGGAAGCTTTATGATTGAACTATATGCGGGGAATTTTACGGATGACAAGCAGTTGATGCGTGCTAAGGCCTATTTAGAGAAGCAACAAGGCTGAGAGATTGGGGCTTGCGGATATTCGGATGGGTATGGTATAATAGCTTCAAAGCGGATAGCTTTGAAGCATTGGAAAAATGGTTGTCGGCGTGAAACGCCTCCTGCCGCGATGCGGCAACGTCATTTTTCGTAGATGGTTTTTGCAATGGTATAATAGCTTCAAAGCGGATAGCTTTGAAGCATTGGAAAAATGGTTGTCGGCGCGAAACGCCTCCTGCCGCAAGGCGGTAATTCCTATGATTAAAAGCGCTGGAAGTGATGAGTGTGAGATGTCCATTCTGTGGCTATGAGGAAAGCAAAGTGATTGATTCCCGCCCGACGGATGAGGGCGAGCGCATCCGCCGCCGCCGGGAATGTATGCGTTGTGCAAAGCGCTTCACCACCTATGAGGTGATCGAAAGCGTTCCGGTGGTCGTTGTAAAAAAAGATAAGTCGCGCGAGGTTTTCGACCGTGATAAGCTTTATAACGGCATGCTGCGTGCTTGTGAGAAACGCCCTGTCAGTGCGGCGGCGTTGACGGCCGCTGTGGATGATATTGAGACGTCTCTACAGAATTCGTTGGATAGAGAGGTGACCTCTGAGCACATCGGTGAGCTTGCGATGGAAAAGCTCAAAGAGATCGATGAGGTGGCATATGTCCGTTTTGCTTCCGTATACCGCCAGTTTAAGGATATTGAAACATTCCGAGAAGAGTTGATGAAGCTGAAAAGGGAAAAGTCGGAATAGAACGGGGCAAAAGCTTTTTTGAAACGTTTTGAATCGAATAGGGTGGAATCTGATTTCAGAGGGATTGCTGCAAGAAGCTTTGCAGCAATCCCTTTCTTATTCCCATCGTGCGGAGTTTCAGCACAGGGTTATTTGCCTCGTGCGGGAAAAGCGGAGGTTTTATCACAGGCAAAGTGCCGGCTATCGGTTGTAAGCGGTGGATTTATCGATTGCCGCTGCTTTCCTCCCGCACCGCGCTGAGCATCCGCGCCGCGCCACCGGGATTGGTCGTTGTGCCGTATAGCTTTAGCCGGGTATAGGTGAACCTGCTGAGCTCCCGCAGGCCGGACGCTTCATATAGCGCGCCCGCAAACTGATCTGGATTGATCCCATCCGGGATCAGGCGGAAGTAAGGCTCTGGCAGGTTGATCCCTTCGGCAGTGATGCAGAGATACCCGCCGCTGCTTTCCTGATTGGTGAAAACAGCGCATTTCCGTTCTGGAAAGAAGCTCTCTTTCAGGCCGCCCGGCGCGATGACAACGGTGCTGTCCCGCGCACCGGCGAAGGTATCCTGAATCAAAAGCGCCGCCCCATAATCCTCCATAACCTGCTCAGCAGTTTGCTCATATATGGCGGCATGATCTGTGACAACCCGTACCAGGGAGGCGAAGGCCAGCAGGCGGCCTGCCCGCCGCGCGAGCCTTCCTTTTGGGTCAAGCAGTGTGATGCATTCTTCGCCAGGTGGCTGCCGTCTGCGCGAGAGGACGTCGCAGGCCGTATTAAATAGAATCAATGGGGCAAGCGCATCTGGCAAAAACGCTTTGACCGAGCCACCGTCTGGAGGAATGATTCCGTCCGGCAACAGCATTCTCCCAGCGCAGCGCCCGGCACAGAAAGCGATCTCTTCCCAGGGGAGCTCTCCTTTCCGGCGGGATGCCTCCACACAGAGAAAAGGCGTGCCGCCCTTCACTGCAACCTGAATTGCCTGCGGCCTTGCCGGATGCATGCGTTCTTTGATCTTTTGCAGGAAACCGTTTTCCTGCGGCCTGATCTGTAGCACGGCAAACATTGCTGCGGCCATCTCCCTTCCCTGATCGTTTCCATACCAGTTTCGTACCGTATCTATATGCTGTGCCGTTGCGGAATATCCGCTTTGTTTGCCATGGAAAACAAGATAGTCTTTTGCCGCAGCGTGCCTCATAGAATATAAAGCGGCTTTCTGTTACCGAAATGCCGCGAGAGGTTCGCAAAGGAGCGTCATCCATGGATAATCGGAAAAAACGGCTTTTGGGAATGGGCTTTGTTGTGGCGGTGCTGTTCGCCGCCAGTATGCTTGCCTTTCAGATGCAGAAAGCGGCCCCGCGGCGCGCGCACGACCAGCGGGCAAAGGCAGTGCCAATCATTATGTATCATAACATTTCGCCGAATGCGGGCAGGCAGGGGAAAGTACACGGTTTCTGTCAAGGAGTTTGAAGGCGATTTAAAATATATCAAGGAGCGCGGCTTTACTCCCATCCTGACTCAACAGCTGATCGATTATGCCAAACAGGGCAAGTCCCTGCCGAAAAAGCCGCTGATGATTACATTCGATGATGGCTTCGAGAGCTTTTACGCCTACGCCTTTCCGCTCCTGCAAAAATATGATATGTGCGCTGTGATGGCGGTGGTCGGGCAATATGCGGATACGTTTACCAAAAAAGAGGATCATCACCTCAACTACTCCTACCTAACTTGGCCAATGATTGGAGAGCTGAGTAAAAGCGGTCTGGTGGAAATCCAGAGCCATACCAATAATATGCATACGATCACTTCAAAGCGGCGCGGTTGCACCATCAACAAAGGAGAGAATAAGGAAAGCTACAAAGCCCTCCTGCGAAAGGATCTGGAGCTTAATCAGAAAAAAATCCAGGAAACGACGGGAAAGGCTCCTACCGCGCTTGCCTATCCCTATGGTTCGCATTGTAAATCCTCCAAAGAAGTGCTCAAGGAGATGGGGTTTCAAGCGGCGTTTACCTGTGCGGAGAAGGTAAACGTCCTCCCGAACAAGGGCGGCGATTTAGATTGGCTTTATACATTGGGGCGCTACAACCGTGCGCATGGCGCTTCCTCACAGGCTTTTCTCAAGCCGATTCTCGATCAGGCGGAGCCCACATGAGCTGGAGCAGAGGGCCTCATTTGATGCTTTTTTCAATGGGCGCGTTGCAAAACGCTCATTGCGGATACTCGTCATAAGAAAAACCATGGTTTCGGGCGCGCAAAGCCCAAAATTTGCCTGCGTGAGGTGAAAACGGTTTTTAAAAAGGGGCTGTTGCAAACTGTAAGGCATTTTGCAGCAGCCCCCTATTTTATCTTGTATTGTGCTTTCGATTCAGGTAAAATGCTTTTGGATTCTTTTGACGGGGAGGCGCAATATGAGGCATTTTGATGTGGATTTTCGGGATAAAAACGGGGAGCGCTATCAGCTCTCCAAGCGGATTGCAGAGCTGACAGAGGCGCTGATGGCAAATTATTTCGTTTACGATACGGAGGTCCTGGAAGGCGTATGGTTTCGGGATGGAAAATTTACCTATGAGCAGCGGGAGGAGGGAACGTGGCTTCCGTTCGACACAGAGCATGATACCTGGGGCTATGCGGATTGCTATGCGTGGATGAAACATTCCTTTACGGTTCCCACCCGGTTTGCAGGGCGGCCCGTCTATTACCAAATTCTTCCCCAGGAGGGGAAGAAGTGGGCCTGGGGATCTCCACAAGCGTTGCTCTATGCCAATGGGGAGGCGCTTCAGGGCTTTGACAGCAACCACACCCGCACCCGGCTGCTCGACTGTGCGCAGGGCGGGGAGCATTATGAAATGCTGCTCAATCTGTATGCGGGGGGCCGAGATTATGAGGGCAAGATCGGCACGCGCTTGCGGCTTTTGAGCGTGGATGATGAGGTGGAAAAGCTTTATTGGCACCTGCGCACCCCGCTCGAGGTGGCAAACCTGAAAGAACCGGACGAGCTTGCCCGGATTCACCTTCTTCAAACGCTCAATGAGGCGGTGAGCCTGGTATCGTTTCATCTCCCCTATGGCGAGGATTTTTTAGAGAGCGTGCGTGAAGCGACCGCCTACCTGGAAAAAGAGCTCTATGGAAAGCGTGAGATGGAGGCCACTGTTTCCGCTGTGGGGCATACGCATATTGATGTGGCATGGCTGTGGCGGCTGCGGCAGACGCGCGATAAAACGAGCCGTTCCTTTGCCACAGTGCTCAAGCTGATGGAAGAATATCCCGACTATCGCTTTATGTCCTCCCAGGCGCAGCTTTATGAGTTTATCCGGCAGGAGTACCCGGCGATCTTTGCACGCATTCGGGAGAGCGTGCGCCAGGGGCGCTGGGAGCCGGAGGGCGGCATGTGGGTGGAAGCGGATACCAACCTTTCCTCCGGGGAATCGCTGGTGCGTCAATTTCTGGTGGGGAAGCGTTTTTTCCGCAATGCGTTCGGCGCGGACTGCAAAATCCTCTGGCTACCGGATGTGTTCGGCTACAGCGCCGCCCTGCCGCAGATTATGAAGCAATGCGGGATCAATTATTTTATGACCACCAAGATTTCCTGGAATGAGTATGATAAGCTGCCTTACGACACCTTCCTTTGGCGCGGCATCGACGGCAGCGAGGTGCTCACGCATTTTATTTCCACCATGGATACGGTCAAGGAGGAGAAGGATTGGATCACCACCTATAATGGGGATCTGAATCCATCTCAGGTGATCGGCTGCTGGCAGCGCTATCAGCAGAAGGATCTCAACCGCGATGTGCTTTTTGCCTTTGGCCACGGAGATGGCGGCGGAGGCCCGACGCATGGCATGCTAGAGCGAGGCAGGCGGATGCATATGGGCATTGAAGGCTGCCCAAAGGTGGAGTTCCAATTCGCCCGCGATTATTTTGACCGGCTTCAAAAGGACATAGCGGGGAGGAAACGGCTGCCTCGATGGGTGGGGGAGCTCTATTTTGAACATCACCGCGGCACGTTGACCGCACAGGCCTCTGCCAAGCGGTGGAACCGAAGAAGCGAATTCCTCTATCACGATCTGGAAACGCTCGAAAGCCTTGTGAACCTCGACCATCTTTCCAGCTACCCATCTGCTGCATTGTTAGAGGGCTGGAAGGTGATTTTGCTCAACCAGTTTCACGATATCCTGCCTGGCTCATCGATCCGGGAGGTATATGAGGATTCCCAAAAGCAGTATGAGGACCTGCACCGCACAGGCGGACGGATGCTGGAAAAGGCATTGCAGCAGGCTTCGCGCCGGGTGGGCCTTGCGCGGGATTCACTGCTTCTTTTTAATACGCTCGGCTTTTCACGCAGGGAAGTGGCTGAGATGCAGCGCCCGCAGCACACGGGCTTCCTCCTGCGGGATCCTCAAAGTGGCGCGGTGCTCCCCTGGCAGAAAACTTTTGACGGAAAGATCATTTTTACCTCGCCGGAGGTGCCGGCAAAAGGGTATTGCGCCATATCGGTTGAGGCGGGCGAACAGCGGCAGACAACGCCTTTGACTGCTACGCTTCGGGAGATGCATACGCCGTTTTTTGATCTCACCTTTGATGAAGCAATGCAGATTGCCTCTTTGATTGACCGGCGCACCGGGCGCAGCGTAGCGCCGCAGGGCGGGCCGCTCAATCGGCTGATCGTTTATGAAGACCGTCCCTTTGAGCACAGGGCTTGGAATGTGCAGGCCTATTATACGGAAAAATCCTGGGTTTTGAGCGATGTATCCCATGCAGAAGTGCTTGAGTGTGGGCCGGTACGGGCCGTGGTGCTCGTAGAGCGAAAGTTCCTGCATTCTGTGATCCGCCAGTATATTACGGCTTACGCAGAGCTGGATCGGATCGATATCCGCAATGAAATCGACTGGGACGACAGCTATCTGCTGCTCAAAGCGGATTTCCCGGTGGATGTCAATGCCGTGAAGGCGACGTTTGATATCCAGTTCGGCAATATTGAGCGAGTAACACATGAAAATACGCTTTGGGATTTTGCACAGTTTGAATCCTGCGCGCATAAATGGGCGGATTTAAGCGATAACAGCTTTGGCCTTGCTGTGCTCAATGATTGCAAATATGGCTATTCGGCAAAGGATGGGCATATTGCCCTCACCTTGCTGCGCAGCGCAAACGATCCGCAGCCGAAACAGGATTGCACCCATCACACCTTTACCTACTCGCTTTATCCGCACGCAGGCCCGGCTGCCATTTCCCGTGTGGTGCAAGAGGGCTATTCGCTCAACTGCCCACTCTACACAATGTTTAGCAATGCTCAAAAGGGTGCATGGCCGGAGCGCTTTTCTCTCGCCTGCGTGGATGCGGATAACATTATCCTGGAAACGGTGAAGCGCGCGGAGGATAGCGATGCGCTGATTCTGCGGCTTTATGAAACGTGGAACCGTGCGACAGATTGCAGCATTCGTTTCGGGCGTTTAATGGAAATGGCGGCGCAGTGCGATATGATGGAGGAAAATGAGGCCTTGCTCCAAGTGGAAGGCAACCGGCTCCGGCTGCATTTCAGGCCGTTTGAAATTAAAACCTTAAAGGTGCGGCTGGAGCAGGCGTAAGGCGCCCCGCGCGGTCAGAAAATAAAGTGAAGATCCGCGGGCTGTCACAGGATGGCCCGCGGATTTTTTGCCAAATAGGTTTGAACCATGTTTAAAGCATTGAAAAATCATCTTTCGTGTTTTGTGTATCATAAAAATTTTCATTTTTTTACAATGGTTACTTATTTTTATCAATTTGGTTAAAATGCTTGTAATTTATTCTATTGGAAGCAAGATCATCTTCTTCTATGCCATAATCATAGCGATTACAACAGGCTTCTTTTCGCCAATTTTTACACTGTATAGCGCATGCCTTTTCACACAAGCTGAAGGTGAGGAAAATTTCGCAGAAAAATGGCAGAGAGCAGATGAAATGCAATGAAGTGGAAAACGTTTTTAAGGCGGATGCATGCGTCGAGCTTGAAGCGGATGTTCCGGCTGATCCGTGCGATCAGCCGGGAATCGCACAGGCCTCGCTTGTTGATTTTGATCGACATGCTTTGGTGTGTGGTGCGCTATGGGATTGGATATCTGGATTATAAGGTGTTTGGCTTCGCGTTTATCCATGGGGAAGCGCGTAAAACATTCATGACGATGGATGATAACCTGGCGCTCGTGCGTGCGGTAAACGACAAAGCGTATACGTATCTTTTTGACCAAAAATGCGCCTTTAATGAGCGGTTCCATCGCTTCCTCGGGCGGGAATGGCTCGATCTGCGCACGGCGGATGTGGCGGCTTTTGCCGACTTTATAAAGGATCGGGAGGATTTTTTTGCCAAAGAGGTAGATAGCTTTGGCGGTCAGGGCGTTAGCCGCGTTTTTGTGGAAGAGTATCCGGATTCAAGTGCGCTATATCACCAGCTGCGCGGGCGCGGGCAATATCTCGTGGAGGAGACAATCCGGCAGCACCCGGAGATGGAGCGGCTGCATCCGGGCTCGATCAATACGCTGCGGGTTGTTACCTTGCTGACAAATGGGGAACCCTATGTGATGTATGCACTCATCCGCGTGGGTGGGAAAGGGCAGTGCATTGACAATATTTGCAGCGGCGGGATGTATGCGCCGGTGGATGAAAACGGTATGGTGTTTCATGACGCTTTTTGCGAGCTGGAAGAGCGCTTTTATGCTTGCCATGCGGAATCGGGCGTTCCGTTTGTGGGGTTTCAGGTGCCGTGCTTCCATGAGGCGGTAATGTTAGTAAAAAGGGCGGCTTTGGTTGTGCCGCAGGTCGGATATATTGGTTGGGATGTGGCAATTGGGGTGGATGGGCCTTTGCTCATAGAAGGCAATGTGATACCGGGCTATGATATGTGCCAAAATTATTGCCATTTAAAGAAAAGGGGAGAAGGGATTTTGCCCCGGTTTGAAAAAGTGATGGGAATGGCTTTTTTTCATCATTGAATCAAGAATAGCCGGTAACCGTTTCTGATCCATAAGCTGAATGCTTCTCTTTGCTCTGTAAGCTTGCGGCAGGCTGCATCACAAACGGGCTTGCAGTTGATATGAGAGCCATCGTCGTTTTTATTGATTCCGCGGCCTGCGGGCAAACATCGTTCGCCTGCCTGCATAAACAGCGCGAAGCTCTTTTGCCGTGTATCCATGGCGGATTTTGTGCGACTACTTATCTCTTTCATCATCGAAAAAACCGGCCCTGCGATATGATTTGAAGTGAACCCAAAAAGTTAGACAAAAAAATTAATTAAGCAGCAGAAAGGGCTTGTAGTCTGTGAATAGCAGGCGGCAAGCCCTTTAGCTTTGCCTTAATGCGGCGGGATATCCGCCTGGCCGATATAGCCTGTTACATAGCCTGCAATTGGTGTTTTGCCCACCCAATCTGCGCGTGGGGTAATCCGGTAGCGCCCGCTGAAAGCTTTGCCATCATATAGATAATACGTTCCGCTAAGCTTTCGCGCTGCGTTTTTTGCAGTGGAGGATGCATAAAGCGAGGCATTGGAAATCGCAATTTTCCGCCCTGCCCGATACCGGTTTACCGGCTGAACAGGGGCCGCCTCGCCATTTTGCTCAATAGCCGCCGCATCAACCCAGCCATACACGCCCTTGCCATCCTCGCTGATACAGTGGAAGGGATGCTTTGCGCCCGGTGCGGTTGCCGTTACTTTGCATTTGCTTGCGCCGCGCGTGCCGGCCGCTGTTGCCGCAGTGGACGATGCGTAGACTTTCCCTCCTGTAAACTGGACGATATCCCCCACGCCGATGGCTTCGGGCTTGGTAGAGGGTGCATCACCCGCCGTGCTCCTTTTTCGCAGTCCAAGATAGCTGACCGCCGCCTTCGCATACGCCTCACCGACTGCCCTGAGCTTCGCATCCGTATTGATCTTCGCCTGATCCTTTGCGTTGTCTACAAACGCATATTCGCCGAGGATGGAGGGGATACCCGTTGTGGCCGCCTGGCGGCACATGCCGAAGTTGTAGCTTGTGCCTGCCTTGCTCTCCTTGATCCCCCGGCTCTTTTGGCCGAGCTTCACCATTTCAGCAAGCACTTTTTGCGCTAGTGACTTCGAGGGCGCGTGCGTGTGCCAGTAGTAGACCTCGCAGCCCTCCCCGCCGCCGGCGTTATAGTGGATTTCGAGCACGAGGGAGGGCCGTTTCTGCTCGACTTCCTCCATTTTGTAAGCAACTGTGCAGCTTTTGTCCGTTGTGCGGGCCATGACGGTCTCGCATTCGTAATTTCTCAGGTAATTCTGGCAAGCCAGCGCGGTTTTGAGGGTCAGCGCCTTTTCGATGTATTTACCGCTTACCGCGCCCGGATCGCTCCCGCCGTGCCCGGCGGCGATGTAGATTGTTGCAGCCAATTGAGATGCTCCTTTCCTACTGTAATGGAGTTTCTGTAATGATCGGCAGCTCCAGCAGCTCACGATACATGATTTCGCCATGCCCGTTTCCGCCCAGGCCTGCATAGACGGCATACAAATTCACAAGCCTTTGCCGGACGGAGAGAGGGATGCCCGGAGCGCCGATATAATCGCGGTAGATTTTATCGAGGCTGTCATATAACAGCTCGGTGGAAGCCTTTTTGAGCAGCTCGCTGCTCACGATTTTTGCCTGATCCGCTTCAATGTGCTGCTCTAGCATGGCAAACATATCCGCAATCCTTTTTTCTGATGCATCCGTCCGGCTGGCGCGCCGGATAAAGCGCGCCAGCTTTTCACGAATCGGACGGATGCATAAGGCGAGGCAGCCGGAGATGGTTACAATATTTCCCGCCGCAGCGCCTATGGTTTTTAATAGTTCTAATAAATCCATTCATCCGCCTCCCAACCTTCTGGGTCATTCCACGCAGGCGTCGGATTTTTCGCTGAGAAATCGGTCAAGCTGTGTTTTTGCATACGCTTCAATCGCGTCAAAAGCATTTTGTACAATCGAGGAGATCACACTGCGCGGAAAGAAAATCCGTATGGGTGCAGGCAGGATGCGGCAGAGAGCATCCACCACCCATTCAAATTTTTGACCTCCCGCCTTGGTGGTATCCGCAAAGGCCTTTTCCGCTTCGCCGATCAGCTGTCCAGCCTGCTGCTGAAGCTTGGTATTTTGCTTCCAATAGAGGGAGAGGCCGCCGAGTAGGACGAGGCCTGCCGTAATCAAAATTTTTAAAATCAATTCCCAGTTCAAAAAAGAACCTCCTTTTTATGATATTATTGCGGGATGTAGCCGGTGCGTTAAATGGAAACCTGCTCCCACATCGTTGGAGCCGTGCCCGGTATCCAGGTGCAGGGGGCCATATCCGACTTGCATAGCCACAGTTGATCCGCATAGCTGTAATACAGCCCGGCCTTGCAATCCATCCCATACACCCAAGGGATGGGGTCAGCCATTGTCCCAGCGTGTGCCGGTACAATCGGGCGGTGAGACGGCCAGCCATCCCCTCCGCACTCTGGCGGGCGGTTGATCGGTGGGCGTGTTAAGCACCCGGTACAGCTGGCCGTTGTAATTGACGATCATATCCCGCTTGCAGGACTGCCAATCCCACGCTGGGTACATCAGCGGCACTGTAACCGCTACATCCTCCGGCAGGGTTTGCGCAGCGGCACGGAGCAAGATCTCCCGCTGCTCTGCAAGCGCTTGGTTATATGCGCGCAGCTGCTTATATAGGCTCACAATTTCCTGTATCCTTTCCGCGTTCATTTTGCTCATCACCCCTCCAAAATATATAGCCGCATCGTTTGAAAAAGATCCTGATACAAGCTTATAATTACCTCGGCAGCTGCCCCGCCACCCGCATCGGCATACACGTTCCGCAAATCTGCTATCACACTATATCCGCTATTATCGGGAAAGTATCCGTACAGTTGCCCTAAATACAGGGTAAGAGGAAACTGCCCGCCGGGTGAAAATGCGCCGGGAACTTTAATGCACGCGATCTCATCGTCTACCGCATGGGAATATCCCCCCAAGATACGGGAAAACGTATCGCGATCCATGTCCAGTAATGCGTACATGATTTTTAAATCCGCATCTAACGTCCACACCAGCGGGACGTCCTGTGTAGTAAAGGAGGAAGAACTCCCGGAGCCCCCGCCGCTTCCGTTTTGGCCTTTTAAATTAGGGGTAGTAATGGAGCCGTTTTTATCGGTGATGGTAAGTTTATATTCCGTGGACGTATTGCTTGCAACCGCCACAGTGGGGCTTACCCCGTCTGTGCCGTCCCTGCCGTTGGCGCCTGCTGGGCCTGGATCGCCTTTTGGACCCTGTATGCCGGGCTCTCCCTTGGGGCCTGTTTCCCCCTTGTCGCCGCGCGGAATGGTAAAGTTCAGCACCGGGGCGGAGGCTGTGCCGGAATTGGTGACGGTGGCGTTTGAGCCAGGCGCGCCGGTGGTTGTTTCACCGACCGTTACGGAAACACTGCCGCTGCCCGCACCATTCTGCCCTTTCAGGTTTGGGGTGGTGATAGATCCGTTTTTGTCGGTGATGGTGAGCCTGTACTCCGTGCCTGTGTTGATTGCGACTGAAACAGTGGGGCTCACGCCGTCCGCCCCGTTTGCGCCGTGTGGGCCCGGCGTGCCTTCGGCTGAAATGCCGGTATCCGTATCGCCGGTCATCCAGTGCTTCGTGGCGCTGTCGATATGGGGCGTGATACCGGGCTGGCCAGGTGTGCCCGGCGCACCTGCTTCACCCGGCTCCCCCTTTTGGCCAGCGGCGGAAACGCCGGTATCCTGGGAGCCGAGAAACCAGTTGCCGTTTGCCCCAATGTGGGGTGTGATGCCGTCCCGCGGGGAAGAGAGCGGTGTGTCAGCGGCGGATTCCTCCCCGGAAACGGCAGATTGGAAGCTAAGGCGAGCCCGGGGCGATTTGCAAAGCAGCACTTCCTCACCGTTCTTTTCACGGCAGCCCTCCACATTGAAAAAGAGGCCTTGCGCATCCGTTAAATCGTGCCAGAGCTTGCAATAAATCAGGTTGCCGGAGCGGTATGCGCGGTCGCCCTCCGTGGCTTCTGTGATCCGATTGGTTAAAATGCGCTCCTCGTTGCCATACCGGCAGAAGGCGAGGCGATAATATTCAATTTCAGAAGCCCCCATTTCCTCCGGCAGGCTGATGATGAGCTGTGTCATCAGGTGTTCGCCCCGCCGGCCGGCCAATGTGCCATCCGGATAGGAAACGGATTGGTTGGTGAAATCAATGCGTACGGTTCGCATGATGCGTTCATCCTTTCATGTTTATGGAATGGGGGAATTGCTATGCCTGCGGCTCGGAAATATTCGGAGATGCCGGTTGCTGGGCAAGCGCTTCCAGCTCGGCGAATGCGCCGCGTAGCTGCGCCATGCGCTCCCGGCAGGCTTTGAGCTGCCTGCTCAAATTCGATTTTTGAAGCGTCAGGCTGTTATATTCCTGCTGGAGTTCCGCCTTGCGGCGGGTAAGATATTCTTGCATAGTATATTTCCTCCACTTGGTTATTCTTTCGTTTCGCTCCACCAGCGTTCGTCTGTTCCCGGCTCTGTGGTGTTGCCGTCGATTTGTGAGGTATATTGTTTGCCGTTGTGCGTCACCTTGTCGCCGGTGTTGTAAGCGTCATGCGCG
>ENA-OQDA01000213-OQDA01000213.1-human-gut-metagenome-genome-assembly--contig:-NODE-213-length-25835-cov-4.833281_pt1 | contig 25835 bp, 29 predicted proteins | sample MGYA00242771_ERZ504603 | MGnify/ENA primary metagenome ERZ504603 (study PRJEB26092, sample SAMD00036328) | human gut metagenome | host: Homo sapiens | study: EMG produced TPA metagenomics assembly of...
CATAGAACTGGACGGCCAATTATATCAGATTCCCATGCCCGTAGAACAGCTGTTAAACAACGGATGGACCATCCAAACAGACAATTCGGATAAAACCATTGAGGGGAAAATTTATCATGGCTATGTTACCCTCCAGAAAGACGGTGATACATTAGAAGGCCTCTATGTCAGCAACGATGAAGCGTATGAGGTTCCAGTCCGGTATGGAATGATCACAAAGCTTGATAGCACAAAAATAGAGGATTCCTTATTAAAATTTCCCACTGGCATCACGGTCGGCATGCCTCTTGCAGACTTTCAAAAACGGATTAACGGGCAGGAATACAGCATCGACACCACATCCTCTAATGGTATAACAAGGTATCTCTTTGTGATCTCCACATGGTCACACGACGGTTCCCCCCAAAAACGGCGTTTCAGTTAGCATTGATAACAACACGCAAAAAATATCTTATATTACAATCTCGATTGAATCATAAAGTTCAAACACCCATACGAAAGAAGGAAAACAATGGAAAATCAGATAACGCAAAGATTCTGCCACAACTGCGGCGCCTCAATCCAACCCGCCAGCGCTTTCTGCCCCTATTGCGGCATACAGGCGATCCGGCCCTCCCACGAAGCAGCCGCGCAGCCCCAAATGGAACAGGCCAAGCCTTCCGCAAACATTCAGGCGGCCTCCGCCCCCACTCAACCGCACGGGAGCGCATCGGATTTCTCGGATGAATTTGCCGGGTTCCCGAAAAAACAGCCGGAGCCATACGCTTCCATCACGCAGGAGCCTCCTGCCCCACCTACTCAACCATCTGCTCCGCCTCCCCCATCTTATCAATATGAACGTTTTGAACCAGCCGAGCAGCCACAGGCCCCTTATCAACAACCGCCGCAGCCCAGCCCTCCCTATTCCGAGCAGAACGTTCCATATAACGGATATCAGCAGCCTGTTTGTCCCCAACAGCCTATGGGGCCAGGGCAGAACGTTGCGCCGGAAGAGCCTGGATTGATCGCTTCTTATGTGAAGTTTTGGAAGAACTACGCGAATTTCAGCGGAAGAAGCCGCCGGGCGGATTACTGGTATGTCGTGCTTGCGGATATCTTGATTTTCTTCTCCCCATCCGTCATGATGGGAATCTTGATCGGCCTGCGAACTTCCTCAGGGTATTATTATGGGGAAGAAATGGAGTTCATAACGATTCCCCTCAGCCTCCTCTGTTCCCTCTATTTTCTGGCCGGCCTGATTCCCAACCTTGCCGTTTTGGTCAGGCGTTTGCACGATACCGGAAAAAGCGGAATCTACCTGCTGATCATTCTGTTTCCGATTGTTGGCTCCCTTCTTCTCTTCATTTTCCTTGTGCAGGACAGTCAGCCCGGCCCCAACCAGTATGGCTACAATCCAAAGGGGATCGGAAACAATCAAAACTTTGCAGAAAAAAGGAGATGAATGAAATGTCCGAGAATAAATGTCCGTATTATTATTGGGACGGCTATAACTGGAGATGTCTTCATTGTAATGGCAATAGTACTTTGCATGAATACGCCACCTATTGTTCTGATGCCAGTCGATGCCACGAATGCTACTATTTTTCGCACAATTATCGCTAACATTCTACACAGAACACCTACATACAAGTGACATACAGTAAGAAATAGAGAAGAAACAAAGCCAAATAAAAAGCAAATCCGCAGCTGGGAATAAACTGCCCAGCCGCGGATTTACTCTTTTATCTATATTAATTTTACACCATCAGCTCGCATACCGCGTTCGAGAACGCCACCGGGTCCTCCACCGGCATACCCTCGATCAGCTCCGCTTGCGTATAGAGCAGCTGTGCGTAGGTTTTCAGCTTCTCCTGATCCTCTGCATAGAGCTTTGACAGCTTCTCAAAGATCGGGTGGGAAGCGTTGACTTCCAGCACGCGCTCGGCCTTCACCTTTTGATCGTTTGGCATGGCGTTTAAAACCTTCTCCATCTCGATGGAGAGCATGCCCTCGTTAGAGAGACACACAGGATGGCTCTTGAGCCGCTTGGAAAGAACAACTGCTTTTACCTTGCCATCCAGCGCATCCTTCATGAAGGTGAGCAGGTCCTTATTCTCCTCCGTCTGCTTCTCAAACTCCTTCTTCTCCTCTTCGGTATCGAGGTCAAGATCGCTGGCGGAAACGGATTTAAACTCCTTCTCGCTATAATCATGCATCATTTGGAGAGCGAATTCGTCCACGTCGTCCGTCAGATACAAAATCTCATAGCCCTTGTCCTTGACAAGCTCGGTCTGCGGCAGCCGCTCGATCTGCTCGCGGCTCTCGCCGCCGGCATAGTAAATATATTTCTGGTCTTCCTTCATGCGAGAAACGTATTCCTCGAGCGTAACGAGCTTCTGCTCGCTGCTCGAATAGAACAGCAGCAGATCCTGAAGCAGCTCTTTATTCGCGCCGAAGCCGTTATACACGCCGTATTTGAGTTGAAGGCCAAAGTTCTTGAAGAACTCCTCATACTTTTCGCGGTCATTTTTGAGCATGGAGAGCAGCTCGGATTTGATCTTCTTCTCCAGCCGGGAGGCGATCACCTTGAGCTGGCGGTCATGCTGGAGCATTTCGCGGGAAATGTTCAGGGAGAGATCCTCCGAATCCACCAGGCCCTTGACAAAGCTGAAGTGATCGGGTAGCAGGTCCTTACAGGAATCCATGATGAGCACGCCGCTGGCATAGAGCTTGAGGCCCTTTTCATAATCGCGCGTGTAGTAATTATAGGGCGCTTTCGCGGGGATGAAAAGCAGAGCGTGATAGGTGGCCGCGCCCTCCGTATAAGTATGGATCACCTTGAGCGGATCGCTGTAATCAAAGAATTTCTCTTTGTAGAAGCTGTTGTAATCCTCATCCGTCAGCTCATTTTTATTTTTGCGCCAAATCGGCACCATGCTGTTGAGGGTTTCCACCTCCGTGTAGGTCTCATATTCCGGGGCCTTCTCCTCGTCCGCTTCCTCCCCTTCCGGCTGCTCCTTCATGCGGCTCTTTTCGACCTCCATGCGGATCGGGTAGCGGATATAGTCGGAATACTTGCGCACCAGCTCCTGAACACGGTAGGATTCGAGGAATTCGCTGTATTTTTCATCCTCTGTATCCTCTTTGATGGTCAATACAATTTGCGTGCCGTTCGACGCCTTTTCGCAGGGCTCAACGGTATACCCCTCCGCGCCGTTGGATTCCCATACATACGCTTCGTCCGCACCATAGGCCCTGCTGTAAACCTTCACGTTGGCGGCCACCATGAAGGCGGAATAAAAGCCCACGCCGAACTGGCCAATAATATCGATATCCTCTTTGGCCTCGTTCTCCTGCTTGAAAGCGAGCGAGCCGCTCTTTGCGATCACGCCGAGGTTGTTTTCCAGCTCCTCCTTCGTCATGCCGCAGCCATTGTCCGTAATGGTCAAGGTGCGGTTCTCCTTATCGATGGCAAGCTCGATGGAAAAATCATCGCGGTTGAGGCCCGTATTACCGTCGGACAGCGCATGGTAATAGAGCTTATCAATCGCATCGCTGGCGTTGGAGATCAGCTCGCGGAGAAAGATCTCCTTGTGCGTGTAAATGGAGTTGATCATCAGGTCGAGAAGGCGTTTGGATTCGGCTTTGAACTGCTTCATTTTCATGCTGACAGACACCCCTGTATCAAAATTTATATGTCCATAATTTTAGCACTCATTTCCTTTGAGTGCTAAATGATATGATACGGGGTAATTATGAATATATGATTGGGAATTTATGAACGAATTGAAAACGAACAAAAGCTTTCTTCAGAATGAAACATGCATATGGGGGTTATATCCCCTTAATAAAACAATTGATAGGCTTTATACTCATGCATATAATTAAAGTTTTTATTTGAGCAGCGAAACCGGGCACTCATCTTTATTCATTATCATACCTTCCGGCCGCACCGCTTAAGAGAAAATAAAAAATCGCTTGACTTAATGGGGGTCATAAAGTATATAATATTAGTGACCCTATTAAGTGAGGTGATCATTTGGGGAATAAAAAAATGGGCCGTCCTACAGACAACCCGAAAAATACCTCCATCAAATTCAAAGCTGACGATGAAACCGTACGGAAGCTAAAGGAATGTAGTGAAATATTGAATGTTTCACGTGCCGAGGTATTACGTCAAGGGGTACACAGAATGTATGACGACCTCAAAAAATGAAAGGAAGCGGCTCACCACTCGTCAAAGCAACAGCCACTTCCAGTACCGCCAATGCCAAAAGGCAAATTGCAGCATAAATATGATACCATATGCTGCGAATCCTTTCAAGCATTGCGGACATTGAAAGGAGATTTTTATCATGCAAAGCATTCTCGACAACCTCTATTATGGCAACCTCTGCCCAAGTGAAAAACCACTCATCCCCGGCTCACCCGCCGAAAAAGCCCACGCCGCGTTCAATGACGCCGCCATCCAATTGGAGCAAACACTCAGTGGAACTGAAAAGGAGCTTTTTGAAGCGTTTGCGGACGCAAATCAGGAGCTTTGTGAATGCTCCTGCTGCGAATATTTCTCCGACGGCTTCCGCCTCGGCTCGCAAATGATGCTAGAGATTCTCCAGGACGAGTTCATCGCTCTTTCACCGCCTAAAGGAAGGCACTCATCATGTTCCATCCTGTGAAAAAAGAGGTCAGCAATAAGACCATCCGCCTGCCGGACACGCTCCTCGAAAAAATGGAATTGCTCGCGGTGCAGAAGGATGTCTCCTTCTATCAGATCGTCGTGCAGTGCTGTGAATACGCGATTTTCCATTCTGTCAGCCAAGAAGGATAAACCTGTGGCCTGATCGCGCTCCGATTATCTGATTGAGTGAATCAAACCGTTATGCTTCTGACAAACAAAAAGCCCGTTGCAAAACATCTTGCAGCGGGCCTTCACTTTATTCCACCGCCCTCACGCGGCATTTCTCAACCAATGCAGGCAAAGCCTTCTGATCAGCAAAAACAGCGCATACCCCCACTTTCCGTCCATAAAACAACCGCAGGGCGTCAGCCGATATCGTGGTAATCCGTGATCTCCACCTCATTCGCTCGGCAGCCTTCCAACTCCAGGACGATGATCTCATTCTCCTGCTTTAAAATCGTGCCCGGCACATAGAGCGATTTCTGCGGGCCGATCTTCCAGTAGCGGCCGAGATTGAAGCCGTTAATAAACACATAGCCCTTTGTAAAGCCCTTCAGGTGCACAAAGCAATCCGCCTGCGAATTGGTGGTAAAGCGGCCCTTTAAAAAGGCTGGAAAATCCTCGCTCCCGCTGTAGTCGAGCGCGTCGATGTTATCCAACGGCAGGGTGTAGACATCCCAGTTGAAGAGCACCTGGTTATTCAGGCGGATCTGTCTGACGCCCTTGCGGTCGTGCAGCTCCGGGCCATAATTGACGCGGCCCATCGCCTCCAACAAGGATAGTCCACGGCGTGCCGCCATCAGGCAGCGCCTCGATAGAGACGAACTTCTTTTTTATCATTGCGGTAAACCATGCCGCGCAGTTGGCCGTTGACATAAACATAGGCACGGTCCGCCAGCCCGTCGATAAAGAGCTTAGAAGCCTCATACGGGCCCTTGAGATCGTGATGATAAAGGATAAAACCAAATTCTGGCCGTAATACTCCATGCTGCGCGTCATCACGCTTCTGTGGCGCTTGCCGATCTTCGTTGCGTTATGTAAAAAGGAATACTGCTGGGTCAGCGCGACCGGGCCAATGTTTTGCAGCGCAGGCGGCGCGGGCAGCGGCTCCGCCGGGATTCCCTGAAAAGCAAGCAATACCTCTCGTACCGCATGGTATTTCTTCGTGTATCCGCCCCATTCGTTGAGCAGGCGTCGTCATCATAGCTCGTCACCGTGCGGCTGATACTTTCCCGCCATGGTTGCGCCCGCCGTAAAGCCGAAATTCGTGCCGCCATGGAACATATAAAAGCTGAAATTCCCGCCCATCTGGAGCATGGTTTTCAGCTCGTTGACCACCGAGCGCGGCCGGCGGTGGTGGTGCCTTTCACCCCAGTGGTCAAACCAGCCGTTCCAGAACTCGCCGCACATCAGCGGCGCGCCGGGCTGGCGGCGGTCAACCGCCTTGAAATTTCCCTTCACATTCGAGCCGAAATTGACAACCTTAAAAACATAGGGAAGGGTTCCACCGGTGAGCATCGCGTCGTTCGCGCCATCTGAGGTAAACAGCAGCGTGTCCACACCGCACTCACGGATGAGCTGCTCGATAAAGGCGAGATAGTTTTTATCGTTGCCATAGCTGCCATATTCATTTTCAACCTGCACGGCAAGAATGTTGCCTCCATTGGAGAGCAGCATCGGCTGAATTCTGCTAAACAGCTCATGGTAAAAATCGGAGACATGCTTGAGATATGGCTCATAGCAGCAACGCACACGCATATTTTCATCTGCCAGCAGCCAGGCAGGCAGGCCGCCAAAATCCCACTCCGCGCAGATATACGGGCCGGGACGCACGATCGCATAAAGCCCTAGCTCCTGCGCAATGCGCAGAAAACGGACGATATCGAGCATACCGGAAAAATCAAAAACGCCCTTCTTTGGCTCGTGCAGGTTCCAGCAAACGTAGGTTTCCACAGTGTTAAACCCGGCGAGCTTCAGCTTGCGCAGGCGATCCTCCCAATACTCCGGCACCGTGCGGAAATAGTGAATCGCACCGGCATAGATGTGGAATTTCTCTCCGTCCAAATAGAATTGGTTGCCTTTGATCTCCAGCACCCAAATCCCTCCTCAATCAATTATCACTATTATAACAATACCCGCCAAGCTTACCCCTGCGGAAGGCATTTGGGGAATGCTTCCAAGTTTCAAAGCTTGAAACTTTGCGACCCGTTTGAAGCTATTATACCATGCGCGCAAGATCAACCTCTGTGAAAAATGGCGTTGCCGATCTGCGGCAGGAGGCGTTTTACGCCGACAGGCATTTTTCCAATGCTTCAAACTCTGTTTGAAGCTATCATACCATATCCGTAGGGAAAAAGAAATTGGTATTCGGCAAATTTTACGGTTTTTCGCAGGGCGCTCTACACCAGCAGCTCCGCGAGAAACACCGCCGCGCAGGAGCACAGCGCAACCGTGAGCAGGCTCTTCTCCAAAAACGCAAGGATCATGGCCACCGCAAGGCCCGCCAGCGCAGAATAAACGCTCCCCGTCGAATAGAGGATCGCGGGGAACGTCATTGCGCCGAGCACCGCATAGGGGATGTAATAAAGAAAAGAACGGATAAAGCGGTTTTTGATCTTTTTTTGAAACACTGTCAGGGGCAGCATCCGGATGAGATACGTCACCCCTGCCATCACAGCGATATAGGCAAGCAGCATTCCCGTTTTCATGGCGCACACTCCTCCCCGGCCTCCGGCCAGCGCTCCTCCTGCTCCACAGGGCGCAGCAACGCGCCCAATGCGGAAGCTGCCACCGCGCAGATGATGATGACGAAGCCGGCAGAAATTCCTTTAAGCGCAGGCAGCCACTGAAACAGGCTGCTCATTGCAACCGACAGGGCCACTACGCCGAGCACCGCCCGGCTATGCTTCGCGGGCGGTACGATAATGGCCAGAAACATGCCGTAAATCGCAATGCCGAAGGCGGAAGCGACGCGGTCCGGCAAAAGTGAAGCCGCAGCCGCGCCGATAAGCGTCCCGCCCGACCAGCCAAGGTAGGGGATGAGCGCAAGGCCCCAGAGATAGCGCCGCCCAAGCGTGCCCTCCTGCATGCTGGCCACCGCAAAAATTTCATCCGTATTGAAAAAAGAGAGGAAAACCCGATCGATCGTCCGGATGCTGCCGCTGAGCTTCTGGGACAACGACAGCGACATCAGCGAATATCGAATATTGACGACAAACTGGGTCAGCGCCATTTCAAACAGCGGCGCTCCCCCCGTGATCAGTGAAAGCCCGGCGAATTGCCCAGCGGAGGTGAGGTTGGTCATCGAGATTAGTACCGCCGCCCAAACCGGCAGGCCCGCCGCCACCGCCATTACGCCGAATGTGACCGAAACGGATAGGTAGCCAAGACCAATCGGCACGCCATCGCGCAGGCCTTTCGAAAAATGATTTTGCATGCGTTGCGTATCCTCCACAAAAATCCTCTTTCCCAAATCTTCTAAAAATATAGCGGGCAAAAAGCAGCCAAAGTCCATAGTTAGATAGAAAGAGCGCCTCCGACGCAAGGCCGGAAGCGCTCTGTTTCATCAAGATAAAACTACTCAAATGGGGCAGAACGATCTCAGTCCTCGTCGTCCGCCTGGTTATCGTCCAAAAGCGCACGGATCGAAAGGCTAACGCGCTTCTTATCAAAATCGATATCCGTGATCTTCACGCGCACTTCTTCGCCTACAGAAAGCACATCCTGTGGTTTTTCGATCCTGTGGTCAGCAATCTGAGAAATGTGGATTAGGCCGTCGATGCCTGGAATGATCTGCGCGAACGCACCGAACGCCGTCATTCCGACAACCTTCGCCGTAACCTCGCTGCCAACCGGATAATCACGGCGCAGGATCTCCCAGGGGTTGTCCTCCACTTTCTTATAGCCGAGCGAAATCTTGCGTTTCTCCGGATCCAACGCTTTGATATAAACCTCGATCTGATCGCCCACCGAAACAACCTCCGAGGGGTGCTTGATGCGGTTCCAGGAAAGCTCGGAGATATGAACCATTCCGTCCACACCGCCGATATCGACAAACGCGCCGTAGGAAACAATCGTGCGAACCGTGCCGGTGTAAACCTGGCCTACCTCTGCCTGCGCCCAGAAGGCGTCCTCCGCGGCCTTGCGCGCTTCCTTAAGCACTGCACGGATAGAACCTACCGCGCGGCGGCGGGGCTTATTGACCTCAATGATGCGGAACTGCACATGCTGGTGCAGCAGGCCATCCAGCGGCTCGCCGCGGGAGGCAGTGGCTAGGGAAGCCGGGATAAACACACGCACGCCGTTGGTGGAGGCGAGCACGCCGCCCTTGATGACATCTGTGATGACGCCTTCCAAGATGGATTCGTCTTCGCTAGCTTTCACAACGTCATCCCACGCCTTGATCGCGTCAAAACGTTTTTTGGAGAGCATAACAGTGCCCTCCGCATCGTTGGTTTTCATGATAATCAGATCAAGCACGTCGCCCACCTTGACCGCCTCCAGCGGATTGACTGTGGGATCAGCGCTGAATTCATCAAGCGGTATGTAGCCCGCGTGCTTCCTGCCGATATCAACCTGGATCTCGGAGGGAGACATGCCGACGACGGTACCCTTCACCTTCTGATCTGTATTCATACTCTGCAAAGACGCTTCAAGCGCCTCAGAAAAGCTCATCTCGTCGAAGGATTTCTCAGCGGGCGCTTCCTCCTGTGCGGGCTGCGCAGCAGCCTCTTCGGCCGGCGCGGCCGATTCCGCTTTCTCCTCGACAAGCTCAGGGTTTTCATTTAACAATTCGGACATGGTTTCAAGTACCTCCTTTATAATACCAGCAGGAGTGGAAGCCCCCGCAGTAACGCCAATGGAAGAATAAACAGAAAAATCGATTCCCGCCAATTCCTTTGCCGTTTCGATCAGGAAAGTCGGGCAGTTGCGCGCGCACACGTCGCGGAGCTTGGCCGTATTGGAGCTTTGACGCCCCCCGATGATGACCATCGCGCCGCAGGCCTTCGACAGTGCAATCGCTTCCTCCTGCCGTTCCTGAGTTGCATTACATATTGTATCAAAAACAGTGGCATTTGTACATACTAAATTTATCTTTTTCACGCAGTTTTCCCACTCTTTTATGTGAAAAGTTGTTTGAGCAACCACTGAAATTGGCGCATTCGAAAATTCAGGATAGGTCCGTAGCAAATCCTCCAGCTGCCCCACACCGTTAAATACATAGGATTTACCCGGACAATGGCCGCGGATGCCCCGCACCTCCGGGTGTGCGGGATCCCCCGCAATCAAAACGATATCGCCGCCCTCCGACCGCTTTGCCACGATCTGATGGATTTTGGATACAAACGGGCAGGTCGCGTCGCAGCAGTCGAGCCCCCGCTCCTTGATGGCCTGAGTGACGGCTGCCGGCACGCCGTGCGTGCGCACCACGAGCACAGCCCCCTGCGGCACCTCGCCGGTTTCATCCACAATCACAACGCCGCGTTTTTCCAAATCGGTCACCACCTGTGGGTTGTGGATAATCGGGCCGAGCGTATAAACGGTTTTCCCCTCCTCCAGCATAGCGTAAACCATGCTGACTGCTCGATTCACGCCAAAGCAAAAGCCCGCCGTTTTCGCCAGCCTTATTTCCTGCACGGTCCTTCCTCCCAAAGCTCTGTAATCCGATCCATAATCAGGCGGGAGGCTTCGCGCAGCTCGCGCGTGCCGCCCTCTTCTGTAATGCCCAGCTCTTGATAGGGGATCATCTTGCCGAAGCGTACGGTCAAATCCGTCCAATATTTCGCCTGATGCTCGCTGTAGATGGATACAGGCAGCACATCCGCATGTGCCTGCTTGGCAATCAGCGCAACGCCCGCTTTAGGGGCGCCGGGGCGGTAATCCGGCGATCGGGTGCCCTCTGGAAAAATCCCCAACACATTCCCCTCTTTGACCACTCGAATGGCATATTCCACAGAAGCTTTATCAGAAGAGCCGCGTTTGACCGGAAAGGCATTAAAACGGGTCAGAAAATAGGCTGCGGCAGGGTTGTGGAAAAGCTCCTCCTTCGCCATGAAATACATCACGCGCGTTTTGCTGCCTGCGATGACGAGCGGATCTAGGAAATGAATATGGTTAGAGGCCAGAATGAATCCGCCCTCCTTGGGTACATTCTCCTTGCCCACAAAGGTAACGCGGAACATTGTTTTATTAAACAGCAGGATATTCAACGGCATGAGAAGGTGATAGGTGGCATGATCCTTTACCTTGCTGTAATCGAATGGCTTCACTGTGATCTCTCCTTTATGCATTGAATTAAGCGGCTGACCGACTCCTCCAGCGTGATTCCCGTCGTATCGAGCAGCACCGCGTCCTCTGCCTGCTTGAGCGGCGCTACGGCGCGGTGGGAATCGTTATAATCACGCTCCTGCACATCGCGCAGCACCTCTTCAAACAAAACGTCCTCCCCCTTCTCCAGCAATTCGCGGTAGCGCCGGCGCGCGCGCTCCTCGGCGGAAGCCGTTAGAAACACTTTCACCTGCGCATCCGGCAGCACCACTGTGCCGATATCGCGCCCATCCATAATGCAGTTTTTTTCCCGCGCAATGCGCCGCTGCTGCTCAAACAGGAATTCGCGCACACAGGGGAGGGCCGCCACTGCGGAAGCGCCCATGGAAACCTCCGGCGTGCGGATTTCTTCCGAAACATCCTGCCCGTTGAGATAAACACGCTGCACGCCGCCGACAAATTTCAGCTCGATGCGGATATCGGCAAGAGCTGCCTTCACGCGCTCAGAATCGTGCACATTATGCCCATTTTGCAGCACGTAGAGCGCCACCGTGCGGTAAAGCGCGCCGGTATCCACATAGATATAGCCAAGCGCCTTGGCCGCGCCGCGCGCCACTGTACTCTTGCCTGCCCCCGCAGGCCCGTCGATTGCAATATTGACCATTGTGATGAACATTCCTTTCCTGGCGATTGAAGCTCTTCATTCTAAAATGATATCATGTGAGCCGCACACCGGCCTTTGGGCCCCCTCTAAACGGACTGCCCGGCCAGATGCCCGGTGGAGAAGGCAATTTGCAGGTTGAAGCCGCCCGTATAGCCATCCACATCGATGAGTTCGCCTGCAAAATAGAGCCCTGGCAGCAGCTTTGACTCCATTGTTTTGGCGTTGATCTCCTTTGTGCTGACACCGCCTGAAGTGACCACTGCCTCCTCAATGGGGCGAAAGCCCGTTACGGTAAGCCGGAGCCCTTTCAACAGAGAAACGAGGCCCTGGCGCATCTCCCTCGTCACTTGGTTGACCTTCAACCCCGCTGCAATCCCGGAAAGGCGGACGATTACCGGAATCAGCTTGCGCGGTAGGAGGGCATCGAGCGAATTGGCAAACACACGGTTCGCATTTTGTAAAAAATCGCGCTGTAGGCGCGCATCCAGCTGCTTTTCCTCCAGGGCGGGCTTTAAATCGATCTGCACCTCATACTTTCCTCGGCGCATCCCCTTCATATGTGCGCTGGCACTGAGGATCACCGGGCCGGAAAGCCCAAAATGTGTAAAGAGCAGCTCACCAAAATCTGTATACACCGTGCGGAAGGAATCCACATCCCGCACCGTGATCGCAATATTTTTCAGCGCAAGCCCTTGCAGCTCGCTGACCCAGCCCTCATGTGCCTCCAGCGGCACAAGGGAGGGCTGCGGCTCTATAATCGTATGCCCGGCCGAACGGGCCAATGCATAGCCGTCCCCGGTGGAACCTGTCGCGGGGTAGGAAAGGCCGCCGGTTGCAAGCAATACCTTAGGGGCGTCATACCGCTTGCCATCCTCCGTTTTCACGCCGCACAATCGCTCCTCCTCCACAAGCAGCTCCGCCACGCGGCCCTGTAGAAGCGTCACGTTCGGATGCTTGGCATACCGGCACAGCGCGTCTACAATATCCACTGCCCTATCCGACTCCGGAAAAACGCGATTACCCCGCTCAATCTTCAGCGGGACGCCCTGCTCCTCAAAAAAATCCATTGTATCCGATGGCATAAAGCGCGAAAAAGCGCCATATAAAAAGCGGCCGTTTACCGGCACATTTGCAATCAGGTCGTTGAGCAAATTGCATGCATTGGTCACGTTGCAGCGGCCTTTGCCCGTAATCATCACCTTGCGCGCCGGGCGCGCATTGCGCTCGAGCAGCAGCACGCTTCTACCTCTGCGCGCGGCGGCGCCCGCTGCCATTAGGCCGGCCGCGCCGGCGCCTACGACGATTAGATCACTCTTCATCTTCGCGGGATTCCTCCACTTTCTCGTATACCTGGTATTCCTCCCAGATCTCCTCAAGTTTATTGAAATTCTCTGATACCTCTCCCCTACGGCTGAGCGTAGCGGCCACAATGAGCGCATTGACCAAGCTCAGTGGGGCTACCAGCGAATCAACGAAAGAGGCCATATCGCTGCGCGCCACTAAAAGGTGCTTAGCAAACGAAGCGATCGGGGAATAGGCGCTATCCGTAATGGAAAGGATCGTTGCGCCCCGGTCGCTGATAAAGCGCAGGGCGTTGATCGTCTGCTTTGAATAGCGTGGGAAGCTGATGGCAATGCATACATCCCGCTCATCAATTCGAAACATCTGCTCAAAAATCTCGCTTGCGCTCGCCGTATCAACCAGCACAACATTATCATAAACCAAATTGAAGTAAAAAGCCATAAAGCTTGCAAGCGCGGCCGAGCTGCGCACGCCGAGAATATAGATTTTACGCGCAACATTGATCGCATCCACCGCCTGGCGGAAATCCGTGCGGGAGGTCTGCTCCAACGTTGCGCGTATCATTTCCACATCGCTTGTGAGCACCTTTTCGAGGATATCGTCCTCCCCCATACGGCTGCTGGTAACCTCCATGCGCTGCACGCTGGTCAGCTTGCTGCGGATCATCTCCTGCAATGCCTTCTGCAATTCTGGATATCCCTCAAACCCCAACTCCGTGGCAAAGCGCACCACCGTAGATTCACTCACGCCCACAGTATCGCCCAAGCGTGACGCAGTCATAAAGGCCGCTTTATCATAATGCTCCTGAATAAAAGACGCAATCCGTTTGTGCCCCTTGGAAAGTGTTGGATATAGGCGGTCTATTTTCGCCAGCAGAGATTTTGTCATAAAAATGCCCCCCTTTCCCAATTGCAAACCCATCTTAAATATTCACCGGCGGCGCTCCCTCTCCGGCATCAATCAGCCAAATCAACATACCTTTATCTTATTCCGTCATAGGGCTGAAGTCAAGAACGAATGCATTTTTTTGCATGAAAACTTGCAAAACGAATAAAAAATAGCCGGTAGCTAACTACTTGCGTAAGCGATACGTATCTCTGTGATCTATGTGGTGATGGCGGGCTTTGTTTTGTTACTCGCTTCGCTTCGTAATAAAAAAATGAAAGAGCTGTTTCCCACGCGCTCGGCAAAACGCAGCAAACAACTCTATCTGAAACCTTATTTAAAAAGCCTGTGAAACGATTTGCGCCAGCGGTGCAGGTACGCGCCGATGACTCTTGTTAAAAGCAATATCATAAACGAAAAAAACCACATTCCCCATCCCCAACAGGATCGGCACGGCATACCGGCCAAACTCCTCCATCTCATCCAGAGGCATCCCGAACACAAAAATGATAACCAGATAGGCCAGCACCATTGCGGCATTAAAAATCAAAAATTTAACAATCCATTCGAACACACGCGGAAGCTTGCTTTCCAAAAATGATTTGATTACCGGATAATAGCCGAAAAGGCGGCATACATCATGGCAGCCTCTTTATCCGCAACCACCAATAGAGAGAGGATGCTCACTGCCGCATAGACGCACAGTGCCCATTTGGAGCCGATCTCCATCACAATCAATATCAGCAGTGCGCCTGCCAATGCCGGCAGCGCAAAGGTTAAAAAGGGGATCACCCCCCGTCAGAAACATCAAAACGACTGACAGCGCTGTGAGAATCCCCCCCAAAAGCAGTCTTTGAGCTTTGCTTCATCCCCGTCATAGAATCGACAACATCCTTTCGCGCGCCCGCGCTTGACTAGCCGGCCGCCACTCAGCAGCAGGGGGTTCCATCTGCGCCGCAGCAATCGCAAAGACAGTCCGCACACATGAGCCCTGTGCAGATGTCACATGCACTGCATCCGCCTGCATTGGTCCGCGGCGCGCGATAACCGCCTGTGCGGGGATTGCTCACCTGACGGAACGCCGCCTGATATTCCGGGTTGTTCGGATCGAGCTGGCAGGCTGTGCGATAATGCTTGGTGGCTTCCTCCAGCCAGCCGCGCTTATACTGCACAGTGCCCTTCAAAAAAATACCACTCTGCACCGCGTGTCTGCGGTGGGATGCCGTCGAGCAAGGTTTCCGCATCATCGATGCGGTTGGCGTTGATTTTGGAGCGGATATCTCCCAAGGAGGATGCACCGCCATATCCGCCGCCCGTATATCCGGCGGAATATCCGCTCTGTGCAGAGCTGGACTGGCTGCGGCGCATGGTGATAATCGCATCATACGCACCGTTTATCTCATCCATTTTTTTTGCCGCCATATCGGCCAGCGGGCTGTTCTCATAATTTTCAGGCTGATACTTGCGCGCAAGCGAACGATACGCCTCCCGCACCTGCTCGTCGGTCGCGTCCGGTGTAATATTTAAAATCTGATAAGGATCTTTCATAATGAAAACCATACCTTTCGCAAGGGCAGAAAATTTAAGAAACTGCCAATTGATGAAATGCTTCCTGATCCCATCCAATCACGCAATCGAAGGCTCATGATCTGGATACGGCAAAAGCCGCTTCATTTGACCCGCTGCGCCGCTTCGGGCTCAAAAATTTGTTTCTGCACACTGAAGAGCCCCTCTTCCAAAATATTGCGCAGAATTGAGTCAAACCGCCGCACCTCCAGCAGATTATACGCGCGCACGGCTTCCGCCGCAGTCAACAGCAAGGATTCCTGCGCCGCTTTGCGCGCCGCCGTTACCGCGTCAGGCTCCTCCCCGGTCATTTGAAAGGCCTGAATATAGGGATTATAATCCCCGCTTTTCAAATCATCCTCCAAATCGTCCGCCGCATCGATCAGATACACCCAGCGCCCCACACAGTAGCCCATCCGGTCGAGCACCCGCCGCTGATCCTCCGCCTGCGCGCCCAGCGAAAACAAGGCGGCAAGCGCTTTGGCAGTCGGGTCTGCGGCACGGTCGATCTGCGCGCAGGAGCTGCCTTCAAGCGCTGCCTGCTCTTCCATCATGCGAGCCACAATTTCTTCTACCAAAGGGAAATGCTTCTTTGCCTTATTATGCGCATGCGCAGCAAAGGGATACAAAAGCCGGGAGACAAGGCGTTTCCAAAATCCGGAGTCCCGCAGGTTGTCGCGCAGCTTATAAAACATCATAATCACCGCCGCGGCCGCCGTAAAGGAAAAATCGCTCTCGCCGCCGGAGCAGGCGTTGCATTTTGCAAACGGGTTGAACGGGCAACGAGATTTGTGAAAACCCGGGCATTCGCCCGAAAGCGCCAGCCGCAGCAGGGCGGCAAAGGTGAAATCATAGCTAAGCGTCAGCCTGGCAAACAGGCCATATTCCCGGCCGAGCGTTTTGCACAGGGAACAGTACACCGCTTTGTATTGCTCATAATCCCGCACCTTCAACTCGGGCTTGTATGCCTTTACGTAGCCAAACACCAGCATGCCTCCGCCCCGAAATAGTACACTTATTGTAGCCGAAGCAGATATTGATTTCAATTAACATATTGTAAACTTTAACCTGCATAGCTTCGTGAAAAGCCGCAGCGGGTTTATCCGCAGCGGGTTTATCCGCAGCGGATTTATCCGCTTGCACCCCTGCGTTTCAAAGAGGAACGTTTGGAAAGAACGGCTCATGAAGCAAACCTCCTTTCAATTCACTTTGCATGGCAGACTCTTTTCAGCCGATACTAAGCATGACCAACCGTTTGGCACTCAAAATTCAGGAGGTATATGCTTATGGAAATCACATTCAAAGGCAGCCCTGTCACCCTTTGCGGAAAACAGCTTTGTCCCGGAGACAGAATGCCCAATTTCACCCTGACTGATCGTCGGCTCCAGGCAGTGTATGGCAGAGAGCTTACCGGCATCCGTGTTTTCCTCACGGTTCCCTCGCTTGACACCGGCGTATGCGATCAGGAGGTGCGGCGGTTCAATGAGACAGCCGCTTCCTTTCCATCCGCTCACATCTATGCAATCAGCATGGATTTGCCCTTTGCGCAGTCGCGTTGGTGCGGCGCAACGGGTGTGGAACGGGTACAGACGCTCTCCGACTATCGAGATCACAGCTTCGGCATCGCAACCGGAACGCGGATCGAGGAGCTGGGGCTGCTCACCCGCGCTGTGTTTCTCGCAGGCCATGACGGAAAGCTCGCTTATGTGGAATATGTGCCCGAGATAACGAACCATCCGGATTACGACGCGGCGCTCGACGCCATGCGTGCTCTGTCAAAATAAGTACGATGAATTTTTGTTTTCTCTTTAAAAAGGGCTGTTGTAAAATGCCTTGTATTTTACAACAGCCCTTTTAATTGTTCGTCAACTCCACCCCCGAAAGCGCCTCCTTTGACGCAAAAGACGGCAGTATTTCCCACATCCTGCATACAAAAAAACTGCCGCGAAACCGCAGCAGTTTGACCTTTGATACGTTTCATAAAAAACATTGCTTTCATAAAATTTATACAGCACCCGATTCCCCTTGCACGGCTACACCCGAGCGTTGCAGAAACCCTTGCTAGCCTGTCAGATAGCGGCGCATTTGCAACAAAATTGCTTTCTCCCGCCGGGATACCTGCACCTGTGACATCCCCAGATGCTCCGCGGTGACCGTTTGCGTCATCCCCTTGAAATAACGCAGCTCAATAAGCTTTTTGTCGCGTTCGGGGAGCTTGTCCATAATCTGCTCAAGCGCGACCGTGTCTGAGATCATATCCTCCGGCGGCGCTACGGGAATATCAATCTGCCCGGAGCCGTTTTCCTCATCCGCCGTCAGGGATACGGTCGGCATAGAGGCGGTGAGCACCTGCGCTGTTTCCGCAATTTCCATTCCCAAATGTTCCGCGAGCTCTCCAATGGTCGGCTCCTGCCCGCGCTCGGCGGTAAGCCGCTCCTTTTCCCGCAGGGCGTTACGCGCTTTTTCCTTCATGGCCCTGCCCACCTTCACGGTGCCGCCATCACGGAAGATCCTTCTAATCTCCCCTAAGATCACCGGCACGGCATAGGTGGAGAAAGCGAAGCCGCGCGAAGGGTCAAACCCATCTGCCGCTTTAATCAGGCCCACGCAGCCTGCCTGAAACAGATCGTCATACTCCACGCCGCGGCCCCGGAACCGGTTTGCGCAGGAGTGGACGAGCCCTAGATTATCCGAAATCAGGCTTTCGCGCGAGGCCGCCTGCTCAACCACGGCCTGCATCGCGGCCCGCGATGCGTTTTTCCAAAATCACGCTCGTGCCCTGCCCGGCCTTAGAGTGCACCCTGACCTTATCCATAAAGCTCTCCATCACGGCAAAGCCCAGGCCTGCCCGCTCGCCGGCGGCAGTGGTATAGAGCGGCTCCATTGCCTTTTTCACATCCTCGATCCCGCGTCCTTTATCCCGAATCTTGATTTTCACCAGGCCTTCATCATAGAGGGAAACGGTTATGTAAATTTTGCCGACCTTGTTTTCGTAGGCGTGCACAATGCAGTTGGTCACTGCCTCGCTAACGGCCGTTTTGATATCGTTCACCTCTTCAATTGTGGGGTCGAGCTGCGCCGCAAAGGCGGACACAACAACGCGGGCAAAGCTCTCGTTGACAGAGCGGCTTTCCACTTCCAGTTTCACAACGTTACTCGCTTTCATCAATATGGCCATCCCTTTCTTGCGCCGGGCCGTGGCTTTTCACGGTTTCGGCGCAGCCAAAATTTCGATATGCAAATCTTGTTTTCGCACTTCGTTTCATACGCAGAGCAGATAAAACGCAGTTTGAAAGAGAGATCTTTCAACCTCTTAACCGTCCTTTCGCTTTTGGCGAATCACTGCAAGCTGATCCAGCTTTGCAAGCCGCATCACTTTATAGGCCTGCGGCGTCAGGTTGACTACCTCCACCTTGCCCCCCAGTGCCTGCATCACACTGGTGCGCCCGATCACAAGCCCCACACCGGAGCTATCCATAAAGCTAACACCGCCGAAATCGATGCGCAATGTTTCCGGCCTGTGCTTCTCAACCGCTTCATCGATGCATTCCCTCAGAGCGGCGGCGTTATGGTGGTCAATCTCCCCTTCCAGATACGCGGTTACACGCCCGCGCAAACTCCAATCGAATTGCCACGTATGATTCCTCCCATTCTGATTAGTATTGCCTGTCCGGATTCCAGTTATTCCTCAAAAATAAATACCTTTACCCGATCAGGATAAAGGATTTCGATTGCATATTTTGTTGAATGCTGGAAAATGCCGCAAAAAATTTATGCAGAAAAACGCAACAGTGCCTCTCGCACATCCGATGCCAGATAAAAGGAACCGCAAACGAGCACCGCATCCTCCGGCTGTGCTTCCCGAAGCGCGAGGAAAAAGGCCTCCTCCGGATTCTCCTCTGCCCAGACTTCACTGCAAAAAGGCTCCATTTCCCGCGCAAGCTGTTCCGCCGGCGTCGCGCGCGGGTTGGAGGGCGTAGTGGCGATCACCTTGGCGCACAGCGGGGCAATCTCCCGCGCGGCTACAGCATGCGCCTTATCTGCCATCATGCCGATCACGCCGATCAGCCGCCTGCCGGAAAGGAATTTGCGTACAGCCTGCGCAAGCCTTTGCAGCCCATCTTCATTATGGCCGCCGTCGAGCAGCACAAGCGGCTGCGTTTGAAACACCTCCAGCCGCGCCGGAATGCGCACCCCCGCAATGCCGCTGACAATCGAGCGGCCCGTGATCCGGCGCATGCCGCGCGAGCGTAGCGCTTCCGCCGCCAACACAGCAGTCATGCAATTACCCACCTGGTGTGCACCAATCAGGGGAATATGGATGTGTAGGCCATTATAGACGATATCCGTGCCCGTAATCCTTTCCGCCTCAATGCGGACGTCCCCCATATTCTGCGTAATCAGCACATTGCTCTGCAAAATCGCTGTATGATACAGAATATTGAATACACGCCGGTCCTGCTCCGGATAGGCCACAGTAATCCCGCCGCGCTTGACGATCCCGCACTTTTCGGCCGCGATCTCCTCAATGGTGTTGCCGAGCACATTCATATGATCCATTGAAACAGAGGTAATCACGCTTACCAGCGGCGTTTTGATGATATTGGTGGAATCGAGCCTTCCGCCGAGGCCCACCTCAAGCACCACAATGTCGCAGCCTACCTGCGCGAAATAGAGGAAGGCGGCGGCGGTGATCACCTCAAACTCCGTGGGCTGCATATCGCGCTTGGCAAGCCTTTCTGCCACAGGCTTGATCTGCTCCATTGCAGAAGCAAAAGCCTCGTGTGGAATCATCTCGCCATTGATCTGAATCCGCTCTCGAAATTCGATTACATAGGGCGAAGTAAACAACCCTGTTCGATACCCGGAGGCCTGTAGGATTCCAGCAAGCATCGCGCAAGTGGAGCCTTTGCCGTTCGTCCCCGCCACATGGGCAAACTTCAGCTTATCCTGCGGGTTGCCAAGCTCTGCCATCATGGCCCGCATCCGCTCAAGGCCCGGCTTTACGCCAAATCGAAGCAGGGAATGCACATAACTGACCGCCTCATCATACCGCATTTGATATAACCCCCTTTGTTTTCTATTACGCAGCACGGAACTGTTTTGACTTTATATCCACGCAAAGCTACTCTCTGCAATGATTCAAAGTGTTTTGATCCTCCACAAAAATGGCGTTGCCGCCGCGCCGACAGGCATTTTTTCAATGCGTTAAACGACCCGTTTAACGCTATTTTAGCATACGCGCCAAGCTGCCCTCTGCAAAAAATGGCGTTGCCGTCTTGCGGCAGGAGGCGTTTCGCGCCGACAGGCATTTTTTCAATGCGTTAAACGACCCGTTTAACGCTATTTTATCATAAATTTGTCGAAATCACAAATCGATCCACAAAAAAACGAATGTTCGCCTTTTTGTGGAAATCCATTGCATCCGGACCTGAATCGAAGTATAATAACAGACAGTAGTCGTCAAAACCAGACGACAGACGTAAAAACCAGAATTTTTCCGGAAAGAATGGATCATCTTTATGGACGAACAGGCACAAATCGAGTTGCGCGGCAGTGTGGAGGATGTAACCTTCTACCGCCCGGATACCGGCTTCACAGTGCTGGATTTAAACAGCGAAGGGGAACTGGTTACGGTGGTGGGCGTCCTCCCGGCGCTGTCCGCGGGGGAAGAGCTGCGGCTGATGGGGCATTGGGATGTGCACGCCTCCTTCGGCCGCCAATTCCGCGCAGAGCTTTGTGAGCGCAGCCTCCCCTCCACGGCCGGGCAGCTTCTGAAATACCTCTCCTCTGGCGCAGTCAAAGGCATTCGGGCTGCCACGGCGGAAAAAATTGTGGAGGCCTTCGGCGATCGCACCTTCGATATTCTTGAAAACGAGCCGGAGCGCCTCGCCACAATCAAGGGCATCTCCCGGGAAAAAGCGCATAAAATCTGCGAGGAATTCAAAAAACAATTTGCCGTTCGAGAGGTGATGATTGCCCTAGAATCCATCGGCATGACGCCGGCGGAATGTCTCGCGGCCTTTCGAAAGTTTGGCGCCTCCGCCATCGACCGCATCCATGAAAACCCCTATATCCTTTGCAGCGAAGATATCCACATGGGGTTTGAGCGGGCGGATGTGATCGCGCAAGCCATGCCCAACCGCCCGGATGCGATCCATCGAGTGCGGGCGGGCGTGATCTACGTGCTACGCCATAACCTGCACAACGGCCACACCTGTATCCCGCGGGAAAAATTGCTGACCCCTTCCCGCGACCTGCTGAATACCGACACCGATACCATCGAAATTGCGCTCGACGGCCTCTTAGAGGACCGTCAGCTTGTTTCCAAAACAATCGGCAGCAGGGAATTCATCTTCCTCCCCAGCGTTTACAGTGCGGAAAAGAGCGCCGCGGAGCGCATCCGGATCATGCTGCGGTTCCCCCCTGCCGGGAAACTGGCGTTGGAAAAGGAGATTCAGCGCGTCGAGCAAGAAAGCGGCATTCAATATGAAGAGAAACAGCGCCTCGCCATCACGACGGCCGTCCAGAAAGGCCTGCTTATCCTCACCGGCGGGCCGGGCACTGGTAAGACCACCACGCTCAAGGGCATTCTCACCCTGTTTGAGCGCGACGGGCTGGATGTTGCCCTTGCCGCGCCGACGGGAAGAGCAGCAAAGCGGATGTCTGAACTGACGGGCAAGGAGGCAAAAACGATCCACCGCCTGCTGGAAGTGGAATGGACGGAAAACGACCGCCCCGTTTTCGCGCGTGACGCGCGCAACCCGCTCGAGGCGGACGCCGTGATTGTGGACGAGCTCTCCATGGTGGATATCAACCTTTTCTCCAGCCTGCTGGAGGCCCTGCCGCTCGGCTGCCGCCTGGTGATGGTGGGCGACAGCGACCAGCTCCCGCCCGTGGGCGCGGGCAACGTTTTGCAGGATCTCATTCAATCCGGGCTCCTGCCGACCGTGCAGCTCACGGAGGTATTCCGCCAGGCGATGGAGAGCCTGATTGTGACCAATGCGCACCGCATCGTCAACGGCGAAACGCCTGTGCTCGACCGTAACGACGCGGACTTCTTTTTTATGCACCGACCCGCCCCCTACCTGGCCGAACGCACGGTGACAGAGCTGTGCGCCGCCCGACTGCCCAAAGCCTACGGCTACTCCCCCATCTCGGATATCCAGGTGCTCTGCCCATCCCGCAAGGGCGATCTGGGCACGGTGAATCTCAACCGTGTGCTGCAAGGCGTGCTCAATCCGCCGGAGAAAAAGAAGCAGGAGATCACCATCAATGGGCGCATCCTGCGCACCGGCGATAAAGTGATGCAAACTAAAAATAATTACGATCTGCCTTGGACGCGTGACGGCGAAAACGGTTCGGGTGTATTCAACGGCGACGTTGGTATTTTGGAAAGGATTGAGCATGCGAGTTCCACGCTCTATGTGCTCTTTGACGACCGAACAGCTATGTATTCCTTTGAATCGGCTGCTGAACTGGAGCTCGCCTATGCCATTACAGTGCATAAAAGCCAGGGCAGCGAATTTGAGGCGGTGGTTATGCCGGTGCTGAACGTAGTGCCGCAATTGAGCTACCGCAATCTGCTCTACACCGCCGTCACCCGTGCAAAATCTAAAATGATCCTGGTTGGCAGCAGGGATGTGGTGCATCGCATGGTAGAAAACGATAAAAAAACGCGCCGTTTTTCCGCCTTGCGCGCCTTTTTAACAGAAGAGGATAACGATGAAGCATAAGGAATGGCTCGACCGGCTGCTCTCCATCCTCTACCCACCCCGATGCGTTTGCTGCGGTGCAGTGCTGCCCACGGGAGAAAGGCTCTGCGAAACCTGCTCGGAACGCATCGCCCGCATTGAAGCGCCGGTTTGCTTGCTCTGCGGGCAAAGCCTTCAGGATTGTAGCCGGAAACACCCCAAAACTGCCTATAAAGAAGATCACAGCCCCGTTTTCTTGCTGCCCGGCAGAGGCAAAAGCCCATCTTGTGGGCAGGCGCCCTATGTGATAAAATGTAATTGCAGATATGTAGGATAAATTGTTTTTTGCGATTATTTGTGTCGGAATGATAATTCCGTGATTACGATATCAGCCCAGCCGGTCAAGCGTTCGCTGGTGCTCTGCGCCAGAAGTCAGCAGATAGATGCGCGTCGTTTCGATGCTGCTGTGGCCCAACAGGTCGGACAGTTTGACGATGTCCCGACAGGCCCGGTAAAACACGGTGGCAAACATGTGCCGCAGATTGTGGGGGAACACCTTGCCCGGCATCACGCCGGCGTATTTGCAAAGGCTCTTCATCTCCGCCCAGATCTGCCGGCGGCCCAGCTCTTTTCCGCTTTTGGTGCGAAAGATCGCACCAGAGGCGGTCTTTTGCTTTTGGGCATATTTGAGCAGCTTGCGGCAGAGTTTCCCCGGCAGCAGGATCACGCGGATTTTGCCTTTGAGGGAGACTTCGGCCTTGCCCTGCCGCACGGCTTCCACTGTGATATAGCGGACTTCGCTGACCCGGATGCCGGTGGCCCCGATGGTCTCCACCAGCAAGCCCAGCCGCTCCCGGCCCAGACGGCAAGCCGCGTCCAGCAGGCTCTGATAATCGGATTTTGTCAGCTCCCGGCCGGCATCCCGGAACAGCCGCCGCTGGATGCGCAGGGGCTTCACCCGAAACGCCGGCCAGCCCAGAAATACAAGGAACCGGTTGACCGCCGCCAGCTTGACGTTGATGGTGGCCGGCGCCAGCTTCGCCTCCAGCAAGGCGGCCTTCAGCCCCGCCGCGCCTGGACGCGCCGGCCGTCCAGCCAGGCGGTAAAGCCAGCCGCATCCCGCAGGTATTTCTCAATGGTGGCGGGGCTCTTTTCCTCCCACACCAGGCGCTGCCTGAACGCCTGGAGCTGTTCTCCTGTGATGGTATAGTCTTGCACTGCATATCGCCTCCCGTACAATTATCCTCTATATTTTTACCTTCCGGCCGGCTGTCTATGTATCCAATGGATTTTGCGCGGCAGAACACTGCTCTGACACCGACGGATAGGCCCCGGCCCTCTGCTTGCATTGCGGGCCGATTTGACGTATTCTTTAATAAAAAAGGCAGGTGCCAAAAAAGGGAGGGATCGCCTTGGTGCGGACCGCAAAGCGGACGCCTCTGATTCACGCCGGACGGGCTTTTGTACTGGCCCTGGCGGCCGGACTGGTGCTTGTTGGCTGCATGGAGTGGAGCCGCCGGAACCAGGAGCGGGACCGCATGGGCTATGTCGCCAGCGCCATCGGGGCGGAGGACGTATGAGTTTATGCTCTCCGAGATGAGCAAAACCCGCGTTCTGGAGGCCTATCTCATCCAGACCAGCGGGGACTATTCGGACTTCGGCAGGGTCGCCCATGTCCTGCTGCGGGAGGACTATGTGCGAAACGTCCTCTTCGCGCCGGACGGGATCGTGGACGGTGTCTTTCCCCTGGAGGGAAACGAGGATGTCGTCGGGCTGAACATGTACGGGGACGGGGCCGGCAATCTGGAGGCTCAAGCTGCCATCGAAAAAGAGGCGCTGTATATCGCCGGCCCCTTCCAGCTGATCCAGGGCGGCCTGGGCATCGCCGGGCGGCTGCCGGTCTTTCTGACGGACGAACAGGGCCAGCGGTATTTCTGGGGCATTGTCTCCGTGACGCTGGACTTTCCGGCCGCCCTGTCCGGAAGCTCCGTGGAGCGGGTAAATGCCCAGGGCTTCGCCTGCCAAATTTGGCGCATCAATCCGGACGACGGACAGAAACAGGTGATTCTCGAGACGGCGGACCCGCTGCCGGAGGGTGTGCGGACTGTGGACCACGCGCAGGAGCTGTTCAACTCTGTCTGGACCGTCTCCCTGGCGCCCCTGCGGCCCTGGTATCTCCAGATCAGCCTGTGGCTGGGGGTGGCGGTGAGCCTGCTGGTGGCGTTGCTGGCTGCGGCGGGCGTCTATTACGCGGGCCGGCTGCGGCAGCTGCAGCTGGAAAAATCCCAGCGGGCCATCCAGCAGCTGCAGGAGCAGCTGGAGCGGGAACAGGGCAATATGCTGCTGAACCAGATCCGCTCCCACTTCTTTTACCACACCCTCAACGCTCTGCAGGCCCTGATCGTCCTGAAGCCGGAGGCGGCCTACAAAATGGCCGGAGACTTCGCCCGCTACCTGCGGTTCACACTGGACTCCGTCACTGCCGACGGCGGGATCGGCTCCTTCCGGGAGGAGATCCGGGCGGTCCGGGCCTATGCGGATATCAACCAGCAGCAGCTGGGGGACCGGCTGCACATGGTCTACGAGATTCCCGACGTGGACTTTCCCATCCCCCTGCTGACCATCCAACCCATTGTGGAGAATGCCATCCTCCACGGCATCAAGCCCAAGGTGGGCGGCGGAACCGTCTCTTTGAAGCTGGAAGAGCTGCCGGACCACTGGCAGGTCACGGTGACGGACGACGGCGTGGGCTTCGGCCTGGAAGCTGTCCGAGAGAAGGGCTCCATCGGGCTGGAGAATG
>ENA-OQDA01000219-OQDA01000219.1-human-gut-metagenome-genome-assembly--contig:-NODE-219-length-25507-cov-4.574862_pt1 | contig 25507 bp, 22 predicted proteins | sample MGYA00242771_ERZ504603 | MGnify/ENA primary metagenome ERZ504603 (study PRJEB26092, sample SAMD00036328) | human gut metagenome | host: Homo sapiens | study: EMG produced TPA metagenomics assembly of...
GAAGTTCGCGGCCAAGTAGGCGTCCATGCGCGCGGCCAGCTCATCGCCCGTAGGCTCGAGCCCTTCGGGAGACGCCCCTTCGTCGGCCTCGTCGAGATCGGCGGCGGACGCCTCCGCGTCGCCGGGATCCTCCGGGTCGTCCGAAGCCTTCGCCTCGGTCGCACCTCCGGACTCGGCCTCGCTCGCCGCGCCGTCCTCCGACACGGCCGCCTCGCCGCCTGCAAGCGGCAGGACGGTCGCCTCCCCCGCACGCGCAGGACGGCAGCAGAAGCGCGCATGCGGCCAAAGCCGCCGCCACCGCGGCCGCGACGATACCGCACGTCGGTCTTTCGCTCCGGCGTCCCATGCTAGAAGCTGCTGTACACGAACTGCACCGGCTCGCTCAGCCCCGAGAAGACCACGAACCACCCCAGCGCCAGCGCCAGCGCAACCACCGCCAGCGCGGCCGCCGCGCCGAGCAGCGCCGGGCGCGCCTCCGCCGCAGCGCGCGCCGCGGCAGCCAGCCTTCTCGCGCGCGCCATCACGATGCGCTCCCGCCCGAGCCGCCGTCCCCGGCGTTTCCGCCCACGCCGGCCAGCGAAGCGCCCGCGTTTCCCGCCGCGTCCAGTCCCTCGGCCGCACCGAACCGGCCGCCGCCGAGAAACGCGTCGTCGCGATCGTGGACGAAGTCGTAGAACGCCTGCTCTATGCGCACCCAACCGCGCCAGCCGGGATGCACCGTGTCGCACAGGAAGTACTTCTCGTATTCGCAGCTAGAGAAGTCGGCGTAGGCGGCCCCGGCGTCGTCGCACAGCCCGCGGATGCGCTCGTAGTACGCCTGGCGCTCGGCGTGTGCAACGCCCTCGCGGTCGTACCAGGCACCATGCACCGGAAGGATGGTCACGAGCGGCTCGAGCCCTGCCTCGCGGCACACGCGCAGGAAGCAGGCGAGATCGGCGTACTCTTCGTCAGCCTGCGAGAAGTTCTGCCCGCGCTCCACGTGATAGCCCGAGTTCTTCTGCCAGTACGCGTCGTATATGCCGAAGTCGTTCGTGGTGCAGGCGGCGTCGCCCGATGCATCCGCCTGCTTCAGCAGCGCGTTCCAATCCGGCTCGCCGGTGGACGTGCCCGCGGCGCGGACGGTGCTTTTGAGCGGCGCGCCCGCGATGATGCCCGGAAGCCGGCTGCGCGTGCGCAGGTCGTCGGCGAACGCCGTGGCCGCGTCGTTCGCTGCGTCCAGCACGGTGTCGCGGTTGGCGGCCGCCGTGGTCTTCGCGTCCACGCCCAGCGCCTCCACGCGCGAGCGCACGTAGGCCTTCGTCTCACCGGAGATGCTCGGGTTGTTCGCGAACCGGCGGTACAGCTCGTAGGAGAACTTCGAAGCGAACTTGCCCTGGTCGCCGTTCCCTTTGAAGAACCACTGGGGCGACACGACGATCATCACCTTCTTGTTCTTCGCTTCGCCGGCGTACGCGCCTGCGGCGATTGCCTGCCACAGGCTCTGGTCGTACGCCTCGCCCACGTAGGTCAGATCGACGCCCGTCACGTTCTCGCCGAACACCGCCTGCGGGCATTGCGCCACCTTGTCCTTCGAGATGAAGAACTCCGACGAGCCGAACGCAAGATGGCCGTCGTCGCTCATCGACGCCGTGGTGAAGGGCACGCTCTGCGACTTCGTGCCCGAGTACACGTAATCGTAGAGGCGTGCCGGATCGTAGGCGGTCTGTGCAGGCAGCATCGCGCAGACGCCCGCCAACCCGAGCGCGGCGGCCAACAGCCCCGCGAGCACGCCGCGCAGCAGACGCACGCCGGTTCGCGCCCGTTTGGACGCGGGCGCTGCCCCCGGTATGTTCGAGCGCTTCGCCATATCGCTACAGTCTGATCTCCACCTGGTGGATGATGAGGTTCACCGTGTTCATCTCGTCGCGCTCCACCTCCGTGGGGGCAATGTACACTCCGAAGACGTCCTCGATATCCACCAAAAGCTCGATGGCTCCCATGGAGTCCAGCAGCCCCAGCGCGAACAGGTCCTCGTCGCGGTTCGTGCGCACCTCGTCGTCGCCGCACACCTCTTCGAGGATGTCCAGCATCTTCTCCTCAAGCTCCTCGTACGTCATATCAGCCATTGAACGCTCCTTTCACGAGCATCGCGATCTGCCCCGAGAACAGCGCGAACCCGAACATCACCAACTGCAGCGTGACGAACCAGGACAGCGCCTTGAACGCGGGGGCCTTCCTATGGGACTTGTAGAACTTCGACTTCTTCTGAAACGCTTCGTTGCCGGCTAGCAGCAGGCCGTGAAACAGGCCGTACAGCAAGTAGTTGACCGTGAGGCCATGCCAAGCGCCCATAAGGGCCATGTCGAACACGAAGCCCCAGCATGCGACGGCCAGCCGGCTGTCGAACCAACGGCGCCTCAGCGCCAAGCGCGAGAACCGCATGAACACGAAGTCGCGCAGCCAGAACGACAGCGTGATGTTCCACCGGTTCCAGAAGTCCTTGATATCCACGGCCGCGAACGGCGCGCGGAAGTTGCGCGGCGTCCGGATTCCGAAACAGTAGCTGGCGCCCATGGCCATGAGGCTGTAGCCCGCGAAGTCGAAGAACAGGTACAGCCCGTACACGTACGCCGTTCGCACCTGCACGCCCAGCTCGGCGAGGAAAGGCCCCGTTCCCCAAGCTGTCGGCGCATAGAAGCGGTGCAGCCAGACGGCTATGACGAAGGTGTACACGAGCCCGACCAGAAGCAGCAGGATGCCCCGCGCCAAGAGGCCCGCGTACTCGTCGCACGAGCGCACCTTGCGCGCATCCTCGGCGAATCGGCGCGAACGGTCGATGGGGCCCGAGGTGAACACCGGGAAGAACAGCAGGAAGTACAGGTAGTCGAACAGGCCCAGCTCCTCGATGACGCCGTCGCGCACCTCGAACAGCACCTGCAGCGCCTTGAACGTGATGTAGGACACGCCCATGAAGCCCAGCAGGTTCTGGTCGAACACCGCGCCCGCCTTCGCCGAGAGGAGCGGCAACAGGATGAGCGCGAACGCGACGGCGAAGCGCCCGTTCGAGCGAGGGCTGGCCAACACCCAACGCGTCGAAAGCGTCGCCGTCGCCACGAACAACGCCGCCACGGCGAGACCCGGCAGATCCTTGCAGAACAAACACGCCAAGAACGCGGCCGATGCGACCATACCGTAGCGCGCGATCGGCTTCTCGCGCAATCCGAGGAAGGCGGCGCCCGCCACGGCCAGCGCCAAGAGCATGAAGAAGCTGGGGTCGGCGTAGAACGTCATCGATGATCGCCATGCCTCATGCCTCGGCCAGCGCCTTGCGGTCCACCTTGCCGTTGCAGGTCAGCGGCAGCTCGCCCACGAGCGCCACCGATCGCGGCACCATGTAGCCGGGCACGCGCTCGGCCAGCCGAGCCTTGATGAGACGAGCTATCTCGAAGTCGCTGCCTGCAGGACGCTCGCGCAGCACCACGCACGCCTTCAGGTACGCCACGCGCTCGCGGCGACGCACGGGCACGACCGCCGCCTGCTTCACGAGCGGCAGCGCGCCAAGGTTCTCCTCCACGTCCGCAAGCTCGATACGGAAGCCGTTCACCTTCACGAGCGAGTCGAAACGACCGTCGCAGTACAGCATGCCGCTTTCGTCGAGGTGGCCCGCGTCGCCCGTGCGGTAGGCACGCACGGGCGTGCCGTCGACAAGCGTCGCGTCGAAGAAGGCCGCCGCCGTCTTCTCGGGGTTGCGGAAGTAGCCTTTGGCCACCGTGTCGCCCACGATGACGATCTCGCCGATCCGCCCGGCCTCGCACGGGGCGCCCGTCTCGGGGTCGACGATGCGCAGCTCGGTGCCGGGGCGCGGACGGCCGACGGGGAGCGGGCGCTCGTCAACCAGCTCCGAATCGCCGATCTCGACGTAGGTGACCGCCACGGTCGACTCGGTGGGACCGTACGTGTTCGCGATGCGGGCACGAGGGAACCGCTCGCGCAGAGCCGCAGCCGTGGAGCGGCGCAGGGCCTCGCCGCAGAACAGGAACAGGCGCACGTCGGGCAGCAGGGCTTCGTCGAAGCTGCGGTCGGCCAGGCACAGGTCGGCGAACGACGGCGTGGACGTCCACACTTCCACGCCCGAATCGCGTAGGTCGGCGAATAGCGCGCGCAGATCTTCGGTCTCCTCGCGTTCGACGGCGTGCAGGCAGCCGCCGGTGGCGAGCGCGCCCACCACCTCGTACTCGGACAGGTCGAACGAGTACGGCGGTTGGTCCAGGAATACGCGCCCGCCCTCGCGGATCACGGGAAACGTGCAAACCCAGTCCATGAAGCGCGCAACGTTGTCCGCGCCGACCTCGATGCCCTTCGGGCGACCCGTGGAGCCGGACGTGAAGATGAGGTACTGCGTCTCGTCGCCCGTCACCCAGCTCGCGCGATCGGGGACGACGAAGGGGCTGCCCGCTGCGGCGACGGCCGCGCGCGCATCGAGCACGTCTGACTCGGGCAGCGCGCACGCCAGGGCATCGGGCATGTCCTCGGTAACCACCACGAGCGTCTCCCCGAGCTGGGACAGGATGTCCGCGAGACGCGTAAGGGGCATCTCCGTGTCTACGGGGACGAACGCATGCCCGCTTTTAAGGCAGCCGAGAAACCCTGCGATCATACATGCGGATTTGTGGCCGAGCACCACCGCCGGCTGTCGCTTCTCCGTGCGGGCCGCCAAGGCGGCGGCAATGCGATCGGAGGCCTCCCATAGCTCGGCGTACGTGGTCGTCAGGCCGTTCGGCGCCTTGTGGGCAGGCGCTTGCGGATGTTCGCGCACCTGCTGCTCGACTGCGCGTAAAAACTCGTTCTCGCTCCTCATGCTGATCCTCCCGCAGCTTCCACTATCAAACGGAAAGAATCTAGGACGCATTTCTCAATAAAATGTCTACGGGGCCCGCCGATCACCGTCTGCGCACATTTCGGACACCGTTCCGACGCATTGACGCGCACGATCGCGCCTCGTTCAGGCTGCCGTACCGTATACTGGAATCTTCCGAAAGAAAGCGAGCCCATGAGACCGACGATCTACATCGACGCCGACGCCTGCCCGGTCACGTCCGAAACCCTGGCCGTTGCGCGCAAGAACGCGTTGCCCGCGGTCGTTGCGGGCAACGCGACGCAGAACCTTGCTCGGCACATCAGGCGCGGAGATCCGCGCGAGCCCCGCGACGGGTTCTGGGTGGACACGCTGCCCGTGGGCATCGGCGCCGACGCGGCCGACTTCGCCATCGTGCAGGAGCTGGAACCCGGAGACATCGTGGTGACGCAGGACATCGGGCTGGCCGCCATGGCGCTGGGACGGCACGCCCGGGCCATCGGCGTGCGCGGGCGCGTGTACACGCTGACCACCATCGACCTCGACATGCACATCCGCCACGAGGAGAAGAAAGTGCGCCGCCAGGGCGGCCGGACGAAGGGTCCCGCCGCCTTCGAAGACGACGATCGCGAGCGCTTCGCCGCGAACCTCCAGCGCCTCGTAGAGGAGACGCTGCGCGACGGGAAACGGGAGGGCTTCCCTACAAGCTGATCGCTTGCGACGGATCGACGTTGCGCAAAAACGAGGGGTCGTCGAACAACGCCTTGCACGCAAGATCGCGCGAGCGCAACTCGTGTTCGGCTTCGTTCAGCAGGTTGTCGAGGAACCGCACGACGAAGCGAAGGTCGGGCAGGACGCCCGCTTTCGCGTTGCGGCAGTTCGCGCGCACGAGCGCATCGCGAAAGTACCGAGCATGCCGCTCGAACGGCTCGTTGTCCATATCGAAGCCCAGATCGTGCAGGTAGAGCACCGCGAACACCGCCGTCGTCCGCGTATTGCCCTCGACGAAAGGATGAACCTGCCACAACCTTGCGATAAAGCGGCCGAGATGTTCGAGCTGAGCTTCGTCGAACTCGATGCCGTAGACGTGCGACCGCTCCTCGTCGAATAGAAATGCCAGCGAGCGCTCGATCAACGAGGGATCGGCGTACACCACGCTGTCGCCGTTCAGCACGAACTCGCGCTTTTGCAGCGCTTCAGTCTTATACTCGCCGGGTCGATACGTCGCCGCATCGAGATCCTGGAACAACGCGCCATGGATCACGGCGAGCATATCGGGTACCAGCGCGAACGCGCCCGAAGCCAGCAGCTCGACGATGCGCTGGCTCACGAGGTCGGCTTCGCGCTCCCCCGCAGCCTCGTCGCGCCCATCCGCCTTCTGTCGCGCGTGGTAGGCGCGAATCATGCTGCCCGTCTCGTCCAGCCCGCGCACGCCGCTCACGTGCTCTCGAGCGAGATCGCGCAGATACGGAGAAGGCTTCAGCCCGTCGACCTCCTGCAAGCCCATCGCAACGCGCCAATAGCCCTCGCGCACAGCGGGGTCGCGAAGCTCGGGCTTCGCCTCGTACGGAAAGTCTTCTGGACAATCGGCGGTCAACGAAGCCTCCTTCGCAACTGTTCGGAACTGGATCACGTTCGCCATTGTAGCGCATTACGAGGCGGGCATGTTCTCCCAGTAGTCGGATGACGTGTCATCGTTGCCCACGATCACCTTCGCGCGCAGCACGCCCTCGGCCGGCAGGTCCGAGAAGCCGACGATCACGCCGTCCATCCACCACTGCAGGCCCTTCATGCCGTACAGGCGGCGCTCGACGAATGCGGTGGACACGCGCAGCTCCGTGCCGTTCTCGATGAAGCCGCCCCCGTCGTCCACGCGAAACGAGAACCCGTTCTCCTCGACGGCCGACGTCACCGTGCCCGACACCGTATAGCCGCAGTCGTACGACGCGAGGATGTCGTCGAGCGTTTCTTCCTCGACGCGCCCCTGCTGCTCGGGCACCAGATCGCGCGCCGGACCGAACACCTTCTGCGCAACGATGGCGCCGTCGGTATGAGCCTCAGTGGAGCGGATCTGCACGCTATCGCCCACCGCCAGCTCGTCGAACGGTACGTCGAAGTGCTCGGTAGACGCGCAATCGACCGACACCTGCGTTCCCGTCGCGATATCCTCGGTGGATTGCGTTATCGCCAGCACGAGCACGAGCGCCTCGTGGTCGATGGAGACGATGTTGCCCGTATTGTGGTACGAGTAGCCCGATCGTACGGGAGGAAGGGGCTGCCCCTCGTCCGATGTCGACGAGAGGCGTGCGTTCGACAGCATCCTCATGAACAAGGGGCCTTCGGACGTCGCGTATTCCACGCGCGGCGTATCGAACCATTCAGGCGTGACCACTTCGATGGCGCCGCCGCCGAGGTCGGTTTCTTCGGGAGATTCCAGCCGAAACGTGGATAACAGCATGACCGGCAGCAGCACGATCGCGCAAAGCGCGGCATACCCCGCCAAGCGATAATCCTTGCCGGATCCTCTCAGCGTTCCCACCAAGACGAACGGGATCGCGACGAAACACGTGACCAGCACGCAAGCGGTCGGGATGTCGTAAACGATGTTGCGCAGCTCCAAACCCTGAGCCGCCGCCTGCTTCTGGCAAACGAAGAAGAATGCGAGCGCGCACACGCTGACGCCCACCGATCCGACGAGCAACGCGATGCACGCCGCACGCAGGTTCGCGCGCGGCGCGGGACGCCGGGGCTCGGAAACGGGCGGCGCATGTCTCGGCCGGGGCGCAGACTGCTCCTCTACCGCACGGTAGCGCCCGACCAGTGCGCACGCCAGCCGCTGGAACACCGCCGCCGTGGCAAGCGCGGACGCGACGAAGACGAGGCCTTGCACCATGAAGCCGATCAGCGAATGAGCCGAATCAAGGACGCCGCTTGCAGCGAGCGCCCATGCCGCCAGGACGAACGCAAGCTCGCCGAGGACCCGTTTGAACGAGCGCCGCGCCCACCGCTCGTTGCTGCCGAGCGCCCAGGATATCGGCAAAACGAGGGCAAGCCCGCTGTACAGCATGAAGATCGCATGATCCCATACCCATGAAAGAGGATTGGGATAGAGGCCGAACAAGCTCGGCGACTGCAGGCAGCTGCCGACCATCTGCACAACAAGCACGGTGACGAACACCGTGAGCGCCTCGGCAGCTACCGCGCCGGCCGAACCGCGCGAAGGCTTGAACGATGCCCATAGCATGAGCGTCGCCCCCATGACCGATGCGTTGACGTACACGGGAAACAGCGTGTCGTCCGCGGGCCACGGCACCAGCGACATCATCGCCGAAACCAGCACGGCGACGAGCGCGCCCACCAGCGCGTACCCGAGCCGCGCGAGCACCTCCCCCGTCCCCGCGCCCGTGCGCTCCTTCGTCGTGAAATCGTCCCGCATAGCGCCCACCCCGTCTACAATCCGTGCGACTCCCGCCGTTTCTGGGCTTCGCGGTATACCGCATCATCGGAGCGAACCCCAATCACGACGATGCGCATGGCATGCTCGATGCGCTCAAGCTTGTACACGATCCGGATGCCATCCGACTTCAATTTCACTTTCATCAGGCCGCTCAACTGGGACAAGCGCTTGTTCCCAAGAGGTTTTCCGTATCCCCCTTCGGATGAGGGAAGAGGATTCGACTGCACTTTGGCGATCGCCTTCACCACGCGTATACGCTGGGATCCGTCCAATGCGCGAAGATCCTCCCGAGCTTCGGGAAGGAACGACAGCTCCCACATCACGCCAGCTCCACGTCTTCGATGGCGTCAACATCCTCAAGCGCGATGCCCAGCTCGGCGTACACCTCTTCCGCAGGGACGGATCCTGCATCCTGATTCGCCGTCAACCGCGCCATCGCTTCGGCCATAAGCACCATGTCGGCCTCGACCTCCGAGAGATAGGCGTACTCGTCCGGCGTCGTGATAACGCGATACGGTGCATTGTTCTTCAACACGATGACGGGCGTGGAATTAGACGCCGACGAGAAAGCCTGCGCGGCCTTGCCCCGGCTGAACGCCGAAACAGGCACCATGTTGTCTAGCAGCTCAGCGGGTGTCGCCATGAAAACCTCCTTATATCGTGAAAATATACTAGCATATTTTCACGATATAGACGAATCACGGCTGCGTGTCATCCTTCTCCTCGGCCAGCGCCTCGAAGGCCGCTTTCATGGTGGGGTTGTTCCTGGTCAGGCGCTTGATGGTGAGGTCTTGGGCCTTGTTGTTCGCCAGGCGCAGGTTGTTCTCGGACGACACGAGGGCGTCCTTGGTCTTCTGCAAGTGCAGGATGGTCTTGTCGATCTCGTCGATGGCCGTCTGGAACTTGCGGCTGGCCAGATCGTAATTGCGCGCGAAACCGCTTTTGAACGTTTCCATCTGCTCTTCGAATTTCGTGATGTCTATGTTCTGGTTGCGCACCACCGCCAGCTCCGCCTTGTACGCCATCGAGTTCAACGCCGCGTTGCGCAGGATGGAGATCATCGGCAGGAAGAACTGCGGGCGAATGGCGTACATCTTCTCGAAGCGGTACGACACATCCACGATGCCCTGGTTGTACAGCTCGCTTTCCGGCTCCAGCAACGTGACCAGCACCGCGTACTCGCACCCCTTCTTCCTGCGGTCGGCGTCCAGCTTCTTGAAAAAGTCCTCGTTCTTGTGACGATGCGACGAATCGTCGGACTCGTTCTTCATCTCGAACATGATGGACACGATCTCGTTGCCCTCCTCGTCGCATTCGCGGAAGATGAAGTCGCCCTTCGAGCCCTCGGACGCGTCGTTGTCCTTCTCGAAGTACGCGCGCGGGAACGCGGCGGCGCGGATCTTGTTGAACTCGGTCTCGCAGTGCTGCTCCAACGACTCGCCCACCATCTTGGTGGACAGGCGCGCCTTCATGTCCTTGTAGCGCTCGATCTCGCCGTCCTTGTAGGCGATGATGTCGTCCTTGGCTTTGAGCTCGATGGCCAGCTGCTCTTTGAGGGCGCTCTCGCATCGGCTCTTCTCGGCGTCCTTGAGCGCCACCTGCGCGGCCAGCGCGTCGCGCTCGCGACTCCAGCGCCGAACGCGCCTGCTCCACCGCCAGCTTCTTCTCCGCTCGAAGGCGCGACCCTGCGCCTCCACACGTTGCTCCAACTCGACGATGCGGGCGTCCTTCGCAGCCGCCGCGTCGGCCAGCGCCCGCTCGCGCTCGGCGTGGGCCAGGCGCTGCTGGCTCTCGCGCTCACGCTGCTCCGCCTGCAGCCGCGCCTCCAGCTCGGCGATGCGCGCCTCCTTCTGAGCCGCGTCGCCCTGCGCTTTCGCAAGAGCCTCGGCCACGGCCAACTGCACGGCTTGCTGCTTCTCGGAGGCCATCAGCTGCTCGTGGCGACGCACCTCCTTGTCGAACTCGGCGTCGCGCACCTGCTTCAGAATGGCCGCGAAACCGGCCTCGTCGATGGTGAACATCTCGCCGCAATGGGGGCACTTGATCTCGTTCATGCTCGCTCCTTCTCCCGTATCCCCCGATTCTACCCCATCGCCGCGCACCGCCAGCCCTCCTTTCGGGACAGCCGAAGCGATACCCGGTTATTTCCACGGCCGGCTCCTCGATACCAACACGAAGGGCAGGCTAGATGAGCCGAAAAACCGGGCGCTGCGGTAAAAACGAGACGGTTTGGTAATGGCGCTCAATACGGTCATTAGGTAGGACGATACGCTGAACAGGGGTTTCGCGGAAAATCTCGTCGTCACGATAAGAGAAGGGCCTCGAAAGCGCTCGATTCAGGCTTCTTGAATTCCAAACCGTTCCGATTTTACCGCTGCGACCGGGTTTTCGCCTCATCGATCCGTGCGAGCCTGTTTGCCGCGCACGCCGACAGGTGCCGTCGGATCGCGGCGGCTTCGTCGCGCCGATTCTCGCACCTGGCACCGTAGCGCCCCACCGCGAAACGCGAGCACGAGGAAGCACGGCGCGCAGGCGGCCCCGCGCGCCGAACGGGCTCATTCCGATGTCGGCTCAACAGCGAGGCCGCTTCGTCGCCCCCGCCCTGCCCCCGTTCTTTCCCGCACCCCTTTCCCTTCGACATGCTGTTTTGTTTCGAATCGTTTAAATAAGCGCAACCATCGCAATTCGGTCTTTATAATGAGCCTAGTATGAATACACGTGAATGGAGGTCCGCCAAGATGAGTTACGTCGATAACGTCATCGAGCAGGTCAAGGAAAAGAACCCGAACGAGCCGGAGTTCATCCAGGCCGTCACCGAGGTGCTCACATCCCTGAAGCCGGTCATCGAGTCCAACCCCGCCTACGAGAAGGCCGGACTGCTCGAGCGCATCGTCGAGCCGGAGCGCGTGGTCATGTTCCGCGTGCCCTGGGTGGACGACGCGGGCAACGTGCACGTCAACCGCGGCTACCGCGTGCAGTTCAACAGCTGCCTCGGGCCCTACAAGGGCGGCCTGCGCCTGCATCCGTCGGTGAACCTCGGCATCATCAAGTTCCTGGGCTTCGAGCAGATCTTCAAGAACAGCCTGACCACCCTGCCCATGGGCGGCGGCAAGGGCGGCTCCGACTTCGACCCCAAGGGCAAGTCCGACATGGAGATCATGCGCTTCTGCCAGAGCTTCATGACCGAGCTGTTCCGCCACATCGGCGCCGACACCGACGTGCCGGCCGGCGACATCGGCACGGGCGCGCGCGAGGTGGGCTTCATGTTCGGCCAGTACAAGCGCATCAAGAACGTGTGGGAAGGCGTGCTCACGGGCAAGGGCCTGTCCTACGGCGGCTCGCTGGCCCGCACCGAGGCCACCGGCTACGGCCTGATCTACTTCGTGCAGGAGTACCTCAACTGCCACGACGACAGCTTCGAAGGCAAGACCGTCGCCGTTTCCGGCTCGGGCAACGTGGCCATCTACGCCACGCAGAAGGCCCAGCAGCTGGGCGCGAAGGTGGTCACCATGTCGGACTCCACCGGCTGGATCCACGACCCGGCGGGCATCGACCTCGACCTCGTGAAGCAGATCAAGGAAGTGGAGCGCGGCCGCATCTCCGAGTACGCCGCGCGCAAGGAGGGCGTCGAGTACCACGAGGGCCGCGGCGTGTGGAGCGTGCCCGTGGACATCGCCCTGCCCTGCGCCACGCAGAACGAGCTTTTGCTGGAGGACGCGAAGCAGCTCGTGGCCAACGGCTGCAAGATCGTGGCCGAGGGCGCGAACATGCCCACGACGATGGACGCCACCGACTACCTCATGGAAAACGGCGTGGTGTTCTGCCCCGGCAAGGCGGCGAACGCAGGCGGCGTGGCCACCTCCGGCCTGGAGATGTCCCAGAACTCCGAGCGCCTGTCCTGGACGTTCGAGGAAGTGGACAGCAAGCTGCAGGGCATCATGAAGAACATCTACCATGCAGCCGACGACGCTGCCAAGGAGTACGGCCACGAGGGCAACTACGTCATGGGCGCCAACATCGCGGGCTTCAAGAAGCTCGCCGACGCCATGATGGCCCAGGGCATCGTGTAGTCGCGGCAGCCCGGAAAGCATCGCGCGCGGAAACGGGTCTCGTCCTCAGGACGGGGCCCGTTCTTTTTGCCATGCAATGCGCAGGACGAACTCGGCCGTCGCCCGCTTACCGACCGGGCCGATCACGCTCCAGCAGCGACACCGTACGTTCGACGAGCGCGACGGGATCGTCGCCGTCCTCCGGGAAGCGCACGGCGGCCGAGCGAACCGCGCAGAACGTCTTCCTGCCGTCGATGCGCACCTTCCACAGCAACGCCAGCTCGAGAGCGCGCATGAGATCGACGAGCGAACCACGATCGACGTAATCGCGGATGACGATCGCGAAGCAGCCCGCGCTCACGCGCGCAGCCACGTGTTGAACCTGGATCACCTCGTCGATCTCGCCTTTCACGCTTTCCAGATACGAACGGCGAGCCTCCGGTCCCAACGACAGCGCCGCATGCTCGAAACCGTCCACCATAAGACAGACGATCGTCAACGGAACGGCCTCATCACGGCAGGCGGAGCGTTCGAGCTCGTCGACGAACGCGCGATAGGCGAGCAACCCCGTCTCGTCGTCGCGACGCACGGCTTCGGCATGAAACCGACGCGCACGTCGAAGGGCGAGCAAGGCGAAGGCCAGTCCGAAGATCAGCGCCTCGACCACGATCACGCCCACGGCCAGGAAGATGGACCATTCCCGGGGAATCCAACCCTGCTCGGGCATAATGGACAGCGTCCATTGCGTGGGCATGTTGAACGTCGACTTCGCCGCATGGGAGAAATCGTGCGAGCCACCCGAAGCGGCGATCACGTCCTTGCTGCCATCCTGAGGGCTGACCGACCATAGCTCGTACAGATACCCCGCTTCCTCAAGGGAGGCGAAGTCGAGCTGTTCAAGCACGTAAGACTCCTTGACGCCCACCACCGCCTCGCCGTAGTACGAACCACCCACGTTCACCGGTCTGACGAACAGGAAGACGTTCTCGCCGCTCGACAGCTCGACCGAACTCTCCACCACGAAGCCGTCGGTCCACTTGGCCAGCGTGTACACGTACGAGAACGAGGTGAGATCGTCGCCGACGGTATCCCCGAACTCCTCCTCGGGATAGGCGTAGGCCATCGTGTCGCCGCGCACGTAGGCGACGTAGGACACTTCCTCGCGCTCGAGCAGCTCGCCCGCCACGCGAGGGAACCAGGCCTCGTCGTCCGGATCGACCTCGAAGGCGGCCGCGAGGTCGTCGACCGGGCTCACTTCGTCGTAGAGTTTCGTAACCATGGCCTGCTGGAAATAGTTCAGCAGATTCAGGGCGTCGCGCTGGCGCATAGCGCCCATCTCTCTATAGACGAAGGCGCCCAAGGAGCCTACCAGCGCAACGACGATCAACGCGAACCCGGCGAAGCCGATCACGGTCGCCACATTGCGGCGTCTCACTGCGCATCCTCTTCGCCGAACACGAAATACCCTTCCTTGCCATGCTGCTTGACGCGATACAGAGCGTTGTCGGCCTGCCCCAAAAGCGCATCGGCGTCGGAAACCCGGTCCCACACGGCCGCGCCGATGCTGCAATGCACCGAGACCACCGCGTCGCCCACCTGGATGTCCACATGAAGGTCGCCCACCATCTCGTCGAGCACGGCGCGCAGCTCGCCTTCGTCGTCGATGTCGGTCATGAGCATCACGAACTCGTCGCCGCCGTAACGTCCCACCATGCCGTCGTAGCGCCGCTCGTAGCCGCGCAGGGCGTAGCCGATGGATTTCAAAGCCGCGTCGCCGGTCGCATGGCCATACGTGTCGTTGATCGTCTTGAAGTCGTCGAGGTCGATGAAGCAGAGGGCGTACAGGGATCCGCCGTCCCGCGCGTTCTCGAGCGCACTCGCCAGCTTGCTGGAGAACACCGAGCGCGTGACGGTGCCGGTCAGCCCGTCGGACAGGCCCGACGAGGTGAGCTCGAGGATGTCGGCGATGTCGGCTTCAGCCGATCGCCCATCGTCGTACACTTTCCTCTGCAGCTCCTCGACGGACTTCTCAAGCATGCGGGCGTTTTCCATTTGACACATGAAATCGCGGCGAAGCAACAGGAACACGCCCGCGACGATCGCCAAACCGGCGGCGATCAGCGGAGCGAGCGCGGCCATGACCTTGGTGTACGCGTCCCAGAAGCTCGTCACGCATACGGCGTCCCATGCGGTATCGGCGATAGGAACGGCCGTGTAGTATCGTACATCCAATCCGTCTACGGTCCAGAAGGACACCGGGTTGAGCGCCATCAGCTCCCGCTCCACGACATCGGCGGTCATACCGAACGCGATGCTGCTGCGAAGCGGGTCGAGGAACATGTCGTCGTACACGAAACCCGACGTGGCCGACATCGTCTGGCCCCGGCTTCCGATGAGCACCGATCCCACATCGGGGCCGACGGCGCTCTCGGCGAGGATGCGCACCATATCGTCGAAGTACAGCGAGACGAACAGCGATCCCGTCATCTCGCCGCCGTCGAAGAGGGGCACGAGCACGACGTAGTTGAGCGTCACGCCGTCGGCGCCGGCCGCGAAGCTGTCGGTGACCAAGCCCTGACCCGTGGAATAGCATTTCTGCATGAAATCGCGGCTGGCGAGGCTCGCCGAACCTGTCACGTCCCACACGTTCATCTCGTCATCGACGTAGCATAGCAGGAAGTAGCCGAAATGCTCGTTCACCTGGTCGAGCATCGTCACTTTGTCCATGACCCAGACGGAGCGTTCGTACAGCGTCGGCTGCTCGGCCAACGATTCCAGCAGCTTGAAAGACTCCGCGACGCTCGACTCGATGCGCGCCTTGGCGTTCGTCAGCGATACGTCGGCCCGATCGCGCATATCCCGCACGGCCAGAACCGCGCCCATCACAGCGGATGCGATAAGCAGCGCCAACGCGAGCGCGACTCCGTACAAGGCCATGCGCCGGAACGAGAACCGCGTTGTTCTCAGGTTTTTGCCTGTTGTTTTCGCCATTACGTCGTCTTTCTCATGCGCGCCGATGGTGGCATCATAACATACGCCCTCTTCTTCGAAGCATGGGCGAAGACTGGAATGCCCGCTCCGCCGGGATTATTCGAAAGCGCATCGTCCAAGCGAGACCGTCTGCATTCGGAAATCTCGGCCGGTTCGCGCCGAGGAAGCCCATCTGGCTGCATCCCAAATCGACACACAACGCACGGAGGCCCCGGCGATCGCCGGGGCCTCCGAATCATGCGCATCGTGGAAGCGAAGCTCTTAGAACATCCCCTGGAGCATGATGAACAACGGGGCGAACGTCAGAGAGACGATGGTCATGAGGTTGATGAGGATGTTCATGGACGGGCCGGAGGTATCCTTGAACGGATCGCCCACGGTATCGCCCACGACAGCCGCCTTGTGGGCCTCGGAGCCCTTGCCGCCATGATGACCCTGCTCGATGTACTTCTTCGCGTTGTCCCACGCGCCGCCGGCGTTGGACATGAAGATGGCCATGAGCATGCCGGTGGCGACGGCGCCCGCAAGGAAGCCGCCCAGCATGGCAGGATTGAAGCAGCCGATGGCGACCGGCACCACGATGGCGAGGCAGCCCGGAAGCATCATCTCGCGCAGGGCGGAAGAGGTGGAGATGGCCACGCACTTGTCGTACTCGGGCTCGGCCTTGTACTCCATGATGCCCTTGATCTCGCGGAACTGGCGGCGCACTTCCTCGACCATGGCATGGGCCGCACGGGACACGGCGCCCATGGTGAGTGCCGCGAACATGAACGGCATCATGGCGCCGATGAAGATACCGGCCACGATCAGCGGGTCGGTGAGCGTCAGCGCGAAGTCGGGGATGGAATGGTGCATCGTGGCCTGGTAGGACACGAACAGCGAGATGGCCGACAGGCCCGCGGACGCGATGGCGAAGCCCTTCGCGATGGCGGCCGTCGTGTTGCCCACGGCGTCGAGGGCGTCGGTGCGGTCGCGCACCTCTTCGGGCAGGCCCGCCATCTCGGCGATGCCGCCCGCGTTGTCGGCAACGGGGCCGTACGCGTCCACGCCGATGGTGATGGCGGTGTTGGAGAGCATGCCGGTGGCGGCCAGGCCGACGCCGAACAGGCCCACGGCGATGCCGCCGTCGGCAGCGGCGTTCGGGAACGCCATGTTGCCGAAGGTGTACGCGCCGATGATGGCGAGCGCCACCAGCACGATGGGAGCGATGGTGGACAGCATGCCCGTGCCGATGCCCTCGATGATGACCGTGGCGGCGCCGGTGTCGGCGGCTTCGGCGATCTTGTGGACCGGCTTGTACTTGTCGGAGCAGAAGTACTCGGTGATCTTGCCGATGGCAAGGCCGGCGATCAAGCCGCACAGCACCGAGCCGAACAGCCACAGCGGCTGAGCCTCGACCGACTGGGAATTCCAGACGGCGAACAGGCAGAAGATCACGACGATCTCGATGCCGGCCGCCACGTAGGTGCCGCGGTTGAGCGCCTTGTGCAACGCGGCGCCTTCCTTGGCGCGCACGGCGAACAGGCCGATGATGGACGTGATGATGCCGCAGCCCGCGATAAGGAGCGGAGTCACGAGAGCCCAAACCAAGTCGCCCGTGGCGAAATAACCGCCCAGCGCGCCGAACGTGGCCGCCAGGATGGTGGGAGCCAGGATGGAGCCGGTGTAGGACTCGAACAGGTCGGCGCCCATGCCCGCGACGTCGCCCACGTTGTCGCCCACGTTGTCGGCGATGGTGGCCGGGTTACGCGGGTCGTCCTCCGGAATGCCCGCTTCGACCTTGCCCACGAGGTCGGCTCCCACGTCGGCCGCCTTCGTGTAGATGCCGCCGCCCACACGGGCGAACAGAGCCACAGCCGAAGCACCGGTGGCGAAGCCCTCCACCATGCCGATGTTCTCATGCATCTGCGCGACTTCGACGATGTCGATGCCGAACACCAGCAAGAGCAGCCACAGCGACAGGCCCAGCAGCGCGAACGAAGCAACGCACAGGCCCATGGTCAGACCGGACTTGAAGCTGACGTTCAGAGCCTTGGCAACCGACTGCTCGGCGGCATGCGCCGTGCGCGTGTTGGCGCGCGTGGCGACGTGCATACCGGCGTAGCCCGCGGCAGCCGACATCACGCCGCCCGTGGCGAACGCGAGCGCCGTGATGGGCGACAGGGCGACCGCCATGATGATGCCGACGACCACCATGAAGATGACGAGCAGCTTGTACTCGCTCATGAGGAACGCCTTGGCGCCCTGCTGGATCTTGATGGAGATGCTGTTCATCTTGTCCGGACCCGGATCCTGCTTCAGAACCCAGGAACCGAGGTAGGCCGCCATGCAAATGCCGATCAGGGCACACACGGGAGCCATCCATGCGACTGCAGTAGTCACGTGTCTCCTCCTTTTTCCGTTCCAATACAATAGTGCGACCTTTTCGCCGGGCATTCTAAGCGGGAAAGTCGCACGCAACTGCACTATTGTATGATATTTGCAGATAATGTGAAGTCGAAATCACGGTTTTTTGTCAGTTGGGTCGAATCGCCCGGTCAGCGCCTAGAACTTTTACAACCGTCGGCGGATCGGACTGCGCGATCGAGCCCAAACCGCTATCATGCACTTCTTACCCTTGTTTACGAACACGTTACGATTGCATATATAGGAGTATCTATGACCGTACGTCGGCGCCTCGAAACGGCGCTCGCATCGGCCGCTGCGCTTCTTTCCAACCTGCGCGCTCGCCTGTCCCCCGCGCCCTGCGACCTCGTCGGTGCGGTTCTGTGCGCCTTAGCGGCGCTGTTCCTGATTCTGTACGCTGCCAGCGGCTTCTCCGACGCGCCCTGGTTCGCCGTGGCGGGCGCTGCGGCCGTGCTGCTGGGCTGCGGCTGCGCGCTGCTGCTGCGCGGCCGGCGCTCCCAGCGGGCCTTGGAGCGCTGGCGCCTTGCCCGCCCCATCGTGCTGCTGCTAGCGGTTCCCATAGGATTCTACCTTCTGGAACGTCCCTGGAACGATCAGCTGCTCGCCATGGATCCGTTCTACGCCGCGGTGAACCTGTGCGTTCTGGGCGCGCTGTTCGCCATCGTGTACGCGGCCGGGCAGCGCACCCGCGGCGCCGTCGTCGCATTCTTGGCCGCCTGCCTCCTCGCCGGTACGGCGAACCACTTCGTCATCCTGTTCAAGGGCCAGCCCATCGTGCCCGCCGACGTGTTCGCCCTGTCGACGGCGGCCTCGGTGGGCGCGGGCTACACGTTCGCGCTCGACGCGCGCTTGCTGGAGGCCGTCTCCGTGTTCGCGATCGCCTCGACGGCCATCGCCTTCCTGCCGAAGGTGGCGGCCACTCCGCGTCGCGCGGTGGCGAACGGCGCGTGCGCTTTAGCGCTGGCAAGCTGCTTCGGCTGGTGGATAGGAACGTACGACATCGAGGAAGCCTATGCCTGCACGGTGGATGTATGGGGCGTGAAGGAGTCGTACGCCGAGCAGGGATCGACGTTGTGCTTCCTCAAACGCGTGCAGGATCTGAGCCCTGCACGCCCCGAAGGATACGATGCCGATGCCGTTTCGGACCTGCTGCGCTCGCTCTCAGACGATAGCGCGAGCATGCCGGACGGCGCCGAAGCCCCTACCGTCATCGCGATCATGAACGAGACGTTCTCCGACCTCTCGCGCTACCCGGGCTTGGCCGGCACCGACGCGCGTCCCGCCCATTACTACGATATCGCGGCCGAGGCGCTCGAAGCGGGCGACGCATACGCGTCGGCGCTCGGCGGGGGCACGTGCAACAGCGAGTTCGAGTTCCTCACGGGATCGAGCATGGGGCACCTCGGCGGCGGCGTGTACCCCTACGTGCTGTACGACCTTGACGGAACGGAGAGCCTCGTGTCGTACTTCTCGTCGCTCGGATACGCCACCCATGCCGTGCACCCCGCCGAGAGCACGAACTGGCGTCGCGACCGCGTGTACGAGCAGCTGGGCTTCGACGAGTTCGCAGACCAGCGGGCGTTCGCGAACGCCGACACGCTGCGCGGGCTCACCACCGACCGCGCCACCTACGACTACGTGCTCGACCTGCTGGAAGCCGACGAGGGCCCGCAGTTCGTGTTCGACGTGACGCTGCAGAACCACGGCGGCTACGACGTAGGAGGCCTGTCCGACGAGCTTGCGGTGAGCGTGCCCTTAGGCGACGGCAGCAGGTCGTCGGAGCTGGACGAGTACGCCAGCGTCATACGCCAGGCGGATCGCGACCTCGCCTACCTCGTGGATCGGCTGAACGCTCTCGACCGCCCCGTGGTGCTATGCTTTTTCGGCGACCACCAGCCGGGCTTCAGCGATTGGCTGTTCGAGGCGACCCACGACGGAGCTGCAGCAGACGACCTGGGGCTCGAGGCCGTGCAGGAGCGCTACACGGTGCCATACCTCATCTGGGCGAACGACGCACGCCCGCGCGGCAAGGGCGCACACGAGCCTCAGGGCGTCGCGCACGAGCGCACGAGCCTTAACTACCTGGGGTCGAGGCTCGTCGAGGCCGCAGGCCTGCCCCACGACGAGCTATCAGCGCTTCCTGCTGGCCATGCGCGAACGCCGCTCCCCCGCCATACGAATTCTCGAATCCGATCCGACGGCCGACTGGCATTGCACGATTCGGCAACGAGGAGGCGGCGGGCGTGCTCGACGCGCTGCAAGCGTACGCAACCGTCCAGTACGACAACCTCTTCAACAAGGACTCGGCCTGGGCGGTGAAGTAAAGGGCTACAGGTTCTCGCGCACCCAGGCTATGTTGCCCTTCACGGTGGCTATCAACTCGTCCAGATCGTCGAACTTTCTCATAGGGCGCAGCCAATAGAGAAATTCCACCTTGACGGGCTTGCCGTAGAGATCGCCCGAGAAGTCCAGCAGATGCACCTCGCAGGTGGCGGTGGCGCGGTCGGCGAACGTGGCGGCCACGCCCACGTTCACAGCGGCTTTGTAGCGCACGCCGTCGACGTGCGCATAGGCGGCGTACACGCCGTCGCCCAGCGGCCGCATCTGATCGGGCACGACGAGGTTCGCGGTACGGAAGCCCATATCGGCTCCTTCCCCGCGACCCGGCTCCACGACGCCGGTCATGAAGTACGGACGTCCCAGCAGACGGTTCGCCTCTTCAACGTCCCCGCCGGCCAACAGCAGGCGGATGCGCGTGGCCGTAATGGGCGCGCCGTCGTCGCTCTTCAGGTCGTGCGCCTGCACGCTGGTGCCGCCCACGGCCGCCCACGAGTCGAGATCGCGCACCGTACCCGCCGCCCGCGCGCCGAACTTGAAGTCGTAGCCCACGTGCAGGAAAGACGGAACGGTGCCGTCAAAGGTCTGCACGAGGAACTCCTCGGGAGACGAGGCGGCGAAATCGCGGGTGAACGGCAGCACCGCGACGACGTCGACGCCGCTGTCCGCGAGCATGCGCACGCGCTCCTCGTTCGTCATGAGCTTCTTGAGCCGCGTTGGATGGAACACCTCGTCCGGATCGATGTCGAACGTCAGCGCCACGCTGGCGCCGCCGGTTTCGGCCGCGGTGGAGCGGGCGCAGTCCAGCAGGTAGCGATGCCCCCGGTGCACGCCGTCGAACACGCCGAACGCGCACGACGTGCCCTTGAAGAACCCATGGTCGAACGATGCGTCGACCTTATATATCTCTGCCACGAGACACCCCCGTTTGAAACACGCAGCGCGTCTCGAACCGAGCGCGCCCCTCGTCGTACGCGTACAGCGCGACGAGCTTGTTGTCGGTCAGCACGGCCACGAGCTCGCCGTCGCGCGGCGGCTCGCAGCTTTCGCGCACGCCCGCGGTGCAGGCGCACATCTCGATGGCGGACGTCGTCCTCCTGCGCTCGAACAGCGGAAGCTCCGCAGCCGGAAGCTGCGCCCCGTTCGCCACCTTCTTCGCCAGATCGCCCTGCGCATAGGAGAACCGCACGCCCAGCAGGCGCACCGGATCGAGCGCAGCGCGGTCCTTGCAGGTCGGCCAAGGCGTCTCCAGGCTCACGCACTCTTCAAGCGTGAGCAGCCCAGCTCGGTGCGCTCGAGCGCGGCCACGTGCGCCGGGCATCCCAGCGCCACGCCGCGTCGCGCGCGAGCGAGCGGATGTAGGTGCCCTTCGACACCTCGAACGACACGTCCCACGAGGGAAGCTCTTCCCCGTCCCCTTCGTGCACACCTAGCAACCGCGCGTCGTACACCTCGATGTCGCGCGGCGCGAGGTCGATGATGTTGCCGGCGCGCGCGGCCTCGTAGGACTTTTTCCCGTTCACCTTGATGGCCGAGTACGCCGGCGGCATCTGCTTGCGTCTGCCCACGAGGCTCGCCACGAATGCGGCAGCGAACTCCGGATCCAGCACGCGGTCGGGCACCTCGCCCGTGCGCACCACCGTTCCAGCGGCGTCGTCGGTGTCGGTGCCCGCACCGAACGCGATGGACACGCGATAGCGTTTGTCGTGCCCGGTCAGATACGCGCCCAGACGCGTCGCCGGACCCACGCAGATGGGAAGCACGCCGGTAGCCATCGGATCGAGCGTACCCGTGTGCCCGACGCGACGTTCTCCGAAGATGGAGCGACAGCGGTTCACCACGTCATGGGAGCTCATGCCGGCAGGCTTGTTCACCCCGACGACCAGCGACAGCCCCGATAGCCCCCGTTTCACGCGCGGCACGCCCCCTCCTCATCCGAGGCGAACGTCGCGGCAAGCGCCTCGTCGACCAAACGACGGGCTTCGTCGAGGGTGCAGGAAAGCGTGAACCCAGCCGCCGCCACATGCCCTCCCCCGCCGAACGAGCGCGCGACGGCCGCCACGTCGGTGTCGTCCGTTGGCGCGCAGGCTGCCGCGCACCACGTCGGCCCTGCTCGCGCAGCATGCAGGCCACGCGCACGCCGCCACCGAGGCGCAGCGCGGTCGATGATGGGCTCGGCGTCCGCCTTGACCGCGCCCGTTGCCTCGAAGTCGTCACAGGAAAGCCAGCTCAACGCATAGGCTCCGCCCGCGCCGAACGTCATGCGCTCGACAGCTATGCCCTCGAGCCGCACGGACGGCAGCGTCCGGTTCTGGAAGATGGCGCGCGACACCGACGCCGGGTCGGCGCCCGCCTCCACCATCTCGGATGCAGCGCGCATGGCAGCCGCATCGGTGTTCTGGTACTGGAAGCGCCCCGTGTCGGTGACGAGGCCCGTGTAGCAGCACTGCGCCACGTCGCCGGCGCGCTCGGCGCCCATGAGGCCGGCGAGCTCCCACACGAGCATCGTGGTGGAGGCGGCGTCGGGATCGACGTATACGAGGTCGGTCATAGTGGAGTCCACCGCATGGTGGTCGACCGTAACCGTCAGATCGCAGCCCTCGAGCAGCGCGGCGGCCGCCTCTCCGATGCGTTCGCGAGTAGGGACGTCCACCGCGACGAACGTGCGGGCGATGCCGTCGAACGAAGCCGCCGGAACCAGCTCGGCCGCGCCCGGCAGGAAGCCAAGACGCTCGTCGATGGGCTCGTCTTTCGCGAGCAAGCAGGTCACGCGCTTGCCAAGACCCTTGAGCGCCGCCGCCAAACCGAGCTGGGAGCCCAGGCAGTCGCCGTCAGGGCTCACATGCCCGCAGATGATGAAATCGTCGCGCGACCTCAGCGCTTCGGCTATCGCGCCGAGGTCGGTGTTCGTCTGGGGCGTGACCGCCATGGAGCCTCCCTATTCGCCTTCGGATGCCTGCTGAGCCTGCGCCTCGCGGTCGGCCATGATATCGGCGTCGGCCGGCACGTCGCTGTCGGTGGGAGCCGCCACCTTGTTGCGCGCCGCGTCGCGCTCCAGGGCCGACGCGATGCGCTCGGCCTCGTCCACGCTCTTGTCCAGCAAGAAGCGCAGCTCGGGCGCGATGCGCCACGACAGCTTCCGCGCCATGAGCGAGCGGATACGGCCGGACGCCTTCTGGAACGCCGCCGCCACGTCCTCGTAGCGATCGGGCTCAGTGGTGTAGAACACGTTGCACACGCTGCGGTCGTAGCTGACCTCGCATCCGGTGATGGTGACCAACTCCAGACGGGGATCGGATATCTCGAACAGCAGGATTCCCGCGATAACCTCGCGCGCCTGCTCGTTGACCTTGCGGTTCGATGAACTCTGTTTCATGATGCGTCTCCTTACCGATAAAGGCGAACCTTGCAGGTGGAACAAAGGGCTTCTAGCTAACCGAGTGACCTCGGCAGCCGCCGATCAGCCCCGAAGTTCAGCATATCGCGAGGCGATTTCCCCGAAAAGCGCAACGCCGCCACGGTAACCACAAGGTTGCCATAGCGGCGTTGCGGGGTGGTGCCCACTAAGCGAGTTCCGCACGAGCCGGACAGCCCTGCGGGCTGTCCGAGCGAGCAGGACTGTCTGAGCGACTGGGCATTACCCCGCGACGCCGCGGCGCAGGTTCATCTTCTTACTCGGTGCGCTCGACTTCCTTCACGGTGTAACCTTCGATGTGGTCGCCGATCTTGAGGTCCTGGAACTTCTCGATGCCGATGCCGCACTCGTAGCCCTGCTTCACGGACTTCACATCGTCCTTGAAGCGGCGCAGCGATTCCATGACGCCCTCGAAGATGATGGTGCCGTCGCGGACAATGCGCACCTTGTCGTCGCGATGGATCTCGCCTTCCACGATGTAGCAGCCGGCGATCGTACCCACCTTCGGCACCTTGAACGTCTCGCGCACCTCGGCGATGCCGGTGTCCTCCTCCACGATGTCGGGGGACAGCAGACCCACGCGAGCCGCGTTGATCTCCTCGATGGCCTGGTAGATGATCCTGTACAGACGGATGTCCACCTTCTCCTTCTCGGCCTGCTGCTTCGACTTGCCCGTGGGGCGCACGTTGAAGCCGATGATGATGGCGTCGGAGGCCGATGCCAGCGTGACGTCGGTCTCGGTGATGCCGCCCACGGCCGAGTGCACGATGTTGATGCGCACCTCGGACTGGTCCATCTTCTCGAACGCGTCGCGCAGCGCTTCGATGGAGCCCTGCACGTCGGCCTTCACGATGAGGTTCAGGTCGGTCTGCTTGCCCTCCTCGATGCGGTTGAACAGGTCGTCCAGGCTCATGTGGCTCTTGGATTCCTGCTCGGCCAGGCGGGCGCGCAACGCGCGTTCCTCGGCCAGCTTGCGGGCGTCGCGCTCGTCCTCGAACACGCGGAACTCGTCGCCCGCGGTGGGCACGCTGTTCAGGCCCAAGATCTCCACCGGATCGGCGGGACCGGCCGAATCGACGTGCTTGCCATGCGGATCCACCAGCGCGCGGACACGGCCGTACGAGGTGCCGGCCACCACGACGTCGCCCGGGTGCAGCGTGCCGCGCTGCACGAGCACGGTGGCCACGGGACCGCGACCCTTCGTCGAGGTTCGCCTCGACTGACGAAGCCGGAGGCCTCGGCGTCGGGGTTGGCCTTGAGCTCCAGCACGTCGGCCTGGAGGATGATCGTCTCCAGCACGTCGTCGATGTGCAGGCGCTGCTTGGCCGACACCTCCACGAACATGTTGGTGCCGCCCACTCCTCGGGAATGACGCCGTATTCCACCAGCTCCTGGCGCACGCGGTCGGGGTTCGCGCCCGGCTTGTCGATCTTGTTGACGGCCACCACGATGGGCACCTCGGCCGCCTTCGCGTGGTTGATGGCCTCGATGGTCTGCGGCATGACGCCGTCGTCGGCGGCCACCACCAGCACGATGACGTCGGTGACCTGGGCGCCGCGGGCGCGCATGGCCGTGAACGCCTCGTGGCCCGGCGTGTCGATGAACGTGATCTGCTTGCCGTCGATCTCCACCACCGACGCGCCGATGTGCTGGGTGATGCCGCCGGCCTCGCTGGCCACGACGCCCGTGTCGCGGATGGCGTCCAGAAGCGACGTCTTGCCGTGGTCGACATGGCCCATGACGGTGACCACGGGCGGGCGGGGCTTGAGGTCCTCGTCCTTGTCGTGGTACACCACCGCGTACTCCTCCTCCGGAGACACGACGCGCACCTTGCGGCCCATGTCGTCGGCGATGAGCTCGACCAGCTCGTCGCTCATGGACTGCGTCAGGGTGAGCACCTGGCCCAGCATGAACAGGCGCTTGATGATGTCGTTGGGCTGCACGCCCAGGCATGCTCGGCGAATTTCGCCACCGTGGCTCCCTGGGGGCATGCTCCACGACGGAATCGTCGAGCACCA
>ENA-OQDA01000220-OQDA01000220.1-human-gut-metagenome-genome-assembly--contig:-NODE-220-length-25470-cov-5.628971_pt1 | contig 25470 bp, 19 predicted proteins | sample MGYA00242771_ERZ504603 | MGnify/ENA primary metagenome ERZ504603 (study PRJEB26092, sample SAMD00036328) | human gut metagenome | host: Homo sapiens | study: EMG produced TPA metagenomics assembly of...
GATGATATAGGGCGGCACATCCTTTGATATGCGGCAGCCAGCTTGAATCAGTACCCAACTTCCAATGTGGCAGTATTGGTGCAGAATGACGTTGCTGCTCAGAATGGTGCAGTCGTCTATCTGACATTCTCCGGCTACGGTAGTCTTGATACCCAGTACACAATGGTTGCCTATCTGCACGTCGTGGCAGAGGTGTACACCATCCATCAGGTAGTTCTCATTACCGATGCGGGTAGCGCTTCCTGCATGGGTAGCACGGCTGACAACCACGTTCTCGCGGATGTCGTTATTATCACCGATAATCAGCATACTGCTCTCTCCCGTATAGTGGAAGTCTTGCGGTTCGGCACCCAGAACGGCATTGTGATGCACCTTGTTCCCTTTTCCCATGCGGGTACCGTGCAGAATTTTTGCACCCGACATAATAATACAGTCATCACCGATTTCCACGTTCCCTTCGATAAAAGCAAAGGGCTGGATGGTTACATTCTTGCCGATTTTTGCGGTAGAATCTACATAAGCTAACGGACTTATCATAGTAATTAGCGATTAATGATTAATGATTAGTGATAAATGGTTAGTGATTAGGATTTACTATTTCATTAATCGCTAATCACTAATCACTTATCGCTCATTTTATTCTCTTCCTCCTCCAAGCGCTTGATACAGACTGATGACTGCCTGCATGCTGCTGAAGGTGTCGGATACTTCTGCAAGCTGTGCGCTGAGGTAAGACTGCTCGGCAGACAAGACTTCCAGATAGGTCGACGTGCCTAAGTTAAACAATTCTTTTGTATCTGAGGCAGCTTGGCGGGCAGAATTTACTTGAATAGTGCGTGAAACGGCTTTGTCCTTCTCCATTTGATACAGGTGCAGGGCGTTGCTCACTTCATTTCCGGCATTCAGCAGGGCGGTTTGGAACTGAATCTTAGCCTGCTCCTCTTGTGCCTTGGCTTGTTTCAGACGGGCAATGTTGGCACCGCGATAGAACAAGGGTTGCGTCAGCGAACCGATGGCGGAAGCCAGCAGTTTACCCGGGTTGACGATACCTGCACCGGAGTTATTGGTCCAGCCTCCCGAACCGCTCAATGTAATCTGCGGGTAGAAAGCGGCACGGGCGCTGTTGGTATTATAGTAGCTGGCAGCCAGTGACATCTCGGCAGCTTTCACGTCCGGACGGTTGGATAGCAACTGCAAGGGGATACCTACTGAAAATTCCGTAGGCAGCTGTTGCTCTTCCAGTACACCGCGTGCGATGCTCTGTGCCGGTTGGTGCAACATCAGGCAGAGGGCGTTTTCGGTTTCGCGTATGCTCTGGCGTATGTCGGGCAGTGATGCCATGACTTGAGCGTAGGCAGTGCGGCTCTGCTCTACGGCAGCAGAAGTGGTTCCGTAGATGCCTGCATCTTTCATGGCTTGCACGGTCTCCAGGTTCTTTTTCAGAATCTCGACGGTGCCTTCGGTGATTTGCAGTTGGCGGTCCAGCATCAGCAGGGTGTAGTACATGTTGGCTACGCCGGCGATGACTTGCGTCTGAACGGCTTGTTCGTAGAATTGCGTCTGCTTCAAGCTAACCTTTGCTTGTCGCTTCGGGTTCAGCAGTTGACCGAAGAGGTCGACTTGCCAGCTTGCGGTGACGGGCAGGGAGTAGATTTGTGTAGCCTTTCCCTTGTCCCAGCTGCTGACGGTTCCTTGAGGAGACAAGGCAAGCATCGGAGCATAGGCAAGGCGGGCAGACATCAGTGCGGCTTGTGCTTGTTTCACGTTCAAGGCGGCACTGCGCAGGTCACCGTTGTTGGTGAGTGCTTGCTCGATAAGTGTCTGCAGCTGTGGGTCTGTGAACACTTCTCTCCAAGGCAGATTACCGAAGTTGGCCGTATCTGCGGCTAATGTATCGTTCACGGACGCCGTGTCGCGATACAGTCCGGCAGTTGTCATGTCTTCGGGTCTGTCGTATGATTTGTAGATGTGGCAACTGCTCAATAAAGCAGTTGCGCACATCAGGCATATTATTTTCTTCATAATCGCTAATCGTTAATCACTATTTTGTATATTGTTCAATCTCCGGTTCTGCATCCGAGTTGTCCACATCTTCCCATTCCATCGGCTTGAATTTCTCCTGCAGGTACTGGAATGCCACGAACAGTGCGGGCACTATGAAGATTTGCAGAATCATACCGATTAACATACCGCCGATGGCAGACGTACCCAGCGTACGGTTACCGTTGGCACCCGCACCGGAAGCAAACATCAGCGGGAGCAGACCGACAATCATTGCCAACGACGTCATCAAGATAGGACGCAGACGGGCTGCGGCACCCAATACGGCTGCCCAGGTGATACTCATACCCATTCTGCGGCGTTCGAGGGCAAACTCTACAATCAAGATGGCATTCTTGGCCAACAGACCCATCAACATGATGAGGGCAATCTGCATATAGATGTCATTGGACATCGTACCCAGAATCATTTTCAGTGCCGGGATGCTGCCCAATGCGCCTATACCGCCTACAAAGAGGAAGCTACCCAGCAGACCGAACGGCACGGACAGCAATACGGATAAAGGCAGGATGTAGCTTTCGTACTGGGCACTCAGCAACAGATAAACGAATACGAAGCACAATATGAAGATGAGTCCCGTAGTGCTGCCACTCGTTTCGGCCTCTTCACGCGCCATACCTCCCAACTCATAACCGAAACCGGCAGGCAGGTTTTCCTGCGCCACTTCGGCAATGGCTTGCAGAGCCTGACCGGAAGTGTAGCCTGATGCGGGAGCCACCATCACCTTCATGGAGGTGTAGAGGTTGAAACGGCTGATGACGTCAGGACCATATACTTTCTTGATGGAGATGAACTGCGTGATAGGTGCCATCTCGTTGCCGTTGCGCACCTTGATGCTTTGCAGTGTTTCCATATTCTTGGTAGCATCAGGTTCGGCTTGTACCATTACGCGGTACATCTTACCGAAGCTGTTGAAGTTGGAAGCATACAAACCACCGTAATATCCCTGCAAGGTAGTCAAGATATCATTGGGGCTGATGCCTGCTTTCTTACAAGCGGCAGCATCAATGTCCAGCTGGTATTGCGGGAAGTGGGGGTTGAAGGAGGTCTTGGCGGAGTTGATTTCCGGACGCGCTTCCAGGGCAGCAGTATAGTTGTTCACCACGTCGAAGAAGTGGTTCAAATCACCACCCGTCTTGTCCTGCATGTTCAACTCGATGTCGCTTGAAGCCGAGTAACCCGGAATCATAGGTGGCGCGAAGAACAATACCTGCGCTTCCTTGATAATCTTTTGGGCGCGCATGTACAAGGTGGCGTACACAATCGTGGAGTTCTGCATCGTGGAACGTTCTTCCCAGTTCTTCAGCTTGATGATGAGTGAACCGTAGGAGGGGCCTTGACCGCCCAAGAAGCTATAACCTGAGATAACGGTACGTGACTGTACGGCAGGGTCTGCAGCAACCAAGCTGTCCACACGGTTCAAAATCTCTTGTGCGCGTTCTTGTGAAGTGCCCGGAGGCAGTGTCACAGCGCCCATGATGGTACCGGTGTCTTCGTTGGGCACCATACCGGTCGGGGTTATCTGCATGAATACGCCCAACAGTACAATAGAGCCGATAACCAGTCCTGCCGATATCCAGCGTTTCTGGATGAAGAACAGCACTTGTTTCTTATACTTGCCCAGGATACCGTTGTATGAGTCATTGAAGGATTGTTTGAACTTGTCGGTAGTCATACCTGCCAACGCCAGCACACTGATGATAATCATCAAGCTACACAGAATGGGGTGTTCGCTGAAGCTGAACAGACCGAAAATCATGCCCAGGATAGCTACCGTCACGAAGAGCAGTGTAATGCCGGGACGCATCAACCGGCCTATAGAGTCGGCATAACGTGCAATCATAATCTTGCGGGCTTCCTTGGCGGCAACGCCTACACGCTCTTTCAGACTTTCGTGTCCGCCGTTGTGAGGTTTCAGGAAGATGGCACACAGCGCAGGACTCAGGGTCAGGGCGTTCAGAGCCGAGAAACCGATGGCAATCGCCATGGTCAAACCGAACTGACGGTAGAAAGTACCTGCCGTACCTCCCATGAAGCTCACGGGAACGAATACGGACATCATCACCAACGTAATGGAGACGATGGCACCACCCAGTTCACTCATGGCGTCGATGGAAGCTGTACGGGCCGATTTGTAGCCCTGGTCCAGCTTGGCATGGACGCCCTCGACGACGACGATGGCATCATCGACCACAATCGCAATGGCAAGCACCATGGCCGAAAGGGTCAGCAAGTTGATACTGAAGCCAATCAGTTTCAATACAAAGAAGGTGGCAATCAACGCCACGGGAATGGCGATGGCGGGAATCAACGTGGAGCGCATATCCTGCAGGAAGATATACACTACGATGAACACCAGGATAAAGGCCTCGATCAATGTCTTGATTACCTCATGTATGGAAGCGAAGAGGAAGTCGTTGGCACTCTGTGCAATGTTTATCTTCAAGCCGGCGGGCAGTTTGCTGGAATAGTCGTCCAGTAGGGCCTCGATATCCGAGATGGTCTGCGTGGCATTACTGCCTGCCATCTGGAAAATGATACAACTCACGGCTTTATGTCCGTTTACCATATTGTTGAATCCGTATGACAGACGGCCCAGTTCCACATTTGCTACATCCTTCAGACGGAGTATTTCACCGTTCTCCAAGGCCTTGATGACAATGTTCTCGAACTCCGTAGTCTGTTGCAGACGTCCTTTGTAACGCAGAGTATACTGGTAGGTTTGGTTACCGCGCTCACCCAACTGGCCGGGAGCCGCTTCGATGTTCTGTTCGCTCAAGGCGGCAACCACATCGTTGGGGATAAGTTTGTATTGGGCCATTACATCAGGTTTCAGCCAGATACGCATGGAGTAGTCTTGTCCCAATACCATGGCATCGCCCACACCGTTGACACGTTTCACCTCAGGGATAAGGTTGATGTTGGCGTAGTTTTCCAGGAACTCGATGTTGTACTGGTCTTTTTCATCATAGATGGAGAATACCATCAACATGGAAGTCTGGCGTTTACGGGTGGTTACACCGATTTTGGTAACTTCGGCAGGCAGCAAGCCTTGCGCCATGGAAACGCGGTTCTGTACGTTCACCGCTGCCATATCGGGGTCGGTACCTTGCTTGAAGTAGATGGAGATGTCGCCCGAACCGCTGTTGGTGGCGCTCGAACTCATATACATCATATTTTCCACACCGTTAATCTGGTCCTCCAGCGGAGCGATAACGGAGTTAAGCACCGTTTGGGCATTGGCACCTTGGTAAGTCGCACTTACCGATACGGTGGGAGGTGCAATGTCCGGGTATTGGGTGATAGGCAAGGTAGCCAGACCAATAACTCCTAAGATTACTATCAGGATGGAAATTACCGTTGATAGTACCGGACGGTTAATAAATCTATCTAATTTCATTTCATGAACAATTAAGGAATTAAAAATTGAAGAATTTTTTATTTTTCATTCTTTCATTGAAACGCAGTCTGAATATTGCCTTCTTTCTGGTCTTTTAGGGCCTTCTGGTATTCAGCTTCCTTTTCAGCAGGCGTGATGGGCGTGATGGACTGTCCGTCCTTCAGGTTCTGTACCCCTTCGATAACGATTTTTTCGCCTGCTTTCAAACCTTCCGTCACGTAATAATACTTGCCGTCGTCTAAGCTGAACACTTTAACTTCGGTATTTTTCAGCGTGTTGTCCGGTTGCAGTACGAATACGAACTGCTTGTCCTGGATTTCGGTAGTGGCAGACTGTGGAATCATGATGACATCATGCAGCGGGTTGGGGAATACCACATTGCCGGTGCTTCCACTACGCAGCACGTTGTGCTTGTTGGGGAAGAGGGCACGCATGGTTACCGAACCGGTAGTCTGGTCAATGACTCCGCTGATTGTCTCCACGCGGCCACTGTCGGCATACATGGTTCCGTCGATGAGCTGCAACTGTACATTCGGCATCTTTTCCAGAATTTCCTTGGTGCTACCGCCTTCACGAATCTGTGACAAGAGTTGGCGTTCGGTCATGGAGAAGTAGGCGTACATTTCGGAGATGTCGGCAACGGTAGTCAGCGGGCTGGCTACGGAAGGACTAACCAAGCTACCCACGCGGTAGGGAATGCTACCTACTACACCGTCACTGGGGCTGGTTACACTGGTGTATGACAAGTTGTTCTTGGCATTGACCAATTGGGCATTGGCTTGTGCTAGTTGTGCCTTTGTCTGTGCCAGCTGGTTTTCGGCCATTTGCAAATCGTAGTCACTGATGATGTTTTTCTTGTTCAGTTCACGTTTGTTGTTTACAGTCAGTTCTTGTGTGTTTACGGCAGCTTTGGCTGTTTCAACAGCAGCTTTGGCCGAATTTACGGCTGCCTGATACTGTACGGGGTCGATGCTGAACAACACTTGTCCTTTGCGCACTGTTGCGCCTTCATCCACGTGCAATTTTGTGATGAACCCACTCACCATCGGGCGGATTTCTACATCTTGTTTACCCTTGATAGTAGCAGGGTAGCTGTTTGTCAAGTTGGCAGTGGTGGTCTTTGCCTCAATCACTGCAAATTCGGGAGCTTTACCCGTTCCTTTGTCGCCTTGTCCGCAACTGCTGAGCAGTGCCAGGCAACATGCCAATAATACTAATCTACTCTTCATACTCTTTTTTGTTCTCTGTATAATTTTATATTCTTCTTTTTTCGATTCTTGAAAGGCGTTTTTGTGTGTAATTCATGATTTAGAAATAAGGCTGGAAAAAGAAAACTGAATACTCCTATTCAGTTTTCGTCTGCAAAAATATTCTTTTCTTAGTATATAAGGTGTGAAACACTTCCTTTTTTAACTATGTTTCATACATAGATGAGAACGAAAGGACATTTTTTGATTAAAATACTGTAAAGCATACCGCTAATTGGCAGATAACCTTTATTTTTGCAGCATGTTAGAACGTAAACGCCATACTAAATGAAGCCGCTTTTCCGCAGGTTGTTGGGGGGTGTTGCCATAGCTGCCGCACTGTATTCTTGTGCCAGTGTGGGCCGTATTGAAGGAGGACCTTATGATGAGACTCCTCCGCGTTTTATTTCCGGTACTCCCACGCCCGGCGCACTCCATCACAATAAAAATAAACTTTCCATTGAGTTCGATGAATTTATCAAGCTTGACAAGCCGAATGAGAAGATTGTAATATCCCCTCCGCAGGTGCAGCAGCCCGAAATTAAGTCTAATGGGAAGAAGGTGGTCATCACTCTGCAGGATACATTGAAACCCAATACTACTTATACATTCGATTTTGGTGATGCCATCCAGGATAATAATGAGGGGAATCCCTTGGAGAATTTCTTCTATTCTTTCTCTACGGGCGACCGTCTCGACTCTATGGCTGTGGCCGGTACAGTACTGAATGCGGCCAATCTTGAACCGGTGAAAGGAATGCTGGTCGGTCTGCATGCCAATCTGGCCGACTCCGCTTTTACCAAACTTCCTTTTGAGCGGGTGGGGCGTACGGACAGTCGCGGACGCTTCTCTATCCGTGGAGTGGCTCCCGGCAAGTATCGCATTTATGCCTTGCAGGATGCCGACCAGAATTTTGCCTATTCCCAGCCGACGGAAGTGATAGCTTTTAATGACTCTATCATCATTCCTTCCATGGAAGAGCGCATGCGCCAGGATACGACCTGGATAGACTCGCTGACAGTAGATACGATTGTAGAACGTCAATATACCCACTACCTTCCGGATGATGTTCTGCTGCGTGCTTTCAAGGAGCTTTCCTTCTCGCAACGTTTTTTGAAGGCCGAACGGTTGACTCCGGAGAAGTTTTCGCTCTATTTCACTGCTCCGGCAGACACGTTGCCTTTATTGAAAGGATTGAACTTTAATGAGGAAGATGCGTTTGTTATAGAACAGCCTACCGGCCGGAACGATACGATTCATTATTGGATAAAGGATTCTCTGCTCTATAAGCAGGATTCCCTGAAAATGAGTATCACCTATTTGTATACGGATAGCCTGAAACGATTGGTACCCCGTACCGATACTTTGAATGTGCTGGCGAAGTTGACATACGACAAGCAGCAGAAGCAGAAGCAGGAAGCGAAGGAAAAGGAACAGAAAGAGCGTGAGAAGAAAAAGAAGAAGTTGAAGGAAGGTGAGGTGGAAGAGCCCGAGCCGACGGAATTCCTGGCTGTAGATGTGTATGCCCCTTCTGCAATCGATGTATATGATTATCTTACTCTGTCGTTTACGGAGCCGGTGGCAAGCATAGATACCACCGCTTTCCATCTGAAACTGAAAGTGGACTCGTTGTGGCAGGATATCCCGTTCGACTTTATGCGCGACTCTTTGGACTTGAAGCGTTATAATCTGTTTGCCGAATGGGCACCCGGCGAAAGCTATACATTTGAAGTGGATTCTGCTGCCATACGCGGGTTGTACGGGTTGTTCTCCGACAAGATAAAGAAGGACTTCAAGGCCAAGAAGCTGGAAGAGTACGGGCAGATATTCTTTAATGTGCATGGAGCGGACTCTCTGGCTTTTGTGGAACTACTGGACGGTCAGGACAAAGTGCTGCGCACGGTGCCGGTGGTGGATGGGAAAGCCGATTTCTATTTCCTCAATCCGGGCAAATATGGAGCGCGGCTGATAAATGATACGAATGGGAATGGCGTCTGGGATACGGGAAACTATGCCGAGAAGCGCCAGCCTGAAATGGTTTACTATTATCCGATGGTTCTGGAGCTTAAAGCGAACTTTGATTTGACCCAGGAATGGGATATTAAGGCCAAGTCCCTGGATAGGCAGAAGCCGGACGAACTAAAAAAACAAAAACCAGATGAAGACAAGAAAAAGCAAAACAGGAACAAAAATAACCGCAGTGGCAATAGCAGCCGCAACAGTGGTAGAGGCCATAGCTATTAGGCGGAAGCAATTGTTCATTCTATTAATGGTGGGAGCGGTCTGTTTGGGAACCTCCCAGTCTGTTCAGGCCCAATGTACTGCAAAGAATGAAGCTTTCCAGTCGGGCGAGCATGTCATGTACGATTTATATTTCAATTGGAAGTTCATTTGGAAGAAGGTGGGTCTGGCAAGCCTCACTACCAATGCCACGACTTACCATTCCGAGCCTGCATTTCGCTTTAACTTGCTTTGTGTAGGCAGTAAAAAGACCGATTTTTTCTTCAAGATGCGTGATACGTTGACTTGTTATGTCAGCGATAGGTTGGAGCCGCTCTACTTCCGTAAAGCGGCGGAGGAGGGAAGCCGCCATACGGTGGACGAGGCTTGGTTCTCCTACTCGGACGGACTGGCGAATGTAAAGCAGAGACGCACCTGGCACAATCCCGTGCGTGAGGCTCAGGAGATGGAATACAGTGATAGTCGCTGTATCTTCGATATGTTGAGCATTTTGGCGCAGGCGCGCTCTTATGACCCTAAAGACTACAAGGTAGGGCAGAAGATACTCTTTCCCATGGCCACGGGACGCAGGGTGGAAGAGCAGACGTTGATTTACCGCGGCAAGGAGGAGGTCAAGGCGAATAACGACACCGTTTACCGCTGCTTGGTATTCTCTTTCGTAGAGTACAAGAAAGGTAAGGAGAAGGAGGTCATCACCTTCTTCGTATCCGATGATAAGAACCACCTTCCCATTCGCTTGGACATGTATTTGAATTTCGGTTCGGCCAAGGCATTCTTCAAGAGTGTCCGGGGCAACCGCTATCCGATGACGTCTGTGGTAAGGAAAAAGTGATGTTATCCCCTTTTCTAAATACACTGGATTCGAAAGTGGCAATCAGTTTTCCCTCCTGGTTGGTGACGTCGATCTGGTAATATCCGGTGGTGCGGCCGATGTAGCGTTCGCGTGCTTCGGCATACAGTACATCGCCCGGTCCGCTGCTGCGCAGGAAGGTGATATTGGACGAAAGAGAGAAGGCCAATGTTCCGTGGGAGTTGGCTGCTGCTGCCAGTGCCAGGTCGGCAAGGGTGAAGATGGCCCCTCCTTGCGTACGGCCTCCTGCATTGAGATGCTCTGCCGTGATAACCAGGCGTGCCTTGCTGTATCCTTCCTTTATTTCTATCAGTTCTACACTTGCATTCGTGGCGAAGCGGTCGTTCTTAAAAAACTCTTGTGCGGTCATGGGGAGTAATGATTAATGTTTAGTGATTAATGATTAATGGGTGGAAAATATGTGCTTCCGGACGCAAAAGTAACGATTTTAGCCATTAATTGAATTATTTAGGCGGGTCAAATCTGTACACTTGCTCTACTTTTGCAGCATGAAAAATCATAAACTCTTAATAAATAAATCCCTTATTATGAAAACAGTCCTCACTACATTGGGAATCTCCCTCCTTGTATTGGCAGGTTGCGCAGGGCAAAAGCAGGCTGAAAGCAACTTTATCCAAGAAAACATTGATAATGCTGTGGCTCAGGAGACAATTCAGACAGACATTATCGAAAAATCCGGTAAAATCCTTAATCCCCGTACCATTGATAAGGATGGGAACATTGTCTATGTACCTATCGACGATTGGTGTTCCGGCTTCTTCCCCGGTAATATCTGGCATATGTACGAGTTGACCGGTGACCAGAAGTGGCTGCCGCTGGCAGAGAAGTATACCGAGGATTTGGATTCGGTACAATACCTTACCTGGCACCATGATGTGGGCTTTATGATTGGCAGCAGCTACCTGAACGGATACCGTTTTGCGGGTAAGGAGGAGTACAAGCCGGTCATCATACAGACAGCCAAATCATTGTCTACCCGTTTCCGCCCTGCAGCAGGCGTACTTCAGTCATGGGATGCAGACAAGGGGTGGCAGGCTGAACGTGGCTGGAAATGTCCCGTTATCATTGATAATATGATGAACCTCGAACTGCTGTTCGAAGCTTCCAGGCTGTCCGGCGACTCCACTTTCTATAACATAGCCCGGAAGCATGCCGATACGACTATGGCTAACCATTTCCGTGAGGACAACAGCTGCTATCATGTGGTGGATTATGACCCCGAAACCGGTGAAGTCCGTAAGAGACAGACTGCACAAGGCTATGCCGACGAGTCTGCTTGGGCACGTGGACAAGCGTGGGCCTTGTACGGCTATACCATGTGCTATCGCTATACACACGATGCCAAATACCTGGAGCAGGCTGAAAAGGTCTACAACTTTATCTTCAACAACAAGAATCTTCCGGAAGACTTGGTTCCCTACTGGGATTTCGATGCCCCCAATATCCCGAATGAACCTCGCGATGCTTCGGCAGCTGCCTGCACGGCGTCCGCCCTTTACGAGCTGAGTACTTATCTGCCGGATAAGGGATACAAGGAAACCGCTGACCGGATTATGGAAAGCCTCGCTTCTCCTTCCTACCGTGCCAAGGTGGGTACCAACGGCAACTTCATCCTGATGCACTCTGTGGGCAGTATTCCTCACGGTGCGGAGATTGATGTACCGTTGAACTATGCCGACTATTACTTCCTGGAAGGATTGATGCGTAAAAGAGACTTGGAAAAATGAAAACTCAATTAAATATTTTGTTAGGTGGTTTAGGTTTGTTCGCCTTGCAGGGCTGTAAAGCCCCGCAGGCGGAACAATCCGTCCAGCCGAATGTCATTTACGTTTTTCCCGACCAATACCGTAATCAGGCGATGGAGTTCTGGGGCCAGGAAGGTTTTCGCGAGAAAGTGAACTTTCGGAATGACCCGGTGCATACCCCACGCTTGAATGATTTTGCCCGGGAGTCGGTGGTATTGACATCTGCCATGAGCAACTGCCCGTTGAGCAGTCCCCACCGTGGTTCTCTGTTGACGGGAATGTATCCTAATAAGAGTGGTATTCCATTGAATTGCAATTCGAGCCGTCCCATCAGCTCCCTGCGTGAGGATGCTGTGTGTGTGAGTGATGTTTTCTGCAATGCCGGATATGACTGTGCCTACTTTGGCAAACTGCATGCCGACTTTCCTACCCCCAACGACCCCGAACGTCCCGGACAGTATGTGGAAGACCGTGTACCTGCATGGGATGCCTATACGCCGAAAGAACGTCGTCATGGGTTCAATTACTGGTATTCTTACGGTACCTTTGACGAACACAAGAATCCGCATTACTGGGATACGGAAGGCCGTCGCCACGACCCGCGCGAGTGGTCACCGTTACACGAATCGGGCAAGGTGGTGTCTTATCTGAAGAACGAGGGGAATGTACGCGACCCGAAGAAACCTTTCTTCATTATGGTAGGCATGAATCCTCCCCATAGTCCGTACCGTTCTTTGGACGACTGTATGGAGGAAGATTTCAATCTCTATAAAAACCAGCCTCTGGACAGCTTGCTCGTCCGTCCGAATGCCGACTCCAAGATGCTCAAGGCAGAGAGTGCACGCTACTACTTTGCTTCTGTGACGGGTGTCGACCGTGCTTTCGGTCAGATACTCGATGCCTTGAAGGAACTCGGACTGGACAAGAATACCATTGTCGTGTTTGCCTCCGACCATGGAGAGACCATGTGCAGCCAGCATACGGAAGACCCGAAGAATTCCCCGTACTCCGAGTCCATGAACGTTCCTTTCCTGGTGCGTTTTCCCGATAAGATTAAGCCCCGCGTGGACGACTTGATGCTTTCCTCGCCGGACATCATGCCTACCTTGTTGGGTCTTGCCGGTCTTGCCGACTCCATTCCGGCCGAGGTGCAGGGACGCAACTATGCACCGCTTTTCTTCGATGAAAAGGCGGATATTGTACGTCCCACCGGCGCTCTCTACATCCAGAACCTGGACGGTGAGAAGGATGCGGAAGGTATGGTCCGTTCCTACTTCCCTTCGTCGCGCGGCTTTAAATCGGCGCGCTACACGCTGGCGCTCTACATTGACCGCGAAAACCATAAGCTGGTCAAAAGTTTGTTGTTTGACGATGAAAAGGACCCGTATCAGATGAATAACCTTTCTTTGGAAGAAAACCAAGAAGTCGTAAAAGACCTTTGCGCAGAGATGGGCAAAGTGTTGAAAGAGATTGATGATCCTTGGTATAAGGAAGGTATCTTGAAGGATATGATACCTTATTGATTGGAAATGGGTTATAGATAATCCTCCATAAATTGCTTGAACGTTTTTTTGCGACCCGCTTCGACTGATAGTGAACTATTTGTCGGAGCGGGTTGTTTAATTCAGAATGGAATAAATTACCAATACGTATTAAGTAAATGATGGAGATGAAGTATAGACTATGGGCTTGTTTGTTGTTTTTGCCGATGGTCCTTTGGGCGTCCGGGCGTCCGAAAGTGGCTGTCGTACTCAGTGGGGGTGGCGCCAAAGGGACGGCGCATATCGGTGCTCTGAAAGTAATTGAAGAAGCGGGTATCCCTATAGATTATGTGGTGGGCACTAGTATGGGGGCCATTGTGGGCGGTTTGTATTCTATCGGATATACCCCACAGCAATTGGACAGTATGGTGAATGCCCAGAACTGGAAATTCTTGCTCTCGGATGCCCCCAATCCTAAGGATGTGTTGCTGGATGACCGGTTGAAGTCGGAGCGCTATGTACTCTCCATTCCGTTTTCTTTGAAATCTGCCGCTGTTTCGGATGCGGGTATCATAAAAGGGAAGAATCTGGCACGTTTGTTCTCCACATTGACAGAAGGTTACCAGGATTCTGTGGATTTTAGCCGTCTTCCTATTCCGTTTGCCTGCGTGTCGGAAAATCTGGTGAATGGCAGCGAAGTAGTGTTCCATGAGGGAATACTGGCCACTGCCATGCGTTCCAGCATGTCCATTCCCGGTGTGTTTGCTCCGGTAGACCTGGATGGAATGGTGTTGGTGGACGGTGGAATGGTGAATAACTATCCGGTAGATGTGGCGCTTGCCATGGGGGCCGACTACATTATCGGGGTGGATGTGCAGAGTCCGCTGCTTAAGGCTTCCGAGCTGAAATCGGTGAAAGACATCTTCGGGCAAATCATCAATCTGCAAGGAGAGAAGAAATACCGTGAGAATCTGCGTAATACCGATGTATTGATAAAGGTGGATGTCACCGGCTATTCGGCTGCAAGTTTCACCAAAGAGGCCATCGACACTCTGATGGTGCGGGGAGAACGTGCTGCCATGGACAGTTGGGACGGACTGCTTGCCCTAAAACAGAAGCTGGGGCTTGCAGACGATTATCAGCCTCGCCGTCCGGGACCTTTCCGCTTACCCGGCGTGGCTGTTGATAGGGAGATTCCCGTTGATTCCCAAATAGCCGTCCCTGCTGTACGGGAGAACAAGTTGAATGTCGGTTTTCGTTTTGATACGGAAGAACTGGCGGCGTTGCAGGCAAATACGGACTTCTATTTCGGCCGGCAGCGGGAGTCGCTGGTCAGCCTCACCGCCCGTCTGGGCAAGCGTACACTGGCACGACTTGGATATGGTTATCAATGGGACGGTGGATGGCAGGCAGGACTTGCCTATCAGTTCGACTATAAAGATATGAATATTTATAATGAAGGCAAACGGGCGCTGGATTTGACTTTTACACATCAGCTGGTCCGTATGGGGGCGGCGAAGGACTGGAACAATATCCAGGTCAGTTTGGGCATTGACTTTGATTACTACCACTGTCATGATTTGCTGTCGCTCGACCCGTTGGCTTCGGCACTGTTTGAGAATTCGTCCTTATTCAGTTACTTTGCCGGACTTGTGTTCAACAACTTGAATGAGAGGAGCGCCCCTACAAAAGGGATGTCGTGGGCGGTATCCTACCATCTCTATACGGATAACCTCTTCCAGTATAAGGACAACAATCCTATTTCTGTTTTCGATGCCCGTTGGCAGGGATGTTTCTCTCCGTCGAGTAAGCTCACTGTCACTCCTTCGTTTTATGGACGCGTATTGTCCGGAAGCGATAATTATCCTTTTGCCATCATCAATATGGTGGGGGGGACCATACCGGGGCGCTATATGCCACAGCAGATACCGTTTACGGGCATCAACCGTGCGGAACTGTCACAAGCCGCATTGCTGGTTGCAGGGCTGAACCTCAGACAGCGTATCTTGAAAAACCAGTATATATCAGTGATGGGCAGTTATGGGCGAAACTCCGGGAAGTTTCATCAGATTCTTGACTCTTCCGGATCGGTTGATATGGCAGGGGTAGGCATCGGCTATATGTACAAGAGTTTTCTGGGACCAGTGGAGATACAATTGAATTGGTCCAACCAGACGAAGAAAGTAGGGTGGTATGCCGGGTTCGGATTCGTATTCTAACAGGGATGTATCAAAATACACAATCACCATAGGATTATACAGATTTTATTTTTCAGTTAAAAGAACAGAAGAACAAGAGAGAGAAATATGTTCTTTTGTTCTTCTGTCTAAAACTTACCCCAATCTGTATGATTCTGTGGTGAGTTATGATACCTTCGTTATTTATTCAGCTTCCATTCGCTTCCGTCCTTACCGTCCTTAATCTCGAAACCGAGCGCGGTGAGTTCATTGCGGATTTTGTCGGATGTAGCCCAATCTTTGTTGGCTTTTGCCTTTGAACGCTCTTCCAATAGCATGTCCACTACCTTGCCGAAGGCAGCTTCACGCTCTTCGTTGGAGGCGTTGTCTTCTTGTAATCCTAAGATGTCGAAGCAGAAGAGGTGGAAGGTTTCCTTCAATTCTTTCAGGTCTTCGGCTGTGATGGAATCGTTTCCAGCTAGGATATTGTTTACCATCTTGGCGCCGTCGAAGAGGTGGGCGATGACAATCGGTGAGTTCAAGTCATCATTCATGGCTTCGTAACACTTGGCACGCAGGGATTTCACGTCTATGGTGGAGGTTGCAGCAGGGGTAATCTTGTCCAGTCCATGTACAGCATCCATCAGTCTTGCCAATCCCTTTTCGGCGGCTTGCAGAGCTTCGTTGCTGAAGTCTACCGTACTGCGGTAGTGGGCTTGCAGGGTGAAGAAGCGGATGGTCATTGGGCTGTAGGCTTGCTCCAGCATGGGGTGTGTGCCTTTGAAGAGCTCTTCCAATGTGATGAAGTTACCGTAAGACTTACCCATTTTCTGTCCGTTCACGGTCAGCATGTTGTTGTGCATCCAATAATGTACCATATCTTCTCCTTGGGAAGCTACGGATTGTGCAATCTCGCATTCGTGATGCGGGAAGATAAGGTCCATACCGCCACCATGAATGTCGAAGTGCTCGCCCAAGTATTTCTTTCCCATGGCTGTACATTCGGCGTGCCAGCCGGGGAAGCCGTCGCTCCACGGGGAAGGCCAACGCATGATGTGTTCCGGTTGCGCACATTTCCAGAGGGCAAAGTCTGCGGGGTTGTGCTTCTCGCTCTGTCCGTCCAGTTCGCGGGTGGTGTTGAGAACATCATCCAGGTTGCGTCCGGAGAGCTTGCCGTAGTGATGGTCCTTATTGTATTTTTCTACATCGAAATAAACGGAACCTTCACTTTCGTAGGCATATCCGTTCTTCAATATCTCCTTTACAAGTTCTATCTGTTCGATGATGTGGCCGCTGGCATGTGGCTCGATACTGGGAGACAGCACATTCAATGCATCCATCGCCTTATGATAGCGGTTGATGTAGTACTGTGCCACTTCCATTGGTTCCAGTTGTTCCAGACGGGCTTTTTTCGCAATCTTGTCTTCACCTTCGTCGGCATCGTGCTCCAGATGGCCCACGTCGGTAATGTTGCGGACATAGCGCACCTTGTAGCCGATGTGCGTCAGGTAGCGGAACAGCAGGTCGAAAGTGATGGCAGGGCGTGCATGTCCCAAGTGCGGGTCACCGTACACGGTCGGTCCGCAGACATACATGCCTACATGCGGTGCATGCAGCGGTACGAACAGCTCTTTTTTTCTATTTAAAGTGTTGTAAATGGTCAGTTGTTCCATAACAGTTGATTATTAGTTCTTTTAGGAGTACAAAGGTATAATAAATCTGTGAAAATCTATAATGATATTCTGTTTTATAAGAGTAAATGCAACGGATTTCACCTTCGTTTATTACTTTTGTATCCATGAAGTCAGATAAACGTGTATTGCTTGGCATGAGTGGCGGCACGGATAGTTCCGTGGCCGCCATGAGGTTGCAGGAAGCCGGTTATGAGGTGACTGGCGTGACTTTCCGTTTCTATGAGGCAGGAGATGAGACCGGGTATTTGGAAGATGCACGGGCTCTGGCCCTGAAGCTGGGGATGAAACACATTACCTATGATGCACGCGAGCTTTTCCGTTCGCGTATTATCCGCTATTTTGTGGAAGAGTATCTAAGGGGGCGTACTCCCGTTCCTTGCACGGTCTGCAATAATGAGCTGAAGTGGGCGCTGTTGGCTAAAATAGCCGATGAAAAGGGGATTTATTGGATTTCTACCGGACATTATGTGCGTAAAGTCTTGTCCGGAGGAAAGTATTATATAGCTCCTGCTGCAGATAAGGACAAAGACCAGACTTTCTTTCTGTGGGGATTGAAGCAGGACATCCTGCAGCGTATGTTGCTTCCGATGGGAGATATTACGAAAAATGAGGCGCGCTCGTATGCGGCGGAGCGTGGTTTCGGGCAGGTGGCTGCGAAGAAAGACAGTATAGGGGTGTGCTTTTGTCCTTTGGATTACCGTTCCTTTTTAAAGTGTGAAGTCCCCGAAACACTATTACCCGGTAAAGGTAGATTCGTCGATGAAAAGGGGAATTTCTTAGGATGGCATGAGGGCTATCCGTTTTATACCGTAGGGCAACGTAGGGGCTTGGGTATCCATCTGAACAAGGCTGTTTTTGTGAAAGAGACAAGAGTGGAAAGCAATGAAGTCGTTTTAGCTCCGCTCTCTTCCCTCTACAGGCAGGAAATGTGGCTGGGAGACTGGAACCTGGTGGAGAATAGTCGTGTGCTGGGTGCAAACGAGGTTATTGTGAAGATACGCTACCGTAAGCAGGCAAACCGGTGCAGGGTGACTCTTACGGTGGAAGGTCTGTTACGTGTCCGTCTGATAGAGCCGCTGGAATCCATTGCACCCGGGCAGGCAGCGGCTTTCTATGATAAGGACGGATACTTGTTAGGCGGTGGAATTATTCTCTGAACCTTACATTCGTTTTATAGCTTCTCGAACAAAAGATAGTAAATGTTGTTAATTTTATGAGACGTCTTTTTATGAGAAACTTTTAAAACGAACTGTAATATGAAAAGGATATATATTGTAATGTTGTTTGCTGCTTTAGCAACCATAACTTATGCTCAGACGGATGATAAGGGTTATCAGGAGGGAGCTTGGGTATTGAAAGGAGTGACTGGTCTTAATATGTCACAGACTGCCATGGCCAACTGGTCGGCAGGAGGTGAGAATTCCATTGCTGGAAATGCCTACTTGAATGCATCACTGACACACAAGAAAGGAAACTGGCTCTGGGTCACCAACATGGTGCTGGACTATGGCTTGTCGAAAACCAAATCTCAGGGGATGAGGAAAAGTAGTGATAAAATAGGGCTTTCCACTCAGTTGGGATATTCTACAGACAACGTCTGGTTCTATACACTGATGGGTGATTTGAATACCCAGTTTGCCAAAGGATATGACTATCCGACAAAGAGCACCAGATTTCCAATTTCTTTGCTCCTGCCTATTCGAATATCGCCCTGGGTATGGAATGGAGGCCTAAGAGTAACTATTCTCTACTGCTTTCACCCGTTTCCACCAAGATGACTTTCGTGACTGATGACTATCTTTCCGATTTGGGTGCTTTTGGTGTAGACCCGGGTGACCACTTCAAGATAGAGGGTGGCGCTTTTGTGAAAGCCCGTGCTGAATTGCCCGTGATGGAGAATGTGAATCTGATTACTACGGCTGATTTCTTTACTCCTTACAGCAAAGATTTTGGAAACATAGATGTGAATTGGGATGTACTTATCAGCATGAAAATCAATAAAGTATTGTCGGCTACCATCAATACAACTCTGAAGTATGACAATGATGTGAAAACGTTTGATGACAATGGAGTGAAGAAGGGCGCCAAGGTGCAGTTTAAGGAAGTGCTGGGAATTGGGCTGGCATATAATTTCTAATCCTTGAGGCTGATTGTTGAAATGAAAAAGTAAAGTCAAAACGTACTGACTGATTTGTAAAACGCGGATTACGCAGATTACATGGATTTATTAATTTATCCGCGTAATTTGCGTAATCCGCGCTTGATTTTTATGATATAGTAATTTACCGGTTTAGTTCCAGCATTTCCTCTATATACTCCCTCGTGTTGCTGAGCCGGGGCACCTTATGCTGTCCGCCGAGTTTCCCCTTGCTATCCAGCCAGTCATGGAAGAGGTTGGGACGGGCGACGATGATTTCCAGCGGTTGCAGCGCCAGGTTATTCTGCCTTTTAGCTTCATAGTCGGAGTTCACCTCTTTCAGGGTGTCGTCCAATACTTTGGCGAACTTCTCCAGGCTGTCCGGCATTTGTGCAAACTCTATCAGCCACTGGTGGCGGCATTTGGCATGCTTGTCCATAAACACGGGAGCAGCAGAGTAATCTACTACTTGTGCACCGGTCTCGGCACATGCCCTGGCAAGTCCTCTTTCCGCGTTATCCACAATCAGTTCTTCGCCGAACGCGTTGATAAAGTGCTTGGTACGTCCGGTGATGACGAACTTATAGGGGTTCTTCGATGTGAACTTCACCGTATCTCCAATCATATATCGCCACAAACCGGCAGAAGTGGAGATTACCATGGCGTAGTTTTTGTTCAGCTCCACCTCCTCGAGGCAGAAGGTACGCGGATTCTCCTTGCCTACATCTTCAAGCGGGATGAACTCGTAGAAGATACCGTAGTCAATCATCAGCAACATGGCAGGGTCGGCAGGGTCGTTCTGCGTGCCGAAGTAGCCTTCGGAGGCGTTATAAGTCTCTACATAATGCATCTTGCTGCTGCGGATCACGTCTTTGTATTGCTCTCGGTAGGGAGTGAAGGCAACGCCGCCGTGGAAGAACACCTCCAGGTTGGGCCATATCTCCTCAAGGCTCTGCTTTCCCGTCTTTTCCAATATATGTTTGATGAGTACAAGCATCCAGGACGGTACGCCGGAAAGGTTGCTGACATTTGCATGGATGGTTTCGCGGGCGATGGCCTCCATTTTGGGCTCGAAGTGCTCCATCAGGGCCGTCTGCTTGCTGGGTACGCGGACAAAGTTTACCAGTGGGTTGATATTTTCTATGAGGATGGCGGAGAGATCGCCTACAAGACTGTGGTTGGTGTTCAGGTTGGGAGCGTGGCTGCCTCCAAGGATAAGCCCTTTACCGGAAAAGAAACGACTTTCGGGATTCTGTCCCCAGATAGATGGCAAGGGCATCCCGGCCTCCCTTGTAATGCGTGTCGTGCAAGGACTCCCGGCTGACGGGCAGGAACTTACTCTTGTCGTTGGTGGTACCCGATGATTTGGCAAACCAACGTATTTCCGAAGGCCAAGCAGATTTTGCTCACCGGCACGCAGGCGGGTTACATAAGGTTTTACTTCTTCGTAAGTTTGTATGGGAAGGCGCTTCTTGAAATCTTCATAAGTACGGATAGAGGCATAGTCATGCTTCTTTCCCCATTCCGTGTTTGCCGCTGTCCGGACGAGGCGCTGCAGTACAAGCTGTTGCAATTCACCGGCATGGCTGGTGTATTGTTCGATTTCTTTAGCGGGAGCAAAATATACCTTATTCAGAAACTTTGATAATATTCATCGTTCTTTGTGAAATCTTATTTTAAACCGCAAAAATAATCTTATTTATCGGCATCTCTATTCTTTTTCTCTTTTTTTCTATCTTTACGGACCTATAGAACAATAATTCAAACAAAAATATCATGAGAATAGGTATTTTGACTTCAGGAGGCGACTGTCCCGGCATCAACGCTACCATTCGCGGTGTATGTAAAACAGCTATCAACCATTATGGAATGGAAGTAATTGGCATTCACAGCGGTTTTCAGGGGCTGCTGACCAAGGATGTGGAGTCGTTTACCGAAAATCCTTATCCGGTTTGCTGAACTTGGGAGGTACGATGCTCGGTACTTCGCGCGAGAAGCCCTTTAAGAAGAACGGCGTGATGTCCGGCGTGGACAAACCGGCACTGATAGCGCGGAATATCGAAGAGATGGGGCTTGATTGTGTAGTCTGTATCGGCGGGAACGGTACGCAGAAGACAGCCGCCAAACTCTCTGCTATGGGGCTGAACATTGTGTCTGTACCTAAAACCATAGACAACGATATTTGGGGAACTGATTTCTCCTTCGGATTCGATTCTGCCGTCAGCATTGCTACGGATGCTATCGACCGGTTGCACAGCACGGCCAGCTCGCACAAACGGGTGATGGTGATTGAGGTGATGGGGCACAAGGCAGGTTGGATAGCCTTATACTCCGGTATGGCAGGCGGTGGTGACGTGATTCTGATTCCGGAGATTCCCTATAATATCCACCGTATCGGAGAAACGATTCTGAATCGGCTGAAGAAAGGAAAGCCTTACTCCATCGTGGTGGTAGCCGAAGGTATACAGACGGACGGGCGGAAGCGTGCCGCCGAGTATATCGCTCAGGAGATAGAGTATGAGACGGGTATCGAGACCCGTGAGACTGTGTTGGGTTATATTCAGCGGGGCGGCTCACCCACACCTTTTGACCGTAACCTTTCCACACGTATGGGCGGACATGCCACGGAACTGATTGCCAACGGGCAGTTCGGGCGGATGATTACCTTGAAGGGGAATGAAATAGCTTCTGCACCGCTGGAGGAGATTGCGGGCAAGTTGAAGCTGGTGACGGAAGACAATGACTTAGTTGTCCAGGGACGTCGGATGGGAATCTGTTTCGGCTAATTTTTCTTGTGGGGATTCTTCAACAGCTTCTGCCATGGGATTTTCTTCTGTGGAGGTTTCTGTTGCATGGTTTCGCTCCTTGGCTGCCTGGACTTCCTCCTTGAAAGCGGCATCCTTAATTTTTTTCAATGCCATCTGTGCCGCATTTTGTTGCGACTCCTTCTTGGAATAACCGGTGCCGGTACCTGCCGATATCCCTTCGATGCGGACTTCGGTGTGGAACATCGGATTGTATTCTTCGTCGAGAAACTGCTCGATAAGCTCGAATGACACCTCCATTTTGTTCTTCTGGCTCCATTCGATGAGTTTTGACTTGAAGTTGACCTCTTTGCGAGACATCTTGTCGAGGTCGATATAGTTTTTGAAAATCTTCTCTTCCATGAACTGCTTGCAGCGGTCGTAGCCCTGGTCCAGATAAATGGCGCCGATGAAGGCTTCGAATGCATTGCCGTACATGTAGCTGTTGTGGGATGAGGAGCGGGTGGAGTATTTCACCAGTTTGTCCAGTCCGATTTCCACGGCCAGTTTGTTGAGTGTTTCCCGCTGTACAATTTTGGAACGGGTATTGGTAAGGAAACCTTCGCGGCGTCCTTCGAAATGGCGGTAGACAATATCTCCTACAATGGCGTCGAGGATAGCATCGCCCAAGAATTCCAGCCGTTCGTTGTTGATGGGACGTCCTTTTTCGGAGCGCATGGAGATGGATTTATGCAGCAAAGCCTGCTGATAAACCTTGATGTTGCGAGGGAAGAAGCCGAGAATTCTGTAAAAACAAAAATAAGACTCTCTATCCTTGCGGAACAAGAGCCTTATTTTATCTATTTGGTTACGTAACACGACCTTATTATTCTGCGTATTTCTTGAAAATGACACACGCATTATGACCACCGAATCCAAAAGTATTGGACAAAGCTACGTTCACTTCGCGCTTTTGTGCTTTGTTGAACGTGAAGTTCAGGTCATAGTCGATGTTTTCGTCGTTATCACCCTCTTCGTGGTTGATGGTCGGAGGAACAATGCCATTCTTGATGGCGAGGATGCTTGCAATGGATTCTACCGCACCGGCAGCGCCCAGCAAGTGGCCGGTCATGGATTTTGTCGAACTGATGTTCAACTCATACGCATGCTGTCCGAATACCTCTTTGATTGCTTTTGCTTCCGAAATATCACCTACGGGAGTAGATGTACCGTGAACATTGATATAATCTACTTCTTCGGGTTTCATTTCTGCATCTTCCAACGCATTCAGCATCACTAACTTGGCTCCCAAACCTTCGGGGTGAGAGGCTGTCAGGTGATGAGCGTCGGCAGACATTCCTACGCCGGCAACTTCCGCATAGATTTTGGCACCGCGTGCCTTGGCGTGTTCCAGTTCCTCGAGAACGAGACAACCGCCACCTTCACCCATGATGAATCCGTCACGGCTTGCGCTGAACGGACGGGATGCAGTTTCGGGAGAATCATTGCGGGTTGACAATGCATGCATGGCATTGAAACCACCTACACCGCAAGCGGCGATGGCAGCTTCCGAACCACCGGACACGATAACATTTGCCTTACCCAAACGGATGAGGTTAAACGCATCGGCAATGGCATTTGTGGAAGTGGCACATGCAGAACAAGTTGCGTAGTTGGGACCATGGAAACCATACATGATGGAAATTTGTCCGGCAGCAATGTCCGAAATCATCTTGGGGATGAAGAACGGATTGAATTTGGGGCCGTTTTCCTTACCGGTCAGGGCATAGTTGCCCGCCTCTTCTTCGAATGTACGGATGCCACCGATACCGGCGCCGAAGATGACACCGATTCTGTTTAAATCCTCATTTTCGACGTCAAGCCCAGAGTCACCTACCGCTTCTTTGGCTACTGCAATGGCATATTGTGTGTACAAGTCCATCTTGCGGGCCTCTTTGCGGTCTATATATTTGGTAGCATCGAAGCCTTTTACTTCGCATGCAAACTGAGTCTTGAAAAGCGATGCATCGAAATGAGTAATAGGTCCTGCTCCACTAACCCCATTCACAAGATTTTCCCAGAATTCGGGAACACTGTTGCCAATGGGAGTAATGGCGCCGAGACCTGTTACTACAACTCTTTTTAATTCCATGTTATAAACGAATGGATAAGATTACTTAGCGTGTTCTTCGATGTAAGATACAGCATCACCTACAGTACCAATCTTTTCAGCCTGGTCATCGGGAATAGAGATACCGAATTCCTTTTCGAATTCCATGATAAGTTCTACAGTGTCAAGAGAATCAGCTCCCAGGTCGTTAGTGAAGCTAGCTTCGTTAGTAACTTCTGATTCTTCTACGCCTAATTTATCGACGATAATCGCTTTCACTCTTGATGCAATTTCAGACATAACTTTAAGTTTTTAATTAATAATTAGTTTTATTTCTTTAAATTTGCGGTGCAAAGGAATGAATATTTATCATTCCTCGCAAATATTTGATGAATTAAATGCACCTTTTTGCACATTTTTCACGGTTTTGTGCAGTAATTGGAGGGATTATGGGAAAAAATATCGCAGTTTTAGCGTCGGGAAGTGGTACGAATGCCGAGAATATCATCCGTTATTTCCGGGAAAAAGGTTCGGCACGTGTGGCTCTGGTTTTGACTAACCGGCAGAATGCGTTTGTTTTAGAGCGTGCCAAGGGGCTGGGAGTGCCTTGTGTCTGGTTTGCCAAGAGCGATTGGGAAAGTGGAGAGCTTGTTTTGTCGACGCTTCGAGAGCATGATATTGATTTTGTGGTATTGGCAGGATTCCTGGCACGTGTGCCGGACAATATTCTGCATGCTTATCCCAATAAAATGATAAATATACATCCTTCGTTGCTGCCCAAGTTCGGTGGAAAGGGAATGTACGGCGACCGTGTGCACGAGGCAGTGATTGCTTCCGGCGAAAAGGAAAGCGGTATTACCATCCATTATACGAATGAGCATTATGACGAAGGCGGCATTATCTGCCAGCAGAAATGCCCCGTATTGCCGGGCGATACGCCGGAGGAGCTGGCGCAACGCATCCACCGGCTGGAGTATGAATACTATCCGAAGGTGATAGAGGAGTTGGTGGAAGGCCTCTCTCCCAGTTATTTATAGAATCGGTTAAGGGAGAGGATGGCCTCGTTCAGCTTACGGTTGTCTATCTTGTAGTTTTCCAGGGGATTCAATGCACTGTCGCTGATCTCTATATATCCGGAAGGGTGTTTTTCCAGAATAGTATGATTTTCTACGATAAAGGCATAATTGAGATTGTCGCCCACGATATGCCAGTTCCGTGGACAAGTATCGGTTATTAAATGCCCCATACTGTAATCGGAAGGCGGATTGGTTACACCCAGCACTTTATTCATTAGGGTTGGTGCAAAATCATAGTGCGTGGTACGGTGATGGTAGGTATGTGGCTGTTCTCCCGGTTCATATAATAGGAAGGGGATATGTGTTTGTACCGGTGAATAATTACTGCCCGTGTCCCCAATAATTTTTATGATTCTCATTGAATTCTTGTCCATGGTCTCCGGTAATGATGACCAGGGTATTGTCTAGCAGTTTCTTTTCCTCAAGTTTGTGGAGGACGCATCCCACCAGTGAGTCGGCTTCCGCCACGCAGTTGTAGTAGAGGTT
>ENA-OQDA01000223-OQDA01000223.1-human-gut-metagenome-genome-assembly--contig:-NODE-223-length-25261-cov-5.612159_pt1 | contig 25261 bp, 24 predicted proteins | sample MGYA00242771_ERZ504603 | MGnify/ENA primary metagenome ERZ504603 (study PRJEB26092, sample SAMD00036328) | human gut metagenome | host: Homo sapiens | study: EMG produced TPA metagenomics assembly of...
CGCGCTCGCGGGTTTGAATTTCGCCCTTATAGGGCTCATAGCCGGCGAATAGTTGGTTCATAATGCCGTTGCCGTTGGTATCCGTCATGAATTCCGAACGGTAGCCGATTAAGCCGCGCGCCGGGATCTTGAATTCTAAGTGGGTAGAGCCGCCGTCACGCGTGCCCATATTTTCTAATTCGCCCTTGCGGGAACCGATCTTCTCCATGACTGGGCCGACATACTGCTCGGGCACTTCCACAATGAGCAATTCCATCGGTTCAAGCTTTTTGCCGTTTTCTTCTTTTAGGATGACCTTCGGGCGGGAAACCTGGAATTCATAACCCTGGCGCCGCATGGTTTCAATCAGAATGGAAAGATGCAGCTCGCCGCGGCCGGAAACTTTGAAGCAGTCGGTCGTTTCCGTTTCCTCCACGCGCATGCTGACGTTTGTTTCCACCTCTTTGAATAGGCGGTCACGAATATTGCGGGAGGTAACGAATTTGCCCTCCTTGCCTGCGAAGGGGCTGTTGTTTACCATAAAGTTCATGGAGATCGTAGGCTCGTCAATTTTCACAAAGGGCAGGGGCTCGATGCATTCCGGATCGCAGGCCGTTTCGCCGATATTCAAATCCGTGATGCCGGATACGGCAACCAGATCGCCGAGCGACGCCTCCGGCACCTCCACGCGGCGCAACCCCTCAAATTGATACAGGCGGGAAACTTTCACGTTTTCCACCGTGCCATCCGTTTTACACAGGGCAACCTGCTGGCCGTGCTGCACCGTGCCGCGTTCTACGCGCCCGATGCCGATGCGGCCTACATAATCATCATAATCGAGGGAGGAGAAACGGATTTGCAGCGGCCCGTTTAAATCGCCCTGCGGGGGCGCAATGTTTTCGAGAATTGAATCAAGCAGCGGGCGCATATCCCCTTCGCGCGCCTCTGCGGAGAGGGAGGCGTAGCCGTCCTTTGCGGAAGCGTAGACAACGGGGAATTCGAGCTGGTCGTCATCTGCGCCGAGTTCAATGAAGAGGTCGAGCACCTCGTCGATCACTTCAAGCGGGCGCGCGCCGGGGCGGTCGACTTTATTGACGACGACGATGGCTTTTTTGTGCAGGTTGAGCGCTTTTTGCAGCACAAACCGTGTTTGTGGCATGCAGCCCTCAAAAGCGTCGACGAGCAGCAGCACGCCGTCAACCATCATCATAATGCGCTCTACCTCGCCGCCGAAATCAGCGTGGCCAGGCGTATCCACAATATTAATTTTTGTATCCTTATAATGGACGGATGTGTTTTTGGAAAGGATGGTGATGCCGCGCTCGCGCTCGAGGTCGTTTGAGTCCATCACGCGCTCCTGTACCTGCTCGTTTTGCCGGAAAATACCGCTCTGACGCAGCAGTTGATCGACCAGCGTTGTTTTGCCGTGGTCAACGTGGGCGATAATTGCTACATTCCGGACGTCGTTTCTCTGATCCAATTTTTTCACCTTCAACATTTTATGGTCGTCTATTGATAAACCAAATTTTATTGTTCAGAAAGGGAACCACTTGACCGAGGAGCACGATTCCCTAATCCTATTTATTCTATCACTTCACAGAGTGCATCGCAACGGGAAAGACGCAGAACATCACAAAATTAAGGCTGAAAAATTGGGCATTGTGTTAGATTGCAGAAAAAGGAAGCGCGTTTTGCAGACTGCACCTGCCTAGGGCTTTTGATGCGGTTGGAACGGCTTTTCGTCGCTCTGCACATTGACGGATATTGCACAGGCGTTTATAATAAACTGATATGGATATCAAGCGAAAACCTGGAGCGGCCTGCCGCCCCGAAAGGATTTTTGAGATATGGATGATTTCTTGAAACGCACTTGGCTGGAGATTGACCTCGACGCCATCCGCGGAAACTACCAAAAAATACGCTCCTTTGTTGCTCCGGAAGCGAAGGTGATGGCCGTTATCAAGGCGGACGCCTACGGCCACGGCGTGGAATATACGGCGCGGGAGATGAGCGGCGCTGGGGTGGATTGGTTTGCCGTATCCAATCTGGAAGAGGCAATCCAGGTGCGCCGAGCCGGGCTCGATAACCCTTTGTTGATACTTGGCTATACGCCGCCGGAATATGCGCAGCAGCTTGCGGTGAATGGAATTTCCCAGGCTGTTTTTGATGAAAATTACGGCCGTCAGCTGGCCGCCTGTGCGCAACGGGATGGCGTGCAGGTGCGCATCCATGTGAAGGTGGACACCGGGATGACTCGGATCGGCTTCCCCTACCGGGATAATGTGGAGGATGCGGGATCCGTGGATGCCATCGAAGCGGTATGTGCTCTGCCGGGGCTTTATCCGGAGGGGCTTTTTACGCACCTGTCCTGTGCGGATGAGGAAGGAGACGCAGAGGTATATACGCGGATTCAATACGATTTATTCCTGGATATAGCAGAGCGCCTCGGCAGAAGAAAGGTTTGTTTTGAGCTGCGCCACTGCTCCAATTCCGCCGCCACCGTGCATTATCCAGAGATGCACCTCGATCTAGTGCGGCCCGGCATCTTGTTCTATGGAATGATGCCGTCGCCTGAGCTGAGCGACCCGCTTTCCCTGCACCCTGCGATGGAGATGAAAACGGTGATCTCCCAGATCAAAGAGGTGCCGGCGGGCGTGCCCGTCAGCTATGGCCGCACCTTTGTGACGCCGCACGCTATGCGGCTGGCGACCGTGCCGGTCGGGTATGCGGACGGATACCCGCGCGCCTTGTCTGGCAATGCGGAAATGCTGCTTAGGGGGGGGCGCGTGCCGGTGGTCGGCCGAATCTGCATGGATCAGTGCATGCTGGATGTGAGCGCTGTTCCTGATGCGTTGGAAGGGGATACCGTAACCGTATTCGGCGGGGAAATCACCGTGGATGAGTTGGCCGCTCGGGCAAATACGATCAATTATGAAATTATCTGCGGAATCAGCAAGCGCGTGCCGCGGGTGTTCCTTCGCGCGGGTAAAGCGGAGTATATGACGGATTACATGAGCTTGCGTTGAAACGCGCAGCGGGCCGGCAGGGCTTCCGCACGGGGGAAGCCTCTTGATATGCCACCTGCGTTCTCCTTGTGTGGAGAACGGCACACGGCGATAAATGCATTACTCTGTTCAGAAAGGAATTGAAAATGGATCAGACAAACGAAACCCGGCTTGGGAGCGCGCCGCTTGGCAAGCTTCTGTTTCAGCTCGGCCTGCCCGGCGTGGCGGCTCAGGTCATCAATGTGCTCTATAATATTGTAGACCGCATCTATATCGGCAACATTCCAGGCATAGGGGATATGGCGCTGACCGGCGTGGGCGTGACCTTGCCGGTCATCATGGTGATTGCCGCTTTCAGCGCCTTTGTCGGCATGGGCGGCGCGCCGCTGGCCTCCATCCGGCTGGGCGCGCGGGATCATGAGGGGGCGGAGCGCATTTTGGGAAGCTGTATTGTTTCGCTGCTCTCCCTCTCTGTCATCCTAATGGCTGTTTTTTTCGCCTTTCAGCGACCGCTTCTGTTTGCCTTTGGCGCAAGTGAAAACGTGATCGGCTATGCGCAGGATTACCTCACAATTTATCTCTTCGGTACGCTGTTCGTTCAGCTTGCATTGGGGTTGAATACCTTTATCAGTGCGCAGGGCAAGGCAAAAACGGCGATGCTTTCTGTTTTGATCGGCGCGGTGCTCAACATTGTGCTCGACCCGCTGTTTATCTTTGTGTTCCATATGGGCGTGCGCGGTGCGGCGCTGGCGACCATTCTTTCGCAGGCGGTGTCCGCGGCGTGGGTGATCAGCTTCCTGCTGGGCAAACGCACGGTAATCCCGGTGCGAAAAAAATACCTCCGCTTCGACTGGAGGATCATTGGCCAAGTAGTGGGCCTGGGTATTTCGCCCTTTATTATGCAGGCGACAGAGAGCCTTGTGACCATCACGCTCAACAGCGGCCTTCAAGCCTATGGAGGGGATCTGTATGTAGGCAGCATGACCATTTTGACGAGTGTACTCCAACTGATCGTTATGCCGATTAATGGGTTCACGCAGGGGGTACAGCCGATCATGAGCTATTGCTACGGCGCAGGGGATCATGCCCGCGTGCGGCAAACCTACCACCGGCTGTTGACGGTTACGCTCTCTTTCTCCGCAGTTGCCTGCTTGCTTGCGATTCTGCTTGCCCATCCGCTGGCCCGCTTGTTCAGCCCGAACCAGGCGCTTATCGACCTGACGGCGCGGATGATGCCGGTATTTTTGGGTGGAATCTGGATCTTTGGCGCGCAGCTTGCCTGCCAGTCCACTTTCCTGGCGCTTGGGCAGGCCAAAATATCCCTCTTTCTTGCACTGCTCAGGAAGGTGATCCTGCTTGTGCCGCTGGCGCTCGTCCTGCCGCGCTTTTTTGGCGTAACGGGGATCTATTTCTCTGAGCCGATAGCGGATTTTGTGGCCTCCTGCACAACGCTTGTAATTTTCCTGACTCGCTATAGAAAGCTGCTTCCCCTACCGAAAAAGGCGCTGGAAGAAGCAAACTGACCTTCTTTAAATTATGAATTCTGTGTATTTCCATCAAGACAGATTTTGTGTATAGTAAGAACAGAAATCGTTGAGGAGGACTGTTCTATGGCAAATACACAAACTGCTGTAAAATCAAAGACCAATAAGCTGCTTTTGCTTGTGCTCAGCGCGCTTTTTGCGGCAATGATTACGGTGATGACCGCATTTTTGTTCCACATCCCGATCGGGGTCAACGGCGGCTATCTCCACTTTGGGGATGCGCTGATTTATTTGGCGGCGAGCATGCTGCCCACGCCATATGCCTGCATCGCTGCGGCGGTGGGCGCGGGGCTTGCGGATATCGTTTCCGGCGCGCCGATCTGGGCGCCGTTTACGCTTGTGATCAAAGCGTGCATCGCGCTGCTTTTTACCGCTAAAAAAGAAAAGCTGCTCAATAAACGCAATGCGCTCGCCCTGCTGGGCGCATGGCCGATCACCTGTGCGGGATACTATATTGCGGAGGCGATCATTACGGGCAACTGGATTGTTCCTGCGGCGGGCATCCCGGCCAATACGATCCAGGCTGCGGGCAGCGCAGTGCTGTTTGTGCTCATTGCGCTCGCGTTAGATAAAATGCGCTTTAAAAGCCGCCTGAAACTGTCCTGAATTCCTTTCAATGCTTCCGGCGGCAGGCGCTTAATGAGATAGAATAAGCTGATCAATCATGAGAGAAGAGGTCTGATGAATTATGCTGGAAGAACTTACGGAACAGGCAAAGCTGGCGGTAGAGCAGGTGCTCGACGCGGCGAAGCTGGAGCGCGGCGGGCTGTTCGTCGTGGGCTGCTCGTCAAGCGAGGTGTGCGGCAGTAAAATTGGAACAAATTCAAGCCTCGAAACGGCGCAGGCTGTTTTTGCCGGCATCTACCCCGTGCTGAAGGAACGGGGGATCTATTTAGCGGCACAGTGCTGCGAGCATCTTAACCGCGCGATTATTATCGAACGGGAAGCAGCGCAGAAATTTGGCTACGAGGAGGTCAATGTTGTGCCCCAGCCGAAGGCGGGCGGCTCGTTTGCAACCACGGCATACGCAACGTTTGCACAGCCTGTGGCAGTGGAAGAGGTGCACGCGGATGCGGGGATGGATATTGGCGGCACACTCATTGGCATGCATCTCAAGCGGGTGGCGGTTCCCGTCCGCATTGCAGTCAAACAAATTGGGGAGGCGAACCTGCTTTGTGCACGGACGAGGCCAAAATTTATCGGCGGCGTGCGGGCACACTATGATGAAAGCAAACTATGAGCCTGCTTATTGGACGAGGGCGCGGTGCAGAGGGATGCACCGCGCCCTTGTATTTTAAAAAAGCATGTGTTATACTCAGTTCTATAATTTTGCGATTTAAAGCGGAGAAGGAGCGGCGGAGGATGGAACAGATGCGCATCGGGATTGTCGGATTGGGGCTGATCGGCGGCTCTATGGCAAAGGCGATCAAGGCATATACAGGGCATACTGTGATCGGCTATGAAATTGACGGCGAAACGCTTTGCCGCGCGCAAGCGGAAGGCACGGTCGATTTTGCGGGAAACGACCAGCTGCTCACAACGCTTGATCTATTGCTGATCGCCCTCTACCCGGGGCAGACGGTGGAATTTGTCCGCACGAAGGCAGATCGGATGCGGCCAGGCTGCATCGTGATCGACCTGTGCGGCGTGAAGGGATATGTGTGTAACCTTCTAGGGCCATTTTGTGCGGAGCGGGGGATCGTTTTGATCGGTGGGCATCCGATGGCCGGGCGGGAATTTTCCGGCTATGGAGCGGCGCAGGCCAAGCTGTTTCAGGGCGCGAGCATGCTGCTCGTGCCGACCGAGGCAGGGAGCATACAGCAGGCGGAAGCGTTCAAACCGTTTTTTCTCTCTCTGGGGTTTGAGAAGATTGTGGTTACAACCGCGGAAAATCACGACCGGATGATCGCCTTTACCTCACAGCTCGCACATGTGGTATCCAACGCCTATGTCAAAAGCCCGGAGGCGGAAAAGCACGATGGCTACAGCGCGGGCAGCTATAAGGATCTGACACGCGTGGCGCGCCTGAACGAGGAGATGTGGTCGGAGCTGTTTCTCTGCAACCGGGAGGCGCTGCTCGGCGAGCTCGACTGTATCGTTGGGCACCTGCTGGAGTATCGGGAGGCGTTGGAAATGAAAGACCGTGAGACGCTCAAACGGCTGTTAAAAGAAGGGAGTGACCGGAAAAAGCGGATCGACCGGGCGGGGGAGTAAAAACCGAATTGGCGGGCTTGGGGCAATCCCTATGCAATCAACTCAACTGTGTTCCAACAAGTGCAGGCCTCTGAAAAGCGGAAGCGGCATGACCTTAGGGCAAATCTGCCCTGTGGCCATGCCGCTTTTAGGTGTGGATAGGCCTGCCCCCCCCAGCGGGCCTCCAAAGAGAATGGGCACGTGTGCAAAGGTGCAAAGGCGATCCTCTTACGCGCTCTTTTTCTTGCGGGCGAAGAGGATCGCGGCGCCGGCTGCTGCGGCCAGTGCAGCGCATGCAGCAAGGGATGGGCCCTCGCCCGTGCCGGGGTTGACGGCGGTTTCCGCCGTGGTGCTCTCAGCGGGCTTCTCCGTAATGGGCTGGGTTGCCGCGGGTTTCGTCGTATCAGGCGCTGTTGTGGTGGGCTTGGTTGTGGCAGGGGCGGTTGTAGGCGCTTTGATGGAAACGCTGGCGTTTTCCGTCTTGACCGTATCCATCAGGTCGGTTTCCGTGCCATCCGGCGTGTAGGCCACAAGCTCCCTCATCTCCAGCTTCAGCGGGATACTGCCGGAATCGTTCAGGATTTTGAAGGTGATCTGCCCGATCGTTGCCTTCTCCTGAAGGGTTCCACTGACCATAAAGGCAATGGAAATCTTGCCGGGCACGGCTTTGCCGTTTTCCTGATAGAGCCCGCCCTCCGCAAGGCCGCCGAACGCGCCGGCCTTGAAGGAGACGAATTCGAGCTTTGCGGGATCGTAGTTGACAATCATGCTGCCGTTGCCGGCGTTGGATTTTTCGCTGATGGTAACGTCTACCGTTACCGTCTGGCCCGGCTGCCCGCTGACGGAGGAGAGCGCTACGGTGACGGGCTCCGCCGCAAAGGCGGCGGGCAAAAGCATGGTGAGAGCGAGCACGGCGCAGAGCAGCGATGCCAGCCGTTTTGAGATTTTTTTCATGGGGTGAACCTTCCTTTCCGTTCGTTTTTAAAATTGATCGAGCTTCGCCGCGACGCGAAGGATTTTGCGCGCGTCGGAGGTATCCGCCTTGCCGTTTTTGTTCACATCGGCGGCAAGTATCTGCTGGGGCGTAAGGGCCTCCAGCTTGGCCGCGCCGCGCAGGGCGAGGCGCGCGTCGGTGGTGTTCACCTTGCCGTCGAGGTTCACATCGCCGAGGGTGAAGCTTTCCGCGCCAATCGGCGCTTTGATCATCACGGGGATATCCATGCCGACGCCGTTGAAGCGATAAGCCCAGATTGAACCGTCGCTGCGGGTCATAACATAGGCATAAGTGTAGCTATCCTCGTTAAAGCCGACATTTCTCTTCTTCCGATATGCTTCGACATCATTTAAAATCGGGGACGGGGTATCCTGCTCTGTCAACCACAGGGTTTTATCAGCATCCAGCGCGGAAGCCTCTTTGGTATTGGTTTCGAAATCGTAGGAATACCCATCTGCTGTCCGGAATCCGTAAATTTGATTCTCAGTCCCTTCCCAGCTGTCAAAGCCCTCGGCGATCTTTTGGCAGTCTGAGGGGTTGTTCTCTCGAATTTTCCACACGGCTCCGGATTCGTCCACCACAAAATAAAAGTAAGCGTAATTCCACCGATCGTACTCCTCATTATAAGAATCTTGAACGGAATCCTCAACGATATCTATCGCTCCGAAATCGGCAATCTGTTCGTTGCTGTAACGGTTCCATGTGGTATTGTCATTTTTTACATAAAACTGATCGTCGATAATTGCCTTGATATTCTGATTCTCTTGATGCCAGCTAAATCCTTCCTCACCGTCTTTCCAACTCCACTCCCAACGCGTTCCATCTGTTTTCAAAAAGGTGCTGCCGGTGTCGGAGATGTCTGCGACGTTATCTGCCACTTTCTCTCGCGCAGGCTCCTCGACACCTTCCTCCCAGCGCCAATTCCAAAGCGTGCCATCCTGCTCCAAAATACTGATCTGATCGACGTATATAGATGTTCCCACGTAAGCATAGTCCTTTGCCTGGTCGGAGAGCTTGATCTCATCCGCCTCGTTTATATAATAAAGCTCCCCGTTGGGATAGAGCGCGGCCACACCGTCATTTCCCCCGCTCAAAATATTCGGGTTTGAATTCGGATAATCCTCACTGGCAATATAGTGCTTCAGGACAGCCCAATCCCCTAATTCCGGAATATTGTTAGAAACCTGCTCCACAGGTGCTGGCGTGTCGAAGCCCTCCGGCTTTGTGCCCTCCGCCGTCGTCACGGCGAGCGCAATCGTGATGCTGCTCAGCAGCATCACGGCCGCCAGGACGAGCGCCAGAAACTTTTTCTTTCTCTTCATGCTTTCAACCTCCAATTGAGTTTTCAATTTATCTCACAGGGGCGGCGTAAATGGTTCCCTCCTTCCCTGCGCGCCGTACCCATATGATTCTGTTATCTGACATCTGACGTCTGAAGACTGTTCAGGTATGCCGCATATTCCTCCGGGAGCTCGAGCTTCGGCTGATCCTGAATTTTCCAGGCGAGCGGGCTGGTGCGTGCCTTCACCGCATCCAGTAAATCAGGGATTTCCAGAAGTCTTTTTGCATATAACGCAGCCCGCACCGCCTCCCCCTGCTTTTGGCAGGTTTCCATCGCCCGGCGCAGGAGCTGAAAATAGTCGAGGTATTCCGTCAGCACGTAGGGCGCGCAATCGAGCGCCTGCCGTTTATATTGCACCATCGTTTCAAAATCGCCCTGCGTGGCGCTGACCAGCGCTTTGCAATCCAACACCAGCGCAATGGATTCGTTACGGCTCAAAATTTTATCCGCGCGTGCTTGGGCCTCCTGCGGCGTCTGCGCCCCGGCGAGCAGGACGAGCTGCGAAGGGGTATAGCCAGGGTAAAGCCGGGCGGCAAGCGCGTCGTTTTTGCGGTAGCCTGCAAACAGGGCGGCGCCCAGATACAAGCAGACGGCTGCCAGCGCACCGGCGGACAAAAAAAGTGCCCTTCGATTCGGTTTTTTCCATTGCCATACGATCTCTTTCCCTTCCTCTGGGTCCATCGTAAGGAAAAGGACAAAAAAGATCGAAAGGAACTGGAGGTCAAAATCCAGCATGGAATGCGCGCAGATGGCGAATAAAAGCATCCGCTGCATGGCTGGCGTTTTCCGCGCCAACAGCCGCCGCAATAACGCAAAGGCGAACAGGAGAGTAGGAATCCATCCAACGTCTACAGCGAACTGCAACAGCTCGTTGTGGACAAATTTTGTGGCGTAAACGCCGGTCTGGAACCCGCCCTGGGCATAATAATAGCCCATGTAGCCCAAGCCAAACGGATGTTTTAAAATCACAGGCAGCACATCCCGATAGTAGAGCAGGCGGCCCATTAGGGTGCTGGATTCCAGCGAAATGGTTAGGAAGCGGCCGATGGTATCTTGATTGCCTGTGATGGCCACAAAAAGGAGCGCTGCCGCAACGCAGGCAGCGAGCAGGAGCATCAACGGGATGCGCAGCCGCTTGCGCGTCAGGCACAGCCAAAGAAAAATAAGAACGGTCAGCACAAAAACCGTGCGGCTGCCCGTTGCCAAAATGCCGAACAGCAGCACCAGAATGCCGGCCAGGCAAAGGAAACGACGCTTTTTTTGAAAGGCGAGCGGGATGATCCCCAGCAGGAGAAAAAGGGCGAAGGAGTTGGAATACTGGAAAAAGCCGCCCAGCCTGCCGGAAGCGTAGAAATAGGGCGTTAGTGCCGGAATCCAGCGCGTGGGGTAGGAAAGAAGCGTCATTGTAATGCCGGAAACAGGAATGGTCAGGAACAGGCGCTCGCGCACTTCCGGCCCAAGCTGCATGAGCAGCAGCCAGAAGAGAGCGGCAGGCAAAAATTTGAAAAAGCCGAGCAGAGCCATGCCGCTGTCCACAGCCCAGAACGGCGTTAGAAGATAGCCGGCCAGCAGCGCTAACAAGGCCGTTAGAAGCATGTTGAAACGAATGGAGAGCTTTTTTTGCCTATCTATTAGATATAGCAAAAGAAGAAGCAAAACAACAGCGCAAATGCAGGCGGCATATTCATAGAAAAGGCCAAAGAAAAACGGCGTAAAAAAGAAAAAGAGCTTGATAATATCCGAATAAATAGTCTCTTTTTTTCGCCGGATCAGGCGAGCCGGCATATCTGTTTCCTCCCCTGATTTTAATAAAGGCATTATAACATGATATATAGCTAATTGCAACAGTTAATATATCCTTTAGATAGTTCTAAGCTATATCGAATAGATATATCCTATCTGAGGGGGTGCGGATATTGGATTTGGTCTCGATTGGAAAACGTATCAAAGCCGAACGGCAAAAAAATGGGCTGACCCAAGAGGCGCTCGCAGAGCGCATTGAGGTCAGCGCGCATTATGTATATGAATTAGAGCGGGGGTTGAAGGCGATGTCCGTCCCGATTCTGATACGGATATCAGAAGTGCTGCACACCTCAACAGATTATCTGCTCTTTGGCGAAGCAAGCGGCCCGCAGGCGATGGATCGTCTGGCAACGCTGACGCGCAATATCAGCCCGGAAAAACGTGATTTGTTGGCGGATATTTTCACGCTGATGCTCCCAATGCTGAAAAATGACTAGCATAAAACAAAAAAACGCCCCGAAAACGACTGCCGTGCACAGCCTTTTCGGGGGCGTTTGAAACGAGTCCGCCTTTTCTGTCATACGTTAAACCGGAACAGCACCACGTCGCCATCCTGCATCACATATTCCTTGCCTTCGCTGCGGACGAGGCCCTTCTCTTTTGCCGCGGCCATCGAGCCGTTGGCGATCAGATCCTCATAAGAAATCACCTCAGCGCGGATGAAGCCGCGCTCAAAATCCGAATGGATTTTTCCGGCTGCCTGGGGGGCTTTTGTGCCGCGCTTGATCGTCCAGGCGCGCACCTCCGGCTTACCCGCCGTGAGGTAGGAGATGAGGCCGAGCAGATGATAGGAGCGTTGGATCAGCCGGTCAAGGCCGCTTTTCTCAAGCCCCAAATCAGAAAGAAACAGCTCTTTTTCCTCTTTGGAGAGCGGGGCGATCTCCGCCTCCAGCTCCGCGCAGATGGGCAGCACCTCTGCGCCCTCCTCTGCTGCAATGGCGCACACAGCCTGATAGCGTGCGTTGGCGTCGATTTTGTTTGCAAAATCCTCTTCGCTCATATTGCAGGCGTAAATAACAGGCTTGGTGGTTAAAAGCGCTACCTCGCTTAGAATTGCCCTTTCCTCTTCGCTGCATTCTACGCTGCGGGCGGGCTGGCCTGCCTCCAGGGCTGATTTGACGCGCTTTAAAAACTCCACTTCTTTGGCCAGGCTCTTATCACCCTTCATCGCCTTTGTGCCACGCTCAATGCGGCGGTCGATCATTTCAAGGTCGGAGAAAATCAGTTCCAGGTTGATGGTTTCAATATCGCGCGCGGGGTCAATGCTGCCTTCCACATGGATGATATCGTCATTCTCAAAACAGCGCACCACGTGGATGATTGCATCTACTTCGCGGATGTGGGAGAGGAATTTATTGCCTAACCCTTCGCCTTTGGACGCGCCTTTGACCAGACCCGCAATATCGACGAATTCAATCGTGGCGTGCGTTGTTTTTGCCGGCTCATAGAGCTCTGTGAGCCGATCGAGGCGCTCATCCGGCACATCCACCACGCCGACATTTGGCTCAATGGTGCAAAATGCATAGTTTGCGGACTGCGCGCCGCGTTGGTGATGCATTAACAGGTGCTTTGCGACGTTCGGCAACCCTACGATACCAAGCTTCATGTTATTTCGTCATCCTCTGCTTTTGAAATCGGTCAGAAAATATTATAACGGTTCGCCCCGCTTTTTTCAACTCATGTTTTGGTTGCTTTTTCGGGGCCGGTGGGGTATGATAACGGCAAAACCAACGAATAGAAAGGGGTTGCTGAAACATGGCGGACGATTATAAAGACCTGATCAGCGAAGGCGACGATTTCGACGGGACAATCGTCATGGCGGATGAGGAGGGCAATGAGATCTCTTTCACCTTCCTTGATTTATTGGATTATGAGGGCGAGAGCTATGTTTTGCTGCTGCCGACGCAGGAAGAGCTTGCCAATGAAGTGGTGATTCTTCGAGTGACTGAGGAGGATGGAGAGGAATTCTACGAGGCAGTTGAGGATTTGGAAACAATTGAAGCGGTGTTTTCCATCTTCCAACGGGCCCAGGAGCAAGAGGAAAATTGATTCCTGCTTTTGCTCAGGATGGCGGCGCCGTATCAATTGAGCGTTTGGAGGGTGTTTGATGCTTTATGAAAAGGCGTTCCAAAAGGGGCTTTGGGAGGCGGTGCGTGCGGAGAAAGCGTATGCACCGCTTCTGAGCGCGCTTTTGGAGGATTACCGCGCTGTTTCCAGAGAGGGGCCTGTCAGCGCGGTGCGCTTCAGCGAATATATCATCTATCAGGAAACTGGGAGCCGGAAAAAATATGAGGCCGCCTATTTTGCACGGCGAAAGCGGCTTAATACATATGCCCTTATGGCACTGGTGTATCCGGAAGAGGGGGAGCACCTCCTCCAGCTACAGGATACGGTGTGGGCCATTTGCGATGAATATACCTGGGCGTTACCCGCGCACATTGCGTGGCGAACCGGGCGGGATCCGGGGTGCATTGACCTGTTCAGTGCAGAAACAGGGTTTGCACTGAGCACGATTCGCCATCTCCTGGGCGACCGGCTGCATGAAAAGATGAAAGAGCGGATTGATTGGGAGATCAACAGACGGATCATCCGCCCGTTTTTATATCGGCGCTTTTGGTGGGAGCACAGCAATAACAACTGGGCCGCTGTTTGCGCGGGATCGGTGGGCTGCACCTTTATGCTCAGCCGCCCGCGCCTTTTCTCACTGATTCGCCCACGCATCGCGTTTACCATGCGGCGCTTTCTCAGTGGATTTTCGGCGGATGGGATCTGTGCGGAAGGCGTGGATTATTGGAGCTATGGATTTGGCTTTTTCACGGTTTATGCTCGGCTCTTGCGGGAGTTTACCCATGGCAGGAAGAATTATTTCAAACGCCCGAAGGTCAAGGAAATCGCCGGATTTTATCAGAAGATCAGCTTGGGCGGCGGCGTAACCGTCAGCTTCTCTGACGGCGGGCAGCGCGGCCGCTATTATCCCGGCCTGCTCAACTTCCTGCGGGAGGAGTATCCGGATGCAATTGGCCCGCTGCCGCCTGAATCTGGGATGATTCACGATCATTGCTACCGCTTCTGCCTGGAGCTGGATTGCTTTTTATACAATGGCTTGCAGGATGGGAAGGCAGCCCTTGGGGCGATGACATATTACGCCCCGAAGAGCGCGTGGCTGATCCGCCGCACGACATCCTATGGATTTTGCGGCAAAAAGGCGGGTCAAACGACGTTTCACACATCATAATGATATTGGCTCCTTTATCGTTGTAAGCGGGGGGAAGGCAGCTGCTCTGTGATCGCCGGCCGGGGAATATGTGAAGGATTATTTTAATGATCAAAAACGCTATCAGTATTTTTGTATCTTCCGTCCGGGGGCACAGTGTGCCGGTCATCAATGGGCAGTTGCAGGGCCACGGCGCGAAATACCGCTCCGTAAGCGCGTGGAAAGACGGCGTGTTTGAAATTGAAATGACACAGGCCTATCGGATACCCGGCATCGAATCCGTCAGAAGAAGCTTCTGCTTTGAAGAGGAAAAAATTTTGCTGACCGATCAACTCTCTGGCAAGGTTATATCGCTGAAGGAGCGGTTTATCACGCAGGTGAAGCCGGTTGTAGAGGGGAACGCCGTCCGAGTGGGTAGCCTTCTCATGCGGCCTATGGGCGAAACAAGCGCGCCGGAAATCGTGCAAGAGCCGTTCCAAAACCACTTTTCGCAGGAAGAAACGGTATACTGCATTGATTTTGATTGTGTCAGGCAAGGTTTTTGCCCTAGAGCTTCTGATGAGCGAAAGCGAGGAATAGAAAAAAAAATTACATAAAAAAATAGACCACTTGAAAAAATCAACGGCCCCTCTAAAACCAGTTCGGGATGCTATAAATCGATGGCTGCCCCAAACGGGTTTTTTTTAGTTTTCTGCGTTTATTCATGCATGATGCGACGCGCCCTTTTCAAGGGGGATAGTCACTGCCACCCCGCCTTCCCCCGACGAATCAGGAGAACGGCCTCGTTGAGCTGGGGCGCGCGCTTGCTGAAAAATTTTCGATACGCTTCACAATAAAAATTAAGGCCGATTTTACCATCCAATCCAACGACACGATCGCGCCTACAGCCGTTGCGGCAGATAAAATGATAAGGGCAGGCGCGGCATTCTTGCGGTATATCCAGAGAGGCCTGGATGAAGGCACGCGCGTTAGAACTGTTGATCATCTCGGTAAAGCTGTTTTGATTTACTGTGCCGAGCTTCCATTCGTCGAGCACATAGAAGTCGCAGGGGTAAACGCTGCCGTCCCCCTCCACAACAAACTGGATTGAGCAGCGCCCGTTCATGTTGCAGGATTCCGGCGGCTGGCCCATGAGAACAGAGATCCAGTTCTCAATATGCCGGATGCTGACATAGCGCCCGGCTTTTAAATCTGCCAGCCAGAGGTCAAAGATGCGAAGCAAAAATGTTTCATATTCATTGCAGGAGAGATGATAGCCCGTCTGGCCACGCTCCTCGCCCAGCGGCTCCAGGCAGGGGATAAATTGTAGATATCGAAAGCCGTTCCGCACGAAAAACCGATAAGTTTTTTCAATCGAGCGCGCGTTTTGCCCGGTGACGACGGAAAGGATGTTATAAGGCGCGCCATGCTTTTCCAACAGACGAGCAGCCCGCATTGTGCGGTTAAAGGTGCCTTTGCCCGCTCGGTCGGTTCGGTTGAAATCATGGATCTGTGCAGGCCCATCCAAGGAAAGCCCCGTCAAGAAGCGGTTATCGTGCAGGAAAGCGGCCCATGCATCATCAATGAGATAGCCGTTGGTCTGGATGCTATTTTGAATAGCCACGCCCGGCTTGCTATATTTCTTTTCCAGCTGAAGGAAGCTACGGTAAAAATCAAGTCCAGCGAGCGTCGGCTCCCCACCCTGAAACAGAAAGGAGCAAGCACCTTCCGCATATTCCATGGCGGTGGAAACCAAAGCCTCGGCCGTCTCTAGGGACATCATACCTGCAAAGCCGTGTGCGCGTTTATCGGCCTCATCTTGATAAAAACAGTAGCGGCAATCCATATTGCAGGCGGATGAGGCTGGCTTGACCAGCACGTTGACAGGTGGCACAGGAAATCCCCCTCTCCCGATTCCAGATAGCGGGTGATTGATTGCTATGACTCCAGCGCCCAAATTTTCCGGTCCCATCGAAAGGGAAGGCAGGATAAGGTCCCAATGACGCCAAGCACCAGAAACAGCAGGGCGGCGCCGGACCCTTTGCCCGATCCGAGCAGCGTTGCCCAGAGGCCACCGGGCGGCTGAGCAGCCATGAAGGGCTCGAAGACCCGATCCACCAGAATCCCGCCGCAGAAGTACCCCACCGGGATGGTGAAAAACTGGAGCGTATTCCGCGCGGAATAGACGCGCCCCTGCATCTCAATGGGAATTTTGGTGCGGAAGAGGACGTCCATATTGGCGTTCATGAATGGAATGCAGATCCACCCGAGGATCGCGCCGAAACACCAGACGGGCGTACTGCGCCCGAAGGCGAGGAAAAAATTCTCCGTGCTCATGGCCAGAAGCAGGGAATTGCAGATGACGCGCACCCGGCTTTTGGGTGGCGGCATGACGGAGACAAGGACGCTTCCAGCCAGTGTCGCAAGGCCTGAAAAGGTGTTGACCAGGGCCAACGCGGATTCGCCCGCGCCCTGCCTGGACAGCATCATGGCAGGCAAAGCGGCATTGAATACGGAAGCGGTAAAATTGATAACGGCGAGAAACAGGATCAGATGCAGAATCCCCAGGTTTGCCTTCAAATATCGAAGCCCTTCCAGCGCGGCGTGCAGCGGAGCTTCTTTGTGGGTATCTTCCCTGGCGGGCTGCGGAATCCGAATGAAAAAGAAAAGCGTGACAAACGCAACAATAAAAGTGCCTAAATCAAACAGAATAACGCCCTGAATGCTGGTATAGGCCAGCAGCGCGGTTGCAAACACCGGCGTGAGGATCGTAATCAGCGAATTGGAAAAAGAGCGCAGGCCGCTGACCTTCTGATAGTGTTTTTGCGGCGTCAGCAGGCTGACCGCCACATCCGAGGCCGGCTGCTGAACGGTATTCATCAGGCCATTCAATGCATTGATGATATAAAGAAACCAGATTTCAAGGCGGCCTGTCTGCAACAGAATGAGCACCGTTAGGGTGCACAGAGCGGCAAAGGTGTCGCTTACCAGCATCGTGGCCTTTTTGTCCCACCGATCGCTCAAAGCGCCCGCGAAGACGCTCAGCAAAACATACGGCGCATATGAGCAGATGGAGAGCAGCGATGTTGTCAGCGCTGATCCCTGCTGCTGGTAGGACCAGACGACCAGCGCGAAGCTCGTCATCGAGCTGCCCAACGCGGAAAAGGATTGTGTCATCCATAGGATGAGAAATGTGTGAAGTTCTTTGAGTGTTGTTTGAATTGATTTCATATTGACCTTGCCCCCTTTTATTTGTTGTCAAATAAAAGTGCAAGGCCCGGCGGGCGGGTGGAGGCAGCTAAAGTTTATTTTGCTCCGTGCAAATTCGCCCGAATCAGACCTTGCACGGAGCGGTATCAATGCAGAATTTCATGGGAAACCATTCTTTCTCAAAATAAATAGACCAGACATAGGGATGTCTTTTCGAAAAAAACGCGCCGGACCCACTCAACATGAGACCGGCGCGCTTTGATGGTCGAGGCGACAGGACTTGAACCTGCGGCATCTTGGTCCCAAACCAAGCACTCTACCAAACTGAGCTACGCCTCGATACAAGTTTTTGATTGGATGCGACGATCATTATACACGGATTTTAAAGATTTGTCAACGGAATATGCGCTGCGCAACCGATGTGCATTGCGGGCGGGTATCCGTCTGTGGTATACTAAGCTGTGTTCCGGTTTGCGGAAAATGTGACGTATATGGTCGGATAATGGAGGGCATTTCCATGCCGAATCAATTAAAGAAAAATGATCGGATTCCTTTAAAAATTACCGGCGTAACCGCCGAAGGGAGCGGTGTTGGGCACGATAATGGCCTGGCCGTGTTTGTGGCGAATGCGGCGCTGGGCGACACCGTCACCGCACATATTATTAAGGTGAAAAAGAATTATGCAGTGGCGCGGATTCATCAGATCGTAACCCCATCTCCGGATCGTGTAAAGCCTGACTGCCTGGTGTTCCAGCAATGCGGGGGCTGCGCTTGGCGGCATATCACATATGAAGCGGAGTGCCGCCTCAAGGAGAAAACGGTGGCGGACGCGCTCTCGCGCATTGGGCATCTTACGATTACGCCCCAGCCGATTCTCGCAGCGGGGGAAACGGATGGCTACCGTAATAAGGCACAGTTTCCTGTTGGCGGATCGGCGCAAGAGCTGAAAATTGGCTTTTTTGCGCCGCGCAGCCACCGGATTGTGGATTGCCGTGCATGCCGGCTCCAGCCGCCGGAGTTTGAAGGCGCCTTGCGGGCTTCGCCCGCTGGATCGGAGAAAATCAGGTGCCGATTTACAGCGAGGAAACGGGAGAAGGTCTTTTGCGGCATATCTATCTGCGCAAGGCACAGGCGACGGGTGAGGTGATGGCTTGTGCAGTGGTCAACGGCGATAAAATCCCGAAGCCGGAGCTGCTCGCCGGGGAGCTTCTGCGGGAAATGCCGAACCTCAAAAGCCTGGTTTTGAACAGCAATACGGCGCGGACGAACGTTGTGCTGGGCCCCGTGTGCAGAACGCTTTGGGGAGAGGATGGGATCATAGACGAGCTCTGCGGCTTGCGCTTTTTCCTTTCACCCTTATCCTTTTATCAGGTGAACCGCTCTCAGGCGGAGCGGCTCTACCAAAAGGCAGCGGAATATGCCGCGCTGACCGGGGCAGAAACGCTGCTCGACCTCTACTGCGGCACAGGCACGATCGGCCTGACGATGGCGGGCAAGGCCAAACAGGTCATCGGTGTGGAGGCGGTGCCGGAGGCGGTTGAGGATGCCAAGCGCAATGCGGCGCTCAATAGGATCACGAACGTGCGGTTCCTCTGCGGTGATGCGGCGCTGGCGGCGCGTCAGCTTGCCGAAGAGGGCGTGCAGCCGGATGTGATTGTGCTTGACCCGCCGCGTAAGGGCTGCGATGTGCATTTGATTGATACAGTGGTGAACATGGCGCCCCGGCGGGTGGTCTACGTCTCCTGCGACCCGGCAACGCTCGCACGGGATTTGAAGCTGTTTGGGGAAAAGGGGTACGAAACCAGAGAAGCAACGCCGGTAGATCTGTTTCCGAGGACAGGACATGTGGAGACGGTTGCCTTGCTTTCCAGGGGCTAAAGCGACGATATTAAGCCGCATCAGAAACATTTTTGCAGAAGGTGGGCTCCGGCAAGATGCAACTGTTGCAAAATTTGCAACAACTTCGACAGACGAAATAACCAATCAGGATGTGTATTATAATTCGGCTGGGATTATTTCTGCCGGCTACCGTGTGAAATCTTTGTGGGGCACAAGGCTCTGTATTTGAGCAAGCGCCTGGATTGAGGGCGCTGAAATCATTGAGAAGAACGAAGTACTATACCTGCACAGGAGTTGCCACTTTGATTCAAAAAAGTGTAACATAGCGAGGTGCATGTCATGGATCCCGTGTCTGAACTGAAAATCATCGCCCGCATCCGCAGCGATTTCCCTTCCAAATTCGGCATCCCACGCCAGAGCGGGCTGGTGGAGGAGCTAAAGGCTGAACTTGTTTTTGAGCCGGAATACCGCAATCCGGAAGCGCTGCGGGGGATAGAGGGCTTTTCGCATATCTGGCTCATCTGGCTGTTTTCTGAAGCAGTGCGGGCGAGCTGGTCGCCCACCGTGCGTCCCCCTCGCCTGGGCGGGAATACGCGCATGGGCGTGTTTGCAACCCGCTCCCCGTTCCGCCCAAACCCAATTGGGCTCTCTGCCGTCCGGCTGGACGGTATCCGGCGGGATGAAACGCTAGGGCAGGTGCTGCTGGTTTCGGGCGCGGACTTGATGGATGGTACGCCGATTCTGGATATCAAACCCTATCTCCCCTTTGCAGATAGCTATCCACAGGCCAGCGGCGGGTTTGCCGGGCAAAAAATAGACGGGCCCCTCAAAGTGGAAGTTTCGCAACCACTGTTGGCGCAAGTGCCAAAGGAGCACAGACAGGCGCTGCTGGGTGTGTTGGCGCAGGATCCGCGGCCGTCGTATCATACCGATCCCCAGAGAGTTTACGGCATGGAATTTGCCGGGCTCGAGGTGAGATTCAGCGTGCAGAATGATGTATTGACTGTGTTGACGATAAAACCGAATGAAAAGAAGGGGCTTTTCGGCTCCATGAGGCAAGAGAGGGTTTGAAAATGGGAGACAAGCAGATCAAAGGGAATCGAAACGGAACGTTCAGCTCCTCGCTGGGCTTTGTGATTGCCTGCGTCGGCTCGGCAGTCGGGCTCGGGAATATCTGGATGTTTCCCTATCGAGTCGGGCAGTACGGAGGTGCGGCGTTTTTAATTCCCTATCTTCTGTTTACGTTCCTGTTCGGCTGGGTGGGGCTTTCGGGCGAGTTTGCAATCGGCCGGCTGGCCCGCACGGGGACGATTGGCTCTTACGAATACTGCTTCGCGCGCAGGGGGAGAAAGAAGCTCGGCGCGGCTCTGAGCTGGATTCCGCTGCTTGGGTCGCTTGGCATTGCCATCGGCTACGCGGTGATCCTCGGTTGGGTGCTGCGCAGCCTGGCAGGCTCCGTTACGGGCGAGCTGCTCACTGCGGACGTGGAAGCCTTTTTTCACCAGGCTTCGGGCAGCTTCGGAAGCGTGCCCTGGCATGTGGCGATCGTTGTGCTGGTGGGCCTTGTGCTGATGTTCGGCGTAACGAAGGGGATCGAAAAGGTGAGCAAGGTGCTTATGCCGCTGTTTTTTGGGCTGTTCCTGATCTTGGCGGTGTGGGTCGCATTCCTGCCTGGCGCGGCAGAGGGCTACAAATTCCTCTTTGTTCCGGAATGGAGGGCGCTGCTGCGGGTGGATACCTGGGTGATGGCGATGGGGCAAGCGTTTTTCTCTCTCTCAATCACCGGCTCCGGCATGATCGTCTACGGGGCGTATTTGGGGAAAGAGGCGGATATCCCGCGGGCCTCCCTGCGCACGGCATTGTTCGACACACTTGCGGCGCTGCTTTCCGGCCTTGCGATTATGCCCGCCGTATTCGCCTATGGCGTGGATGTCACCCGTGGGCCGTCGCTGATGTTCATCGCGCTGCCGACGGTGTTCCAAAGGATGCCGTTCGGCAGGGCTTTTGCCGTGTTCTTTTTTATTTCGGTGGCATTCGCGGGGATTACCTCGCTGATCAATATGTTTGAGGCCGTCACGGAAAGCTGGCAGAGCCATTTCGGCCTTGGGCGGAAAACGGCGGTGCTCATCTGCTCTGCGATCACGCTCGCAGCCGGACTCTTTTTGGAGGCGGAGCCGCGTGTGGGCAGTTGGCTTGATTTCATCACGATTGTGGTGGTGCCTATCGGGGCAGTTCTGGGCGCGGTTTCGATCTATTATGTGCTGGGTTGGGATAACATTCGTAGGGAGCTGGATGCGGGGCGGAAAAAGCCGGTTTCGCGGGCCTTTGGGCAAACGGCGAAGCTTGTCTACGTGCCGCTGACCGTCTTGATTTTAATCCTGGGGTTTATCTATAAAGGCATTGGCTAAAAAAGGAACAGGAAAGGGGATGGGGCTATGGGCCCGCTTGATCTTTTGTGTGATGGGATGATTGCCTATTATGAGGGCGACCCCCAACGCATTCAGCATTTTCTCAAGGTGCACAGCCTTGCGCGGCTGATTGCCGTATCGGAAGGGATCGACGCGCACACGCGTTTTATCGTGGAGGCGGCGGCCTATGCGCATGATGTTGGCCTCCAACCTGCACAGGCGAAAGCAATGCTGGAAGAGCTCTATTTTCCACAGGACGTGATTGACCGCGTGGCTTTTCTTGTCGGAAGTCATCAGACGGATACCGGGATTGACGGGGTGGATTTCCAGATTCTTATGGAGGCAGATTGCCTTGTGAACCTCTGTGAGGAAGGGGCAAGTGAAAGCGCTGTGTGGAGCGCTGCCCGCAGAATTTTTCGCACGGAATCCGGCAAGCGATTGTGCAGGTTGATGTTTGGCAGGAAGAACGATTGATGGAATACGGGAAGGGGTATTTTGATGCGTCTATTATTCAAACAGCGTTTTCTCTCTTGGTTTGACAGCTTCGATATCTACGATGAGGCGGGCAACACCGTATTCACTGTGGAGGGCCGTTTGGCTTGGGGCCATAAGCTGGAGATTATGGATATGGCGGGGAACCACATCGGCACCGTGCGTGAGGAGGTGCTGACCTTCCTGCCACGGTTTGCGCTGTATCTTGGGGATCAGTACATGGGGCAGATCAAAAAGGAGTTCACCTTTTTCAAGCCCCGATTTACGCTTGACTGCGGCGGCTGGCAGGTAGAGGGCGACTGGCTTGAGTGGGATTATCGCGTGACCGACCATGCCGGCCGACTGGTGATGACGGCGCAGAAGGAGCTGCTGCGCTGGACGGATACCTACACCATTGATATCGCGCAGCCGGAGGATGTGCTTTTGTGCCTGATGATCGTGCTGGCCATTGATGCGGCAAAATGCTCGAGCGGGAATTAACGGAGGGAATGAGATGATCCGGGCGGTTGTTTTTGATATGGACGGCCTGATGTTTGACACAGAGCGGCTCTGTGCTCTTGCCTGGGATGAGGCGGGGCGGCAGCTCGGCATCGGCCCGGCGGGTTACATGAACCGGAAAACGCTGGGGCTTGCCCTGCCCATGGCGCGCAAGATCTGGCGGGAGACCTTTGGGGAAAAGGTCGATTTTGATCAGCTCGACCGCCTGACCCGCGCTTTTTTTGACCGTTATTATGCGAAACACGGCGTGCCAGTCAAGCCCGGGCTGCACGAACTGCTTGCATACTTAAAGGAAAGGCATTATAAAACAGCGGTTGCCTCCTCAACCCGGGAGAATGAGGTGAAACGCTGCTTAGAAAGCGCGGGCGTAGAAGCCTGTTTTGACGCGGTGATCGGCGGGGACCGGCTCCGCGCCTCCAAGCCCGCGCCGGATATCTACCTTATGGCCTGCGCGGAGTTGGGGGAGCGTCCGGAGGACTGCATGGCGCTGGAGGATTCACGCAACGGCATCCTTTCCGCCAGCCGTGCGGGGCTAAAAGCAGTGATGATCCCTGACCAGTGGCAGCCGGACGCGGCGACGCAGGCGCTACTGTATGCGCAGTGCGAACGGCTCGATGAGGTGATCGCACTTTTGAGGGAGGAACGGGCCATATGAAAACACTCTATGTTTCCGATCTGGATGGGACGCTTCTAAACCGGGAGCCACGGTTGAGTGCATATACGGCGGAAACGCTCAACCTCCTGATCGAAGAAGGCCTCCCCTTCACCTATGCAACGGCGCGCAGCGTGCACTCTGCTCGTATTGTGGCGGCGGGGCTGCAAACGAGGCTTCCGGTTATCACCTACAACGGCGTATTTTTGCAGGATGCGCAAACGGGGAAAGTTCTTTCCCGCACTGTTTTTTCACCGGAGGAGGTCGAAAACCTGGCCGGGTATCTATCGCGTCATCCGGTGAGCGCCCTTGCGTATGCGCTGTTGGATGGCGAGGAGCGCGTTTCGTGGCTGCCGGAGCGGGAGAACGAGGGCGTGCGGTATTATCTCAGCTGCCGGAAAGGGGACAAGCGCTTCCGCGCGGTGAGTGCGGAACCGGCGCTTTATCAGGGCGAGGTGTTTTACATCACCTGTATCGGGGAGCAGGATGCGCTTTCGCCGCTTTACAATGCGGTGCGGGGAGACACGCGCTTTTCTGTAACGTTCCAGCAGGAGCTTTACCGGGAGGAATACTGGCTGGAGATCATGCCGGCAAGGGCTACCAAGGCGCATGGCATCCGCAAGCTTTGCGCGCTGCTGGGGTTTGACCGAGTGGTGTCCTTCGGCGACGCGATCAACGATCTTAGGATGTTCGAATGCTCAGATGAATGTTATGCGGTGGAAAACGCCGTGCCGGAATTAAAAGCGGCCGCAACCGGGGTGATCAAAAGCAATGAAGCGGACGGCGTGGCGCAATGGCTGGCGGGAAATTGGAGAGCCCAAAAGTAGGAGAGGCAGCTGAGAGATGGGATTATATCAGCTTCGGGAAATCGGAAGGGAAGCCCTCCCGGCCTGTGAGCGTGCGATCCGGGAGGGGGTTGGAACAGTCGCAAAGTCGTTGAGGAATTCGGACTGACGGCGGAGAACTGCCCCTCCAACGGCGCATTTGTGACGTTGCCTAAGTGGCACGCCTTTTTCAGTTGAAGGAATCATTTGACCAAAAAGCGAGCAAAGACATTTATCAATTTTTGCTGAGAGGAGCAAACGTATGATTTTATCCGGCAGGGCGATCCAAAAACACATCGGCTCTGATATCATCATCGAGCCGTATGACCCAAAGCGCGTTAACCCCAACAGCTATAACCTTTCGCTGCATAACGAGCTGTTGGTGTATACCGGCAATACGCTGGATATTAAACAGGCCAACCCCACTGAGTGCATCGTCATACCGGAGGAAGGGCTTGTGCTCGAGCCGAACCGGCTGTATCTCGGCCGCACGAACGAATATACCAAAACAGAGCGCTATGTACCCATGCTGGAGGGGCGCTCCTCCACGGGACGACTGGGCCTGTTTATCCACGCGACGGCCGGGTTCGGAGATATCGGCTTTGCGGGCTATTGGACGCTGGAGATTTTCTGCATCCAGCCGGTGCGTATTTACCCGGATGTGGAGATCTGCCAGATTTATTACCACGATATCGGCGGGGATTTCGACCTGTATGCAAGCGGGAAATACCAGAACAATACGGGCATTCAGCCGAGCCTGATGTACCGGGATTTTGAAAAGGATGAATGATGAGATGAAAATCGTTGCGGCAACAGATCACACGAAACGCTCCGCCGCTGCTGGCCTGGCGTTAAAGCTTTGGCCGGAGCATACAAGAAGCGAGATGGAAGCTGATTTGAAGGAGCATTGTCAGGCGGGTGGCGTCGTTTTTTTAGCGCAGGAAGAGACAGCTTGATCGGGTTCGCTCAGTGCGGCCTGCGGCACGACTATGTGGAGGGGGCGTACACCAGCCCGGTCGGCTATCTGGAGGGCATCTATGTGGAACCTGCGTTTCGGCGGTGTGGCGTGGCGGCGGAGCTGGTGCGCGCCTGTGAAGCCTGGGCGCGGGCGCGGGCTGCTCGGAATTCGCGAGCGACACAGAGGCGGAAAATGTGAGGAGCATCCATTTTCACTTAAGCGTAGGGTTTCAGGAAGCAAATCGTGTGGTCTGTTTTTTGAAGAGGCTGGATGAAAAGAAGAATGAAGTAGGATAAAAAAGGAATTATCCAGATAAAAAGAATTCTA
>ENA-OQDA01000225-OQDA01000225.1-human-gut-metagenome-genome-assembly--contig:-NODE-225-length-24994-cov-5.902119_pt1 | contig 24994 bp, 24 predicted proteins | sample MGYA00242771_ERZ504603 | MGnify/ENA primary metagenome ERZ504603 (study PRJEB26092, sample SAMD00036328) | human gut metagenome | host: Homo sapiens | study: EMG produced TPA metagenomics assembly of...
GGCCAAGAAAAACCGCATCGCGGAATTGACATAGGCATGGGCTAACGGTTTCACCGCGCTTGCCGAAGCTGGCCAGCAAGGAGCCTCTTCGAATGAGGTGAGCGATTGGAAGAATGCCAAGACCATCCTGAATGTCGGATGCAACATGCTCGAGACCTGCATGGTGACTGCGCGTATTTCTTGAGGCGAAAGAAGGCCGGGGCGGAGATCATCACGATCGATCCAAACTTTTGCACGACTGCGGAGAAGAGTTCGCGATGGATCCCCATGATTGCAGGAACAGATCCGGCGCTTTACCTAGGGATGATTTCGCTGATCCTTGATAAAGGGTGGTACAACGCTCCGTATCTGAAAGCCTATACAAGCATGCCTTTTATGGTGAAGCGTTCGGATGGTTCCCTTCTGAGAAAAGACCCTGTCGACGATATTAAGCAAGCGGGATCCGAGAATCCTTTTTGGTGTGGGATGAGAACGCTTCGGGTTTGAGTCCCTACGATGCCGACGGGATAAGCCCTGCCCTTGATTTTGAAACCACCATTGACGGTGAAGCGTATGCAACGGTGTTCAAACTGTTGAAAGAAACCCAAAAGCAATACTCGCTTTCCTGGGCTGCTGAAATGACGGGCATTGACGAAGACGTGCTTGTTGAAATCACCGATAAGTATGCAAACTGCGGTCCTTCGATTCTCTCGTTCGGCTTTGGCGGTGGAGAGAAGTTTTACAACGCGGATGTCGCTGGTCATGCGGCGGTATTGCTGGCTACGCTCGTCGGTTCGTTCGGAACTGACATCCCCGGTTGGGGGGCGGGAGCGTACGTAAACGCTTACCAGAAGATTTTTGGAGCGGGCAAGCTTGCTTCCTGGCCGTTGCCATCCGAGTGCAAAGTCGCTTCGGCGCCTAAAGCGAGCGTCGACTATCGCGACGAGGAAAGCGGTATCCGATTCATGTGGGTGCAGAACGGCGCGTTCCAGCAGATTGCGGGTAATCAGAACCGGACAAACGAATGGGCGAAGGGGCTTGATTTCGTCGTAGTTCAAGATATATGGCATACGCCATCGGTGGATTGGGCGGATATCGTTCTTCCGGTGTGCTCCCATTTCGAGGTCGACGAGGAGATTGGTTTTCTTCGAGCCTTACGCGGACATGTGCTCTTGCAGCAAAAAGTGCTCGATCCTCTGTTTGAGAGCAAAACGGACTTTTGGATCGATCGAGAGATGGCGAAGCGATTGGGATACGGGGATGCGCTTCCGAAGAGCCAGGAGGAGCTTGCGCGTTTTCAATTGGACAATGCGACCGACAAGGCCGTCGCCGGTATAACGCTCGACGAGGTAGTAGCAGGAAACGGCGTGGTCGCCTTGAAGAACCAACCGGAAATCGCGCGCAGTTACAGTAATCAGACCTACAAAACAACGTCGGGGAGGATCGATTTGTATTACGAGGACCTGGTCGAATATGGACAGGCCTTGCCCCAGTACGAAGCGCCGCATGAGGCATACGAAGGCAATCCGCTGCGGGATGCGTATCCTCTCGTTATGACGCAACGTCGATCGAAATACTTCATCCATCAGAACTTCATGGATGCTTCGTGGTTGCGCCAATACTACGAGCCGACGTTGGAAATGAATCCCATCGACATGGAGGCGCGTGGATTGGAGTCGGGTGACGTGATCGAAGCGTTCAACGAGCGAGGATCGTTTCAATGCGCATGCGTCGCCACCGAAGCCGTACGTCCGGGAACGGCGGTTATCATCGAAGGCATCTGGGATAAGTATATGGTTTCTGGAAACCTGCAGAATGTGACCAACGATGCCGCAAATCCTCGCGGAAGAGCGCTCGCCAAAGGGAGGGTCACTCCTTTCAATGCCACGCTTATCGAAGTGAAGAAAGCGTAGGTGATTTAGATGACTCGGTTGGCCATCGCCATCGATTTGAGCCGCTGCACGGGATGCAACACATGCGCCATGGCGTGCAAGATGCAGAACAACGTACCTATGGGCATGACATGGAATCGCGTGCTCAACGAAAACTGTGAGTTTGAGGTGGGCGTGCAGGGAACGTATCCTAGTATCTCGCGTTCGCATCTGCCGATAGCTTGCCAGCATTGCGAGAATCCCGCGTGCCTGCGCGTGTGCCCGACGGGCGCCACGTACAAGGACGACAAGGGACGCGTCGAGATCGACTACGAGAAGTGCATCGGATGCCGCATGTGCATGGCGGCCTGTCCGTACAACGCACGCGTGTTCAACTGGAACGAGCCGGTGCGCGATCCTGACTTCAACTACGGCGACAAGGACGTGCCCGTGCGCGGCAAGGGCGTAGTGGAGAAGTGCTCGCTCTGCAAGGAGCGCACCGACCGCGGCGACGAGCCGATGTGCGTGCGATGCTGCCTTTCCAAGGCTCGCACGTTCGGCGACCTCGACGATCCGGACAGCGAGATCTCGCGCGTCGTCCGCGAGCGCAAGGCCGGCGTCCTTCTCGAAGAGCAGGGAACCCGCCCGCAAGTCCGTTACTTCAACTAAGGAGGAGGTGCGAACCATGAAAACCTCGACAACGTTCAAAGCGACCGCGGGCGTGCTCGCAGCGCTGACCGTGGCCGGCGTCGCCGCCTGGATCTACCAGCTGGTCAACGGCCTGGGCGTCACCGGCATGAGCAACTCCACGTCGTGGGGTCTCTACATCACGTGCTTCATGTTCTTCGTGGGCCTGTCGGCCGGCGGCCTCATCGTGGCTTCGTCGGCCAGCGTGTTCCATGTGGCCGAGTACAAGAAGGTGGCGCTTCCCGCTGTCGTCCTGTCCACGGTGTGCATTTGCTGCGCCGGCATGTTCGTGCTGATCGACCTCGGCGGCATCGGGCGCGTGTGGCGCATCCTCACGGGGCCGAACCCGATGTCTCCTCTGTTCTGGGATATCTGCGTCATCACGTTGTACCTGGTCATCAACGTCGTGTACCTGTACTTCATGAAGTCGAAGAAGCCGGGCGCGCAGGCCAAGGTGGCCGTCGTGTCGCGCTTCGCCCTGCCTGTCGCCATCCTCGTGCATTCGGTGACGGCGTGGATCTTCGGCCTGGAAATGGCGCGCGAAGGCTGGTACTCGGCCATCATGGCGCCGCTGTTCGTGGTATCGGCCATGGACTCCGGCCTGGCCCTGCTGCTGCTCTCGCTCATGGGTCTCAACAAGTCCGGCCGTTTCGCCACCGACAAGAAGCTGCTGTCGAACCTGGCCGGCCTGTTGGCCGTGTGCGTCGCCGTCGACGGATTCCTCGTGGGCTGCGAGGCGCTGACTATGGCGTACCCGGGCGCCGCCGGCGCGAGACGCTCGCCATCATGGCGACGGGCGCAACCGCCCCGTTCTTCTGGTTCGAGATCGTCGTGGGCATCCTCATCCCGTTCTGCATCCTCGTGTTCGCGAAGAACCGCGCGCGGATGGGCTTGGTGGCCGCGGCCAGCGTGTGCGTGGTGGCGGGCGTGTTCTTCAAGCGCGTGTGGCTGCTGCTCACCTCCTTCGTCGGGTTCAACGTGGCGGGCGCGCCGGGCGTCTCGCTTGGCACCGCGGCGGCCCAGCAGGGCGGCTCGAGCATGTGGGCGCTCACGGGGACGTACGCTCCCACCTGGGTGGAGATCGTCGTGGTTATCGGCGTGGTGTCCCTCGGCGCGCTCGCGTTCCTCGTTCTCGCGCAGAAGCTGCTGCCGGGACGCGCGGCGCCGCGCGATGCCGAGGCCGCTGCCGTCGAGCGCCCGGCGGGCGAGGCGGCTTAGCCGTCCCAACCGCGTCTCCCGTCCGGTGATCCTTGGCGGCGCTTTCCCTCCCGCGCCGCAGGGATCCCGGCTCGGGTGCGGTATGCTATGCATCATCTTGGTTCACGTTGCGCGTCCTGCGCTGAAAGGAGCTTTTCGCCATGGCCAAGGAGATTCCCTGGAAGATCCTGTCCGAAGCCTATGCGTTCATCGGCAACTCGCTGCTCAAGCCGATGACGATGACGTCGACGGTGGGGTTGGATCCGGCGTTTTGGGAAGCGTTTCCCTCGTTCGACGACGAGGCCGTGGCGGAGGCCGTCGCGGCATGCGCGCGCTATGCCGAAGGAGCCGTCCAGCGCGCGGAAGCAGGCGAAGACGAGCCTCAGCGCGCGGCCGTCGAATACACGAAGCTGTTCGTGGGCCCGCCGTCGCCCGCGGCTGCTCCATGGGAGACGATGTACCGCGGCGAGAACGTGACGGTGGGGTTCGGTCAGGCCACGTTCGAGATGCGCGAGTTGCTGCGTGAAGCGGGGCTTGAAGTGCGGAACGTCAACAACCAGTACGAAGACCACCTGGGCATCGAGCTGCTGTACCTCTCGTCGCTGTGCGCCCGCGCAGACGCGGACGCCGCCGATGCCCCCGCGCTCGAATCCGTGGCGGACTTCATCGAGAAGCATCCGCTCAGCTGGGTCGACGCGTTCCGCGCGAGCATCGCCGAGGCGGCACCCGACGGCTACTTCGTCTCGCTTGCAGGGTTGGCTCGAGCTCTGCTCGCCTGGCATGCCGAAGCGCTGCGCGTGTAGGAGGCTCGCATGGATTACCTTGCAACGATCGATTCGCCCGTGGGTTCGGTCACCGTCGCCAGCGACGGTGAGGCGATCGTCGGGTTGTGGCTTGAGGGGCAGAAGCACTTTGAAGCGACGCTCGAAGCTGCCGAGGATCATCCCGATCTGCCGGTACTCGTCGAGGCGCGCGCATGGCTCGAACGCTACTTCGCAGGCGACGACCCCGGCGCGCTTCCGCCCGTGAACCCGCGCGGCACCGCGTTCCAGCAGCGTGTGTGGGCGCTGCTCGCCGAGATCCCGTACGGCCAGCTGACCACGTACGGCTGGATCGCGCGTCGCATCGAAGAGCAGACGGGAACTCGTACGTCGGCGCGCGCCGTGGGCAGCGCCGTCGGCCGCAACCCCATTTCCATCATCCTGCCGTGCCATCGCGTGGTGGGGTCGACCGGCAGTCTCACCGGCTACGCCGGCGGCCTGAACAAGAAGATCGCCCTGTTGGGAATCGAGGGCATCGATGTAGATGCCCTCAGTATGCCGAAGAAAGGCGTGGCGCTGTAGCCGTCCGCCGCCTGCGCTCAGGATGACGGGCGAAGCGTCTTAGAAAAGCAGCGCTCCGTCGATGGTCATCGACGTCACGTTGCCGTCGGCATCGCAAACGAGCAGCACGTTCGTCACGGTCGCATTGCCTTCGCCGTCGAGGATCGAAACGTCGTTGGCGTACTGATAGCCGCCCTCCGTCGGCGTGACGCTCGCCGTGGCGGGGTCGAAGCTCTGGTACGTGTAGTACGTGTTGTCGGCGATGAGCCCCGGCAGCGCCGCTTCCACGGCGGCGACGGCCTTGGCCTGCGGATCCTCGGCGGGCTCGGGCGTTGCGGGCTCTGCCGGGGCCTCGGGCTGCGGCTCCGGCTCTGCGGTTGCCGGGGTTTGATCGAGCAGCCAGGTAGCTTCGGTGGCGCCGTCGTTCCAGAACAAACGCTGCGAGGAGTAGCGGTCGTCGAACGTGAGCGTGCCGGAGGCCGTCTCTCCCGCGGGCACCGAGATGGTGTTGTTTGCGAACGTCGAGCTGACGGGAGGCATGCCGAACGAAAGAAGGCATTCGGTGGAAAGCTCTTGCGCGCTCGAGTGCGCCTTGACCTCGATCTGCACATTGAGCTGGTCGTTTGCGCGATCGATCGACTTCACGGCCACTTCGTAGTCGCGCCACACGGCCGATTCGCCAACCGAAAGCGACTTGAGTTTGGACGCGTCGGTAACGGTGTAGCCGCTGCTCGACGCGCTGGCGTTCGGGTTCGGCAGGTTCGGTTCTTCGGTCTTCGAGCCGCATCCGGTTAGCGCGAGCGCAAGAACCGCGCAGGCGGCGGTCGCAATGATCTTCTTGTTCAAAGTGGATCCCTCCATACGGTGCGCGGGCGCGCGAACGCGACCCGATAGCGTTTGGGTAGTATCATACCAGTTCGGTCAACATGTGTGAGCATCCTGTTGCGACATGCGTCGAACATTCGCCCTAGCGCAAAACCTGCAGGTGTGGTTTCATAAGCGCAGATTCCGAAAGGGGCGTATGGACACCACATTTCTGCAGCAAGCGTTCTCCGATTCGCAGGTGCTCACGGTGCCGTGGAGCATCGATTATTTCTCCGTCGTCGTTGGCGTGTTGACGGGCGCTCTGTTCGCGTGCGACCGCAAGCTCGACATCATCGGCACGGTGGTGCTGGGCCTGGTCACCGGGTACGGTGGCGGCATCATCCGCGACATGCTGCTGCAGACCCACGGGGTGTACTTCACCTCGCACCCCGATCTCATCCTCATCTGCATCGCCATCTGCACGTTCGTGTTCTACTTCCGCGGGCTGTTCCGCCATCTCGATGCTACGGTGTTCTTCGCCGACGCGCTGTCGGTGGGATTGTTCGCGCTGGCCGGTGCCAGCAAGGCGTTCTCGCTCGAGCAGGGTTTCGTGTTGTCGGTCATCCTCGGCGCCATCACGGCGGTGGGCGGCGGCGCGGTGCGCGACATCTGCGTGGGGGAGACGCCCGGCATTTTCCAGCAGTCGAACTTCTACGCGGTGGCAGGCCTCGGCGGATCGTTCGCGTTCGTGGCCCTGGCCTATGCGGGAAGCCCGTTGCCGCTTGCGGGTGTGGCCTGCGTGTTCGTCGTCGTGTTCCTGCGCTATTGGAGCGTGTACTTCGACTGGAAGACCAGCAACGAGGCCGACCTCACCCCTCATGTGGCGCGCGGCGTGGGCAAGGTGCGGCGCGTCGTGTCCGGTGTATTCCTGCACGGCGGCGATGCCACCGTGGCGCAGAAGGAGCGTCGCCGCCGCGGCCGCTGGCGCCGCAACCACGAGAAACGCGACTGAGGCAACGTGTTCGAAGCCGTGTGGCGCTCGCGCTCCCTCCTTCGCGTGGCGATACGCTGAAGATGCGCGCGGGGGCTTCCCCGGGCGCGTTCCCATCTGCCATACTGTCCGCATTGACAATGCGCCGTGCGGATGCCATGCAGGTCGACGCGGGGGAAGATACGAAGGATCGTGAACATGGCTGATTTCATCGAGGGCAAGCGCCCCGTCATCGAGGCGCTGCGCACGGGCGTGCCCATCAAGAGCATTCTCATGGCCGACAACGTGCAGCGCGACGGCCTCATCGAGGACATCCTGCGCAAGGCGAAGCGCGCCGGCGCCACCGTGGAGATGGTGCCGCGCAAGGTGCTGGACGGCAAGTCCGACCGCGGCAGCCACCAGGGCGTTATGGCGAAGGCCGCGCCGTTTCCGTACGTGGGCATCGGCGACGTGATCGACGCGGCGGGCAAGTCGGCCGAGCAACACGGCGGCCGCGCGCTCGTGATCATCCTCGACCACATCACCGACGCGGGCAACCTGGGCGCCGTGTCGCGCAGCGCCGAGGCGGTGGGCGCGTGCGGCATCGTGATCCCCAACAAGCGCAGCGCGCACGTGGAGGCGTCCACCTATAAAAGCTCGGCCGGCGCCATCGCGCACGTGCCCGTGGCCCAGGTGTCGAACCTCGTGCAAACCATGAGCCGCCTCAAGGAGGAGGGCTTCTGGATCGCTGGTGCCACCGAGCATGCGAGGACCTCATCTGGAAGTCGAACCTCAAGGGCAAGATCGCACTGGTGATGGGCAACGAGCAGGAGGGCATCTCGCGCCTCGTGATGGAGCACTGCGACTTCCTGGTGAAGCTGCCCATCGAGGGCGAAGTGGCGTCCCTCAACGTGGCGCAAGCCGCCACCGCCTGCATGTACGAGTGGCTGCGCCAGAACCAGTAGGACAACGGCGGACGCGCAGGTTGACGTAGGTGGATCATGGCCAAGCAACGTAAGAAACTCCTGATCGTTGATGGATACAACGTGCTGCGCTCCGGCAGCCGCTACCGCAACGCGCCCGATGAGGACTACACCGACGACACGTTCAACGCCGCGCGCGAGATGCTCATCAACGACGTGGTGAACTACGCCGGAGGCGACTACAAGGCCGTCATCGTGTTCGATGGCGCGAAGAACGCGTTCTCGGACGGCGAGGCGGAAACCGTCGGCGGCGTGCGCATCGTGTTCTCGCCGGCGGGCCAGTCGGCCGACAAGGTCATCGAGAAGCTGGCTCACGACGCGCGCGAGCGCCAGGTGGAAACCCTCGTGGTTACCAGCGACGCCACCATCCAGGACACCACGTTCGGCTTCGGGGTGGACCGCATGAGTGCCGACGGCTTCTCGCGCGAGGTGGGGATGTACTACGAGGAGGCGCGCCTCGACGAAACCCCGAAGGTGGCTCAGAAGAATACGGTGGCCTCCCGCATCGACCCCGTCACCCTCGCCAAGCTCAAAGCTCTCCGCGACGGAGCGGGCCGGTAACCGGACGGCATACTCGAAGGTGACGGTTTCGTGAATCTCCGACACTTGGTCAACCGTGTGTCGGGTTACGGGCAGTTCTGGCATCCCTTGTTGGTTGTTTCGCTACACGGTGTTGGTTATCATGCATGATGTAGGGTAACCAAGCGCGCGTATACGCGCAGGCGAAGCGGACAGGCGGGCGGGTATGGATCGCATCATCGACGGCATCATCGCGCGACGCAAAGCCGTCGTGGCGGCGTTTTTGACCGTCGCCGTCGTGTGTGCCGCGATGATCCCGTTCGTGGGAGTCAACTACGACATGGTGGACTACCTGCCCGACGAAGCGCAATCCACCACGGCCGTCTCCATCATGAACGACGAGTTCGCCCAGGCCGTCCCCAACGCCAATGTGCTCGTCCACGACGTGGGCATTGCCCAGGCGCTTGCGCTCAAGCATAAGATCGCCGAAGTGGAAGGCGTCGAGGGCGTCATGTGGCTCGACGGCGTCGTCGACGTCACCGTGCCCCTCGAGATGGCCGACGCCTCCACCGTCGAGACGTACTATCGCGATGGCGATGCGCTGTTCCAGGTCACCGTGGCCGAAGGCTCCGAAAGCACGGCCGTCCCCGCGCTGCGCGCCCTCGTGGACGAGGCGGGCTCGGGCAACGCCGTGTCGGGCGAGGCCGCCGATACCGCGCAGACCACGGCCAGCACGTCGAAGGAGGCCGGCGGCGCGGCGCTCATCCTCGTGCCCGTCATCATCCTGTTGCTCGTGCTGTCCACCACGTCGTGGATCGAGCCTCTGCTGTTCATCGCCGCCATCGGCGTTTCCATTCTCATCAACATGGGTACGAACATCGTGCTGGGGCAGGTTTCGTTCATCACGTTCTCGGTGAGCCCCATCCTGCAATTGGCGGTGTCGCTGGACTACGCCATCTTCCTGCTGCACGCGTTCGCGGCCGAGCGTCAGCGCACGCCGAACGTGGAGCGTGCCATGGCCTTGGCTATGCGCAGGTCGCTGTCCACCATCGCCGCCAGCGCCGTCACCACGCTGTTCGGTTTCGCCGCTCTTGCGTTCATGCAGTTCCAAATCGGCGCCGATCTTGGCATCAACCTGGTGAAGGGCATCGTGTTCAGCTTCTTCACCGTCATGGTGTTCCTGCCGGCGGTCACGCTTTCGCTGTACAAGCTCATCGACAAGACGCGGCATCGGCTGCTCATGCCCTCGTTCAAGAACGTGGGCAAGGTGCTGTCGAAGGTGCGCGTCCCGGCTCTCGTCCTCGTGTTGGCGCTCGTCGTTCCCGCGTTTTTGGGTCAGAGCCACACCGTGTTCACCTACCAGAACAGCGAGCCCGACCCGAACCTGCGCGCCGGCGCCGACACGCTTATGATCCAAGACGAGTTCGGCCAGCAGAACGCCGTGGTGGTGCTGGTGCCGCGCGGTGACGTGGCCGCCGAGGCTGCGCTTTCGCGCGACCTGGCCGAGGTCGATCATGTAACGGGCGTCATCTCGTACGCGTCCACCGTGGGCGCCGCCATCCCGCAGGGCTTCCTCGACCAGAGCGTGATCGACCAGTTCTATTCGCCGAACTACGCGCGCATCATCGCCTACACCAGCACCGATGTGGAAAGCGACGAGGCGTTCTCCACGGTGGAAGCCGTGCAGCAGGCGGCTGCGCGCCATTACGACACGTACTACACCGCCGGCCAGTCCGCGAATCTCTACGACATGAAGAACATCGTGGCGGTGGACAACGTGGTGGTCAGCGCCGTAGCCATCATCGCCATCCTCATCGTGTTGCTGGTGACGTTCCGCTCGCTCACGCTGCCGCTCGTGCTGCTGCTCACCATCGAGTCGGGCATCTGGATCAACCTGTCTATCCCGTACTTCATGGGCGAGTCGGTGAACTTCATCGGCTACCTCGTCATCAACACGGTGCAGCTGGGCGCCACCATCGACTACGGCATCCTGCTGACCACGCATTACCTGCGTCACCGTCGACGCGTCCCGGCGCGCAAGGCCGCGCACCTTGCGCTGGGCGAAACGTTCCCGTCGCTGCTCGTGTCGGCCGGCATCCTGGCTACTGCGGGCTTCGCGCTGGGATTCTCGTCCAGCATGTCGGCGGTGTCCAGCCTGGGCTTCCTGCTCGCCCGCGGAGCGCTGCTGTCGCTGACGCTGGTCACGTGCTTCCTGCCGGCGCTGCTCGTGCTGCTTGATCGCGTTATCCGGCGCACCACCTGGCATGCGAACTTCGCGCCTGTCTCGGCTGCCGAGCCCGCGGTGCCCGCAGCGTCTGAGGTTGCCGACGCCGCATCTCCCGTAGCGGCCGAGGGATCCGAACCCGCCCCGCTCCCGCGTCCGAAGGAGACGAATCATGAAAAAGCACCCTTGTCTGCGCACCTGCGTCGTCGCGCTGCTCACCGTGACGCTGTCCGTCGCCTGCGTGCCGAGCGCGCTCGCGCTGGCCGAGGGCGATGCGGCGAGCTCTTCCTCTGCATCTGCCGCTTCCGCCTCGTCCGCGGCGACGTACGAGAAGTCCGAAGTGGTGTACGCGACCTTGGCGGCGAGCGGCGCGCCGAAAGCGGTGTACGTGGTCAACCGCTTCGACGTGGAGGTGCCGGGCACCGTCGTCGACAACGGCGACTACACGTCCGTGCAGAACCTCACGAACGAGACCGAGCTGGCGCGCATCGGCGACGCCACCACGTTCGAGGCCGAAGCGGGCACGCTGTACTACCAGGGAGACGCCGCAAACGCCGCATTGCCGTGGAACGTGTCGCTGTCCTACGAACTGGACGGTAAGAAGGTGGAGGCCGACCAGCTGGCCGGCGCTTCGGGCAACTTGGCCGTCCATGTGACCACCGTGCGCAACGAGGCCGTCGATCCCGCGTTCTACGACAGCTTCATGCTGCAGATCACGTTCACGCTGCCGGGCGACGTCGCCTCCGACGTGGAGGGCGAGGGAGCCACCATCGCGCAATCCGGCGAAGACGCTACAGTTGCCTTCACCGTCCTGCCCGGTCAGGATGCCGATCTCACGCTCACGGCCAAGGTGCGGAACTTCAAGATGCCGGGCGCGCAGATTGCCGCGCTGCCGTACTCGTCGGTCGTCGAGATGCCCGACACCTCAAGCATGGTCAGCGGCATGACGAACCTATCGGACGCGGTCGGCGCGCTGGCGGAGGGCACGTCGTCGCTCGCCTCGGGCGTAGACGAGCTGACCGGCGGCGCACAGGATCTGTCGTCGGGCGCTGCGGCGTTCGGCCAGGGGTTGAACAGGCTCAACGGCTCGTCCGGCCAGTTGGTGAGCGCGTCGAGCCAGATCAACGCTGCGCTGTCGGCTGTCGCGAGCGGTTTGCAGGGTGCTGATTTGTCGCAGCTCGACCAGCTGAGGCAGCTGCCGGGCGGGCTGAACGCGCTCGCGGACGGGCTTGCGGAGCTGCGTCAACAGGTCGTTCGCGTCCAGCAGGGCTACGCGCAGGCGCTCCCGGCGCTCGAGGGCGCCATCGAAGGCATTCCCGCCGGCACGTTGACAGAAGAGCAGATCGGAAGCTTGATGGCCCTTGCAAGCACGTCGCAGAACCCCGACGACCTCGTCACGGTGAATCAGCTCCTCGCGAACTACCAGGCTGCCCAAACCGTCAAGGGCACGTACGCCGCGACGAAGGACGCCTTCTCCGGCGCCGACCAGCTGTTGGGCGCGTTGGCGGCCGATGCGCAAAGCGGCGGCGCCCTCGCCCAGCAAGAAGCCGCTCTCCGCTCCATGGCGTCCGCGCTCGAAACGGCCGTGGGCGGCGGCCAGCTCGACCAACTCTCCCAGCTCGTCGAAGGCATCGCGCAGCTATCTGGCGAGTATGGCCGGTTCCACGAAGGTCTTGCGCAGTACGCGTCGGGTCTGTCGGCGCTCGCCGAGAACTACGGCCAACTCGAATCAGGCGCAAACCAGCTCGCAAACGGCACGGGCCAGCTGGCCGGCGGGGCGGGCGAGCTCAGCAGCGGCATGAACCAGCTCAACGCGTCCACCATCACGCTGCCCGAAACTATGAAGCGGCAGATCGCCGACATGACTGCCGAGTTCGACTTCCCGAAGTTCGACCCGGTGTCGTTCGTGTCGCCGCAGAACGCCAACGTGGAAGCCGTGCAGTTCGTCATGACCACGGCCGCAATCGAGCAGCCCGAAACGCCCGGGCCGGAAGAGCCCGAGCAGGAGAAAACCATCTGGGATCGCTTCCTCGCCCTGTTCCAGGGGTAGCGCGAACGGGCGCGCATCGGCCCCGTTCGTCACCTCTCGCGTATCCCGATCGCCTCGAACAGCTCGGCGCGCAGCTCGAGGTGCGCGCGCGTGAAGCCCGGGTCGACGTAGCGCAGGCGCTTTCCCAGGCGCTTCGCCAGCTGATGCGCCAGCCGGTTGAACGCCCCGCTGTCCATGACCTGCCCCTTCGACACGGTGACCACGGTGAAGCCGAGCGTGATAAGGGTGCTGCGTCGTCGCGCATCGCTTTCCCGCCGTTCGGGGTCGGCATGGTGCAGCTCGCTGTCGTACTCCGCGGCCAGCTTCGATTCGGGCCAGCACAGGTCGCATACGCAATGTTTCCGGTCGGCCATGGCGCGGAAGCTGGGCGGCACGTCGACGTGGTAGTTAAGTCGCGGTTCGGGTAATCCGTACCCGCCCAAGCCGTACGGCAGGCACAGCAGCATGGCCAGCGCAGACTCCATCGGCGAGGCCGATCGGTCCAACACGTAGCGCAAAGCCCGCAGCGCCTTCTTCCTCCCGCGAGCGTTCGAGGCGCCTTCGACGAACGTTCGCAGCTTGGCGACCGTCGTCAGCGGCGCGTCGCGACGCGGTGCCGGCCCCTTGTCTACCAGGACGTACGTTCCGCACAACTCGTATCCCAGCATTATGAGCCGTGCGAGCGACAGCCGGTTCGCCATCTGCAAGAAGCAGAACTCCGGCGTGCTCATCAAAAAGCCCTCGCCCGCGTCGACGAACGACCTCTCGGGGAGGACGGAGCAAAAGCTGCTGAGCACGGCAGGCGTTCTCGTCCGGACGTCGACGCTGCCCACCAGTGTGCACAGGGGCAGGGTGCATCCGGCAGGACGCCGATTTCCCTCGGAAAGGGTCGGTCGCTCGCTTGAAGCGAGCGCACGCCGCGCACGTCTTGTCGCCGCTTGCCGCGCATCGTAGCCGCGCAAGTAATTCGGCCCCACCGTTCTCCAGTAGTCGAGCGCCGATTCGTATCCAATGAGTATATCCATAAGGGTCATCGTAACATAATCTGGCAGAGAATCACGGGTTTAGGCGCAGCTGCATCGCGATTCCTGCATCTGTGTTGGCTGCCGAAAAACCTGAACTGGGGTTTCTTCTGGTGTCTAGGCGTCTGGTTGGAGGGAAGACGTTGATTTTGCGCCCAAACCGTGAATCTCTGCCAGAATGCGAAACCGCGGCCGAAAATCCGTGTGCAATCCGGTCTCGCGAACAATGGCGCTCCGGTTGGCGAGGGTGCTTCGGGCGAAACTCGGAAACGAGGCGGGCGCGTCGGCGAAACGACTCGCACCTTCGCAGTGGGCGCGCGGCGCCGTTGCCCGATGCTCGCTCGCTTCAGGCGCGCTCCTCCACGCCGTGCTGGATCATGCTCATCAGCAGCTCGGACATCTCGGCGGGGGATTGCGGCGTGCCCTTCTTCAGCCAGTGCGACAGCATGCCCAACGCGCCCGATACGGCGAACAGGTACATGTACTCCAGATCGTCGGCGTCCACCGCCGCATCCTGGTCGGACATTTGCAGGTCCACCAGATGCGCCAGCTCCATGATCTGCCGCTGGAAGCCGCCCTCGCTTTCGTCCAGCAGCATGAGGAACACGTCGGCGTTCTCCTTGGCGTATTCCAGGATCTTCTCCACGTTGCGCGTGCGCGGCTCGCCGTCGGCCAGGAGGCGCGCCTTGAGATCTTCGAGCGCCTCGGCTTCGATGTACGCCAGCAGGTCGTATTGGTTGCGGAAATGGGCGTAGAACGTACTGCGGTTCACGTCGGCGGCGGCGCACAGCGCCTTCACGGATATCTTCGAGATGTGGTTCTCGCGCATGAGGTCGATGAGGGCGCTCGTGAGGGCGCGCTTCGTGTACTGCACGCGGCGATCGGTCTTTCCGGTTTCCATGGACGCCTCCTTCGACTCGATCGTTCCAGTATAGGACATGCGGGACGCATCGGCGCCGGCCGGTAGCCGTTGCTTGTCGAAGCGCGCGGGGAGGGCCGGCGAGTTGCGCAGACGGCGATGCGCGAGGTTCGAACGCGCAGCCTTTTTGGAACGCCGGTATCGGGGGGATTTGTCCGCCGCTTCGCCGCAGCCAAACGCATCGAAGGACGACCGCATAAAAGTCGGCATGACCGATGTCGTGAAATCCCACTTCGCAGGCGTATGCAACCGCCGGTTGCGTAAAATGATAACCAGACATGCTGGTGCAACGTGCCGGGCAACCGTAGGCTGGTAATCGAGAAGGAGCGGACGCCATGTCCCCAACGTCGAAGAAGGGATCGTTCATGAACGTCGAGATTGCCCAGCGCTTAGCAGCCATGCGACGCGAGCAAGGATACAGCCAGGAGGAGCTGGCCGAACGGCTTGGCCTGTCGCGGCAGGCGGTGTCGAAGTGGGAGCGCGCCGAGTCGTCGCCCGATACGGGGAATCTCATCGCGCTCGCGAAGCTGTACGGCGTGTCCCTCGACGACCTGCTGCGCATCGACGAGGACGTGGTGGACGACGTGGCGTTTGAGGAAAAGGACAAGCACGCCACCGCCGAGGCGCAGGCGCAGGAGGCCGCCGTCCGCGCCAACGAGGCCGCCGTCCGCGCGGCGCAGGCGGCCGTGGCCGCGGCGCAGGCTCGCGCGACGGCCGAACAGGCGCACCAGGCCCCGCCGGCGCAGCCCCAACCGCAGCCCCAGCCCGTGCAGCAGCCCTACTACGGCGCGGCCCCCATGCCCCAGCAGCCTGTGCAACCCGCGCAGCCGCAAGCGCCTTACGCCCCGCAAGCCTCGCAAGCCCCCGAGTCCTACGACGCCCAGTTGCGCCGCCCGCGCGGCCCCTGGTCGACGTTCCCGTATCCCGTGCTCTGCGTGCTCGTGTTCCTGGGAGGCGGCTTCCTCTTCGGGTGGTGGCATCCCGGCTGGTTCGTCTTCCTGACCATCCCGCTGTACTACTGGATCGCCCACATCATCGAAAACGACCCGAACTATCGGGCGAACCGACGCTAGCGGAAGGGTCGCATCATGACGAAACTCACGACGGCGTCGTACGTCAAAATCACGCTCATCATCGTGCTCGGCTTGCTCATCCTGGGATCCATTGGATTCGGAGGATGCTCGGCCATGCGCTTCGGAATGCTGGGAGGAACGGAAATGGGATCGGCGAACGTGGACGCGGCCAGCGTCAAGAACCTCAGCGTCAAGTGGGCCTCCGGCGCGGTGAACATCGACGTCGTGGACGAGGGCGATGTCATCGAGCTTGTCGAGACGGCGCCGCGCGGCATGACGAAGGCGCAGCAGATGCGCTGGTCCGTGAACGGCGACACGCTGTCCATCGACTACGGCACCTGGTTCTCGTGCTTCGCGCTGGGCCGCAAGGACCTGCAGGTGCGCATCCCGAAAAGCTGCGCCCAGAACCTGGGCGCCGTCGAGATCGACGGCGCGTCGGGCGACTACGACGTGAACGGCCTGGGCTGCGAAACGCTCAAGCTCAAGCTGGCCTCGGGCGACGTGGACGGGCAGAACCTGCAAGCCGACGAGCTGCGCGTCGACGTGGCCAGCGGGCAGCTCGACGTCGAGGGCCGCTTCGCCGACCGCGTGGACGTGCGCACCGCGTCGGGCCAGACGCGCATCGTGTGCCGGGAGGCGTGTCCGAAAGCAATCGACGCGGATATTGCCAGCGGCTCGGTGAGCGTGGCCGTTCCCGAGAGCAGCGGCTTCACCGCTCGCATCGAGAAAGCGTCTGGTCGGTTCAGCAGCTCCTTCTCGCTTTCGCAGAACGGCAACGTGTACACGAGCGGCGACGGAAGCGCCAGCGTCAACGCGCGCCTGGCCAGCGGCGAGTTCCGCATCGACGCCGACGACTAGGAAGCTCCTCCCTCGCCATCCTGAGCGAGCGAAGACCCCCAGGCTATCATCCTGAGCGAGCGAAGCGAGTCGAAGGATCCCGTGCGGCGATAGCCGTGAGACTTCCAGCTGACGCTGCGCGGGATCCTTCGACTCCGCACTTTCGGCGCTGCGCTCAGGACGACGACGGCATGCTTCGACTTGGTGTGTCGAAGCATGCCAAACCCTCGCCCCTTTGTCGTCCGTTTTGTGCGAGCGGTGCTATAATACCAATGAATTGCTGCATTGCGACAATGGGGAGTTGCGGGCGAGGACGAGGGGCGGGGCGGCGCGTGTTCAACGTGCTCACGACAAGCTATCTTTTCCTGGGAGGAACGGGAGCGGGCGCCCTCGCCGTCCTGTGCGTGCTCGAGTGCGCCCGCGTGCTGCGGTGGCGCGCGCTGGCCATGCCGGAGGAGTTCTTCGCGCGGGCGTGGCCTGTGTGCGCGGTGACGCTGGCGACGGGCATGCTGTGCCTGCTGGCCGACTTGGGGCGCCCTGACCGCTTGCTCGGCCTGCTCTCCTCGCCGACGCCGTCGGCTATGGCGGCGGGATCGTTCGCGCTGGTCGCGGCATTGGCCTGCGCGGCGGCGTTCTCGCTGGGCGCGCTGCTGGACACCGTGCGCCTGCCGCGTGCGGCGGTGCTGGCGCTTGCGGCGGCGGGCGCGCTGTCGGCGGCGGTGACCGCGACGTACACCGGCGTGCTGCTGCAAAGCCTCGCGTCGGTGCTGCTGTGGCGCACGCCGCTCGTGCCGGTGCTGTTCGTGCTGTCGTCGGCGTCGTGCGGCATCGCGACGGCGTTCCTGGCCGCCTCGTTCGTGGAGACGCGGCACCCGTACCGCGGGCCGCTCGTGTGGCTCGCGCGGATTGACGGCGGTATCGTGGTCGTCGAGGCTGGCTGCCTGTCTGCGTTCGTGCTGCTCGCGTTCGCGGGCGAGGAGACGGCCGCGGCTGCTCGGGCGCTCGCGTTCGGCGAGCTGGCGCCCGTGTTCTGGGGCGTGCTCGCGGTGTGCGGGCTGGCCGTGCCGCTGGTGCTGGAGCGCTTCCTCACGCATGGGAACAGCCGCACGCAGCTTCTGTGGATAGCGGCGCTGCTGCTAGCGGGAGGGTTCGCGCTGCGCTGGTGCATCGTCGGCGCTGGCGCATACGATGTGACGCAGATGCCGGAAGCGCTGTACGGGCTTTCGACGTTCGGGCTTACGGGATAAGGAGCGAGTGCGATGGCGAGACGACGGGCAGGCGAGCGGTTCGTGAAGGACGCCCCCCTACGACGTGCGCGACAAGGATGCCGAGATCAGGGCGGCCACGTCCTACGTGCCGCGCAAATCGTCGCGCAACGGCGCGGTCATCTTCAACATCGCGACGTTCATCGCCACCTGCGCCGCGGTGCTGGGCATCGCGTTCGCGGCGACGGGAGGCGTGGGAATCGAGGCGATCGTTGCCATGCTGCTGGCGGCGCTGCTGGTGCTGTCGTCCACGCACATCGCGTTGAGCTGGGAGAAAGTGGTGGTGCTGCGGTTCGGCAAGCTGAACCGCGTCGTGGGGCCGGGTTTGTACTTCACCATCCCCGTCATCGAGCATGGCACCATCCGCGTGGACCAGCGCACCATCGCCACGCCCTTCTATGCCGAGAAGACGCTCACGGCCGACCTCGTGCCCGTCACGGTGGACGCCGTGCTGTTCTGGGTGGTGTGGGACGCCGAGAAGGCGTGCACCGAGGTGGAGGACTACTACGCGGCCGTGTCGTTCCTCGCCCAGACGGCGCTGCGCGAGGCGGTGGGCCGCTCCACGGTGGCCGAGGTGGCGCTGCGCCGCGACCAGCTGGACGCCGAGATCAAGGACGACATCGAGAAGGAGGCCGCCGGCTGGGGCGTGGACATTATCTCGGTGAAGGTGCGCGACATCGTGATCCCCGACGAGCTGCAGGAGGTCATGAGCTTGGAAGCGCAGGCCGACCGCGAGAAGAACGCGCGCATGACCGTGGTCGGCGTGGAAGCCGAGCTGGCCGAGATGCTGGCCGAGGCCGCGCGCGTCTACGGCGACCCGGAGGCGGCGCTCAAGCTGCGCACTATGCTCATGCAGTACGACACGGTGAAGAAATCCAAGGGCACCGTGGTCACCGTGCCCACCGCGATGAGCGACGGCTTCACGGATAGTGCTATGATGAACGGCGACCGAACTACTGAGAGATAGGCTTCCATGAACCCGCTCGCCTCATTCGAACTCGACTACAACAGCGGCCTGCCGGTGTGGATCCAGGTGAAGAACCGCATCGCGTACCTCATCGGCTCAGGCGAGTACAAAGCGGGCGACCAGCTTCCCACGGTGCGCTCGCTGGCCGTCGACCTCGATATCAGCTACAACACCGTGAACCGCGCCTACATGGATTTGGAGCGAGAGGGGTACATCTCCACGCGCAAGGGGAGGGGCACGTTCGTGGCCGAGCGCCACGCCGTGGGCGCCGCCCTCGCCGCCGACAACCCCGTCGAGCTGTTGGCGGACGACCTGATCCGCACCTGCGCCAACGCCGGCATGGCCGATGACGACATCCTGGCCCTGGTCCAAGCCCGGCTGGCCCAGAAAAGCCTGACGCGGGCGTAGGCGACCCGCGCTGGGCGGGCGCTGTACCCTCTTGGGCGCGAGCCTTTGCTTGTGGACGAAGAAACTTGTGTCGCGGCGATTCGCGATGCTCGCGATATGCGACCGGTGCGGTGTTCGGCGCGCGCATCGGCGCGTCTCTGTCGCGCCAAGAGAGAGGGGGGTGAGGGCGTCCGCGAAGCACCCTGTACGACGTCAGCCGATTCGTCCCGCCGTCCCTCTCTGCATTGTCGATCCGCAAAGTGTCACAATGCCGGTTTCGTCCAGGTACAGATGTTTCACGTGAAACATCTGTACCGTATCGCTTGATGAACCGATAAATATCCTACCGTTTCCAGCATCATTTATCCTCGAAGTAGGCATGTTTATTAGATTGATTGTCGCAATGCATTGTGATAATGTGACAGTCACAAGGATTTGGCCAATTCTTATCAGGAGCAACAGGGGGATATCCGATAAGAGTGCGCTTGGGGACGAGGGGTTCGAAGGCGTTGCGCGAAAGACGTCTGCTCGTCGAGCCGTTTTCCCGACACCATCCGCAAAGGGGATATCCTGACACGATCTTTGAGGAGGAAAGATGTCAGGAGCAACCAGCTCGCACAGCGGGCTCACGCGCAGAAGCTTCCTGAAAGCAACCGGCGCCGTCGCAGGCGCGGCTGCCGTGATGGGCGTCGCGACGCCGACGCTGCAGGCGTTGGCGGCCGATTACGAATCAGGTCAAAAAGAGAGCGAGCAGGAACGGATCTTCCGCGGAGTATGCCGTCCCAACTGTTTCGCGTTCTGCCACTTGAACGTGCATGTGAGAGACGGAAAAGTGGTCAAAACCTCGCGTGCTCCGTACAACGAGAAATGCTACGATCGCATTTGCCAGCGAGGACTTTCGCATGTGCATAGAATCTACGATCCGGCGCGCTTGCAGTATCCAATGCGACGCGTGGAGGGAACCGAACGCGGTGCAGGCGAGTGGGAACGTGTGAGTTGGGACGAAGCACTTGACGAGATCGCCGGGAAGATCAAGTCTATCCAGACCGAATTTGGCGAGAGCGCCGTGGCGTTCCTTACCGCTTCAGGCAATCAGTCGTGCGCGATCACGAGCGCGTACGGCCGACTTTCCTCTCTTATGAATGCTAGCAGCATCGGCGCTTGCCTCGATATGGGCAGTTATTACGGCATGCAGGCGGTTGCCGGCTTGTACATCAGCCCTTTGATGGGTCTGCAGATGTGGGAAGGCAATGAGCCGACCGATGCCAAGAACGCGAAGACCATAGTGGTGTGGGGCGCCAATATTACCGACGCGCAGGTTCAGAACTGGCACCTGGTCAAGGAGGCCATGCAGGGCGGCACCAAGCTGGTGGTTATCGATCCGGTGTACACGCAGATCGCCTCAAAAGCCGACAGGTGGATTCCCATTCGCCCCGGTAGCGACACGCTGCTGAAGTACGCTCTCATGAACGTGGTTTTGGAAAAGGACGCGCAGGATGTGGCGTATTTGCAACAGCATACCGTCGCACCGTTCTTGGTGCGCAGCGATACGGGCATGTTCGTGCGCAGAAGCGACACCGGCATCGCCCCGGTTCCCACCGGCGTGATGAATCCTACCACGGGCAAGGAGGTCATGGACGATCCGTACATGGTTCTCTCGAACGGCGAACTCGTTTCTGTCGACGAAACGTCTGCGCCCGACATCGAAGGATCGTACGAGCTCGACGGTGTGAAGTGTCGCACGGCGTATGCGCTGCTGAAAGAGGAGATCCTCGATCATTCGCCCGAGAAGGTTTCGGAGCTTACCGAAGTATCGGTCGATGACATTTACGAGCTGGCCGAAATCTGCATGGACACCCCGGTGTACCACTATGAAGGCTATGGTCCCCAGGCGTACAACAACGGCGGCCATACCACGATGGCGGGTCTTACCCTTTGCGCCCTGTTGGGCAATTTGGGCAAGCCGGGAGCTTCTTACGGTGCGTTCTGGGGCGTCCATATGGGGGTCAATCCCGCGTATGCTGCCCCTAACGGTCCCAGCACGGGTTTTGCCATTCCCAGCGTCGACCTGAAGAACGTGGTGGAAACCGGCAAGTTCGGCGGCAAGCCCGCGCAGATCAAAATGCTGTGGATGTATTCGGCCAATCCGCTGAACACCCACACCGACACGCATGCGTGGACCGATGTCATTATTCCGGCTATGGAATACGTCGTGGTGGCGGATTCGGCCATGACCGATTCCGCACGCTACGCCGACATGGTGCTTCCCATCGCCCAGTGGTTCGAACTGGAGGAGGTTGCGAATGCGGGTCAGTGCTCCTCGCTGCACTACAGCGAGAAGGCTATCGATCCGCTTTACGAGAGCAAGCCCGATCCGCAAATCGTGACGGAGCTTGCGCAGAAGCTGGGGCTCGGCGATTATTTCAAGCTTGACAACGGTGGAATCCTCGAAGAAATGTACGACACCGATATGGGCAAGGCCCTGGGTATGGACATGGGCAACCTGCGTGAAAAAAAGCAGATACGCTTCATTCCCGGAGATGCGGAGACGGATCCTCATATCGCGTATGCGGATGGGAAATTCGGCACGGCATCGGGTCGCTTCGAGTTCTATCGCGAGATGCCGATGCCTCGCGCGGCCACTACCAAGACGCCTACTCCTGAAGAGATCGATCGCGAGCGTATGGCTCGCTGGTTCCCGCCGCTCGAGGCGTGGCCGGAAAACGAGTTGTACAAAAAGTACCCGCTTGTTCTCATGAGCGAGCGTCCCCGATACCGCGTTCACTCCCAATGGTTCAGCACGCCGCTGTTGCGCGAGCTTGATCCCGAGCCGTACGTGAAGATCAACCCCGCCGATGCTGAGGCGCGCGGCATTTCCGACGGAGATTACGTCGAGTGCTACAACGATCGCGGCTTCGCTGTTGCCAAGGCGGTGTATTCGCAAGCTATTCGACCTGGCATGTTGGTGTATCCCAAGGGATGGCAGCTGTCGCAGCATAAGGCGGGCGGTTGGTCGGAGCTGAGCTCCACGGAGTTCGATGTGTTCGCGGTGAACAACAACTTCATGGACGTGCTTTGCGAGATTCGCGTGTGGAATGAAGGGGGTGCTCGATAATGGCCGAGCGGCTGGGTATGGTCATAGATATGAAAGGGTGCGTTGCCTGCGCTTCGTGTGCGGTGGCGTGCAAAGTGGAGAACAACTTGCCTGACGGTGTTTGGTGGAACCGCATCTTGACGGATGGCGGGGACAATCCCGACACTCCGGCGGGAGCATACCCGAATTTGACGATGGAGAATATCGCTGTTGCGTGCCAGCATTGCGAGAATCCTGCGTGCGTGAAGGTGTGCCCTGTTGGAGCAACGTACAAAGATCCTGAAACCGGTGCGGTTCGTCAGGACTACGATAAGTGCATCGGCTGCCGCATGTGCATGTCGGCATGTCCGTACACGGGCGTCCGCTCGTTCAACTGGGAAGAGCCGAAGCATGCGATCGGCCATGCTATGGGCGATGCCGACGTGGCGACGCATCAGAAGCACGTGGTGGAGAAGTGTACGATGTGCTGGCATCGGCTGGCGAAGGGTTTGCAGCCGGCTTGCGTGGAGGTATGTCCCGGACGGGTGCGCTTCTTCGGCGATTTCAACGATCCCGAATCAGAGGTGTCGCGCCTTCTTCGCGAACGCGCCCATAAGCAGCTTCTGCCCGAGCGCGGCACGAACCCCTCCGTCTACTACCTCGTTTAAGCAGAAAGGGAGAATGAAATGTCTGAGAACACTCAGGCGGCGCCTGCCGCCAAGGCTCCTGCTGCCAGATTCGGGGGCAAGGGGCTCAACATCGGCATCGTCGTGGCGGCCGTCGTCACGATCGCGGGGCTGGCCCTCTGGGGCGTGCAGCTGTCCGGCGGCCTCGTGCAGACCGGCATGCGCAATCTCGACTCGTGGGGCCTCTACATCACCATGTTCATGTTCCTGGTGGGGCTCTCGGCCGGCGGCCTGATCATCAGCTCGGTGCCGCGCGCGTTCGGCATGAAAGGGTTCGGCGGCATCTCGAAGATCGCCGTGTGGACGTCCATCTGCTGCACGGTGCTCGCCGTGGGCTTCGTGGTGATCGACCTCGGCCAACCGCTTCGCCTGTGGGAGCTGTTCGCGTACTCGAACCTGGGCAGCCCGCTCATGTGGGACATCGCGGTCATCTCGATCTACCTCATCCTGTCCGTCGTGTACCTGTGGGCGACGCTGCGCGCCGAGGCGGGCAAGGTGTCGGAGAAGGCCCTGCGCGTGATCTCGGTCGTCGCGCTGGTCACCGCCGTGCTCGTGCACTCGGTGACGGCTTGGATCTTCGGGCTGCAGCAGGCCCACGAGTTCTGGCACACCGCCCTGCTTGCGCCCTGGTTCGTGTCCTCGGCGCTGGTGTGCGGCGTGGCGCTGGTGCTCGTGGTGGTCATCGCGCTGCGCAAGGCCGGGTACCTCGAGCTCGATCAGGCCAACGTCGTCAAGCTCGTCAAGATGCTGGGCGCGTTCGTCGTCGTCGACCTGTACTTCTTCGGATGCGACCTGCTGACCGCCGGCTTCCCGGGCGGCTCGGGCTCCGAGATCGTCGCCATGCTGGTGTCCGGCCCGCTCGCCCCGTTCTTCTGGGTCGAGATCGTCGGCTGCGCGCTGTGCGCCGCGGTGTGCTTCGCGCCGAAGCTGCGCACGAACCCGCTCATCGTGGTCGCCAGCCTGCTGGCCATCGCGGGCATCTTCTGCAAGCGCGTGCAGCTGCTGGTGGGCGGGTTCCAGATCCCGAACCTGGACTACGCCGGTTCCATGACGCAGTACACGGTGACCGATTGGGCGTCGGGCATGACGGGCGCCTACCAGGGCATGGTCTACTGGCCGACGCCGATCGAGTTCGGCATCGTGCTGGGCGTGATCGGCCTGGGTGCCTTGCTCCTGCTGCTGGGTCTCAAGTACCTGCCGCTCAAGCCGGTCGACCAGGATCGCTGACAGGGACGCTTCGGAAGGAGCGCGGCTTCGCGCGCTCCTTCCTTGTCTGACGAGGTGAAGCCATGTTCAAGAAACTGCTCGTGACGCTTGTCGCCTTCCTGCTTGCGGGCGCGTGCGTGCTCGCGGCGGGTGCCGCGGCCGAGCCTGCGACGGGGGGTGCGGCCGATCGAGGCCGATTCCCCTGCCCGGCCGTCGGGTGCGCGTCGGGGTCGTGCCACGGCTTCGACGACGTGCCCGAGCCCGACGGCATCCACGAGATGACGTGCCCGGAGGCGTCGTGCGCCTCGACCGAGTGTCATGCGTGGGACACGCTGGCCACGCGCTATTACCAGGCGTCCGACGCGAGCCTGAACCTGTGGGTGCTTGCGCCCGTGGCCTTGGTCGTGGGTCTTGTGCTGATCGTGCGGAAGGTAGGGTGATGCCGTATGGATAGGAAGCTTCTCGCCGTCGATGCGGCGTGCTTGCTGGTTTACCTGGTCGCGGCGAGCCCGGCTCTCACGGGCGTCGGCGTCCACGAGTGGCTGGGCCTCGGCGTGCTGGTCGTCTTCTTCGCGCATGCCGCGATGCATGTCGACTGGGCCGTCGAGGCAGTTAGGTCCGCGTTCGCGCGGCCTTCGTGGGCGCGGACGGGGAACCTTGCGCTCGACCTTCTCATCGTCGCCGCGTTCATGACGGTGACGGTGTCGGGAATCATGGTGTCGGGCGCGTGCTGCCGGCGCTGGGCTGGTACGGCGACGGCGTACTACTTCTGGGATCCGCTGCACGCGATCGCGGCGAAGGCGCTGCTCGCGCTGCTGCTCGTGCACGTCGTGGCGCATTGGCGCTGGCTGGTCGGTTTCTTCAAGAACGGGAAAGGGGAACGTCATGGGAAATGAAGTTGCGGACGCGAGCGTCTGGCAAATTCGCGCCGCCGCCTGGGAGCTGGCGGCGCTGAGCCTGCGCTACCCGGGCGC